>Ga0105241_10003008_pt1 | contig 12601 bp, 7 predicted proteins | sample KBSC64metaG_FD_80422 | JGI IMG/M metagenome (GOLD analysis project Ga0105241, IMG submission 80422) | Corn rhizosphere microbial communities from Kellogg Biological Station, Michigan, USA - KBS C6-4 metaG | ecosystem: Host-associated > Plants > Roots > Rhizosphere > Soil | place: Michigan, USA... | reverse complement strand
GACGCGCGTCGCGCTCGTTTCCGCGGTGACCCCCAATATCGACTCTCGATCCTGCTCGCGCTGTTCGGTAGGACGACGCGAATCGTTCGAAATCGTCGCGAGATCCAAACGCTTTACAGCTCCCGAACGATGGAGTTACTTCGATCACGCAGAGTGAGTGTTGCCGCGTCTCGCTGGTGTGCGCTCGCTACCCATCAATCGCAAACACACAGGGGATCGCATGAATAAGCATGGCTTTTTGACCACGCTGCGCGCCGTATTGACGTTCACCTCGGCGTCGGTTTTGGCTGCCTGCAGCGGAACGACGGAGCAACCGAGTGGGCAATCGAGCCCAGCCTCCGGCGCGGGCGCGGCGCGGGCGTCGGTGCAACTTCAGTCGCAGTCGGTCGCTGGCAAGGAGGTCGGGCTGCCCGATCTCGATCCGCAGTTGAGCACGGCCGAGGTGCGGGATATCGCGGCGTCTTTCGACTGGAAGACGACGAAGGCCCTCCGCGAGACGACCGAGCAGGGCGAGCCAGCGCTTTACTACGCGCGCGTGTACGTCACGAGCCGAGAGGAAGTGAAGTACCTCGATCAGGCGCACATTCATCACTCGACGTTGCCGCTCTTCCAGTTCGAGCGCGCCGGCTATCGCGGCAAAGTGGGCCGTGTTCGCCCGCCGAACGACGGCAAGGGGGCGCTGATTTACGCCGTGATCCCCGGCAAGATCTACAACGTGATCCGCGCTCAGGCGCTGAAGGGTGACGCGCTCTTTCAGGGGATTCAACTCGTCCCCAACCTGCCGGCAGCAGTGCTTGGCAAGGACGGCGCGCTTTCGTGGGATGCCTTGCAGGCGTCGCGCTTCCACTATCAGGGCGTGGAGTCCGTCGATCTCGGGAGCAACACGCCCGGGCTCGGCAGCTCGAAGCAGCCGCTCGTGATCCTGACGGTGCGGCTCGCGCTCAAGTACGCCGCCGAAGCCGGCGAAGAAGTGCTGCGTGCGATCGCGCGAGCGGCGGGCGACCGGGACCGCAATGGCCTCGTGTTCGGTTGGGGCGCGGCCGGAAGTGCGCCGCTGATCATCAGCACCGATCTGCGCGAAACAGACGGGGACTTCGGCGGTACGCTACCGCAGGCGAACTCGGGGCAAGCCGATGCGAGCCGGCCGATGCGCCGCGCCTGGGGCCAGCACGCGGGGCAGCCGGTGACGTTGCCTGGCGTGCGCATCAGCGTCTGGTCGGAGGGTGACTCGACGGTGCTGTGGCTGCCTACGCTGTTCGAAGGCACGACCAACGACGAAGGCAAGGCCCACCTGGACGTGGCCCAGGATCGCACCGTGAGCGATCTGTGTCTTGCCACCGAGAACGATTCGGCCGAAATTACGGACTTTTTGACGGAAATCGAAGTCTGCGACTTCAAGAGCTTCGCGACCGGAAAAATCGACGACCTGCAAAACTTGAGCTTCGTCGACGTGAAGATCCAGGACAGCTACTTCAACGTGCTCGGGCAGACCACGGAGGCGCGCGAGTACTTTCGGCAGATCGTCGGCTACACGCCGCACCAGGCGGTGATCCTGGTTGGCGGTGTCGCGGACATGCTGGGCGTGTTCAACGGCCATACTGCCTTCACGCCCTGCCTCGGATTTCCGAACGTATCAGCGGATGGACTCGTGGCCGCCATCCTGGGCGCGACCGCGCTCCTTTCGCCGACCACGGCGGTCGCCCTCGGCGCCAGTACGCCGTTGATGGCGGTCGACATGGTGTTGCCGAAGCAGAGCGAAATCACGAACCCTGCGCGCCCCTTCGATCAGCGGACGACCGACTCGCGCGGTGTACCCACCCACGAATACGGCCATTTCGCTACCTGCAGCCTGCTCTACGATTCGAGCGTGGACAAGATTTCGGGCCGTTGGACCGCGGCCATGATCAGTCGCGTCTCTGGTGGCGCAGACCCGCAGCCCGACTCTGAACGCGCCTATGTCATCGAGGCACTCGCGGACTTTTTTGCTTCGCAGATCGTGGGTGGCACGAACTATCCGAGGTTGGGCCAGTCCAAGGATTGGGCCGGGTTTAGCTATTGTCCGGCATCGAGCTCGTGCATGGACCAGAACGTGAAATGGAACAGCACGCTGCCTGACAGTACGCCGTTCGATGTGCAGGTTGCTCGCGTCGCAACCACGCTGCAAGATGCCTTCGACGGTGCGATTCGCTGGCGCTTCGGCTGGCCGCAGGATCTGCCCGGCAACGGCAACATCTGGAAGAAGAACGGTTCCCTGTGGGAGTTTGCGAACACGGACGCCGGGGACGTGCGCGCGGGCGACGCCGTCGACGATCCGGTTACTTTACCTGGCTCGGCGATCCAGGAGCTCGTCCAGCGCACCGGGCTGACCGAGGGCGGCATCATGTCTTCGCTGGCCGCCACCGTGATGGACCACGGCTACAACTGGTGTGACACCTGCGAAGTGTTCGCGCCGCACGACGAGAAGCTCACGATGGACACGGTGCAGAACCGCTATGCGGTCTGCGAACAGCAGCCGATCGCGGGTTGGTTGCCGACAGCGCCGAACCACAACCTGCCGCAGTCGTGCAACTTCGCGGGCTGTCCCGACGGCAAGATCCCGAACTACGGCGACAACACCTGCGTCGCGTGCCCCGCCGGTCAGGTCGAGGTCGACGGCCGCGAGTGCCAAGCCTGTCCGGCTGGGACGACCGTCATCAATAACCAGTGCCAGGCCTGCGACGCAGGCGGCACCCACTGCTCGCCTGCATGCCCGGGCCGCACTCAGCTGGAGAACGGTGTGTGCACGGAGTGCCCGTGGGAGCAGGTTCAGGTCAACGGCGTGTGCGAGCCGTGCCCGGCCGGCTTGCTGCGTCAGGAAAACGCGTGCGTCGCGGTGTGCGAGCCCTGCGGCGACGAAGTGATCATCGATCGCGGCGTCTGCGTCTGTCAGATCAACTGACGCGAGTGCAGCCTGCCGCACCTCGTCGCCAACCGACGAGAGTGCGGCAGTGCTGCGCGCGGGGTGCTGGCGACGAGGGTGATTCGCGTTCGGTGCCTACTCGCGGGCGGAGTTGGATGTTGGTGTTGCAACATTCATTCGAGTTTCGGGCACGCACTTCGCCCGCGCCGGAAACATTTTGGCGTGCACACTTGCGTAACGAAATCGGCTTGACGACGGCGCGCCGATTCGTATGATGTGTCGCGCCATGAATCGAGCCGTGTATATCGCTCACGCTTTGGGATGCCTAACCGGCATCTTCGCGTGCGTGTTTGCGCGCTCGGAACGCGGTGTCGAGCAGCTGCTCGGCTTCGATAAAGATTTGAAGTTATAGGCGGTTTTTAGGGGATTTTCTCGAAAGCCGCCGGGTCTCCCAGGCGGCTTTCGTCGTTTCTGGGATGGCTATTGGTCGTGCTTCTGTTGAAGCAGTGGGGGGTTGTGTGCCCGCCATTGGTGAGCTCGTTGCTCGCTCACGACACCATGGGTTCGATTCCCATGATCGCGCGCCAAGACGGCGCGGCTCCGCGCACTGCGGGCTTCGTCAGAAGTCCCTGCGGTGCGTCCGGAAACCGCATCCCGTGGTGTGCGTTGCTGGTGCATGCGTGGCCGACATTCTTCGGCCCACCTCCTAGGTAATCGGTTCGACTCCGATCCGCGGGTAATCGCGGTAGCTCATGGGTAGAGCAAGGAACACGACCTGAAAAGTCGTTTCAACAAGCAGGGATTGGAAATCATCACGCTTCATTCTGACGTTCGTCCGTGCGCGGCCGCACGCTCAGACTCCGTGTTCGCACCGGCGTTGACTCGCTGAGTCGGCAAGCGCGGGCCATCGTCTTCCGACGAGCGCCCAACCTCCCCCGCTCGAGCCAGCCCACGTTTGCTGCGGGCCGGAGCAACGGCTCCGCACTCGTCAGCTGCCGCTTCGATTCCTCAGCGGATCGATGACGCGCTGGCGCGCGCGGCGCCCGAAGCGGGGTGGTTTCCAATCCAACTCTTTGGGCCGGGACACCACCGGACCCTCGTTTGAAGGAGAAAATAGCCATGTTCAAGGTCTTGCGCGTGAAGCTCAACGAGCGCGTCGTCATTTTCAAGTCCGGTGTGCCACAGCGCGCCTACGGTCCCGGTCGGCACGTGATCTGGGGCCGTGACATCACGGAACAGCGCTTCTCGATCACGGAGCTTCTGCTCCGTGCGCTGCCCGAGGTGCGCGCCACGTTGCCCACTGATTGGTACCGCGAAGTGGTGCTCACTCCGCTGGAACGCGCGGTGCTGTCCGTTGACGGCGTGCCGGTGTTGTTTCTGCGGCCCGGTGTGCACCGCTTTTGGGCGGTGCATGAGTCGGTGACGTTGTCGAAGCTCGACGTGACGAAGCCGCTGCCGGCGCTCACGCAAGAGTTGGCGCAGCTCATTCCGAGCGGCGAGTTCATCGACGTCACCGTGCAGGCCCACGAAAAGGGGCTGCGCTACGAGCAGGGGCGCCTGACGTCCGTGCTCGAACCAGGTCGCTACAAGTTGTGGACGCACCCGGAAGCACAGGCTCGCATTTCGACCGTCGACATGCGGCGTACCGAGGTCACCATCACCGGCCAAGAGCTGATGACTCGTGACAAGGTCTCGCTGCGTCTCACACTCACGGTGGCATTTGCCATCGAGGATGTGGTCCTCGCAACGCACCACGTGGATAACGTGCGCGATGCGGTGTACACGGCGGTGCAGCTCGCCGCCCGCGGCTACGTTGCGGGTGTCACGCTCGACGAATTGCTCGAAGGTCGTGATGCATTCAGCCGCTTCCTCGTGCAGGAAGTGCTGCCGAAGGCCCGCGCTTTCGGCGTGCGCATCGACGACCTGGGCGTGAAGGACATCGTGCTGCCGGGCGAAATGAAGACTCTGCTCAACCGGGTGATCGAGGCCGAGAAGGCCGCTGCCGCCAACGTGATTTCGCGTCGCGAGGAAACGGCGGCGACCCGCTCGCTCGTGAACACGGCCCGCCTCATGGCTGACCAGCCGATTCTGCTTCGGCTGAAGGAGCTGGAAGCGATGAAGGAAATCGCCGCGCAAATCGACGAAGTTCGGATCGTCGTCGGCGCGGAACACCTGCAATCGCTCCTGCCCGCTCAGCTCCTGGGGCGAGCGGAGAAGTGAAACCCGGGCACGCTCGACATTTGCCGTCGAGCGTGCCCGAGCTCACTGCGGCCAGCACGTACGGCAGGCATCCGCGCGCGCGAGCGGGCGGCTTGGCGCCAGGCTCGGCGGGGTGCTGGCGACTAGGGCGATGCGCGTCCGGTGCCTACTCGCGGGTGGAGTTGGATGTTGGTGTTGCAACATTCATTCGAGTTTCGGGCACGGACTTCGCCCGCGCCGGAAACATTCGCAACGTTCGAGGCAGGCCCGGTGTCGTGGTCGGGGCGCGCGGAGAAGTGAAAATTGCGCCGTGCGTGGTGTAAGGGGCGCCCCTTTGTCTCGTTCTTGGGTCATGCCCCGACGCGTCCCCTTGAGTGTTGCCTTGGTTTGCCTCGCTGCATCGGCCTGCGGCGGCAGCTCGCTCAGAGGACGTATTTCCGAATGGCCAAGGCCCGGCGGAGAAGCAGAAAGACCTATCGCGAGCGCTCGCGTGCGCGTCGAATGTGCGGTGGTGCCGGCGCCAAAAGTCGAAGCGCTCACCGACGCGAAGGGCCTCTTCTACGTCGAGTTGCCCCGCGATATCCCGAACGCATGCACGCTCGAAGTGAGCAAGGCGGGGTATCAAGAGCGAAGCTACCGGGTGCTGGAAGCTTGCGCGCTCGGTTTCGACGATCGTTGTGAGCGCGTGATGCTGACGGGGCGCCTCCGCCTCGCGGGTGAGGAGAAACGATGAAACTCCTGGCTCTGTCGGGGGTCGTGCTTTTGCTCGCGTGCGACCCCGTCATGACGGTTCGTGCAACGGTGATGACGGCGGGCCAGAATGCGGTTCCGATCGAAGGCGCGAAGGTGCGCATGCGATGCGGGTCCTCCCCCTCGCCGGCGCTCGGGACGACGGATGCTTCGGGTGGGATCACGCGGTCGAGTATTGGGTGGTTGGTTCCCGACGAGTGTGAGCTCGTGGCGGAGGCGGCGGGCCGGCGCTCACAGTCAGTGCGGATCGTGGACGCACAAGGCGGTGTTCCGGACAGCGGCTTCGTCGCCACGCAGTTCGATCTCGCGTCCGATGGCTCGATGGAGGATGCGGAGTCGTCGAAGACGCCCCCGCCGAGTCCTCCGCGACGAACGGTCGCCGTTCACTTCGTGAGCAAGGAGCCAGGGGTCGAAGTTCGGACGGTCGACGCGCGCCTCGGTCGGCTGTCGTCGCAACCGACGCTGTGTCTGACGCCCTGCACGGCGCTCCTGCCGGAAGGTTCGCCCGAACTCGCTTTCTCGAGAGGAGAAGGGACGGCGAAGCCGGCGTCGTCGATGACCTTCACTGAACCGACGACCGTCAGCCTCGACTATGCCGATCACAAGAGCTGGCGAACCGTGCGAATGATCTTGGCTATTGCCAGCGTGGTGGGGGCCGGCGGTGCCCTCGTCGGAGTCGCGGCCAAAAATACCCCAGTCGCGATTTCGGGGGGCGTTCTCTTCGGAACGAGCCTGTTCGGTATCGCCTTGCCCGCTGGGGACGTCGTGACGATCGATCACCGCTGATCATCCCTTGCGCGGAGCTGGATGTTGAAGTTGCAACATTCATTCGAGTTTCGTGCCGGTGACGGTGTTTCAGATCCGCGTTGGGATGAATCGTCGCGCGTCGGTGAAACGGGGAGTCGTCAGGCATTTCGATGACTGGTGGTTCAGTAGCTCCGCAACTACGGGGCTATGCGACGCGCATGCTGTGTTCTCGCGATTGCCGGTGTAGGGTTCGTTCTCGACTGCAGTAACGCCAAGGGCGGCTCGCCAACTGGCGGACTCAATGGCGGCACTGGGAGTAGTGCCGGGTCGGGAGGCTCCGGCGGCTCGGGTATCGCGAACAGTGCTGGCACGGCGGGCCTCCTGCTCAACTTCGACGCGGGGCTCTTCGACGGTGCGACGGAAACCCCGACAGGCCAGGAGGGCACGCGCTTGCCGCGCCCAGCCTTTCCGAAAATGCCGATCCTCGGCCAGGGCGCTCCGAGCAATGCGGCGGCGCTGTTCGCCGGTGCGAGCGGTGCCGAAAGCGCCGCACCCTGCATCAGCGACCCTGGACCGGATGCGATGTACCCCGGAAATTGGCTGAGACCGCGCGTCAGCTTCAAACCCACGGGCGCTGAGAATCTGTTCGAGTTCACGCTCAGCACGCCACAAGAGCCGAATGAACTCGTCGTTTACACCACGAACACGTGGTGGACGATGCCGCGCGACATGTGGCAGCGGCTCACGAACTCCAATGACCTGCAAAAGGTGGAGATCAACGTGCGCGGTGGCGTTTTCGACGGTGGGACGCTCACGGGCGTGACGGCGCGCGCCACACAGTCCTTCTACATCGCGCCCATGCAGGCCGACGCGGGAGGCTCGATCTTGTATGCCGGCGGCAGCAGCGATAGCGCCGCGGACAACGGCGCGCTCAAAGGCTTTCTGGTGGGCGACGAAAGCGTCGAGGTGGTGCTGACCACTGCAAACGTCAACGCCAAGCAACCCCAGGCGATCGGCGGCGTGTTCGGCTATTTCGCAGGTGGCCCGGACGGCAAGTTCGTGAGCGCCATCATCGGCAATGGGAACACGCCCTGGAAATCATGGCTCGCGTCGATCGAGAAAGGCAGCGAGGGCATCGAGCCCGCGTTCGTCACTGCGGGCGGGCGCGATGCTCTGCGCAGCATGGCGCTGGATGAGGTTTCGCTGGCTGCCTTTTCCCCCGCGCGCTGGAACAAGGGCGAGCACGTCGAAATCTTGTCGGGCTCGAATGGCGAGCTTCGGTGGGTCTTGCTCGACGCGCCCGGTAGCGGCGCCGGCGTCGCCTACGGAACGCTCGCGCGGGACGGCGATCCGAAAGCCGGAAACCCTTCGCTTCCCAATCTCGCGTGGAGCCATGACGGTGAGCACGTCCTCTACCCGTCATCGAACAGCAACGCGTCCGAAAGCGATCTCTATGTGGTCCCGTACAACGACGGCAAGGGTGGGATGGCAACGCCACTCAGTGGTGCCGCCGAGCCGGATTGGAACGAGTATTACCCTGATTTCTCCGCCGATGATCGCTTCGTCATCTTCAGCCGTTCGCACGCAGGCGGGACCGAAACCGCGGTCGTCCCTGCCACTGGCGGGAAAGCGACGCCCTTACGCACGCACGAGACGTCCACGTGTGTCACTGCGGACGCCGACCTCAGCCCGCGCTTCTCCCCGTTCGTGAAGACGGTCGCGGGGACGACGTACTATTGGTTCACGTTCTCGTCGCTGCGCTTCGTGAATACGCCCCAGCTCTACCTGGGCGCGCTGACCGTCACGGCCGGCAGTACCGCCGTGCAGAGCTACGGCGCCGTGCACCTTTGGAACCTGCCGGAAGACGAAGCCTCATTCGGCGCCGTATGGACGGATCTCAACATCCCCAACGCACCCGATCCCGAAGTGCCGCCGCGCTGAGCCGGTGGGCCTTTGGTCGTCCTAGACTCGACGCCAAACTTGAGGCTTGGCCAAAGCCTCCGGTTTTGGTGCCCGATCGCGCGCCGTTGGCTGTTGAAGTTGCAACATGCGTGTGGGCCACGCGGAGCAACCTCGCGACAGCTCTCCGCTGATCACCGCAAGCCCTCGAACCGTCATTAGTGGCGGCACACCGCCATGAATGGCGGCTCTCACGATCTGCACGCGGCGCGCGAACGTGCGGGATCTGCGAGGAATGGGGCGGGTTCACGGAGCGCGCGGGGTGGGCATGCGGGTTGCTCTAGGCGGCGTTGGGGTCGCCAATTCGGTGGGCCCGATTTTCGAACAGGACGACTCATGAAATATTCGATTTGGGGCGCGGTCGTGGCGGTATTGGCGGGGGTGAGCGGGTGCAGTGCAGCCGACACTGGCGGAGGAGCGGGCGCCGCGACGACGGTTGCTTATCAGCACCTCGAAGGGGATCCGAACACGGTGATGACGGTGTGTGGTCGGCGTGAAATCCCGCGCCCGGGGAGCACCCCGCTCGTCGACATCGAGCAATACGATCTCGACCTGCTGCAGCGAGAAGCTCGCTCGAATCCAGCGGTAGCCGCCAGGGCGGGGGTCAACGAAGTGCGGACTTGCGCCGATGCGCGCGCGTACATGGCAGAGTATCAGCGCACCGTGGAAGCGGATCTACCGGTGACCGAAGTGCCCGCCACTTCGCAAGTGGGGAGCGTTCAGGAGGCCCTGAAGGGAGGGACACTCATCAGCTCGGCTCGCGGCATGGTGAGCCTCGACGACGGGGGCTGCAGTGGGTTCCTGTTTGCTGGACGAGTGATCATCACCGCCGCTCATTGCTTGCCGGGTCGATCGGGATCCGACGTTTGGAACATCGACTACTTCGATCCAGACACGGGGGGTCAGCGCCGCATTGCGTCGCACTCGAACAAATTGAGGTACGCACAACACCCGAATTGGAAGGGTGGCACGGACGCACACTATGACGTGGGCATCATCGTGAGCAGCAGCACGTGGTCGAACACCACTAGCAAAGACTACCTTCCGGTGCTTTGGGGTGACGCGCGTGTCGTCGACACGCTGACCATCTTCGGCTCGGGGTGGGAGAACTTTGCAGGGACGAACACGGGGCGCCTGCGCGTGGGTGAGTTCGGCGTCTCTTCGGTCGAGGACAGCCTCTACATCGTGACGCGCAGCAGCGGCGATCGCATCTGCAAGGGGGATTCTGGAGGGGCGGGGACGTTCAACATGCAGGGCGGGCGCACCGCGGTCACCGTCAATTCCAACGGCGAATTCGAGAGTAAATCCGACCTCTGCGTGTGCAAAGGATGCAAGGCGCGTCACGCCATCGTGACACCGCTCATCGTTAACTGGATCCGCGATCAGGTCACGATGGACTGCATTTGGACGCCAGACCTCGCGCTCCAGCAGAGCTACGTCAACTGTGAGTAACGGGGTCAGCGCCCCGGGGCGTGCGATGGTGCACGCTCGGGGCGCTACCCGTTACAGATGAGTGCCGTGGCGCAGCTCACCCGCCGCAGGCGTTGTTCGTCGAGCCGCCGCCGGTCAGGCCCGTTTTGTTGGCGAGCTCAGCCGGGCAAGCGACCTCTTTGTAGGTCATCTTGGGGTTGTCCGCGGCCATCATCCAATCCGCGTAAAACAAGCACCCGTTCCGGAGCGCTCCCAGGCCCTTCGAATCAGTGAACACGCTGTTGCACTTTTGGCGCAGGCAATCCTGCGTCTGCTGCACCGTGCCGCCGTAGTTGAGATTCCTGCGGCAGACCGACAGCATGCCGCCGTACTGATCGCCGAGGTCGGAGGTCGACACGCCCCACTGCGATGAGCACGCATCGAACAGCCCGACACCGCCGCCTGGGACTTGAATGTCGAACTGGCCCTGCGTCACGTCACCGCCGACGTTGATCGACTGCACGATCATCGTCTTGCCGGCGAGCGCCGCGGAGCCTGGATCGGCTCCGTATTGACCCTGGCCGGTGAACTGAACCTCATAGCACTTGCCGCAGGAGTTCGTGCCCGTGGGTGTGGCCGCGTACCCGTACGCTAGGGTGCTGCTGACGGCCCAGGGCGTCAGGCCGTAACACATGTACGCGCTGCCACCGGAGCAAGCGCTCTGCGCGTCGTAGTTGGAGCCGTTGGATTGATTTTGCGCATTGCAGGACGACAACGCCGGGCCGCTCGAGACATTGCCAGACCAACCGCAGTGCGGCTTGCAACAGTCCCAGTACCTCGACGCCCAACCCGGTGACCCATTGATGGCGGGGCAAGTCGCGCCGCCGCCACTGGTCGCGGTGCACTGACCGTTGCTGCAAGTCTGCCCGCCGCCACACGAGCCGCACGAGCCGCCACAGCCGTTGTCGCCGCAGGTCTTTCCAGAGCAGTTCGGCGTGCAGCCTCCTCCGCCGCCCCCATTGCCTCCTGCAGGGAGAAGAGTCGGGTGGAAGCGCTGAGCGTTGGTGCCATTGCACGTCCACAGTTGGATGGCCGTGCCATCGGCCGTGCCGGCGGCAGCGACGTCGATGCACTTGTTGCTATTCGTGTTGATGAATCGCACGTCTCCGCCGTCCAGGTATTCGAAGCGGAACTGTTGTGGGGGCAAGCCGTTGCACGGCCACTGCTGAACGATCGTCCCGTCGGCGGTTCCCCAATTGGTCGCGTCCACGCACTCGTTACTATGCGTGTTTCGAAGTTGGACTTTGCCGCCTCCCATGTCTTCGACGCGGAAAGCCTGTGCGCCGTTTCCGTTGCACTGCCATTGTTGAAGGTGCGCGCCATCGGCCGTGCTCGCTCCCGTGACGTCCAGACACTTGTTCGAGGTCGTCCCCGTCGCGAAATTGTAAGTGCCCCCGGCGAGCGTCACCGTCGTGGGGTGCCACGCCTGCGCGGCGGTTCCGTTGCAGGTCCAGAGTTGAACGTTGGCGCCAGCGGCTGTCGAGCCCTGTGACACGTCGACGCACTTGTTGCTGTTCGGATTGACGAGCCGCACGTTGCCGTTGCCGACGTCTTCCACGCGGAACGCTTGAGCGCCGCCGCCGTTGCACGTCCAGAGCTGAATGTTGGTGCCGTCACTCGTTCCCATTCCGGCGACGTCGAGGCATTTGGCGCTGTTCGTGTTCAGCAGGCGCACGGTTCCATCGTGCAGATCCTGCAGGAACCACGCTTGTGGCCCGAGTCCATTACAGGTCCAGTTTTGAATGTTGGCCCCGTCTGCCGCGCTTCCGCCAGCGACGTCCAAACAGTTTCCGGGAGCGACGACCGAGCCGAAATTGTAGGCTGCCACTGACAGCGAGCCCGTTGTTTCGGTGATGTTGGTGGAGGAGTCAGGGCCCGACGCCGTGCAAGCCGGCGCGATCACTGCCATTGCCCCAATCGCGATGGCCACGACGCAGAACTTTTTCATGACTTTCTCCTTTCGACCACGTGAGTGAAGAACTCGCCGTCAGCATTCGCATGCTACGCCGCCGCGGATCGATTGCCCGATAGCGGTGTTGCTGAGCAGCACGCTCGATGCCGCGCGCTCGATGCTTCACTAGATGTACGCCTTTGATCTCGGGATTGCGACCATCAAGATCGTATTCAATGTCGATTGCAATCAATCGACAATTCGCGCGTCACTATGGAATCGGTTCCGTAGCGAACATTGCGCTGAGTCGACAATTCACGCGCTGATATGGAATCGGTGCCATGTCGACGATTGTGGTGAGTTGGCAATTCGCGCGCCTCGATGGAATCGGCTTTGCGAGGCGTTTCTCCTTCTAGTCGGCTAGGTCGGCGCTTCGAAGCCCGAGAAGTCAGCGATGAAGAGGCCAAACGGCGGGAGCGAAGGGGCTTCTCACTTGCCGCCGACGACACGATACCGGCTCGCCTGATTGCGCGCGCGAATGGATGTTGGAACACCAACATTCATTGGAATTGCAAAAACGCGCCTTCGTCGCGAGTTACCGAGTGGGGCTTCGCACGTGCGGCCGATTGCTCGCGCCAATGAATGTTGGAACACCAAATTCATTCGAATTCAAAAAACGCGATTCT
>Ga0105241_10003005_pt1 | contig 12604 bp, 14 predicted proteins | sample KBSC64metaG_FD_80422 | JGI IMG/M metagenome (GOLD analysis project Ga0105241, IMG submission 80422) | Corn rhizosphere microbial communities from Kellogg Biological Station, Michigan, USA - KBS C6-4 metaG | ecosystem: Host-associated > Plants > Roots > Rhizosphere > Soil | place: Michigan, USA... | reverse complement strand
TGGTGATCAATCCGGTGAATGATTTCCCGCAACTCCTGCGATGCGACCAGGCGCCGGGAAACAACTGGATCAAAGTGCGGACGATTGGCACCAAGTCGAATCGCAGCGGCATCGGAGCGCGCCTGCGCTGCGTGACTCAGGCCGCAGGAGAGAGCAAGCCGCATTCGCAGATTGATGAGGTCCGCAGCGGCGGAAGTTATTTTTCCCAGAACGATCTGCGAGTTCATTTTGGACTGGGCAAGGCCGACAAAGTGCAGTTACTCGAGATTCGCTGGCCCAGCGGGCAGGTGGACACGTTGAAAGACATCAAACCCAATCAATTGATCTTTGTGAAGGAAGGCGAAGGAGTGGTGCGGTCGATGCAATTCCCTGCCCCGGCTAAACGCTGAACGTGGATAGCGGCGCTGACATTTTTGAGGCTAAGGAATCTCCAGAGCAATCGCGCCCGCACGCCGCTGTCAGGGACGCTGGTCTTTCGCGATGGCTGCGAGCTCTCGAACGATTTCCTGAAGACGGGTACGGCGTCCGGCATTGGCGCGGGAGGCGACTGGAGCGGGGTCTTCCTGGGCGGCATAACGGTCATTCATATCGCGCAGGCTGGCAATTTCACTTCGAAGGGCGACGACGTTTCGTAGTACATCTGCGGTATACATAGTTACAGGATACCCTACTTGCTGGTCAGTCGTGGTGCCACGTGCGGAAAAACATAACCCCACACCTTGTCATTCCCAAGCCAGGTCCACCTGCGAGGAATTTTCGTGCCCACGACATGGAAACTACAGGTTCCTCGCGTCAGAATGCCGCGCGTCAGAATGACAATTCTCGAATTGTCACGCAGCACCACTACCCCTTCGTCCTTGTGATTCTGCTCGTCTCCGGGTTGCTTTTTGCGGCGATGCGGGACGCGGCGGCACAAAATCCCCGCCCAAGCGGAGCTTGGACGGGGCACCCTTCTGGTCCGTGGATGCGTATGTCGAGTGGTCCGGTCATTTCTCCGCGCGGCGACGGATGGGAATCGGCAGGGACGTTTAACCCGGCAGTCGTCCTTCATCGTGGAAAGTTTGTGATGCTCTACCGCGCACAGGACCGCGCCGGAGTTTCTAGACTGGGTTATGCCGAAAGCAAAGATGGATTCACTTCGATCGCCGGCCGCAGCCTGTGCTTTCTCCCGAGACTGATTATGAGAAAGACGGAGGCGTGGAAGATCCGCGGCTGGTGAAATTCGGCGCCACTTTTTACCTGACGTACACCGGGTACAACAAGAAAGATGCGCAGCTTTGTCTGGCAACATCGAAAGATTTGCTGCACTGGCAGAGGCGCGGCGTGATTCTGCCGGCTTACAAAGGCCACTGGAATGTGGGGTGGACTAAATCCGGCGCCATCGTTCCAGAAACGATCGGCAGCAAATACTGGATGTATTTTCTGGGCACCAGCGCGGACAAGACCGATCAGATGGGTCTCGCCTACTCGCCGGATCTACTGCATTGGACCGAGGCTACGGATTCGCCTGTGCTTCCGCGCCGTGCCGGGCAATTCGATTCCCGAGTCGTGGAACCGGGGCCATCTCCGATCGTGACCAAAGATGGAATTGTCCTGATTTACAACGGAGCCGATGATCATCTTGTCTACCGCACGGCGATAGCAGTGTTTGATCGCCATGATCCACGCAAGCTGGTGTGGCGATCCGAAGAGCCGATCTTTTTTCCGGAAAAAGCTTGGGAGAAGGTCGGCCAGGTTCCCAACGTGGTGTTTGTGGAAGGAATGGCAAAGCAGGGCGAGCGATACTTGTTCTACTACGGGGCTGCGGACAAGTATGTCGGGGTGGCAGAGGTTCCGATTATTCATTGACGGACCGCTTGAGCCATCCCCCTTCCCCGCTGAACAAAATAAAAAAACGGCAGCCGTTGAGGGCTGCCGGTGCTTCAATTCTTCTCTTCCAAAGCTAGAAACGAATTGCTGGCCCGAAGGTGACTTTCAGATTGTTGTGAGTTCCGTTGTCGAAATAAATTTCGTCGCCGGCCTCAAGACGCAACCCAAACGGTCCCCAGAATCCCTCGACGCCTCCGCCCGGATACATGGCGAAACGAGTGTCGCCGGTCTGCACTCCGCCCAGAGCCCCGACAAACCCGTTTGGCGCGTTCTGGTCTGAGACGCTGAAGTTAATAAGACCGACCTTGCCCGTCAGATAGGCGCGAAACGGCCCTGAGCTGGTTTGGAATTTGGGTCCAAACAGTGCGGTGAGGGGGCGCAGGCTGGTTTGGACAAATTGAGAGGTCACGCCGTCAGTAAAGACACTGGTGTAATTGCGCTCAAAGTCGTACGACATTTCGCCTTCGAGTTGAACGTTTGGATGAACATTGAATGCAGCCCGGCCGCCGACACCGATGAAGTTGATATGAGGTTCGGTGGTGCTGAGGTTCATGTAGTCCGCGAAAACCCCGACTTCGACATGATCTGAATCTGAACTCTGGGCCATCACCGAAGACGGTAGCGCCAGACCACAACTTAGGACGAGCAAAAAAATAATGCGTTTCATCAGTTGTACTTCCTCCTGGATTGACTTCACTGGCTCACACACCCGTTCCTCAATCGTGACGGAAAAGGGGGTGACTACTGCAGAGCGGTGCAGGAGGGTTGAGCATGCCTTAAGATGCGGCTCGCAGGCAGCGGGGTTGGGCGCTGGTGGCCGAATCCAGCGGGGATGCGATTACTTTGCGTAAATTTTTATTAATAAAAACATGATGCGAACGACGGCGCGTCCGCATCGTCGAGTGTCAAGATATGTACGCTGGTAGCAATGTCCTGATTTCGGTCGGGGTTCCTTTGCGTTCTTTGCGGGAATCCTTTGCGAACTTTGCGGTCCAAGGTTTTTGCACTCTCAGATCGCTGCGAAGATCAAAGTCTTTAACCGCAAAGTTCGCAAAGGATTCCGCAAAGAACGCAAAGGAGTCTGAACCAGAGTGAGTTACTTGAGGGATGCGCTGTTATCCCCTGACTTGCGCTCTTGTCGCGGAGTCATGGAAACCACGGTGTACTCGCGTTCCTTGAAATCGCCGTCTTCCACCTGCAACAGCATCTTGTCTTTCTGAATCCGGAATTGCGCATTTTGGCCTACGGGCAGGAGGACAGGATGTTTTTCGTCCCGGGGACGGATGCGGTACAAAACGGTGTCTCCCTGCAGAACGTATTCCTGGCAGAGCAGGGCATGCGTTTTCTTGTGGGCGGAATCGGTACCAACCATTTCGCCAACAAAACTCTTGCCACTGTTTTCATCTATCCCGCACTCGACGGAGTCCATTTGCAGCAAGGTGCCCGAATGGTGGACCTTCGGCTCTTTGGCCTGAGCAAGAGAAGCCAACAAGACAGCGACCGTCAGAAAAGTGACTTTCACGGAAAACCTCCTTGCGCCGGGGCGGCTATGTCAGCCGGTGCTCGACTGCCAGAATTTTCCAGGAACAGCCCCGAAAGCGATATATCTCGCGCGTGCAGGTCCCACCGTAATCGGAAAAAGACCTGAGGGAGGCTTAAAGGGCCCCAGGGGCCCAGGAATACAAAGATTCATAGCCAAAAAGTTACCAAGAACCATAGTTGACGTAGTTTGCCCTCCCCGATAGGCTCCTATTGGTTACCTACGTCATCTAAACTGGCCAGATGGATACTGAAACCAATAGACCGGGGCGCAACTGAGGATCGGGTAAAAGCCCAAATCATCTGCAACCAGTACAACGAAAAGATAGTTACGCCGCATCTGAATTAGTGCGGCCGGAAAAGGCGACTTGACGGACGCGAGACAACTACAGGGCGACAAGCTATCCGAAGCGCAGGCGATTGAACGAGCCAAGCTGGGCGATGCAGAGGCGTTTCAGTTTCTGTACGGCCTGCATCGAAGGCGAGTTTATTCGCTGTGCCTCCGCATGACGGCCAACACGGCGGAAGCGGAAGATCTGACGCAGGAAGCTTTTCTGCAGTTATTTCGCAAGATTGCCACTTTTCGTGGTGAATCAGCTTTTTCCACCTGGCTGCACCGGATGGCGGTAAACGTTGTCCTGATGCAGTTGCGCAAGAAGAGCCTCCCCGTAGTCCCGCTGGATGAAACGCAGGAAAACGAGGAAGAGGCGCCCAAGAAAGAACTGGGTGCGCAAGATCCGATGCTTTCGGGTTCGATCGACAGGTTACGGCTGCAAAGGGCGGTGGATGCGCTGCCGCCGGGATATCGAAGGATTTTTGTGCTGCACGATGTAGAAGGTTACGAGCACAATGAGATTGCCGCCATGGTGGGATGTTCCATCGGCAACAGCAAATCTCAGTTACACAAGGCGCGCATGAAGTTGCGCGAGTCGCTCAAGACGAGCAGAGCCGAAAAGGCCGCCAAGCCGTATTGAGCGATCAAGGAAGGTCTTGGGGAGATGACGTATGAACTGCGCAGAGTTTCAGGAAGTTTTGCCGGAAGTGTTTGAGGGCGATCGAACGGCCGAACAGGAATCGCATCTGCAATCCTGTTCCGTGTGTTCGAGCCTGGTCGCCGAACTTGATTTGATTGCCAACGAGGCGCGGCAATTGCAAGAGGTTGCCGAACCCAACCCGCGAGTTTGGGCCTCGATCGAAATTGCCTTGCGGCAGGAAGGCATTATTCACGAGCCGCAGATGCGGCCGACCCTGTTGCCAGCTGTGCCCCGCCGTTGGAGCATGAATTGGCTGGCGCCGGTCGCAGCCGCAGCGGTGATCGCCGCAGGCGTCGTGGTTTACCAGCGCGGATCGGCTCCTCCATCCTCCACTCCCGCAGGGCCGGCGGTGGCTCAGGTTGTTCCCAACAAGCTCCCTATCACTCCGCTGAGCGTAAATGATGAAGACCGGCAATTGCTGGACGCGCTGGCTTCGCGCTCGCCCGCGGCCCAGAAGCAGTATGCTTCCAACCTGCAGAATGTGAATGCATACATTCGGGACGCCGAGGAATCGGCCCAGGCCGATCCGAATGACGAGGAAGCACAACAGATTGTGATGGACGCCTACGAGCAAAGGGCGGCGGTTTACGAGATGGCGCTGGACCGATCGATGCCCTAGCGGGTTCGTCGATTGGTGTAAGGCGATTGGCGTGCAGGAAGAGGCTCTTAGTCGCGGCCCCGATATCGCTGCCGGACCAAGAGAGAGACAATTATGGCGAGAGCGCAGGGCACAAAACTGGTTTCACTCGTGATTCTCACCGCAGCAATTTGCGCCTCGGCTGAGTCTCGTAAAGAATTTCGTTTTACCGTTGGCCCGGGCTCGGTGGTTTCGATCGCCAACCAGTATGGACCAATTACGGTGAAGGGCGGCTCCGGGAACCAGGTCATCGTCAACGCCGTACTTCATTCCGACCAGATAGAGATCGACCATACACAGAGCGGCAGTCGCGTCGACTTGCTCACCCATCTCCTGTCCGACTCCAACGCGGATACGGGACGCGTGGATTACGAAGTTTCAGTGCCGGCGGATGCCAGCGTTACGCTGCGATCATCTACGGGCGTGTTGCATGCGGAAGGCCTGCACGGAGACGTAAGTCTTGAGGGTAGCCAGGCCAGCGTCGAGGTACGCGACATCAGCGACGCCCATGTTCACGTGCGGACCTTGAATGGTTCGGTGGCTCTTACCAATATCCGCAATGGGCACGTGGAAGTGACCTCCGTGGGCGGCGATGTAGTTCTGAATTCAGTGAACGGTCCGCTGGTGCAGGTGAATTCGACCAGCGGGAAGATCCGCTATGAAGGCGATTTCTCCAACAGCGGCGAATATATGCTGACCAGCCACAGCGGAGACATCGAGGCCAGCGCGCCCAACGACGCTTCGATCGATGTGACGGCGCGTTCGGTCCGTGGCAAAGTGGAAAATGACTTTCTGCTCGAACCCAAGCACACCAACTTCGCAATGAAAGCAGGGAGTGCCTTCGCAGGTACGATGAACAAGGCAGCATCTTCGGTTAAGTTGTTTTCCTTCAGTGGTAGAATCCACCTTAAGTCGTTACAAGCGACACGCTAAAAAACCAAGTAACAGTGAGAGGCTGGCGGGGCGGGAGGACGTGCTCCGCAGATTTCCGCCACACATGAGCACTCGACCGGGCGGACCGTCCGAGACCACGAAATCTGCGTCTGCTACAAGGGCCAGGGTGGTGGTTTTAGTTGGCTTTATGGGCGCGGGAAAGAGCACTGTCGGCGCGGCCTTGAGCGCCAAGCTCGGCTGGCCTTTCGAAGATCTGGACGAGCGCATCCAGGCGAGTGAACAACGGTCCATCGAGCGAATTTTTCGCGAGTCAGGCGAAAGCGTCTTTCGACAGCTGGAGCATGCTGCATTGCGTTCGGCGCTGGAAGCACCTGGTACTTCCGCCAAGGTGCTCGCGTTAGGTGGCGGAGCATTCGCGCAGGAGAACAATGCTGCCCTGCTCGACCAGGCTGGCGTGGCGACGATCTTCCTGGATGCTCCGATCGAAGAACTGTTCCGCCGGTGTCAGGAACAACAGTTGGACCGTCCTCTACGCCGGGACCTGGAAGAGTTCCGCCGGCTGTATGAGAACCGCCGGCCATGCTATCTAAAGGCCGCCGTACGAATCGAAACGGCAGGCAAGAGCGTGGAAGAAGTGGTTGCCGAAGCCATGGCCAGGCTGGCAAGTTTGGGAGTGAAAGAGTGATTCGGAGGAGTGGGAACGTGAAGTCCAGACCAGTATTGATGTTGGGAATCGCGGGACTGCTGCTGATATCGTCGGCGGCTGCGAAAGACAAAGAACCGGCTGGTCAGACTGTGGACACAGGCTCCTTTGGAGTCTTCATGAATGGACACAGGATCGCCACCGAGAAATTTTCCATCCAGCAGAGTAACGTTGGCAGTGTCGCGACCTCAGAGTTCAAGAGTGAGCCTGGCGTTGAACCCGCGGCGCAAACCTCGCAGTTGGAACTGGCTCTGAACGGCGACTTGAAGAAATACGAGTGGAAAGAAACCATCCCGGGAAAAGCGCACGCCGTTCTCGTGCCTAACGACAACCTGCTGGTCGAGCGCTCGACGAACAATCCGCAGGACAAAGAAGAAGAGCATCCCTTTCTGCTTCCGCTTTCAACCAGCATTCTGGATGACTACTTTTTTGTGCACCGGGAAATTCTGGTTTGGAAGTATCTGGCGACGGGTTGTCACCAGGACAAAGGGCACGTGGCTTGTCCGCCGAACCAGCAGGTGAAATTCGGAGCGGTAAATCCCCACCAACGTTCTTCCCTGCTGGTGAGCATTTCATTTATCGGGAAGGACAAGATTCCAGTACACGGTACGGAGCAGGAGTTGAACCACTTTGTGCTCAAAAGTGATGCCGGGGAATGGGCGATGTGGTTTGATGACCAGTTCAAGCTGTTGCGGATCGTGGTCCCGAGTGACAACACGGAGGTACTGCGGGATTAGCGCAGATCATTTCCAGTTCCATCATTCATGTCCCTGATTGACGCACGTACGTCTCGGGTCCTGTTCACGGTGCTGTTGTTCGCGCTGGCGCTTGGCTTTTTGTATATCGCCCGGCGTACCCTGATCGCCTTTCTGTTTGCTATTTTCTTTGCCTACCTGGTGGATCCCGCAGTCTCGCGAGTCGAACAATGGGTGAAGGGGCGAGGACGCGCGATTGGTGTGATTTACCTGCTGCTTGTGACCCTGCTAGCCACGTTCTTCTTTTTCGTGGGGCCGCAAATCGCCCGCCAGGGACAGCGTTTGAGCGAATCCTTACCCAAACTGCTGGAAACCGTGAGTTCCGGTCAGATCGCAGAACAGATTGGCAAAGAGCAGGGTTGGAGCGTACACACACGGGCGCAACTGTCGAGTTTTCTGGCCAATCATCGCAATGATCTTCTCGATCTTGCCCAACGCGTCGGACTGCGAGTGGCTGATGTGGCCAAGCAAGCGTGGCTCATCATCGTGGTACCGATTCTGGCGGCGTTTTTTCTCAAGGATGGACGAGCTTTCGGCGAAGTGCTGACTTCGTTCGTGCACTCGCGCCCGCAACGGGAATTTCTCGAGGGCGTGCTGGGCGATCTTAATCAGATGCTGGCGCAATTCATTCGAGCCCAGTTGACCCTGGCGGCGTTTTCGTTCATTGCCTACATCGCGTTCATGGAACTCACGCGGGTTCCCTATGCGCTGGTGCTGGGTACGGCGGGCGGAATGATGGAGTTCATTCCCGTGGTCGGCCCTCTGGTAGCGGCTGTACTGATTCTTGGAGTCTCCTTGCTGCTGAGTTATCCGCACTGGCCTATCCTGCTGGCTTTTCTCGGGGCGTGGCGACTGGTGCAGGACTATGTGATTTCACCGCGCGTCATGGGCAAGAGTATGGAATTGCATCCGCTGGCAGCGATCTTTGGTGTTCTGGCGGGAGGCGAGATTGCTGGCGTGCTGGGGATTTATCTTTCCATTCCGGTCATGGCCAGTTTGCGTATCGTGTGGCGGCGGTGGCGGCTTTATGCCGAGAAGAAGCGATTTGGACCCCTGAATGAATATTCCTTTGGCGGGGAAATCCTTCCTGGAAAATAGCTACTGGCTTCTGGCTCCTAGCTTCTGGCTTATAACTGCCAGCCTAACACCGACGATCACCAGCGAAAGATTCTGTCCAACAGCCAGCAGTGGCTAGGAGCCAGTAGCTAGAAGCAGTCGTACCTGACACTGGTCAGATAACAGTTTCGCCTTCCCTCACAAGAGAGTCAGTCACCACTGTTGTAAAATCTCAAGAAACCATTATGACTGCGAAAATCCCTGTAGGAATTCTGGGTGCTACCGGAATTGTCGGGCAGCGCTTTGTGCAGATGCTGGAGCACCATCCCTGGTTCGAGGTGGCGTGGCTGGCCGCTTCCGACCGTTCTGAAGGCCGTCCGTATGCGGAGGCTGCGCGCTGGAAATTAAAGACAGCGATTCCCGCGAAGGTCGCGGGGATGACGGTCGCACCTGCGAGTCCGGAGGGGGCGCCCAAGGTTATTTTCGCCGCGCTCGATGCCTCGATCGCAGCTGAGATGGAACCTCGCTTCGCCGACGCCGGACATGCGGTGATTACCAACTCCAGCGCGCTACGCATGCAGAGCGACGTGCCACTGGTTATTCCTGAAGTGAATCACGAGCATGTCAAGTTGATCGAATCCCAGGCGTGGCGAAAGAAGTCAGGTGGCTTTGTTGTTACAAATCCGAACTGCTCAGCGATTGGCCTGGTGATCGCTCTGGCTCCGCTGCAAGACGCATTCGGATTGGAGACAGTGATGGCTGTCACCATGCAAGCGGTGAGCGGCGCGGGATATCCCGGAGTGGCTTCGCTCGACATTCTGGGAAACGTAATTCCCTACATCTCCAAAGAAGAAGAAAAGATGGAAGAAGAAACCCGCAAACTGCTGGGCAAGTTGAACGGATCCGGTATCGTCATGGGCTCGTTCGGCATGAGCGCGCAGTGCAACCGGGTCGCAGTTGAGGACGGACATACCGAGTCAGTTTCGATCAAGCTCAAGAAGAAAGCGAAGCCGGAAGAAATTATCGAAGTCTGGACCAAATTCCGCAGTCTGCCGCAGGAGATGAAGCTGCCCAGCGCGCCGGAACAACCGGTGCAGTATATGACGTCGAGCGATCGTCCGCAGCCTCGTCTCGACGTAGACTCAGGCAAGGGCATGACGACCACGGTGGGCCGCCTGCGTCCCTGTAGCGTGCTGGACTGGAAGTTCACCGTGCTCTCGCACAATACGATTCGTGGCGCGGCAGGAGCGGCGCTGCTGAATGCGGAATTGCTGAAGGTGCAGGGCTATCTCGATTGAGCGGCACTGCAAGGCTGGACGCGTAAGGGTTGAGCAGGGCTTCAGCTCTGCATTCGAGATGTAATTTCAAGTGGCGGCTTCAGCCGCTGAGGGCGAATTGTTTCCAGGAACCGCAGGGGCTAAAGCCAGTTTTCATATGCCGGCTTGCAGTGCAGCGCTGAAGCGCTGCTCCACCCTACTTTCATACCTGCTTTCATACCCCCTCACTTTGCTTGCTCGGCGCCTCACCTTGCCTTCACACCAACACGCCCTGCTTTCCTGCTGCCTAAGGAATCTAGCTCAATGATCGTCATGAAGTTCGGCGGCACCTCGGTGCAGGACGCCAAGGCGATCGAACGCGCGGGCGCAATCGTCAAAGGACGCATCGCGCAAAAGCCGGTCGTGGTCGTCAGCGCGATGGCCAAGGTGACCGACCAATTGCTGGCAATGGCACGCGCTGCCGGCGCAGGCGATCGCAAGACTGCTTTGAAACTCTGCCGGGCGCTTCAGGAACGACACTACAACACTGCCGGAGAATTGCTGGGAACGGCATTGTTCACGCAGTTTCACGGCGACCTGGGTGCTGACTTCGAGACTCTGGAAGAATTGCTGCGCGGCATTGCAGCCGTCGGCGAACTGACGCCGCGCACTACCGACTATGTTTCCGCGTTCGGAGAAATGCTTTCGAGCAAGATTGTTGCGGCGGCGTTCTCGGCGATGGATATGCCATCGGTGCTCGTAGACTCCCGCGATTGGCTGGTGACAGACAGCGCCCACATGCGCGCTGTCCCGCAGTTCGAAGAAACGAATCAGCGACTGCAGACCAAAGTTGCGCCGCTTGTAGCCTCCGGTAAAGTACCGGTCATGGGAGGCTTCATCGGAGCCTCAAAGGCTGGGATTACCACGACAATCGGACGGGGCGGGTCAGACTACTCTGCTGCTATCGCTGGCGCTGGACTGGAAGCTGAACGCATTGAAATATGGACCGACGTGGACGGCATGATGACAACCGATCCACGCATGAGCCCGGATGCGCGACGCATCAAGGTAATCAGTTTCGATGAGGCTGCGGAACTCGCTTACTTCGGCGCGAAGGTACTTCACCCAGCGACGGTGCTGCCTGCGGTACAGAAAAATATCCCGGTCTACATTCTGAATTCCCAAAACCCTACGTGTGAAGGCACACGCATTACAGCTCGTGCGCCGGCATGCCGGAATTCCTTTAAGGCGATTGCGGTTAAGAAGCGCATCACTATCGTGGACGTGGCTGCTCCACGCATGCAGTTAGCTCATGGCTTTCTCAACGCGATTTTTGCGGCTTTTGACCGGCATCGCGTGGCTGTCGATGTAGTGTCTACATCGGAAGTGAGCGTGTCGCTCACCGTAGATTCGAACGAGTCGATTCCACCGCTGGCGGCCGATCTGGCTAAACTGGCGGATGTGAAATATGAAGGCCGCAAGGCGATCGTATGCCTGGTTGGCGAGAATTTGCGGGACACTCCGGGCATTGCGGCGCGCGTCTTCGGAGAATTAGCGGACGTCAAGATCCGCATGATTTCGCAGGGCGCTTCGGAGATCAATCTGACGTTTGTGGTGGAAGAAGACGTGGTGCCGGAAGTAGTCCGGCGACTGCATAAAACGTTTTTCTCGGACTTGGATCCGGAAGTGTTTGCGTAAGGTCACGAAGGAATGTCTTTGAATCTCCTTATCTTGGGACGGGGTAAAACCGGCTCGCTGGTCGCGGAAATCGCTCGCGAACGCGGCCACGAGATCACTCTGCTATGTGCTGCGGACAATCTAAACGCGTCCGCGCTCAGCCCCGAAAAGCTTCGCCATGTCGACGTGGTGGTCGATTTCACGACACCGCAAGCTGTCATGGGAAATATCGAAGCCTGCGTCAACGCGGGCAAAGACCTGCTCGTCGGAACGACCGGTTGGTACGGTGATCTGGATAAAGTACGCCAGATGGTCGAGAAGAAGGGCACCGGGTTCCTTTACGGCGCGAACTTTTCGATTGGTATCAATCTGCTTTTCGAGGCGGCGCAAACGGCGGCGGGAATCCTGCAGCATCACTATTCGGGACAAATCTTCGAACGTCATCATGCTCAAAAAAAGGATGCGCCTTCGGGAACGGCTGCGACTCTGCAAAAGATTATCCGCGATACGTCCGGCAAAGAACTGGAAATCACTTCGTTCCGTGAAGGCGATGTAGTCGGCATGCACGAGATCGTTCTCGACTCGCCGAACGACACAATTTATCTCTGTCATGATTCGAAGTCGCGACGGGGATTTGCCGAGGGTGCGGTGCGGGCGGCGGAATGGCTTGCTGGAAAGAAGGGCTTCTTCGACTTTAAGGATATTTGGAGAGAGACGTAACCAGCCGAGCTTTGCTCGGCCGGGCGAGGGTGGACACCCACCCCTACGTTAGAACTCTGAAGTTTCCCACACCCCTGATTAGCGTTATCTTTATCTCATGCAATTCCGTGGCTGCGGTACGGCTTTAGTCACTCCGTTTCGGCAGGATGGCTCGATCGACGAAGCTGCCTTACGAAACCTGGTCGCTTGGCAAGTGGAATCCGGGATCGACTTTCTGGTTCCTTGCGGCACCACCGGAGAAACTCCGACACTTTCGCACGATGAATGGTTGCAGGTCATCGGCATAACCGTCGAAGTCGTGGCGGGACGCGTGCCCATCCTGGGCGGCGCGACTTCGAATTCGACACAGGACGCGGTCAACAAAGCCAGGGAACTGGCTGCGCTGCCTGGGGTAAACGGCATCCTCACTGCTTCGCCTTATTACAACAAGCCCACGCAGGAAGGACAGTACCGGCACTTCCGCG
>Ga0105241_10003003_pt1 | contig 12607 bp, 10 predicted proteins | sample KBSC64metaG_FD_80422 | JGI IMG/M metagenome (GOLD analysis project Ga0105241, IMG submission 80422) | Corn rhizosphere microbial communities from Kellogg Biological Station, Michigan, USA - KBS C6-4 metaG | ecosystem: Host-associated > Plants > Roots > Rhizosphere > Soil | place: Michigan, USA... | reverse complement strand
TTTCCTTAACGGTATGCTGCAAGAGCACGAACGCGCGCTCGGAGGCTGGCAATCGGAGTGGGTCACGGTTCAGGGAATGGTACAGGCGGCCGGGGTTGCGCTCGAGTCGATGGCCGAAGTGATTGAAGGGCTGACGGTCGACACGCAGCGCATGCGACACAATATCGAAGCCACCCAAGGAACCGTGTTCTCCGAAAAAGCCATGATGCTACTGGCAGAGACGATGGGACGCGATGAGGCGCGCCGCCTGGTGGAAGAGACGCTGCAGAAAACCGGATCGCCACCGGAGCTGCCGGGACTGCTGTCGCCCGAATCATACCTGGGCAGCGCGGAAGCCTTTCGAGTGCGCTTGCTCGAGGAGGAATCATAGGATGCCGTTTGCGATTTCCGAAGGCGCTCGCGTCTTCTACCGCCTGGAGAGCTCGGCCGAGAAGCCTCTGCTAGTGCTCGCGCACTCGCTCGGCGTTGACCATGGCCTGTGGGACCCGCAAATGCCCGCGCTGCTGCGCTACTTTCAAGTGCTGCGCATGGACCTGCGCGGCCACGGCGCGTCAGACTCTCCGGCGGGCGATTACACCATCGAGCAACTGGGCCGAGATGTGATCGCAGCCGTAGATTCGGCGAAGCGTGCGAGCTTCGCTTATTGCGGACTTTCGCTGGGTGGGATGATCGGCCAGTGGCTCGGCGCCAATGCCGCGGAGCGAATTACTCATCTGGTGCTGGCCAACACGTCACCGCGAGTCGGAGCCCCGGAGTTGTTCGAAGCGCGGCGCAAGGCGGTGCTCGAAGGTGGAATGATGGCCGTCGAGAAGGCTGTGATGGACCGCTTCTTCAGCAAGCGTTTGCTGGCTTCGCCGAACCCGCAGGTGGCGACTTCGCGAACCGCGTTGCTTGCGGCGAATCCGGTGGGATATGCGGGTTGCTGCGCCGCGGTCCGCGACATGGATCAGCGACCGCTGCTCCGCCACATTCGCGTGCCGACGCTCGTCATCGGTGGTTCTCTGGATGCCGCCACGCCTTGGGAGGGCCATGGCGATTTGCTCACCGCCTCAATTCCGGCTGCCCGCTCTGTGGTGCTGGACGCCGCTCACCTCTCGAACGTCGAATTGCCGTCGGCTTTCACCAGCGCGCTGTTCGATTTCCTGTTGCCGCCGCAGAACGATGACCCGCTGGCCGCGGGTTTCGCGATGCGCCGCGCTATACTCGGCGGCGCCCACGTAGACCGCGCCGTGGCGAACACTACCGAACTGACGCGCGATTTTCAGGAATTGATCACGCGCTACGCCTGGGGAACAGTGTGGACCCGGCCAGGTCTCGACCCAAAAATTCGCCGCCTCCTGGTGCTGGCCATCACAGCGTCGCTAGGGCGCTGGGAAGAATTCCGATTGCACTTGCGCGCCGGTTTGGCCGGAGGCCTCGAACTAACAGAAGTGGAAGAAGTGCTCTTGCAAGTCGCCATTTACGCGGGCGTGCCCGCGGCCAACACTGGGTTCCATATCGCGTCCGAAAAGTAGTCTTCAAGTTCCCGGCGCCGCCGACAGCCGCGTGACAAGATGTCTTCAACTACGGACTTAGATGTGGGCCCGGAGACCGTCCTGCATTGGCCGTCCGGCTTCGATCGAAGCAAGAATCGTGTCAAGGTTCACCGGCGCCCGCCGGAACACTTCGTCCCCGACCGCATCCGCGATCGCGTTCAGGACCGCGGAGCATCCGCCACCCACCGGCGGCTCGCCGATACCGCGCGCGCCTACCGGGGTCTCCGGATCGGGAATGTTAACGGCATCCCATTTCATATTCACCGGCAGATCCATAATTGTCGGCGGCTTGTTGTAGTGCATGCGCTTGGCGATGGGCAGGCCGTAATGCTGGTCGTATACCCATTTCTGACCGATGGCGTGCGCAATTCCCAGAACCGACCGGCCCATAACCTGGCCGCCCAATGCGCGCGGATGAATCACCGTCCCCACGTCGGCAACCGCCAGGAAATCGGTGAGGTGATACATTCCGGTTTCGAGGTCTACTTGTACTTCGGCGAAACTGGCGACATACGACAAGGTCTGGCCATCATGCGGATACTTGTCGCGGGCAGCGACTACTAATCCCTGGCCCATCAGCCCCGCGACCGACGCCTTCGTGACTCGATTGACTTCCGGATCGCTCACCTCGTGCCCGTCGTAGACTCCACCGAGCTGAATCGCGCGCTGCGCGGCCTGTGCAAGGCTCATCCCAGCCCCACCGCCCTTGCGGAAGACGCGCTCGTTGGCGACCTCATAGTCCTCCGGCCTGCCGCCGAGATCCTTGGCTGCAATCTCCTGCAGGCGCTTCCGGCCCTCGGTCGCAACCGCATGCGCCGCGCGCGTCATGGCGTGAGTGGTCTGGCTACCGCCCGAGACGCAGGTCCACGGCAGATTCTTGGCCGAGCTTCCCCAAGTGACTTCAACTTTTTCCCACGGCACGCCCAACATTTCAGCGGCCACGCGGTGGACGTCGTGCACCGATTCGGTGCCAAGATTGCCGATGCCGGATTGAATATACAGCTTGCCATCGGGCTTGAGAACAAACAGACCATCGAAGCCGATCGAGCCACCCGAATAACAGCTCACCGAAACACCCACACCGCGCGCCATGGTACCGCTTCGCTTGGGCAGCGCGGCCCGTTCCTTCCAGCGAAACAGCTCTGAACCGCGGTCAAGCGCTTCTTTGATAAACGAACTGGTGCAATACGGCAGTTTCCCGCTTGCGCTAGGAGGCCCGAATGGCGCCTTGCCCGAGGGAGCGTTGATGCGCCGCAGCGCCACCTGATCGATCCCCAGTTTGCGCGAGGCTTGAGCGAGCGCCGTCTCCATGATAGTGATGCCCTGCATGCCTCCTGGTGCACTTTGGGCTCCGCGCGGTGGAGTGTTGGTCAGCACCGTCAGGCCGCGCCAGCGCATTGCCTGCGGTTGATATAACAGCGATACGATTCGTCCTGACGACGCGGCATCGCCGACTGCGTCATACGCGCCGTTGTCGCAAATGACGAACATGTCGAGCCCCGTGATGCGGCCTTCCTTGGAGAAAGCGATCTTCATCCGTCCCAGCATGGCGGGACGCGCACGGCCAATGTAATATTCTTCCTCCCGGCTGATGCGCATCATGACCGGCGCGTTGGCTTTCCTGGCGAGCAGCGCCGGAATGATCAGCGAAATGGCTGCCGTTCCTTTGCTGCCAAAACCTCCGCCGGTATATTCGCTGATGAGCACCACCTTATCCGGAGTGACCCCCAGCCAGCGAGCAATCGCAGGAACCGTTTGCGCGGTGCTCTGGGTGCCGGTATAGACAAAAACTTTCCCGTTCTGCCAGTAGGCCATCGCCGTGCGTGTTTCCAGGCAAATATGACTGGTGTTAGGCGTCACGAAGGTGTGGTCCATCGTGTAGGCTGCATTCTTGAAGGCGGCATCTAGGTCGCCAAAGGACCACTCGTCGGTGGCCTTGCCCATCGGAAGCTTGCCGTCTTTTGCGTCGGCGAAGTCTGCCTCGGTCCACTTGAGTTCCTGGATCGTAGGTGCCGGACGGGATGGCCGCTGCCCCTTGACCGGCACCGGGGCCTCAGGACGAACCCAGACGTTGCCTTCCATTCGCGGGTTTGGGCTGCCGGGCTTCAAGGTTTCCAGCGGATCGACCACGTAGGGCAGCCGTTCATAATCGATGCGAATTCTTTCAATCGCTTCGACAGCGGTCAGTTCATCGACGGCGACCACGGCGAGAATCGGTTCGCCCTGATACACCGGCTCATTGGTAAGCCCATGATCGCCCAATGTATTGGCCTTAATCACCGTGCCATCGTCGGTGAGGCTATCGGCCGGCTCCGGAAGGTCGTCGGCGGTGAGAATCGCCTTCACGCCCGGCATCGCCAATGCCGCGCTGGTGTCAATACGGCGGACGCGCGCATGCGGGTAGGGGCTCAGCAGCAAACGAGCGAAGAGCATGCCGTCGACGCGATAATCCTCGGCGTATTTCGCTCTTCCGGTCACCTTCGCGACCAGATCGGGCGTCGGATAATCCTTGCCAATCAGTTTGTGATCGGATGAATTCAATCGGGCAGGCATGTTTGACCCTCCTTAGAAGGAAATCACACGTAGATATAAGACTTTAAATCACATCGGCAGCTGGGAGTCAAGGGTCGGTAGTGTCCTTATAGGCGAACTATAAGGACACTACCCAAGGGTCGAGACACGCCGAATAGGGTGACGCTAATTGACGACTAGCGGCGGGACAATCCACAAGTACAGCCGGTGACTAAACGGATGCCCTGCCTCATCCGGATCGCCGACCGTTACTTCCTTGGCTGGCTGCCAATCGCCCATGTCGAAGGTATTTGAAACGATCCGCGTCCCCGGCTTCAAATCCCGCAGCAGCTTGGGAAGCAGTTTGACGTTGAGCTCCGGCAGAAGGAACAGGGTCACCACCGTCGCCTCGTGAATGTCGGCTTCGAACACATCGTTCTCTTCGAACCGGACCCTCTTCGCAACGCCGGCCTTTTTCGCATTCGCCCGGCTCTCCCTGACCCGCACCGGATCGATATCGATACCGACGCCGCGCGCGCCGCGCAGCTTCGCTGCGGCAATGACAATCCGGCCATCGCCGCATCCTAAATCGAAGACCGTGTCTGAACTCGTCACGTCGGCAAGCTTGAGCATCGCCTCCACGGCCACATTGGTGGTAGGAACATATGCCACGTCCGGCGTGCGCGCGGGCTGGGCTGCAGCAAAACCCGTAAGAAGAATGCAAACCGGTAAAATCGATTTTTGAACTTCCATCGAGGCGCCTCTGGTCGAGCTTATCGCAAAATGATGTCCCGTTCCGTACGCGTGGGCCGGTGACCTCACATTTCCCCGTAACCTTATTGTCGACGTGCAGTACAACCTACATCCGTGATGCGAACATCAGTTCGACTTCTCTTTATCACCTGCGTCCTGCTCACAACAGCGGCTGCCGGCCAGGAAGCACTCACCATCGATCAGATTGTCCTGCGGCACGTGGAAGCCCTGGGAGGAGCCGAAAGAATCCATGCGCTGCAATCTCTCGTCATTCGCGGAATGCATCATGAAGGAGGCCTGATTCCTCCCGAAATGCCGATCCGGGCGCGCAATTATATGGCTTTCCTTCGGCCCTACTACGGGGTCATCGGCGATCCTGCCATTGCCAACCCGGATTTGCGGGAAGGTTTCGACGGCAGCTCCTGGGAATATTACCGTGATCCGGGTATCGTCGTCCGGACCGTCGGAGCCGCTGCGGCCGCCACCCGCCACACGTCCGAGTTTTTGCAGGATTCTCTGGTTGACTATCGGGAGAAAGGCACTCAACTCGAACTCGCCGGAAGCGAAAAGATCGGTGACCGCGAGTGCTACAAGATCCAGGTTACGCTCGCAGACGGCTTCCAGAAATACGTGTTCGTCGATCGCGATACTTTCCTGCTGATCGCAGATCGGAAATCGGCGCCAATCCATGCCTTCGGCAGTTCGGTCACCAGCGAAACGCGGTTCAGCGATTACCAACCCGTCAATGGAGTCTTGATGTCGCGCCGTGAGCTTGAGGTCGAAATAGCCACCGGGCGGGTACTTGCCGAAAGCCGCCGCGTCACCATTGAAGCCAACACGATTCATGATCCGTCCATATTCAGCCCCGCCCCGCGGTTTCGCACACCTCTGCAGGAGTGCTTGGAGCAACTCTACAATGAGCGGACAGACACGGTCAGCGTGATGTATACCTATCGGCTTTTCAAAACCACTCACCCCGAGGTTGACACTCGCGAAGGTATCGAATTCGTGGGCTATCAAATGGCCAAGATGGGCGATTACGCAGCGTCCATCGAGCTGCTGAAAGCGAACGCGGCGGACTATCCGAAATCGGCAAGTTCACAGTATGGCCTCGGCCGGGCGTATACGGCAGCTGGCAATTCGGACTTGGCGAAGCACGCTTTCGAGAGGGCGCTACAGATCGATCCGAACTTCAAGAAGGCCACCGAGGGGCTCAATGCACTCCGCTGAATTCGACCTTACAGCTTAAACGCCACTACTGCCAGCGGCGGGATGGTCACGTTCAGGCTCGCCGGACGCCCATGAAACGGGATTTCATCCGCCCAGACGGCACCGGCATTGCCCAGGTTGGCGCCGCCGAATAACTCCGAGTCGGTATTGAACAATTCGCGATACAGTCCGGCTTTCGGCACGCCTATGCGGTAGCCTTCGCGCGGCACCGGTGTGAAATTGCACGCGAACACGATGAAGTCTTCGCGGTTACGCGCAAAGCGGATGAACGTAATGATCGAAGACTCCGCATCCTGCAAATCGATCCACTCGAAACCGTGATAGGAATCGTCCACTTCGAATAACGCGGGCTCGCGGCGGTATAGCCAGTTCAGCTCCTTCACCATGGTCTGCAATTTGTAATGGATGGGATATTGCAGCAGCCGCCATTCGAGCTGTGCATCGTGGTTCCACTCAGATGTCTGCCCGAATTCCGTCCCCATGAACAGCAGCTTCTTGCCGGGATGCGCAAACATGTACGCCAAAAACGCGCGGGTATTGGCGAAGCGCTGCCACTCGTCTCCAGGCATCTTATAAATCAGGGATCGTTTCCCATACACCACTTCGTCGTGCGACACCGGCAGCACAAAGTTTTCCGTAAACGCATATAGCATGCTGAACGTGATCAGTTGCTGATGATACTTGCGGAACACTGAGTCCTTAGCGAAGTACTGGAACATATCGTGCATCCAGCCCATGTTCCATTTCATGGTGAATCCCAGGCCGCCGGTATAGACCGGACGCGACACGCCCGGCCAGGCAGTCGATTCCTCGGCGATAGTGATCGCGCCCGGCTCCTGGTGCGCCAGCTCGTTGAAGCGCTTCAGAAAGTCGATCGCTTCCAGATTCTCCCGGCCGCCAAAGCGATTAGGAATCCACTCGCCCTGCTCGCGCGCATAATCCAGATACAGCATGGACGCCACTGCATCCACGCGCAGGCCGTCGATATGGAACTCGCGCAGCCAATACAGCGCGTTCGACAGCAGGAAATTTCGCACTTCGTTGCGGCCGTAGTTGAAGATAAGCGTGCCCCATTCGCGATGCTCGCCTTGCCGCGGATCTTCGTGTTCGTAGAGCGCGGTGCCATCGAAACGCCACAGACCGTGCGCATCGCGTGGAAAGTGTCCCGGCACCCAATCCAGAATCACGCCCAGGCCGGCCCGGTGGCAGCAGTCGACGAAATAACGGAAGTCATCCGGCGTGCCGAATCGCGAAGTGGGCGCGAAATAGCCCGTCACCTGATAACCCCAGGACCCGGAGAACGGATGCTCCATCACCGGCATCAGTTCCAGATGCGTGTAACCCAAGTCGCGAACGTAAGTAACCAGCCGCTCCGCCAGCTCGCGATAGCTCAGCGATTCATGGGAGGGTTTGCGCATCCAAGATTCCAGATGCACTTCGTAAATTGAGACCGCTTCGTGTTGCAGGCTGCGACGTCCCCGCTCCTCCATCCAGGCTTGATCCGCCCAGGTGTGGTTGTTCAGTCCCCACACGATGGAGGCAGTGCGCGGCGGCGCCTCAGCGAAGAATGCGTACGGATCTGATTTCTCTTGCACCTCGCCCGAGAGAGCACGCACAGAATACTTGTAATGGGTCCCCGCGCCCAGCATCGGGATAAACAACTCCCATACCCCACCATCCCGCCGCTGCATCGGATGGTTAGCGCGGTTCCACTGATTGAAGTCGCCGATAACGCTGACATCGTCTGCGTTCGGCGCCCACAGCGCGAAGCGTACTCCGCGCGTATCCCCTTCGCGCACCAGGTGCGCGCCCAACATGCGATAACTCTCGTGATGCGTGCCCTCGGCATGCAAATGCAAATCGAAGGGTGTCAAGGAAGTAGCGACAGGCGCGGCTTGCACATCGCTATTATGGCACTGGATGCCGCCGCTAGCAGAATTGCACCTTCACCTTGATGGGTCGGTCGAGCCTGACACACTGCTGGAGATCGATCCGTCGCTTACTCCCGAAGAAATCGCAGCCAACACGGCATATTCCGATTTCGCCGGCTTTTTGAAGAGCTTCGTCTGGGTGAACAAGCGCCTGCGCACTCCTGCCGATTACGCGCGCGTGGCCCGCCGGCTGTTCGAGCGGCTGGAGAGCGAAGGCGTCACCTACGCGGAAGTGATTCTATCGGCCGGCGTGGTGCTCTGGAAAGAACAGAATCTTTCCGCCATTTACGATGCACTGATGCGTGAAGTCTCGCGTAGCCCGATCACCGTACGCTGGATCTTCGATGCGATTCGCCAGTTCGGCCCGGAGACCGCCAAGCCCGTCTTCGATCTGGCAGCCGAGCGTGTCGGCGAAGGAGTGGTTGCCATCGGCTTAGGGGGTGACGAAGAGCGCGGACCGGCACGTCTCTTCGCCAATCTTTATCGCGAGGCACGGGATCGAGGATTGCGCTTAACCTGCCACGCGGGCGAGATGGCGGGTCCAGCGAGCGTGTGGGAAGCCCTCGAAATCGGCTCGGAACGCATTGGCCATGGGATTCGCGCTATCGAAGACCCTACGCTGATGGCGCATTTGACGGCGAAAAACATTCCACTCGAAGTCTGCATCACCAGCAATCTGCGAACCGGGGCCGTGGCCTCGCTCGCGGCGCACCCGGTCAGGCGACTTTATGACGCCGGCGTGCCCATCATCCTTAATTCGGATGACCCGGCGCTATTCGGATGCACCCTGGCCAGTGAATATGCGTTGGCCGGGCTTGAGTTTGGATTTACCGACGCCCAGCTAGCCGAATTAGCGCGGAACGCCTTTCGGTATGCTTTCGAGGAGAGCGTCGCGGTCGGCCGGTGACATGCCGGAGTTCTTGCGGATATCCTCTTTAGCGGATAATTTGCGTCGGTAACGCCCAAAGTATTCATCAATATCACCGCCATATTGAAAGCTATACATAATATCTGGAAAAGCCCGCGTGTGCGGCAGTCCCAGCGCGTGTCCCGATTCATGCAGGCAGGTCAGATAGACGATGGCGTCTCGCAGTAGACGGTCATTACCCGGCGGATCGGCGATCAGAATGTGCAGCTCGGCGCCGCGGTGACCATGGACTTCGATGGGCACCGCCTCGCCGTAAAGACCACTGTTCTTATCAGCCCACAAAACCCGCAACAAAGCACTAGACCGGTCCTTGGTCTCGACGAAATGCAGCTTTCCACCGGACGCCTTCTCCCACGCCTCCAAGGCCCAGCGTGCTAGATCCGCATCGCCGGCATCGCAGCCTCCGATCATGACACTGCATGGCTCGATCCAGAAAGTGGTATCGGCGGCACGCACGCCCACTGCCGCCGCCAGCAACAGTCCGGCCCGCACGCTAACGCTTCGAAGAAAGCTTTTCATCCGCCAAAGCCTTGAGAGCGGCCTCCAGTTCAGCCACGCGTTTAGAGAGTTCGTCGATAGCGCGGCCCTCCGGGTCAGGCAGGTCGCCATGCGCCAAGGGTTCGAATTCCTCATCGTCACCCACCACTCGCCCTGGAACGCCCACTACCGTCGAGTGATCCGGCACCGAACGCACCACTACGCTTCCCGCGCCAATCTTGACGTGATCGCCAATACGAATGTTGCCCAAGATAGTCGCGCCCGTTCCAATCACCACGCCGTCGCCGATCGTGGGATGGCGCTTGCCGGTGTCCTTGCCGGTGCCTCCCAGCGTCACGCCCTGGTAGATCAGCACGTCGTCGCCGATTTCGGAGGTTTCGCCGATCACCACTCCCATGCCGTGGTCAATAAAAAAACGCCGTCCGATGCGCGCGCCCGGGTGGATTTCAATGCCCGTCAAGGTGCGCGAGAGCTGCGAAATCACGCGTGCCAGCGTGAACCAGCCGGATTCATAAAGGTGATGCGCTACGCGATGCAGCAGGACCGCGTGGAATCCCGGATAGCACAGGACGATTTCGAGCACACTCCGCGCCGCCGGATCGCGCCGGAAGACGGTGTCGAACTGCTCGCGGATGTGTCCGGGCATTCTAGAATTCATTATCACGGTTCTGGCGGCAGCGTGTAACATTAGATACTGTGAGATTTGCCGCCGTCGCAATTAATTTGGCCGCCTGTTCTTGGGTCCTGGCGGGCTGTTCCGCGCCCGCGCCGGACAACTCGCCAGGAAAGCAGGCCACCGTTCCTCAAGCCACCGATACCGTCATCACGAACCCGCATCCTCTGGCCAAGTATCTGGAACTGTCCGGATACCGCATTACGGAGACCGCTCCCGGCAAGCTCAGCATCAAGTTCGCGGTAGTCAATCACTCGGAAGCGGATATCGGCGACCTGACGCTGAAGATCAAGCTCATCACCACCGCCGCCAAGCCCGACGAGCCGCCCATCACCGAGTTTGAAGCCAAGGTTCCCGCTCTCGGCCCCCAGGAGCTCAAAGATGTCACCGCCACTGCCGCCACCAAGCTGCGCATCTACGAGTTGCCGGACTGGCAGTTCATCCGCGCCGCAGTGGAGATCACTTCTCCGGCGCCCTAGCGCCCTGACCAGAGCTGCCGTGACTGAATAACGCCGTGACCGAACGCCTTTACTATCGGGACTGCTACCTCCAGCAATTTAGCGCTCGCGTGGTCGAAACCAGCGGCAACGGCCGGCGCGTATATCTGGACCGAACGGCGTTCTACCCCACTTCTGGGGGCCAGCCGTTCGACACCGGAACGCTGGGCGGCGCGAATGTCATCGAAGTGATCGATGAGGAAGAGCGCGTGGCGCATGTCCTGGACGCCCCGATCGCGACCGGTGAAATCAGCGCCCAAATCGATTGGCAGCGCCGCTTCGACCACATGCAGCAGCACAGCGGGCAGCATCTGCTGTCGGCTGTCCTCGCAGAATTGTTCAGGATCTCCACTGTAAGCTTTCATCTGGGAGCGGAAGCGTCCACCATCGACGTAGCCGTACCTTCTCTCAGCGCAGTACAGATCGAGCAAGCCGAAGACCGCTGCGCAGAAATCGTAAGCCAAGCCCGTCCGCTGGCAATCACCTTCGAAGACGCGGCGGGCGATCTGGGCTTGCGCAAGGAATCCCAACGCAGCGGCACGCTGCGCGTCGTCGCCATACAGGGGATTGACCGCAGCGCTTGCGGGGGAACCCATGTCCGTACCACCGCCGAGATTGGCCCGGTGCTGATCCGCAAGACTGAAAAGATCCGCGGGAACACACGCCTCGAATTCGTCTGCGGACGGCGTGCGCTCCAGCAGGCCCGCGCCGACTTCCGAACCTTGCAGGAACTCTCGCGCCAGCTCTCGGCTCCGGCCGCCGAAACGCCGGGTCTGGTATCGGCGCAGCTCGAACGGATCAAAGCCCTGGAGAAAGCCAACCAACGGTTGGCATCTGAGGTCGCGCGGCGCGAAGGCCGGGAACAATGGGCCGCGGCCGCTCCCGATGTCGAGGGGATTCGCCGCGCCGTCGAACGCGTCGAACAGGGCGCTATCGACGATGCCATCCGCACCCGCGCTCAGGCTTTCGTTGCGCAAGGCCGTGCCGTATTCCTGGCCGTGTCGAAGAACCCGCCGTCGGTTCTGCTGGCAGCTTCGGCCGATTCCGGAATCCACGCCGGAGATCGCGTTAAGTCCGCTGTCGCCGCGGCCGGCGGTCGAGGCGGCGGCAATCAGGCCCTGGCTCAGGGCAGCCTGCCGGTGACTGCCGACCTGGACGCCGTCGCATCGTCCTTGCTCTGAGCCCACTCCGCCGTCCGAAGCTACTCCCCTAAGGTCTTCGCCCGATCGCCTCGATGGCATTTCGCCTGACTTCCTTGAAAGAACGGCCTTCTACCCCCAAGATGGTACTGCGAACTACTGGGATCTAACGATTTTCGGTAGTTCGTGTCTGGACGAAACCTTCGCTGCGGACGATCTTACTTTAGGTAGGAGCAGGTGCACTTATGACAGTTCCCCAAGACAACAGCCGACGAAAAAGCCAGCGCGGAATGGTACTCATGACTATGGCCGTCACCGCCATTGCCATGATCGGCGCCATGGGCCTGGCAATCGATCTGGGACACATCTTCATCGTCAAGAATGAGACTCAGGCGTATGTGGATGCGGCGGCGCTCGCTGCCGCTCTGCAACTGGATGGGACCACGGCGGGCATCACGAGAGCCAACGATGCAGCTACTAATATGTCAGCCGCCTGGAATTTCAGCTCTACGGTTTTGACCAATCCCACAGTGGAATTTTCATCGGCGGCGACCGGCGCATCGTGGTTCTCGGCAGCGAACGTGACCTCTCCTTCAACCATGACCTACGTGCGCGTCACCAAGACGGTAGCTCCCAATATCTACTTCGTCCCGGTGGTGATGACCAATAAGATCTACGCAACCAACGTGCAGTCGCGGGCCATTGCCGGACAAGTCGGCCTGGCCGCCAATACCTCCATTGCCCAGGGTCTGGGCCCCTTCACGGGAATAGCGGCGTGCGCCCACGGTTCCACCATGCTTCAGTGCGAGGCCACCGCGAGCAATAATTTCGGATTAACGGTAGGCAGCGAATACGACATTCAATGGCCGCAGTACAACAAGAACCGCCAGGGCTGCAATAACGGCAACCCTA
>Ga0105241_10003000_pt1 | contig 12613 bp, 10 predicted proteins | sample KBSC64metaG_FD_80422 | JGI IMG/M metagenome (GOLD analysis project Ga0105241, IMG submission 80422) | Corn rhizosphere microbial communities from Kellogg Biological Station, Michigan, USA - KBS C6-4 metaG | ecosystem: Host-associated > Plants > Roots > Rhizosphere > Soil | place: Michigan, USA... | reverse complement strand
TCCCTGGGAGATGAATCACGTCGGCACCATCTGCACGCATTGTGGCGATGGTTGCAAGACCACGTTAGGCGTTCGGCGGGCCGATACCGGCATGGAAATCGTCCGAGGTGACAATCGGGACAAGAGTGGTATCAACGATGACTTCCTGTGCGTGAAAGGTCGCTACGCTTTTGACTTCGCGCATAATAATGAGCGCCTCAAGCAGCCGCTGATTCGAAAAGATGGGAAGCTCACGCCCGCAACGTGGGAAGAGGCGTTCGAGCTGATCGGGAAACGGTTCGTGGAAGTTCGAGATCGAGACGGCGGAGGGGCGATTGGAGTCATCGGGTCGAACCGGACAACCAACGAAGAGAACTACTTGCTTTCAAAATTCGCTCGAGTGGTTCTGAAGACCAACAACATTGATCACCACCGGACGGCCGACTTCCCTGCCCTGGCAGCGGCGCTCAGCGGGAAACCCGACATCACTGCCACCATGCGCGACGTCGCGAAAGCTCCTGCCATTTTGCTGATCGGTAACGATCCGACAGAGCGGCATCCGTTGCTAGCGTGGCAGATCCGCAACAACGTTCGCCTGAATCGCGCGAAGCTTTACATCATTAATTCCGAGTCGATCAAGCTCAGGCGGCAGGCAACCAGTTACACGCAGACCGCGCCGGATATTGCAAACCAGGTCATGGCCTACCTCGCCGGCAATGAGCATGCTCTCGATACAGTCGGCGGCGTTGCTGAAACCTGGCTTCCCCTTCGCGATAAACTGCGCGCAGAGCAAGGCTTGGTGATCATCGCAGGATCTGAAGTGACTGGCGACGGCATTGCGTCACTTGTGAAATTTGCTGGGAGTGTGCCCGGAGCAAAAGTCATCTGCCTCGCTGACTATTCAAACTCGCGAGGCGCGGCGGACATGGGTGTTTACCCTGATCTGCTTCCCGGATATCGACGTGTAGCCGACAAGGGTAAGTTCCACGAGGAGTGGGGCGAAGTTCCAACGGCATCCGGTCTAACCTTGCCCGAGATGGCAGAGGCTGCGAAGACCGGGAAGATCAAAGCCATGTACGTGATCGGAGCGAATCCGATTCTCCGGTCTGCGCTTGACCCGTTTGCATTCCAAAAGGCATTCGTCGTCGTACAAGACATGTTTCTGACCGAAACCGCGCAAATCGCGGACGTCGTTCTGCCTGCCGCCAACGCATACGAGAAGGGCGGCACAGTGACCAATACCTGCGGCGACCTCCAGATGATCAAAATGGCTGGGGAAGTCACGGGAACGAAGAGCGATTTTGAGATGATCGTGCGCGTAGCTGACGCCATGGGCGCTGATGTGCGAAAGCTTGTCCCGTTTGGCGGAGCCGGAACCCGTGCCGACATGGGGCAGTCGCGCGGTGCGCAATCTGGTGAAGCAGACCGCCACGCCGTGTGGCTCGATGCGCACAATCTGGAATTCAAGATGAGCCCGTTTGATCCGGTCGCGATTCTAGATGAAATTCAACGGCTCGTTCCCGGCTACGACGTTTCCAGAATCAACCTGCTTTCAGGCTCTGACCAGCACACGCATTTTTCGCAAAGCGGTCCGGGAGCTGCTCACAAATCCGAGCTGATCGTTCCTGCCGACGACACGTTGTTTACTTCAGGCACGCTTGGACGTTACTCAAAGACTTTGAACTCCGTGATGGAAAACAAGACACCGGCCCCATCGGAAGTGGCGGCCGACTAACTGTTTTGACTGCCGTAGTCGCTTGACTGCTTCAATCGTTTGACCCAGGACAGGACGAACCGACTTGCTAAGCATCGAGACATTTCTGATTGCGTCCGTGATCAAGATCGTCATTGCAGTCTTCGTGTTGCTGACGGCGGTCGCGTACACGGTATGGCTTGAGCGGAAAGTCGTGGGCCACATGCAAAACCGGTGGGGACCCACCCGAGTCGGCCCTTTCGGACTGCTTCAGCCACTTGCGGATGGCATCAAGTTCATCTTTAAAGAAGATCTGACGCCACCGCATGTGTACAAGCCGCTCTATATCGCGGCTCCTATGATCGCGGTGATCTGCGCCTTGACATCCATTTCGGTGATTCCGATCGGGAATGCGGTGCATATTTTTGGCCATGACATTCCACTGCAGATCACGGATTTGAATATCGGCTTGCTGATCATTCTTGGAATCACCAGCGTGGGCGTATACGGCGTGGCGCTGGCAGGTTGGTCCTCGAACAGCAAATACTCCCTGCTTGGCGGACTCCGCGCGAGTGCGCAAATGGTGAGTTACGAGATCTCTCTCGGGCTTTCGCTCGTCGGCGTGCTAATCCTCTCTGGCAGTTTCAGTTTGCAAGAGATCGTTGCGGCGCAGTCTGGTTCGTGGTTCCACATTATTCCTAAGTGGAATATTTTTCAGGGCCAATTTGTGGCCTTCTTCATTTACCTGACCGCGGCTTACGCCGAGACGAATCGCATTCCCTTCGACCTGCCCGAGGCGGAAACTGAGCTAGTTGCCGGATATCACACCGAGTACAGCGCGATGAAATTCGCCATGTTCTTCATGGCGGAATACGCAAACATGATCACGGTTGCGTGCGTGGCAACCTTGCTGTTCCTTGGAGGATGGCACGGACCTCTTTTCGGGCCGCGGATTTTGCAGGATGTATTGCCAGTCGCTTGGTTCGTGCTGAAAGTGGTGGCCTTTCTATTCATTTACATCTGGGTGCGTGGAACGTTGCCGCGTTTCCGGTATGACCAGTTGATGGCCTTTGGATGGAAGTTCCTGTTGCCGCTAGCCATTGCTAACCTTGTAGTCACGGCGCTGGTAGTTGCTCTTAGAAGCTAGCAGTCTTATTGAACATGGATCTTCACTTAGCTTTGTTCCTGATTTTCGGCGCAGTCTGCGTGGCGGGGGCGATCAACCTGCTCGTGCAGCGTCATCCGATCAACAGCGCGCTGTCGCTGATTACCGTGATGGCATCGCTGGCCGTCGAATATTTGTTGCTCGGCGCGGAATTTGTGGCGGCTGTGCAGGTCATCATTTACGCCGGCGCGATTATGGTGTTGTTTGTCTTCGTCATCATGCTATTGAATGCAGGCGAAGAAGCCCGCACGGGCGGGAGTCGCATTGCCCTTGTGATCGGCGTCCCGGGAATGATTGTCGGGAGCACGATTGTTGCTTGGGTTTTGCTTAAGCGCTCTGGAACTGGCGATGTAGCAATTGGCTCGTTGCCGGGTGATCCGAAGACTATCGGCTGGCTTCTTTTTCACGATTTTCTGCTGCCGTTTGAGGTCACATCGGTGCTGATTTTGATCGCGATCATGGGCGCCGTGGTGCTGGCCAGCCGGCCGGAACTATCGTCGCATCCGGAGAAGGAGCGCTAATGGTCCCGCTATCGTATTACCTCGTTTTGAGCGGAATCCTGTTCGCGTGCGGCATTCTCGGGTTCCTGATCAAACGCAACATCATCACCATTTTCATGTCGATCGAGCTGATGCTCAATGGCGTGAACCTTTCGTTTGTGGCTTTCGCAGCCCACTGGCAGCATTTGAGCGGACAGATTTTCGTTTTCTTCGTGATGGTCGTGGCCGCGGCGGAAGCTGCCGTTGGCCTGGCCATCATCATTGCCGTCTATCGCACGCGAGAAACATTGAACGTCGATCAGGTGAACCTGCTTAAGTTATGACCGAGAACCTCCATCTCTGGGTGATTCCGATCCTGCCGCTGATCGGCGCGGCCATCAATGGGCTCTTCGGTCGTCGCTTCTCGCGCCAGAGGGTGGTCACTATAGCGCTCGCGGCAAGCGGGGCGGCGTTTGCGATGGCGCTATGGATCGCAACACAGTTCTCATCAGCATCCGCACCGTACGTCACCTACCTCGCGCCATGGATCCGTGCCGGGAATTTCCAGGTCGACTTCTCGTTTTACCTTGATCAGCTTTCTTTCGTGATGTTGCTCGTGGTCACCGGTGTTGGGCTTCTCATCCACATCTACTCGATCGGTTACATGTGGGAGGAAGGGGGCTTTTACCGGTTCTTCTCCTACCTGAACCTGTTCATGTTTTTCATGCTGACGCTGGTGCTCGCGAAGAACTACCTGCTCATGTTCATCGGGTGGGAGGGCGTTGGTCTAGCCTCGTATCTTCTGATTGGGTTCTGGTTTACGAAAGACTCGGCTGCGTCCGCGGGTAAGAAAGCGTTCATCACGAACCGGATCGGCGACTTTGGCTTTCTCATCGCGCTGTTTCTGCTGATCAAGCATTTCGGGTCGCTCGACTACACACAAGTGTTTGAAGCCGTTTCGAAGCTGCCAGTGGAAGTGAACGGCATCGGCCTGCTTACCTCCATCGGGCTGCTGTTAATGGTTGGCGCGGCCGGCAAGTCTGCGCAGATTCCGTTATATGTCTGGCTTCCGGATGCGATGGAAGGTCCAACACCGGTCTCCGCATTGATTCACGCGGCGACCATGGTGACAGCTGGCGTTTATATGGTGGCTCGGTCGCATGTGGTGTTCGATCGCGCACCATCGGCGCTCACAGTCGTGGCAATCATCGGGACTCTTACCGCATTGTTCGCGGCCACAATTGGGATTGCGCAGACTGATATCAAGAAGGTTCTTGCCTACTCCACCATTTCGCAGCTTGGCTACATGTTCATGGCGTGCGGCGTCGCCGCTTACTCGGCGGGCATTTTCCACCTCATGACCCATGCATTCTTTAAAGGCTTGCTTTTTCTCGCGGCCGGATCAGTGATTCATGCGGTAGGCGGGAACCAGGACATGCGGTACATGGGGGGACTGAGGAAATACATCCCGTGGACATTCTGGACGATGACGGCCGGGACTTTTGCCATCGCTGGTATCCCGCCCCTCGCGGGTTTCTTCAGTAAAGATGAGATTTTGTGGAAGGCGTACGGTGGCAGCTGGGTATATTGGCTGATCGGCCTGATTACTGCCTTCCTTACCTCGTTCTACATGTTCCGCCTCTGGTTCATGACATTCTTTGGAGAGTTCAAGGGAAACCAGGCACCTTCCCACGAACATGACGACTCTCACGGTCACGGGCATGGCGCGCCGCATGAGAGTCCGATGGTGATGGTCATCCCGCTGGCGATTCTTGCATTTCTTTCTGTCACTGGCGGATGGATTGGCGGGAGACTGGAACATTTCCTGTCCCCAGTGTTCAACGATGGGCTGGCTGAGGCCAGCGAGAAGATTGGTGAAACCGCAAGCAAAGGCACCGAACATCTGCTGATGGGAATTTCCATCGCTGTCGCGTTGCTTGGCTGGTATATCGCATTCCTGCTCTATCGTCAGCGGCCTGAGCTGCCTGCGCGCATTGCTGCGGGACTGGGTGGAATGTACAAAGCAGTCGTCAACAAGTACTACATCGATGAGTTGTACGCGGCGCTGTTTATCAAGCCTTTGGTGGACGGGTCCACGGCGATTCTTTGGCATACAGTGGACCAGGGAGTCATCGACAATTCCGTGAACGATGCCGCCGACAGTACGCGTCATGCTTCGGATGCTGTTCGCCATATGCAGTCCGGAAATGTTCGGTCGTACGCGGGATGGGTCGCAGCTGGCGCAGCTGCCGTCATCGCTTACATGATCTGGATGGGAGTTCGATGAGCAAGGAATTCTTGCACGGGATCATCCTAACGCTGGTGACGTTCATGCCTCTGGCCGGGGCGCTCTTGCTACTGCTTTTCCCGCGGCGTGATCGCGACATCCGCGTATTTGCGCTGGTCATCTCGCTGCTTACCTTTGGGCTGTCCCTCCATCTCCCGGTGTACTTCCAGCGCCATGCTGCGGGCTTTCAATACGAAGTAGATAAACAATGGATCGCGAGCCCGAACATCCACTACCACATGGGCGTGGATGGGATCTCGATGTGGTTGATCCTGCTCACCACGTTCCTTACCCCGTTATGCGTTCTGATTTCCTGGACGTCGGTGCACGACCGGGTCAAGGAATTTTTCATCCTGTTGCTGATTCTTGAAACCGCGTTGATCGGCGTATTCACCGCGTTGGACCTGTTTCTCTTTTATTTCTTTTGGGAATCGACGCTTATTCCGATGGCGTTACTCATCGGTATGTATGGGCACGGTCGAAAGATCTATGCGGCCGTGAAGTTTTTCCTGTTCACAATGGTCGCATCGGTCTTCATGCTGGCGGCAATGCTGTGGCTATATGCGAAAACGGGAAGCTTTGATTTGCTGGTGATCCAGAATGCGATTCGCGACGGGAAAGTGGAAGGCTTTCTGATTGCGGCGCCGTGGCTATTCCTCGGGTTCTTTGTCGCGTTTGCCGTGAAGGTGCCGCTGTTCCCTGTTCATACATGGCTCCCGGATGCTCACGTAGAAGCGCCAACCGCGGGTTCCGTGCTGCTGGCCGGTGTCATGTTGAAGATGGGCACCTACGGGATGATGCGCTTCAACCTCGGCCTCTTTCCGGAACAGTCGCACCACAATGCGCCATGGATCATGGTGCTGGCGCTGATCGGCATCGTATACGGCGCGCTGGTGGCAATGGTCCAGCCGAACATGAAGAAGCTGATTGCCTATTCGTCCATCAGCCACCTTGGATTTGTCGTACTCGGTATTTTCAGCTTCACCGCAATTGGCTTGGCTGGCGCTGAGTTCGTAATGCTCGCGCATGGAGTCTCGACCGGCGCATTGTTCATGCTCGCTGGAATCATTTATGAGCGAAAGCACACTTACGAGATTAAGGATTTCGGTGGTCTAGCCTCTCCGATGCCGGTGTACGCTACATTCTTCCTGTTCATTGTGCTGGCATCGGTTGGCTTGCCGATGCTGAATGGTTTTGTGGGTGAGTTCATGACACTCACGGGGGCGTTTCAGGCCCGCGCCGTGTATGGCATCATCGCAGCCACCGGCGTGATCTGGAGCGCTTGCTACCTCCTGTGGATGTATCAACGAGTGTTTTACGGAAAGGTGACGCACCCGGAAAACAACTCATTGCTGGATTTGTCAAGGCGAGAGCAACTGGCGCTGTGGCCAACGGCTGTCGCCGCCCTTGTGATGGGCGTGGCACCGCTGCTTTGGCTCAACATTATCAATCCTGCCGTGGAGACTCTCCTCCCTGTTTCACAGATGGTCAGCAAGGTGGCCGGACAATGATCTCGTTCGCGGCTACAGCATTGCCTCAGGTGATTCCGCAGAGCTCCGACTACGTGCGCATTCTGCCAGAACTTGTGCTGGCTATCTTCGGGATGGCGGTGATGGCGCTTGATCCGCTTCTGGGTGATCGGGCTACCCAGAAAACGCTCGGAGCTGTGGGCCTGCTCGGAACCCTAGCCGCACTGGGTGCAACCGCCTACATGGCACAAGCGCCTGGCCTTGCGTTTTGGGACATGATCCGGGTCGACACGTTCAGCGTGTTTTTTCATTTCGTAGTGATCACAGTCGCCGCCATCACAATTTTGACATCGCACGAATACATGGCGGTACAGCAGTTGCGCGCCGGCGAATATTACGCGCTGATTCTTTTTGGGACGCTCGGCATGGCGCTGATGTCATCAGCGGTCGAGCTCGTGCTGATTTTCATCGCGCTTGAGATATCGTCGATTGCCACGTATATCCTTGCGGGATTTCGACGGCGCTTCGCCATAAGCGGCGAATCGTCGCTCAAGTACTTCCTGCTTGGGTCGTTCGCGACCGCCTTCTTTCTGTATGGCGTGGCACTCATGTTTGGGGCAACTGGATCGACGAACATACAGGTCATCGCTCACGCGCTCGGAAACGGTCCCATACCGGTTCTGGCCTATGCTGCAGCTGCTCTGATGTTCGTCGGAGTCGGTTTCAAGGTCGCGGCCGCGCCCTTTCATGTGTGGACCCCCGACGTCTACGAGGGCGCACCGGCACCCATTGTCGGGCTCATGTCGACCGGCCCCAAAGCCGCGGCATTTGCGGTGCTGCTGCGGATTGTGTTTGAAGCGAGTGTGCCCGGCGCTTTTTGGTTGATATGGATCTCGGCAGCGCTGTCTATGACGATTGGCAATATCGGCGCGCTTGTGCAAGACAATGTTAAGCGACTGCTAGCTTATTCATCGATCGCCCATGCCGGCTACCTGCTTGTTGCTTTTGCGGCTCAGCCGGAGTTAGGAACCTCGGCCGCAATGTTCTACACGGCCGCCTATGCGGCAATGAACGTCGGCGCTTTCGCCGTTGTGACCCACTTGGCGAGCCGCGACGAACGTTACGTCACGCTCGAGGACTATGCTGGACTTGGTCACCGGTCGCCTCTTCTTGCGGCCACGCTGACCATCTTCCTGCTTTCGCTCATCGGAATTCCGGCAACTGGCGGCTTCTTCGCCAAGTTTTATGTTTTCAGCGCTGCACTGAAGGCGAACCTCGTGGGCCTCACGATTATCGGCGTGCTGAATAGCGCCGTGGGGGCTTACTACTACCTCCGCATCATCGTCATGATGTACATGAAGGAGTCGCGCGAAGAGGCCCCGGTCGCTCCCGTATCGCTCAGTTTAGGAGTTGGCCTCGCTGTCAGCGTTCTGCTCACCTTGTATCTAGGGATTTTGCCCGGCCGTGTTCTGGATTACGCTGACGAAGGCGCGCGACAGATGCTGCACCCGACAGAGCAGGCTGTAAGCCAAGTATCACCTTAGCCGTTTCTTCCCCGTGCGATAAAGCCTATTCGACCGTCACCGCGATGTCCCGCCTGCGGAATATCCACGAAGCAATTAGCCAAAGCCCAATCATCTCGAACGCCGCTAACATCAGTAGCAGCCACTCAAAATGCCATCTTTGGTGGAACGTCGCATTTAGCAAGGGACCGAGCAGCGGGTACACCGGGATGGCATAAGCCCACTTCCCACCGAACTGTAAAGTGATTAGTGCCGGAATGCCAATGAACAACCCTGTGGCGAGTGTCGCGAACAAGGGGCTCAAGAAGGTGGAGAAGAGGACTGCGACCGCAGCCGAGAGTAGACTCGCCGCCATAAAGCAAAGCATCAGGTACCACAAAAGGGAGATCGAAAAACCGCTCTGCCCAAGTACCCAACTTCCAGTGAAGCCCATGCAAAAGCAGTAGAGCGACAGGGCGAGCGCAATTCCTGTCAACAGCCCGCAAAGATATTGCTTTCGTCCGACCGCTTTTGAGAGTACCGCCAGGATCCGCCGCGAGCGTCGGTCATTGTGGAGGGCGGAGCCACCAAAGAAGACGGCAAACGCAACGCCATAGACAGCAAGCTGCTTGAAGATGATGAGTACGTCTTCGCGTGATTTGCGCAGGTCGATCGTTAGACCGATAAGGCAAAGGCCGACCACCCACAGCAGGAGAACGAAAATCGGCCAGCGCTGTTCCCGTACGAAAGACACGGCAATCAGCAATACATTTCTCACGCCGAGGACCCCGTGTTTCGCTGATCGTCAGCAGTGGTAAGTTCAAGAAAAAGTGTTTCGAGTGATTTTCTTACAGGATTGACGCTAACGACTTCGCCGCCGGCTTGCCAGACCTGTTCAAGGGCCGTCCGTAGTCCTTCAGTCGGAACCTTGACGCTAAGCAAGCCGTTGGTTGCCGTCGCGCCAGCCAACACCTCAAGAGAAATTCCACGGGCAATGATCTCCGACTCGTGGCCTGATTCGAGAAGGCTGCCCGTCGTTCCCAGGCGCACCAATTTCCCCTGATTGAGCACAGCCACGCGATCGCACACAACTTCCACTTCCGAGAGAAGATGAGAACTCAAAAAGATGGTCTTGCCGCGGTTACGAAAATCGAGCAGTAGTTCGCGTACGATTACACGCGCCCGCGGATCAAGAGCCGAGGTAGGCTCATCCAGAATCAACAACTCCGGATCATTCACAATGGCCTGGGCGAGGCCAACACGCTGCAGCATTCCCCGGGAAAATCCCTTCACGTTGCGTTTGGCTTCGGCACCCAGCCCAACCTCACTCAAAACTTCGATCGATCTCTTGGCAAGGTGCTTTCCGGACATCCCGTTTAACGCACCGTAAAAACGAACCAGCGAATCGGCAGGACGCTGAAATAGCGAAACATTTTCCGCCAGAAAGCCTACCTGGCGTCGCGTCCTAGCGTTGCCGAACGCGTGTCCTAACATGCGCCCGCGTCCACTGCTTGTACGCATAAACCCCATGGCAAGGTGGATGGCCGTGCTCTTGCCGGCCCCGTTCGGTCCCAGGAAGCCAAATATCTCGCCTTGTTCCACCGTCAGGGAGAAGTCCTGCAGAGCGAGTACTCGCCGCCCACTGAATGGGACGGCGTACTCCTTCGTCACGTTCTCATATTCGAGCACCGCGGGCATGGCGGCTATTCTATCCGTCGCGAGGCCGGAGCGTGGTATGCGCTCTGCTGTTTACAAAACTCGCGCAACGGCACAAACCCATTCAGGTTGACGGCCGGATGAGGAAGCCTTACCATGCTGGGCAGGGCTATGACTCGATTTACTTACTTCGCCTTTACGTTTGGCCGCTACTGGTTTCAGGGCGCGGCCCCCGGCGAAGCTTGTGGGTTGATCGAGTAAATTACCCAAAAGTTTAGAAATAGCCGAGGAGCCGCGATTCATATCGCGGCTTTTGTGTTTTTACACCAATTGCCAGGAGACTCCAGTGATAGTGAACATGTCAGAGCAAGCCACAGAACAAGAGATTGATCACATCATTCAGCGCATCACAGAAGCCGGCTTCCAACCTCACATAACGCGCGGAGCATCTCGCACGATCGTGGCAGTAGTGGGCAATGCGGGCAGACGACATGAGATTGAGGCATTAAGGGTCGCCCCAGGTGTTGAAGACGTCGTGCCGATTGCGCAACCGTTCAAGCTCGTCAGTCGCCAAACGCAGCCGGAACGTACGATTGTAGAAATACTTGGCGTGAAAATTGGAGGCCCGGACGTCGTGGTAATCGCCGGCCCATGTTCAGTCGAATCGCGGGAACAGATGCTCTCGACGGCCCACGCAGTAAAAGCCGCAGGCGCGACGATGATCCGCGGTGGCGCATACAAACCTCGAACATCCCCTTACGACTTTCAAGGGCTGGGCCTTGAGGCGCTGAAGATACTGAGCGAAGTTCGCGCCGAAACCGGCTTGCCGGTGGTCACTGAGGTCATGGGCACCGAAGACGTGGACATCATTTGTGAACATGCTGACATGCTGCAAATTGGCGCCCGCAACATGCAAAACTTTAATCTGCTGCGCAGGCTCGCAACGGTCGGCAAACCGGTCCTGCTGAAGCGCGGGCCGTCTGCAACTGTGAAGGAATGGCTGCTGGCCGCCGAGTATTTGCTTGCCGGGGGAAACCGTCAAGTGGTCTTGTGTGAGCGCGGCATTAAGACATTCGAAACCGAGACGCGAAACACGATGGATCTCGCAGCCGTCGCGCTAGCGAAGGAGCTTTCTCACTTACCGGTGATCGCAGACCCATCGCATGGAACCGGCAAACAGAATTTGATTCCAGCGGTCGCGCGGGCAGCAGTGGCGGTAGGAGCTGATGGGTTGATCGTGGAGGTCCATCCGTGCCCAGAAAGGGCACTTTCAGACGGACCGCAGTCGCTGGACTTCAAAGGCTTTGAAAATGTGATGCGGGGCTTGAGTGAACCACTTCGCGCAATTGCCAAACGCGAAGTGGGGCCGCAACGTGCGACGGCCTAGCCCCGCATAAATTGGGCCTATTGAAGGACCGACTGTGTAAGTTTCACGGCGCAATAGTTGTTAGCGCCGCACTTTCGGGTGCCGCTCGCGGTCGAACCTCCCGGGGCCAGCGTTCCAAAGTAAATGCTGGCCGCTTGCGGAACCGAAGTGGCGTTGTTGTCGATCGTGAATGCACTTGAGCCTCCCGCGTAACCAGTTGCTGTCGCAGTGGGCGCAGTTGTGGCGCTCGCAAGCCGGTTGGTGATATTCCACATCGTCACCATGTTGGATCCAGTCGTTGAATTGATGCTGCCCGTTCCCACAAATAACCGGTCCGTGGTGCCGTCGAAGAACGAGAATAGCGGAGAGCACACACTGTCAGGATTTGTCCCCGCATTGATCCTTATGTTCCCATTTACCGCAGGCGTGGTGTTGATCACTCCATTCGCTGCGAATGACATGGCATACAAAGCAGGCTTCGCGTTCGATCCCGCCTGTGTGCCGCATGCGTAGAGCGTCCCCGTTGCAGGACCGTTGTTGTAATACTTGTTGTCGAAGTCACCATCCAAAATATATTGACCGTTGAAAGATGGACCGAGGAGCACGTCGACGTGCGAAGCCAGAGTTGTGGGCATCTGCGAGACGATCGTGTTCGTGTTCGCCAGGTTGTTCCCTGAAAACACATACAACCATCCATTAAAACCGTCCACCATCGGAGACAAGATGATGGATCCAGGGGTACCGGCCACCTGAATGGAGCCAGCGGCCGTGAACGACGACGCGCCTGGAGTGAAACCGAATACGCTCTGCCCATCAGAAACGAATACCTTTTTTGCAAAAGAATCGTATACGGGTGATGTCAACGCCCGGTTGGCTGACACCGTAATGCAATAGTCTACCGTCGGCGTCCCGGAGAACACATTCTTGATGCGATACAGTTTGCCATTGTCGGCGCCCACGTAGGCAGCGTTGTTCTTGTAGTCGATGAAAGGCGAGGAGTTGCTATCCGCGGCTGCG
>Ga0105241_10002995_pt1 | contig 12617 bp, 12 predicted proteins | sample KBSC64metaG_FD_80422 | JGI IMG/M metagenome (GOLD analysis project Ga0105241, IMG submission 80422) | Corn rhizosphere microbial communities from Kellogg Biological Station, Michigan, USA - KBS C6-4 metaG | ecosystem: Host-associated > Plants > Roots > Rhizosphere > Soil | place: Michigan, USA... | reverse complement strand
TCGGCGAGCGGCGTGCCGGCCGACAGCAAAGTGCCGATCTCTGCTGGACTGAGGCCCTTAAAGGCGAGCCAGGCGCCGAAGAACGGTGTGTAGATGCCACCACTGAGGCCCCAGGCGCCCCAGGCGCCGGATAGGCGAATCATGATCGGTGAACTGGATGGCTCAGGGACCAAGTTGGACAAGGCGGCGTTGGGCCATTGCTTTGAGGACAGCCCATATACGCCGCTGGACATCGTTCACGCCATGCTCTTCGGCGTAGATCTGCAACCGCGTCAACAGACGGCGCAGCGCATAGTTGTTTTCGTTGAGCGCCGAGATGCGCAGCGAAGCGTCGCGTGTGGCGCCGGCATCGCGCAGTTCCTGGCGCAGCGCGGGGTCGGTGACTGTTTCGGCAAGGACTTCGAATAGCGCGCGCATCTCGTTGTTCTCGCTCACCCGGATGTCGGCGCCGCGCTCATATTCTTTAGCCGACACGGCAAGCACGGTGGCGAGAAGCCCGATTGTGCCTTGCGCGAAGGCCGCGCCATGTTCGCCAAAGCCGCTCGCGATCTTCTGCGCGGTAAGGGCAAGGACGGTGCCAACCTCCGGCTTCATGCGCCAATCTCCGCTGCCAGGCGATCGGCCAGCACTTTGTTGTGGAAGGAAAGGCAGTACCACCCGGAAAAGGCGTTGATCGGATCGATGTTGCGGCCGTCGGCATATTCCAGCGCGGCAGAAATCCAGATGGCCGCGCCCTTGAGGCTCGCAAAGATCTCCCACCAATGCAGCGCCTTGGGATCGGCTTTAAGACCACTCGCCTCTTCCCAGATACGGATGGCATCGGCGCGCGGGATCATGCCGCCCGGCCGCGCAGGATCGGCACCGGCCCACAAGGGATCGATCGCCCAACCCAAATCCTCCAGCGGATCGCCCAGATGCGACATCTCCCAATCGAGGATGGCACGAATTTTTCCGGCGTCGTCGACGAGAAAATTTCCGGTCCGATAGTCGCCATGCACGACACACATTTTTTGCGCCGGTGGCGGCGGATTGCGCTTCAACCAGCGCAACGCTGCGTGCACGATGGGTTGCGGCTCGCGTTCGTCTTCGGAGATGACCCTTTCCCAGCGCGCCACTTCATGCATCGCCGTGGCGCGGACGTCTTTCGCGCCGTTGAAATCGCCAAGACCGATTTCTTTCGGTTCGGCGGCAGCGATCTTGCCCAGCACGGTGAAAAACTGGCGCCCGACGCTCTCGCGGTGCTGCCCATAGGGATCGGGGCTCATGATGCCGCCGGTGGTGCAGTTCTCGACCTCCGCCATGATGAAGAAGGGCCGTTCCAGTGCCTCGCCGCCGAGCTCGAGCGCAATCGGTTGGGGAACCGGTAGTCCCAGCCGGTGGAAAGCTTCATAGGCGCGGTATTCCGTGGTGCGTTCGGTCTCGATCAGGCTCGAAGGTGGGTCGCGCCGCAGGATCAGCCCGCGGTCGAGCGCCTTGCCGTCCGCGACATAGCGGGCGCGAAAACGATAGGTCTCGCGCGAGGCGCCACCCGGAATCCGCGCGAGGTTGGCGACGGTTAGATCAGGCGCACCAAGCTTGGCGCGCAAATAGGTGGCGAGCCGGGTCGCGAGTTCGCTCATGGCGCCGGATCGAAGATTCCCTTGAGTCCATGCGGCGCAAACGCGCCGACCACGAGCTGCTCGAGCACGCCGACGCCGCTGGTTTTGACGCCGGGCCCGGAAAGCGTCGCGGTGACGAAGGCCTGGATGTGCTGGAAATGCGGCTCGTTCTCCTTCACGTCCGCGGTCTTGAAGGAGTCATACATCAGCGCGTTCTCGCCCTTGTAGCGGCCATGGCTCCATTCCGGATGACCATAGCCGATGCCGGACATATAGAAGTGATGCTTTGCGGTCAGTTCGGCCCGCCACTCGCCACCCTTGGCGTCGCGGACGTCGATGATGCAGCTCTTGGCGTGGCGCGTGCCCGGCTTGTAGCTGATGGTCGAGCGGCAGCTCGCCATGTGCGCCGCCGGCCTGTCGCCGACCTCGCCGATCACCGAGGCGGTGTTCCACGGCGTGCCGTCACCATCGGCATTGTTGTGATAGAGCATGAAGCGTTCGGGAAAATTGAGCGGCGACCACAGCCAATAGAATTGCGGCGGCCGCGGCGGCGCCGCACCTTGCGGATCGCCAAGCCCGATGGGCCGGATGCCCCAGGACCGATCGCGCGTGCCCAAAATCGCGTCGCGCTTCAGTTCAATGCGTCGACCCTCGATCTCGATCCAGCCGTCATAGGAACCGTTCTGCGTCAGGCGCGTGTAGTCCATGACCGTGCGCGGGCCGTGACGATAGGTGAAGCGCGGCTCTTCCACCGGCAACGCGCGGGCATGGAAAGTGATGTCGGCGCGGATGCCGTGCGGATTGTCGCCAACGCGCACGTGCAGGACCTTCAACGGCTCGACGACATCGACAGCCAGCGGGCCGATCTTCGTGTCCATGCGTTCCATGTTGAGCAGGCGCGACGCGTGCAGGTTGTGCTGCACGCCCTGGTGGATCACGGAGAACGCGCCGTCCATAACGTTCAGATGGGGATAAACGCCGAGCGCGACCGCGAAATAGACGCCACCATCGGGCGTGTAGCCATTGAAGAAGTAGCGATCGTAGAAATTCCGGTCAGTACCGGAAGTGGCGATCGGTTCGGGCAGCTGATGAACCGGAAAATCGTCGGCTTTGGTCAGCATGGGCACTTCTTTATTTTGGTTTCAGCCAGCATGACCCCGGCGCGCTGACAGGGCAACGCCAAAAAGCCGCCTTCCTTTAGGGAAATCGTGGTTGCAGTTGTGCCAGCGGATGCGTATTTTCCGCCCGCTTCGCGTGCGCCCGTGTCGGGCGAGCAAAGGGCCGCCTTAGCTCAGCCGGTAGAGCACCGCATTCGTAATGCGGGGGTCGCGTGTTCGAGCCACGCAGGCGGCACCACCTCAATCCCGCGAAGACTCGTCGCGTCCAATAATCGCACGATCCATTTTTGTTCCGATTATTTCAGGTTCGATAGTTTCCAACCCGGCGCGGACTAAGGATGGCCAGCCCGGATTGAGCGACAGCACAAGAAAGAACGGCGGCACTATGGCCGCCGTTCGCTTGCTCGTTTGCGCTAGTGATTTCAGTTGTCAGAGACGGGCGGCTTTAGCTACGCGAATTGCGGAAGAAGCCCTGGCCCCTCAAAGATCTATCGCCTCGTGACTGAGCTTCCAGCCCTTAGCAACGGCCTCGGCACGCGAGCGTGCATCCAGTTTTCGAAGAATGGCTTCGACATGAAATTTTACGGTATGCAAGGAGATCTCCAGATGACGAGCGATCGCCTTGTTACTCAGCCCGTCGCCGATGGCAGAAAGCACTTCAAACTCGCGTGGCGTTAAGAGCTTCTCAAGCGTCTCGTCAGTCGCTGGCCCGAAACCACTTTCGCGTTGAACCCGAACAACCAGACCCGCGGCGACCGCGCGGACGGCCGCGTCAATCTGGGGTGCGTTGGCGTCGCGCGGCAAAACCGCGGCTGCGTCTCCGGCTGCACCGCCGACAACCACGACGTGTGATCCTTCAGTCTCGCTAATCTCACGGCTCTCGTCGCACACGATGACGTCAGCCCCACCAGCCTCCTCAACAACCAAGTGTCCCGCCCTGCCCAAGACATTAGCAATCGACAGCCTTAAGGGGGCGTTTTCTGACTGCACGAAAACGCGCAAGATCTGACTTGGGGTTGAAAGCTCCTGGACTGCGTTCATTCGGGCGGCCGTGCTGCAACATTGAGGGTTAGAGCGTGAATCACACCGCTTCGAATGACGCGAAGCTCGAGGCTCTGCCCAATGCTGCGTTTTGTTGATCCCGCAGCGTCCGGGGCTGCGCCCCTCGAAGTCCGCCATGCCATAGATCGTGACCAGCCGATTTCCTCGAACTCTCAGAGAGCCACTGTGATGCGCCTTCGGGTACTTGCGATGCTCTGCGTATCCTTCATGGGCCCGTTTCCAGCCTTCGCCGGACCCCCCTATGTAACTGACGATCCAGAACCGACCGACTACCGCCATTGGGAGATCTACGTCTTTGGAAGTGGCACAGAAGCGAGAGACGGCTCCGGCGGCGCTACCGGGCTCGACTTCAACTACGGTGCGGGACCCGATCTTCAGCTATCTCTGACACTACCTCTTGGTTACGACAGCCCGTCAAGCGGAACAGCGCGGGTCAGTCTTGGGAATATCGAGATGGCGGCCAAGTTCCGCCTCCTGCATCAAGAGAGCATCGGATGGGACGTGAGTGTCTTTCCGAGATTGTTTCTGCCGAGTGGCTCGCCACAGGTTGGCGAACGTCATGTATCGTTCCTGCTGCCGCTGTGGGTCGGAAGATCCTGGGGTGCCTGGTCCACGTTTGGCGGGGGAGGATGTGTACTCAATCATGGCGGCGAGTCACAAGACTTCTGCGTCGTGTCGTGGGCCGTCACTCGACAAGTGCTCCCCAACATGCAACTCGGCGCAGAGATTTATCATCGATCGGCTGACACAATCGGAGGACATCCAAGCACGGCTCTAGGCATCGGCGCGATCTACGACCTCAGTGAGCACTATCGTCTGCTGGCATCGTTCGGTCCCAGCATCCACAACCCTCCCGGGACGGAAAGCTATGCCTGGTATGCGGCAGTCGGCTTCAACTTCTGACGGTGCTTTGAAGTTCAACTGCTCGACGACTGAGTGTGTTCCATGTGCATTCGGAGTACCGGCTTACCACCCGAGACGCACATGCAGGCAGAGTCGGGTGCGGGGCTCTTGCGAGCTCGTCTTGCTCGAGCGTCGATAGCGACAGTAGACTCGGAGAGTACGAACCGTTGCCTCGCAGAGTGGATAACTTGGATCTCCCGCGAAGAACTGCCGCCCTGAAAGTCAAGTTGGACGCCATGCCGGGCGTACTCGCAAAACCCCTGGCCGCTCCGAGGTCTTCGACCCCGAGCGTCGTGCTCTACAAAGTGATGGGCAAGATGTTCGCAATCCTTTCAATCCGGGGCATCGAGAACGTAATTCTGAAATGCGACCCGCACCTGGCGGAAGTTATGCGGACAAAGTACGAAGGCATCGGTCATCGGTCACACCTGGACCGGCGTTTCTGGATCAGCGTGAACCTCGATAGCGACGTCCCCGCGAGCGAAGTCAAGCGACTCGTTGCTCACTCCTATGAACTGGTCCGCGCCAAGCTGACACGCAAGCAGAAAGCCGAACTAGAAGCTTTGGCGAGCTAAGGTCCCTCGTGAGACCGTGTGTCCGCACTCCAACCAGATGGGACATTCGCGGCCGTCGCGACTGCCGAGCTGAACGTCCGCTTCCGACCCATAGCGGAGGTTGGTTTTGTCGGGGGCAACAATTTCACCGATTAGGAAAGCAGCGGCGTCATATCCGGTTCGGCCTTGGCCATTGCGCGTCGGTAAGCAGCTCTCTCGCCGATGCGCCGCAGGTAGGCCTTCAGGTTAGGATAGGGATCGATTGAAGTGCCGCGGAAAGCGCGGCTTGTTGTCAAGCAGTAGACCATCATGATGTCGGCGGTGGTCAGATCGCGGCCGCCGAAGAACGGCGTCTCGCCCAGCCGCTTCTCAACCATCGCCCAGCCGCGGCGGCTCCGGTCCTCGACGAATTCGGCCGCCGGATTGCTCTGGGCGCCTCTCGACAGCACCAGCTGCATCATCAGCGTCGTCATGAAAGTGCCGTTCGACCAATGAAACCAGAACAAGTGATCGGTAAAATCTGGATCGTCCGCCTTTGGAGAGAGGCGGCCGTTGCCATAGCGCGCGCAGATGTAGTCGCAGATCGCGCCGCTCTCGCCGAGAACGAAGCCACCGTCAGTAATCACGGGGGCGATACCCATCGGGTGCAACGCCTTGTACTCATCGGGTGCGAGACGATTGTCCGCCCGCCGCTCGTAGCGCTTGAGCGTGTAGTCGATGCCTAGTTCCTCGCACAGCCAGACAATGCGCTCGGATTGCGAAATCCCTAAGTGATGAACGGTCAGCATGTCTGTGCCCTCCCGAATGTTGGCGAACGCTAATCGATGGGCGTCAGTCGCGAAAGCCCGTCGCGGATCGCGGTGCTGGCCGAGCATCCGCTTCCGACCCAATGCGGACGGTTCGAGAAGTGTCCAAATCCGAGGACACGATTGCTTCGTCTTCTACCAACTCGCGCCGTCGCACTTCTTTACCGGCGTCTCGTCCCACGCGCCCAGCGGCAGCATGCGGGCGTTCACGCCCATGCGGTCGTGGCTCTTGTCCACGGGCACCCACCACATCAGGCAGCGGCAAGTCTTGCAGTGGTGCATCTCCAGCATGCGGTCGCCGCGCATATAGATGTCCGTCGGCCCCGTCATCGTCACCTTCTTCGGCGAGTAATACGCCCACAACCCGCCGGAGCGCCGGCAGATGCCGCAGTTGCACTCCGTCACTTCGTCGAGCGTGCCATCCACGGCGTAGCGCACCGCGCCGCAATCGCATGAACCTTCGAGCATGAGACTTTCCTCTCCGCCGTCTTCTCCGCAGCTGCGGAGTGAAGCACGGATTTCCGTCAAACCTGTCAGCAGTCTGCTCAGGCAGCAACCGACATTGTTGACTGTTCTTGCCTCCCGGGTCTGGGACGTCTGCCGCGAGCACTTGACCGCATGGCGCGGTTGTTGCGCCCAGCCGGACCTTCGAGCCAATTGCCTATGTCTCCGGAACAATCTGTCACCATGTGTTCGGAACCGACCTGGAATCGTTGGCGCACCGGACGGGACGAAGCGGACGTTCACTCGTTGCCGCCTGCCCTGCCCTTCGGCTTCTTTGATCCACCGCGATGATTTTGCTCGCAATGCCGTGCTATCAACGCGCTCAATTCGCGTATTATCGTGGTGTATTCAGAATGGAGGCCAAAATGGCGATCACTGACATTGGCCCAAGGCCGCAATCGTTCGATATTGAACACGCGACGAAGGAAAACACCTATTATCGTTCCGTCGCGTGGAGCGGGCGTTATCTGCAAGTGACGCTGATGTCGATCCCCGTGGGCGAGGACATTGGCCTTGAAGCACACCCAGAAACAGATCAGTTTCTGCGCCTCGACGCTGGTCGTGGCCGGGTGCAGATGGGTACCGCGAAAGACAAACTGACTTTTGAACAGGAAGTTTCGGATGGCTGGTGTGTCCTCGTTCCGGCGGGGACTTGGCACAACATCACCAATGTCGGCGCCACTCCAATGCAGGTCTATGCGATCTATGCGCCCGCCCACCACAAGCCCGGCAAGGTGCAGGCGACGGCGGCGGCGGCCGAAGCAGACAAAGACGACGAGCCCGCGACCTGGTCAGTGCAGCCAAAACGTGTGCCCGACAAACTCGGGTGAGCGCGGTAAGAGCTGATATGCATTTCTTCAATTTCCGTCCTTGGCGCAGTCTCCGCTTGGCATGCGCGTGCCCGGCTGAATGACCGCTTCCGACCCAAAGGGACAGTGTGCGGTTTTTTGACGGTAACGGCTTGGCGGTCCCATGCCGGTGACCGCGGTTCCTCAGGCTGACACGCAGACAACTCTGCGTGAGTGTGGAACACGCAGCCGCGAGGGCACCGCCCGGTTCGTTCCGGCGAGATGCTTAGGAAGGGCCCCGCCGATGCGACGGTTCCAATCGGGGCTCGAACGAAATGATCGCAGCGCCCAACCCCGCAGCCAATACAGATCCAACGAGCACGGAGATTTTGGCAATGGCGGCGTTGCCGCCGTCAGGGAATGCCTGATCCGCCATCAAGAGAGCGACCGTATCCCCGATACCGCAAAGACAAATCGCGCCGATGAGCGCACGCGTTCCGATACCGTTTGGCAAGCGTGCAACGCCTGCTTTCACGGCAGCAAATGAGAACAACCCGATGCCGAGCGGTTTGCCAACGACGAGCCCGAGGATTACGCCGGCAACGATGGATAGAGCGCCGGGCGCCGACAAATCGGCGTTGAAGCTCACTCCGGCTGCAGAAAACGCGAATAGCGGAAGCGCCAGATAGGTGCTCCAGGGCGCGACCGCGCGCTCGACCCTGTCAGCCGGCGACAACAACCGTTCGCTGGCCGCGGACAGGTTTCTCCCGGCCCAATCTAGGACAGTGTCCTTGTCTTCCTCGTTCGCCATTTTGTCGGCCTGGGCGCTCTCCAAGGCAGCAAGTGCGTTTGCCGCTTGAGCCAGTAAGGGTCCGGCGTCCGGCTCTGGACGTGTCGGCAGAAAGCCGGCAAGTACCACGCCGGCGAGCGCACCATGCACGCCAGCTGCGTGGAGGCAGAGCCACGTCGCTCCTGCGATGAAAAGATACGGCCAGCTCGCATAAACACGGCCGCGATTCAAAAAATACATCGCTGCGATTGCGGCGCCGGCTCCCAACAGCCAGACGGCCTCAAAGTTGTGCGGGTAGAAGATCGCAAGCGTTAGAACGGATATTATGTCGTCCATCACCGCAAACGCCGCGATGAAGACGCGCAATTTCGGCGGCACCCGATCGCCAAAGAGCGCCAAAATGCCGAGGACAAAGGCAATGTCGGTCGCCGTCGGTACCGACCACCCTGGGGCCGTTTCTCTACGATTAAACAGCAGATAGATGAGCGCGGGCATGATGCCACCGCCGACGGCCGCGATCACAGGCAGCAGCGCAGCCTTGAGGTCAGACAGCGCACCGGCTGTCATTTCGCGGCGGATCTCCAAACCGACAAGCAGGAAAAAAAGGGCGAGCAAACCTTCGGAGAACCAGTCGCCGACCGTCAGCGCCAGCGGTGTATCGGGAGGTCCGATCCCGAAGCTGGAGTCGACAAAGGCGTGGTAGAAGCCAGCAAGCGGTGTGTTCGCGCAAATCAAGGCCAGTGCGGCGGCAACGAGCAGCACAAGGCCGCCCGAAGCCGGCAAACTTGCGAAGGCATGCGCCGAGCGGCGGATTCGTTCCGACGCGGGCTGCTCGATGGCGTCGGCGAGCGAGTAGAAGTCCCAGGCGCCGTCGTACCGCACATCATCGACAAAGATTGTCGGCGTTGCGCTGACGCCGCGCTGCCGTCCTTCCGACATATCTGTATCCACATGCGCAAGTGTATCTGGATCCTCAAGGTCAACACGGAGTTGTTCCATGTTGAGCCCGATCTCGCGGGCCATTTCCAGAATGCGGGATTCACCGAATGGTGGTTCTTCGTCGAACAGACGGTCATGCATTTCCCAGAAGCGGCCCTGTTTGCCGGCGGCAACAGCGACGCGCGCTGCAAACGTGGCGCCAGGATGAATGCGCTCGACCGGGAAGTGCCGCAGTGTATAGGCGATCCGCTCGCCAAATGCTTGGCGCAGGCGTTTCAAGACGGTGCGAAACCGGCGACAATAGGGACAAAGAAAGTCCGTGTAGGAAACGACACGGATGACACGTTTATCGGTGTGGCCACCTCGCACGGGCGGGTGTGGTTCGGCGCTCATTTATTGCTGTGTCTCCCACGTGAATCGATCCATCTGCAAGGATCGCGACGTCAACAGCGACAAACCTAGAGCATTTTTTCAAACGATTGCGAGCGACACCAAAGTATTATCGCTCAACGGTGCGGGAAGACTAACTGCACCGGCCGGTCGAGGTACACCTGAGGAATGGCTCTCATGCGCGATGTCGCCATAGTTTCCCATTGCCGCACTGCCATCGCCAAGGCGGTGCGGGTGCGCTCAACCCGACACACGGCATTCCGATGGTGGCTCAGGTGATCCGCGAAGCTCTGAAGCGCGCCGGTATCGATGGCGCCAAGGTCGAGGATGTTGTTGTACTTTGATGCGGGCTTCCCGAAGGCATCGCGGTTCCCATTTGCATCTTGTGGCTCAACCAACTGTCAGTTCTTAGCCCCAAGCGAACATTGGTCGCGACGGCGACTCCGACACCTTGAAGTCTGAAAGTCGCTTCGACCCCAAGTGGGCGTTTCCGAGTTGAAACTAGCCAAAGAGTGACGGAAATCGTTGCCGCAGCGCCATAGCCCAGCGAGTCTTCCCGGGAGTGCCGGCCAAACCATCCAAGTGGCTGTGCAGTTCCGCCGACGAATACCCCAACTTCGGCAATAGATTACGCGGAAAGCTTTGATTGAATGTCTTGATCATTTCGCGGTCGGAAAAATAGTTCTGCCAAGTCTGATCACCGCCCTTATTTGTTATGTGAGCCATACTGTTGATGCGGTGCTGGTCCATTCTATTGGCGTCAAACCTCTGGGCAATCGGCAAACATTCAGCCGGCTCGAGTCCCACAAAGGCGAATATCCGTGAGAATGTGCCATCAAAGTCGCGGCGCACGTCTTCGAGTCTGACATTGAGGAATCGGCTGTCGTTGTAATCCCAATTGTACATGTCCATGATTGTTTCAAAGCTGAAGTGCATCATCTCAAACAGGGTGCCGTCTCGAGCGGAGAGCGTTGCGAGCGTCTGTTTGTAACTCTGGCCGTTCAGATTGAAGCGCTCTCCCGATTCCTGCGATGCGAACCAGGCCCCACCGTCGCCCAAATGATAGCGGTAAGCTGAACAGACGACCTCCAGTGGATGACGAACGACATGGATGCCAACGATCGCGGCGAAGGCACTCCGGTCGATCCAGGAGTGCTCGTTGAACCAAACCTGTGTTTTCGCCGGTAGACGCCGTTGTGATCCTGTGTAGAAATCGAGTCCGAGCTCGTTCGCAACCGCTTTGAACACACTGCCGAAAAGCACAGTGCCAGTCTTGTGATGCGTGCCGACGAAGATCATGCCCTCTTTCCAAGAGACGACGCGATGGCGTGCCCGTTGCGGTGTATCAATCAGGAAAGTTAATTGGCGCTCTAGCCAACAGATTGTATCTGCGGAAGCGACGAGTGCTGGGTCTGCCATCTCAAGAACACACCCCGGCGTCCGTCCGACCGCTGGTTCAACCCCGGCGGACGACCGCGTGATAGATCAACAACACCACGATCGCGCCGATCACCGCCACGAACATGCTGTACAGATTGAGCCCAGTGACTCCGGAGTGTCCGAAGAACGTAAAGATGTATCCACCGACGATCGCGCCCACGATTCCGAGTACGATGTCGAGGATCAGCCCCTCACCGGATTTGTTGACGATTTTGCTGCCGATAAAGCCTGCGATCAGCCCCAGAACCAGCCACGACAAAATACCCATTGTTATCCTCCCTCTGTGGACTGGCAGCTTACATGTCCGGAGCGGAAATTGGCATTGCGCCGACGGGCTCCAGCGAGCGACGCTTTCGACCCAAAGCAGACAGTTGGTGTTATTCGATTTGTCTGGAGCCCGCGCGCCAGAGCAAGACTATGCCCATCACGCATGGAATCATCCATGGGATGGCAGGAATGCCCGCAACCCAACCCGCGGTCGTGTACCAACTGGTGAGCGCGACCTTCGGGTCGGGAAACGAAAGACCTCTAAGAGCAAGGAGAAAAGCCGCGACCAAGCTCAAAGCGATCATGGCAAAGGCTGCGCTCCGCCCCAGCCAACGGGCTCGCCGAAGCGACGCTGCAAAGCGGCGGAGATTGTGGGATGGCGCCGAGAGAAGATCGTAGAAACTGGCGCCGGCAAAAGTTAACATTGCGCCCAGTGATGGTTGGGGGGAGGAACGAATGAGTTCTCGAGACATCTCAGACACGCATGCAACCGCGGCGATGCAGCCGCTCATGGATCGCGCTCTTGCGAATACGAGTCGAATTAGCCATTGGCCGCGACTTCGCCTCGTTCCCGCCCTTTTGCGCAATAGTCGGAAGGTGGTGTCGGACCTTTTTGCGCGCGCCGGCGTCGCTTTCGATGGCAGGAACGCGTGGGATATTAAAGTCCATAACGATCGCCTCTACTCGCGGATTTTGTCTCACGGCTCGCTCGGTCTTGGCGAAGCGTATATGGACGGTGATTGGGATTGCGTCGCCTTGGACGAACTCTTCGAGCGCGTGATCCGTGCGCGGCTTGGCGAGCAACTCGGGCTCACCTTGCCGGTCGCATTGATGGTCGCAAGCGAGAGGCTGCAGAATCGACAGAGCGTGGCGCGGGCCGGGAAGTGCGCCGACGTCTACTACAATCTACCTGCGGAGGTCTTTGAGGCGACTTTCGATACGCGCGTGGCGGGGTCTTGCGGTTATTGGAAGTCCGCCGCCACGCTCGACGATGCGCAAGACGCAAAGCTTGATCTCATTTGCAGAAAAATCGGCCTGCGCAAAGGCGAGAGCGTACTCGACATCGGCTGCGGATGGGGTTCGTTCGTCGGTTTTGCCGCAGAACGCTATGGCGCGGTTTGTCACGGCGTGACGGTTTCGAAAGTGCAGGTCGAGTATATCAAGAGCAGATACGCCGGTGCGCCGATCTATCCGATGCTCGATGACTATCGCAATTATCGGGGCCCGAAAGTCGACCATGTGGTTTCGGTCGAAATGTTCGAGCAAGTGGGCGCGAGAAATCACCGAACCTATTTTGAGCGCGTGCGCAGCTATATGAAGGATGACGGGCTCTTTCTTCTGCACACGAATTGGGAGAATGAGCGCTATCCCGTGATCGAACCCTGGCAGGATAAATACTTCTTTCCCAATGCCGATCTGCCCACGATCGGCGAGATCGCCACCGCCGTGGAAGGACTC
>Ga0105241_10002991_pt1 | contig 12620 bp, 10 predicted proteins | sample KBSC64metaG_FD_80422 | JGI IMG/M metagenome (GOLD analysis project Ga0105241, IMG submission 80422) | Corn rhizosphere microbial communities from Kellogg Biological Station, Michigan, USA - KBS C6-4 metaG | ecosystem: Host-associated > Plants > Roots > Rhizosphere > Soil | place: Michigan, USA... | reverse complement strand
TGAGCGATGCGGTCTGGTCCGACCGCGTAGCGCTCGCTTTCGGCGAAGGGACGCTGAATGGCTGTGGTGGCACACGCTATGATCAGGGTGAACCCTGAAGGCGCACCTTTGCTGATCAGCATGGGGAATCCAGCCTGTCCTGCCCGAATGGAAGGGCAAGGTGCCAGAGGCCGGAACATGGTTCGGCTTAACGGGAACAAATAGCGGACACGGCAAAAGTCAGGGCAGGCAGGATACCGCCCATCCTGATCTTTTTAGAATTTGAAGATCGTGCCCAGATAAACGGCCTGCGCGTCCTGCCGATCATCGGTCATGGGCGTCAGCCGTCCGGCGAAGCTGTTATTATAGCGCACGCCCGCCGTGACGTTCAGGTTGCGCGTCAGCGAATAGGAACTCGCCAGGTCCAGCGAATAATCCTTGTCCGCACTGGGGTTGCGGATCGTCGCGGCGGGTTCGCGGCGGCTCTCGATCAGCACCTTCGTGCTGAAACGGTCCTTGCGCTCCTGATCCAGCGAGAAATTCCTGGCGCCTGCCATCGGCTCGACGGCGACCGGGTCCAGCTCCTTGCGACCGACGGTTTCGGGCAGGGCGAACTTGCGCCAGTTATGCGCACTGTTCAGGCTGAAGGCGACCGGCGCGATATTCAACGCATCGATCGTCCGGCTAACCGCGACACGATCGTTCAGGTCGGCGGCACGGACCATGACGGTCACCGAACGCTGCCCGCTCAGCGATCCGCTGGTGGGGGTAAAGCGGAAATTCTGGCGACTCGCGGACGCGGCGATCTTCGCATAAGCAGCCGCCAGGCGCGAATCCTTGGTCGTCGGCGTGAAGGAGGAAATACTGCCCAATGCGCCCAGCGAAACCGGGATTTCGGCGCGCATCCGCACGAGGTCGGTCGCGGCGCCGATCGCAGGAGACAGCATGAAGCCGGCCACGGCAACTACCGAGCCCGCCAACGCCATATGTCCCCTTTTCAGGCCCATGATCCGAATCTCTTCCCCGCCGACTAGTTTTCTATCGTCCTTCATATAAGGAAGGCGCTGTAATTGGTAGAGCGCTACCCGTTTTTTGTCCGAGCTGTTGCACGGAACACACAGGACTCATTCCGGTTGCGCGGCGGGCCGTTGCCGCCATGTCCCGGAGTCCCCCTTGCCCATTGCCGCCGGTCCTCTATAGAAGCGAGGCATTTACTCGTTTGATGGGACAATAATGATGGTCCGCCGCTTTTCTTCGCGCCTTTCCTCCGGTCTGCTGCTGGCCGCACTCCTGCCGCTCGCCGCGTGCGGAGGCGGCGCCAAGGACCGCCCCAAGGCGGATCTCGCCGCATCGAAGGTGACGACCATCGGCGTCAACGCCTATCTGTGGCGCGCGAGCCTCGACACCCTGTCCTTCATGCCGATGGTGCAGACGGATTCGAACGGCGGCGTGATCGTCACCGACTGGTACGCCAATCCCAACAGCCCCAATGAACGGATGAAGCTGACCGTCTCGATCCTCGACCAGGATCTGCGCGCCGACGCGCTGCGCATCGCCGCCAGCCGTCAGGTCAGCCAGGACGGCCAATGGGTCGACGCGCCAGTGCAGGCGGCGACGGTGCAGAAGCTGGAAGAGATCATCCTGACCAAGGCGCGCGACCTGCGCCGCATGGCGATCGCGGGCTGACCGCAACTTATATTCCATTCGGGCCGAGCCTGTCCAAGCCCTGTGCGTTTCTTCGGAATTACGGCCCTTCGACAGGCTCGGGGCGAACGGCAGTTGAGTTAAGGATCATCCATGCAAAGGCGCTTCAACCCGCTTGAGGCCGATGCCCGCTGGCAGGCCGTCTGGGACGAGAAGCAGACGTTCAGGGCGTCCGACAGCAGCGACAGGCCGCGTTCCTATGTGCTGGAAATGTTCCCCTATCCCTCCGGGCGCATCCATATCGGCCATGTCCGCAATTATTCGATGGGCGACGTGCTGGCGCGTTTCCGCCGCATGACCGGGCATGAGGTGCTCCACCCGATGGGCTGGGACGCCTTTGGCATGCCAGCTGAAAACGCCGCGATGGAGAAGAAGGTGCATCCGGGCGCCTGGACCCGCTCCAACATCGCGACCATGCGCGCGCAGCTCAAGAAGCTGGGCTTCGCGCTGGACTGGAGCCGGGAACTGGCGACATGCGAGCCGGATTATTACGGCCAGGAACAGGCGCTGTTCCTCGACATGCTCGAAGCCGGCCTGGTCTATCGCAAGGAATCCGCCGTCAACTGGGATCCGGTCGACATGACCGTGCTGGCGAACGAGCAGGTTATCGACGGCAAGGGCTGGCGGTCCGGCGCCCCGGTCGAAAAGCGCAAGCTGTCCCAATGGTTCCTCAAGATCACACAGTTCGCGGACGATCTGCTGGCCGGCCTCAAGACGCTCGACCAGTGGCCCGACAAGGTGAAGCTGATGCAGGAAAACTGGATCGGCAAGTCGGTGGGATTGCAGTTCCGCTTCAAGCTGGATGCGCCGGTGGGCGGAATCGGGGAGCTGGAGGTTTTCTCGACCCGGCCTGACACGATCTTCGGCGCCAGCTTTGCGGCCGTCGCAGCGGATCACCCGATCGCATTGGCGCTGGCGGAAAAGGATGCGGCGCTCGCCGCCTTCGCGGAGGAATGCCGCCAGACCGGCACGGCCGCTGCCGAGATCGAAACCCAGGAGAAGAAGGGATACGACACTGGCCTTTCGGTGATCCACCCCTTCACCGGGCACAAGCTGCCGCTGTTCGTGGCGAATTTCGTGCTGATGGACTATGGCACCGGCGCCGTCATGGCGGTTCCGGCCCATGACCAGCGCGATCTCGACTTCGCGCGCAAATATATGCTGCCGGTCGAGCGCGTCGTCGCGGCCGAGGGCGATGAGCAGAAGGGCATTGGCGAGGAGGCCTATGTCGGCCCCGGCAGACTGGTGAATTCAGGCTTCCTCAACGGCCTGGGCGTCGAGGAAGCGAAGGCGGAAGTGATCCGTCGCGCCGAAGAAGGCGGCTGGGGCACCGGCACCACCGTCTTCCGGCTAAGGGACTGGGGCGTTTCGCGCCAGCGCTATTGGGGCACGCCGATCCCGGTCATCCATTGCGAGGATTGCGGTCCCGTGGGCGTGCCCAAGGACCAGCTTCCCGTGGTGCTGCCCGAAGATGTCGGCTTCGACGTTCCGGGCAATCCGCTGGACCGGCATCCGACCTGGAAGCATGTCGATTGCCCCCGATGCGGCAAGGCGGCGCAGCGCGAGACCGACACGCTGGACACCTTCGCGGATTCAAGCTGGTATTTCATCCGCTTCGCCAGCCAGCCGCAGGACAGGCCGTTCGACCGGGAGACCGTGGAGAAGTGGCTGCCAGTCGGCCAATATATCGGCGGCGTGGAACATGCGATCCTGCACCTGCTCTATGCGCGCTTCTGGACCCGCGCGCTCCAGCATATGGGGCAGTTGGGCTTTGCCGAACCCTTCACCGGCCTCTTCACCCAGGGCATGGTGACGCATGAGACCTACAAATCGCCCGACGGCGCCTGGCTCGCCCCGCAGGATGTGGAGCGGCAGGGCGACAAGGTCGTGATGATCGACGGCGGCGCCTCCGTTACGGTCGGCCGTGTCGAGAAAATGTCCAAGTCGAAGAAGAATGTCGTCGATCCCGATGACATCATCGCCCAATATGGCGCCGACGCGGTCCGCTGGTTCATGCTGTCCGACAGCCCGCCGGAGCGCGACCTGCCCTGGACCGAAGCCGGCATCGAAGGCTCCTGGCGCTTCGTCAACCGCCTGTGGCGCCTGTTCGGGGAGGCCGACAGGGTCGCCGACGGAGCGGACAAGGCGCTGGACCGCAAGCTGCACCAGACCATCGACGGCGTGGCGAAGGATATCGAGGCACTGTCCTTCAACAAGGCGGTGGCGAAAATCTACGAACTCACCAATGCGGTCGAAAAGGCGAAGCCATCGGCCAGCCGCAGCGCGGCGATCCGGGCGCTGGCCCTGCTGGTCGCGCCGATGACGCCGCATCTCGCCGAGGAGGCGTGGGCGGACATGGGCGAGGAGGGACTGATCGCGGAAGCCGGCTGGCCCGCCGTCGATCCCGCGCTGCTGGTGGAGGATGAGGTCACCATCGCCTGTCAGGTCATGGGCAAGCTGCGCGACACCATCACCGTGCCCAAGGGCACGGCGAAGGAGGAACTGGAGCGCCTCGCCCTGGCCGCGCCCAATGTGGTGAGGACTCTGGACGGTGCTACGCCGAAGAAGGTGATTGTGGTGCCGGACCGTCTGGTGAATCTGGTCGTCTGAACTCCAGGCATCGGTTCGGGCCCCGCCTGTCGAAGCCCTGCGCTTCTCCCTGGGAGAGCACAGCCCTTCGACAAGCCCGGGGCCAACGGGTATAGGATTGCGCATGAAGCCATTATTGCCGCTGCTCTTGCTTGCCTCCCTCTCCGCCTGCGGGTTGCGTCCCGTCTATGGCGGGGGCAGCCATGGCGCGGTTGCGCAGGCGCTGGGCCATGTCGAGGTGCAGCCGATCCAGGGCAAGGGTGGCTGGCTGGTGCGCAACGCGCTGAACGACCGGCTGGCGGCGATGACCGGCACCGGACCCAGCTACAAGCTGGTGGTGAAGCTGGACGATGACATCAGTGGCTTCGGCCTGCGTTCCGACGCCGCCGTCACGCGCGAGCGACGGACCCTGCGCGCGCGCTACCAGCTTATCGACGGCGCCACCGGCGCGCAGGTTCTGGACGATACCGCCGGATCGGACGTCGGCATTGACGTCGTCTCCAGCGAATATGCGACGATCGCGGCGGAGGACACGGCGCTCGAACGGCTGTCCCAGACCATCGCGGACCAGATCATTGCCCGGCTCGCCCGTTTCGCAACGCGGGACAGGTCGCGTTGAAGGCCAATCGGGGCCAGATCGAAAAGGCGCTCGACGCAGCAGGCCAGGGGTCGGCCGCCGACTGCCGCTTCTTCCTGCTCTATGGCCCCGACGAAGCGGGCAGCACGGCACTCGCCAGGCGGCTGGAGCGCTCCATGGGGCCGGACGCCGAGCGGATCGACCTCGACGGGCAGACACTGCGGGATGATCCCGCGCGGCTGGCGGATGAAGCGGCGTCCTTCTCCATGTTCGGGGACAAGCGCTGGATCCGCATCACGGGCATGGGGGAGGAATCGCTGCCCGCCCTCAACGCCCTGCTGGAGGCGGAGGCGGCCGGCAATCCCGTCATTGCCATAGCAGGCGCGCTCAAGGGCACCTCGAAGCTGCTCAAGCTCGTGCTGGACCACAAGCAGACCATGGCCTTCATCTCCTACCAACCCGACGCGCGGGAGGCGGAGCAGATCGCCATCGCCATCGCGCGGGAAGGGGGGCTGCGCCTTTCGTCCGAACTGGGTCGCCGCATCGCGGACCTGGCCAATGGCGACCGCGCATTGATGGCGGGCGAGGTGGAGAAGCTGATCCTCTATCTCGATGCCGCCCCGGATCGCCCGCGCGAGGCGACGGAGGAGGCGCTGAACGCGCTTTCCGCCGATAATCCCGACAGCGACGCCGGGCCGCTCGTGAACGCGGTCCTGGGCGGCGACCTGCGCGGCATGCATCGCGAGCTGGGACGCCTGGCGGAGGCGGGGACGGCGATGGCGGCCGTGCTGCGCCCGCTGCTGACCCGCGCCATGCTGCTTGCCAATATCCGCGCCGACTTCGATGACAGCGGCAGGCTGGAAGGCGCGATAGAGGCGGCGGGCAAGGCGGTGTTCTGGAAGGAAAAGGGCGTCGTCACGCGCCAGGTCCGCATATGGGACGCCGGCGGTATCGCCCGCGTCATCCAGCGCCTCGCCCAGGCCGAACGGGCGAGCCGGTCCGGCAGGGGCCTGGGCGATCTCATGGTCCGCCACGAACTGCTCGCCATCGCCCGCCAGGCAGCGCGGGATCGGTAGGATCTGTCATGTCCCCGGGAAGGCAGGAACATGACGGCGCTGCGCGAAGCCTTCCTAAGCGCTTGATCGGACGGCCACCGACCGCCATATTGCCGGCATGGACAAGCTCAACCTGACCGACGCCGAATGGCGCGAGCGCCTTTCCCCCGAACAATATCATATCCTGCGGGAGGGCGGCACGGAACGGGCCTTCACCGGCAAATATAACGGCAACAAGGCCGATGGCCGCTATTTCTGCGCCGGCTGCGGCACAGAATTGTTCGATGCCGAGGAAAAATATGACAGCGGATCGGGCTGGCCCAGCTTCACCGCCCCCGTCGATATCGACGCGGTGGACGAAATCCGCGACAACAGCCATGGCATGATCCGCACCGAGGTCCGCTGCGCAAAATGCGGCGGGCATCTGGGCCATGTCTTTCCCGACGGGCCGGGCGTCAACGGCCTGCGCTATTGCATGAACAGCGCGTCGCTGGATTTCCAGCCGCGTGACGACGCCGAATAACGGTTCATCGCCGGTACAGCGGACTTTCTCTTGAAACCCTGGGCGATTCTGGTCGATGGCATCACTGGCGGCCGGCAAATCGCGGAAAACACAAAGACGCTGGAGATTTTGCGCGGCCTGCACGGCTTTTCCACTGGCCGCCTTTCCGTTTAGCGCATATCCGGGCGAACCATGGCACGATCAGGCAAGAGCAGCGAACCGCGGGGCAGAGTGAAGACATGGCTGGTGCGGGGTCTGAAGATCGGCCTTGTCGGCGGCCTCAGCGCGCTTGTCGCGATCGTGGTGGCGGTGGTGATCGCCTATCAGTCGCTGCCCGACTATGAATCGCTGAAATCCTCGCCCAATGGCCAGATGATCCGCGTCCACGCCGCCGACGGCAGCGTCATCGTCTCCCTGGGGCCCAGCTTCGGCCGCTGGCTGAGCTACGATCAGATCCCGACGGTGATGGTCGATGCCATGGTCTCGACCGAGGACAAGCGCTTTTATCTTCATCCCGGCGTCGATCCCATCGGCATGGCCCGCGCCGCCTGGGTGGCGCTGGAACGTCGCGGCAGCGGGCGGCGCTGGCAGGGCGCGTCCACCATCACCCAGCAGGTGACGCGCAACATCTTCCTCAACAACAGCTACAGCTGGGGCCGCAAGGTCCGGGAGATGGTGCTGGCCCTCGCGCTGGAGCGCAAATTCTCCAAGCGGCAGATCCTCGAGCTTTACCTCAACAAGGTCTATTTCGGCGGCGGCGCCTATGGCATCGACGCTGCCAGCCGGAAATTCTTCGGCCATCCCGCCACCAGCCTCGACCTTCCCGAAGCCGCGATCGTCGCCGGTCTGGTGAAGGCACCCTCCAGCTATTCCCCGACCGCCGACGCCGACGCCGCCAGGGGCCGGGCGGGCGTGGTGCTGGAACTGATGGAGGAAAACGGCAAGATCAGCGCGGCGGAGCGCGCCAATGCCGGCCTGGAAGCCGTCAAGATGGCCCCAGAACCGCCGCAGAACAGCGTTCGCTACTTCACCGACTGGGCACTGCCCCAGCTCGACACGCTGATCGACGAACCCAATGAGCCGCTGGAGGTCTATACCACCATCGACCTCGGCATGCAGAAGGCCGCGACCGCTGCGATCCAGGCCAATGTGCCTACGGGAACGCAGGGCGCCCTGGTCTCGCTGGACCGCGATGGCGCGGTACGGGCGATGGTCGGCGGACTGGACTATGTGAGTTCCAACTACAACCGCGCCACCACCGCGACGCGCCAGCCGGGGTCGGCGTGGAAGATCTTCGTCTACATGGCCGCGCTGGAGGCGGGCTATACGCCCGATACCGGTATCACCGACAGTCCGGTCGACATCAACGGGTGGAAACCGCGCAACAGCAACGGCCGCTTCTCCGGCGACATCGATATCCGCACCGCCTTCGCCTATTCGGTCAACACCGTGGCGGCGAAGCTGGGCGTGGAGGTGGGCTTCCCCACCGTGGCGGACATGGCGCGGCGCTTTGGCATCACCACGCCGATCAACACCCATCCCTCCATGGTGCTGGGCACGTCGGACGTGCGCCTGATCGACATGACTCGCGCCTTCGCCTCGATCGCGCGCAAGGGCGTGGCCGTGACTCCCTATGGCATCACCAGGGTGACGACCTCCGAAGGCCGCGTCCTCTATGAGCATCAGGATGACACCAGCCGGGTACTGGTCGCGCCCTGGGTCGCGGCGGGCATGACCGACCTGATGCAGACCGCCGTCAGCACCGGCACCGGCAGGGCGGCGCAGATCGGCCGCCCCGTCGCCGGCAAGACCGGCACCACCAGCAGCAACAAGGACGGGTGGTTCCTGGGCTTTTCCAGCGGCATCACCACCGGGGTCTGGATGGGCCGCGACGACGCGCACCCCGTCGGCGTTCTCCAGGGCGGCCGGGCACCCGCCCGTGCCTTTGCCGACTATATGAAGGTCGCCGTCGCGAAACGCCCGGTCGAACAGTTCGAAACGCAGGTGACTTTGCCCGAATGGCAGCTCGAACCGGATAACGAGGCCTATTATGGCCAACCCGACAGCGGGACCGAAGGCGGCATGATGGTCGATGAAAACGGATTGCCGATCGAGCGGGGACAACAGCCGCCCCAGGATGAGGCCCAGCCTGAAGACGGCCAGCAGGCCGCGCCCAATCCCGCCGACCGCCCGCAGCCGCCCCGTTTGGACCAGCAGTGGATCGACAATGTGCTGGGCCGCAACCGGCAACAGCAGCAGCAGCAACAACGCCAGAATGCGCCCTGATCGCGGCGCGGCATGCGTCTGCAAGGCCAGGGTTGCGCTACCGTAAAAAGCACCCCTGGGCGGTTTTCGGGGAAATCGCTCTAGCTTGCGGCCCTCTGCGCCGTCGCAAAGCGTTTCTGGTCGAGCAGCCCCGTGTCCGGCAGCAGGAAGTCGACCTTCCCCCGCCCGAAATCGATCGCGACCCGGTCGAACAACTTCAGCGCGTCGATGCCGAGCAGCAGCGCAGGCTTGTCCTGAAGCTCCAGTTCCGCGAAGGGCTGGGCATCGGCGAACATCACCGGCATCGCCCTGAGCATGACTTGCCCCATCCGCACCCGTTCGATCAGTCCCGCCTGGCCGAACAACGTCTCCCCGGTCACGCTGGTCAACGACACCAGCTTCAGCGGAGGCGCCTTCTTCTTGCGCAGCAGCCTGTTCATCAGCGCCATGTTGCCGACGCTGATCGATGTGCCGGTGTCGAGGATGATGCTGACCTTCATTCCGTTCACGTCGGAATCGAGCAGGATCAACTGCCCCTTTCGCCGCCGCGCCTCGACCACGATGACGTTGGGATCGCGCAAGCTCCGCTGGCTGCTGCTGATTTCCATCCGTCCTGTGCGAAAATTCATCAGCAACCGCTTGGCATAGAGGCCGTCCAGACCCAGAAGGCCGGGAGCGCCGATATACTCCCCCTCCAGCACGGGCGCCTCGATATCGTCCACTACGGTCTTGCCGAAGACCAGGCGCGGAACCGAAACGGTATCCACCTCGGCCCGGCCGGTCATGCTGATCACCGTCACCCGCTCCCGCAGGGGCAGGGCGAGCCGTTCGGCCAAAGCGCGGGAAATGACCGTGCGTTGCGATCCGGTATCGACGACGAAGTTCCACGGACCCCTGCCGTCGATCTGGATGGGGATGGTGATGCGCGCGTCGTCGCTCGCAACGGTGCGGATCACGGCCGGCGGATCATCCGGGTCCAGAGCAGGACGGTCCTGCGCAACGGGGGCAGGACTGATGGCAGGAGGACTGACAGGAGGAGGACTCATGGGGGCAGGGCTGGCAAGCGCAGGACTGGCGATCACCATCGCCATGGCCAGAGCGGCGCGCCAGCGTCCCATCTCCCGTTCCTCCTTATTTTATCCCTGTATAGCATGGCCGCGCCGGTTCCGCCCATCCCATTTCATTGGCGGCAGGGCGCATATTCCCAATTTACCGCTCGCCCATGGCTCAGCCACCTTGACTTGGGCCATGTCGGATCGCTAAACGCCAAACATTCTATCCCGCCCGTCCGGCGCGGGTTCTCCCGAGTCATGAGCCGGGTCAGCCTTCCCCAATACTTCCTCTGTTTCTCATTCCATCGGACTTCACGCGAATGCACCTCAAGGATCTCAAGAAAAAAGCGCCCGCCGAACTCGTGACCATGGCGGAGGAGCTGGGCGTCGAAGGCGCGTCGACCCTGCGCAAGCAGGACCTGATGTTCGCCATCCTCAAGGTCGAGGCCGATAATGGCGAACAGATCATGGGCGAGGGCACGATCGAGGTGCTGCCCGATGGCTTCGGCTTCCTGCGCAGCCCGGAGGCGAATTTCCTGGCCGGCCCGGACGACATCTATGTCTCGCCCAACCAGGTCCGCAAATTCGGCCTGCGCACCGGCGACACGGTCGAGGGCGAAATCCGCGCGCCCAAGGATGGCGAGCGTTATTTCGCGCTGACCAAGCTCATCTCGGTCAATTTCGACGATCCTGAAGTCGTTCGCCATCGCGTCAATTTCGACAATCTGACGCCGCTCTATCCGACCCAGAAGCTGGTTCTGGACACGCTCGACCCGACGATCAAGGACAAGTCGGCCCGGGTCATCGACATCGTTTCGCCGCAGGGCAAGGGCCAGCGCGCCCTGATCGTCGCGCCGCCGCGCACCGGCAAGACCGTCCTGCTCCAGAACATCGCCAAGGCGATCACCGACAACCATCCCGAAGTCTTCCTGATCGTCCTCCTGATCGACGAGCGTCCGGAAGAAGTCACCGACATGCAGCGCAGCGTGAAGGGGGAGGTGGTTTCCTCGACCTTCGACGAACCGGCACAGCGCCATGTCCAGGTCGCCGAAATGGTGATCGAGAAGGCCAAGCGTCTCGTGGAACACAAGAAGGACGTGGTGATCCTGCTCGACTCGATCACGCGTCTGGGCCGCGCCTACAACACCGTCGTGCCCTCGTCGGGCAAGGTGCTGACCGGCGGTGTGGATGCGAACGCGCTCCAGCGCCCCAAGCGCTTCTTCGGCGCCGCGCGCAATATCGAGGAGGGCGGCTCGCTCTCCATCATCGCCACCGCGCTGATCGACACCGGCAGCCGCATGGACGAAGTCATCTTCGAAGAGTTCAAGGGCACCGGCAACTCGGAAATCGTGCTGGACCGCAAGGTGGCGGACAAGCGCATCTTCCCGGCGCTCGACGTCGGCAAGTCGGGCACCCGCAAGGAAGAGTTGCTGGTCGACAAGGCCAAGCTCAGCAAAATGTGGGTGCTGCGCCGTATCCTGATGCAGATGGGCACCGTCGATGCGATGGAATTCCTGCTCGACAAAATGAAGGATTCCAAGACCAACGAGGATTTCTTCGACTCGATGAACCAGTAAGGGGCGAGGCGGTTGTGTCCCTGACGGACGCAGGTCGCCTTCGCTTCAAGCGCCATGTTTTTGGGGCCGTCGGACTTCGGTCTGGCGGCTCCGCTATTTTCAGGGGAACAGTCAGGCCGTGATGATCGACCTAATCGCAACCGCCGCAGCCGCGGCTCAGGGGATCGGCTCACCCGCCGATATCTGGGCCCATATCGTCAACGACTTCAGCAATATCGGCTCGCCCGCCGCGCTGGCGGCGTTCGGACAGGTGCTGATGATCGACGTGCTGCTGGCCGGGGACAATGCGATCGTCGTCGGCGCGCTGGCGGCGGGCCTCCCTGCGGAACAGCGCAAGAAGGTCATATTGATCGGCATCATCGCCGCGCTGGTCCTGCGCATCGGCTTCGCGCTGGTGGTGACGCAGCTGATGCAGATCGTCGGCCTGATCCTGGCGGGCGGGCTGCTGCTGCTCTGGGTCGCGTTCAAGATGTGGCGGGAACTGCACCCGAAACGGGGCGGCGACACCGCCGATACGAGCGACGACGACATATCCGGCCTGCGTCCTGCCAAAAGCTTTGCGGGCGCGGCCTGGGCGGTCGCGGTCGCGGACGTTTCCATGAGCCTCGACAATGTGCTGGCCGTGGCAGGCGCGGCGCGCGACCATCCGGGCATCCTGATCATCGGGCTTGTTCTTTCCGTGGCCCTGATGGGCATCGCGGCCAATATCATCGCCAAATATATCGAGCGTTTCCGCTGGATCGCCTATCTGGGCCTCGCCGTGATCATCTATGTCGCGATCAAGATGATCTATGACGGCTTCGTGGACCATCAGGTCGGCATATTGACGCTGTTCGCATAGTGCAGGCCGATCTGACCGGATCAGATCGGCCTACAGCTTAGTCTTGCCGTGATGTCCCATCATGGGATCAGGACAGTGCTTCCCCTGGTTTGCCGCGCCTCCAGCGCGCGGTGCGCCTCTGCTGCATCGGCCAGGGCAAAACGCTGGCCGATGACGGTGTTCACCACCCCGCGCGCCATGCGGTCGAACAGTCTTTCGGCGGTTCGCGCCAACTCCTGGGGCGTAGCGACATAGTCATACAATGTAGGCCGCGTGACATAGAGCGACCCGCCCCGGCTGAGTTCCAGCAGGCTGATCGGCGGGACAGCGCCTGAAGCATTGCCATAGCTGACCATCATGCCGCGCCGCCTGAGAGAGGCGATGGACGCCGCCCAGCTATCCTTGCCCACGCCGTCATAGACAATATCGACGCCGCGCCCGCCGGTAAGCTCCCGCACGACGGACGCCAGGCCCTCAAGGGGCCCGGAGAGGCTGTGATC
>Ga0105241_10002985_pt1 | contig 12628 bp, 7 predicted proteins | sample KBSC64metaG_FD_80422 | JGI IMG/M metagenome (GOLD analysis project Ga0105241, IMG submission 80422) | Corn rhizosphere microbial communities from Kellogg Biological Station, Michigan, USA - KBS C6-4 metaG | ecosystem: Host-associated > Plants > Roots > Rhizosphere > Soil | place: Michigan, USA... | reverse complement strand
GTTTTAACCTATAATAAATAATAGTGTGGTTCGAGATTTCCTTATCATTGTCCACAAAGCTATATTGCGCAATTCCGTTGTTTTGAGATTGAGCTCCTAAAACCAACGCGGCAGTTGAAAAGGTAACCTGGTCAAAACTTCGTTCTACTTCAAAATGATCATTGTCAATATCCGAACTTGTTGTCCAGTTTAATTTAACTGTATTATTATCATACATAGCATCAAAGCTTTCATATGTAACAGGCAGAACGCTGTAACGACCGGTAAGGTCTCCGAAGTAAACACTGTGAAAACGATCTGTAGCTATAGCTCCATTGTTGCCATTATTATCAACCTCGGCTCCGGTATAAATTTGAAAGCTTGAACGGTTAGTAAAAGTGTAATCAATTCTTACATCAAAAGCCAGGGTATCAATCCCCACACGATTAGCCACAGGGCCTAAGGCCATAAAGACTGAATCGTCGTCATCAGTTCCTAACAGATTATCAGTATCTTTCATACTAGAAAGCGTTAGCAAACTTGGTATTAAAGTATCGGGGAGGCTGTAATTAACATTGCTTCCAACAATTCCGCTTAATTCTCTTACTCTAACGTTATCCCCGTCAACATCTACCGCAGATAAATCTATCAGAGAGAATACATAAGGAACATTTGCACTGTCAAACTCTACATCCCACTTAATATAAGAAGTGCCAAAAGTGCCTGGACCTCCGACAGTCGGCTGCCATGCATCGGGATAACCTGTAGAAGTATTATCCATGTCTTTAAGTACGGCTCCGCCTACAATGTTTATTATAGTAACATAAGCATCTTTATTGTTATAAACATTTTGAAAAAGGTATTTAGCTCCAATTTGACCATTAATCCCCGATACTAAAATAGGGTTGCTAAATTTAAACTTCGGTGCGTTGCGGTTACCACCACCGGCATTCGCAGAAAAACTTGAAAGGAGAGTAAGAATGGCAAGTATAACTAAACACTTACCTACTAACGTAGAATTTTTGTTCATTTTCTTGGGTTTTGAGGTTACTTAAAATGTTTTGCAGATTGACTGCTTAAATCTTTTAAGGAATTTCAAAAGGAGAAGATCGGGGGGTTATTTTACAAGATTGGAGGTGTTAGTGAATTAAGAAAGTAAGAGGTAACATACATTTCTAATTCGAATACAAACATAGAGTACATTTTCCTGGAATGCAAGACCGTAAAATTACTGTGTCTTTTCTTTGATAAATTTTCGAAATTATAGGCCGTTTAATTAAAAAATGTCTATCTGTTAAGAACGAAGGTGTTTGATAATTTCATCAATTATGGCCGAAAATTTTATAATATTTTTAATTTGTCTAAAAAAATTGAATTAATTATTGAGTTACACAATAAAAATTGAAGATTTTAGTTGCCGTGTTTTACTCATTATGTTGATATACGAATTGAAATCTCTGTTATACCTGAAACGCCGATGATTTCCAATGCTTTAAAAGTCATCAGGTATCTCAACATTGGTATCGGCAGATAATTGATGGCGATTACCCGACTAAAAATGGGTTACATTTCAGGTTTTGGGATGCTCAAAAAATTCTTTGCTGGCAACTCAAGGTTCTCCTGGGAAGTTCGTAATTCCCGCAAACAGTTGGTGATTTTCCTTTGGTTCTACTTATTGCATCTGTTTCATCCAAAAATTGAAAGAAAAAAAGCTGGCAAATTATTTCTTTTCCAATATTTCCTTAAGGCAATTGTTTGCTTTAAAAAACTAAACACTTCGTTGATTTCTTTATTAATTGCAATGTTTTTTTATGATCATTTCTTTTGCCATCGTCTCGTCGATATTTTTATCGTATTTAATAATGCATAATATAATTGCATCAAATCTATGTTTTTCTTCCAGTTTTTGCTTATTACAATTTTTAACTTTTGCTGATATTCGGCTAGGGTTCTACGTTATGCTGAACTTTGGAGATATTAAATGGAAATTTGCTCTTCGTGTAGACGCAATCCCGTTTATCTATCTGAAAAAATCCTATTTTTATCTTTGATTTACAAAAACCACTATGAAAAGTTTATTATTTCGTTTGGGATTACTAGCCTTCTTTATATGCATTTTTGCAGGTTGTAAAAAAAATAAAATAACTGCGCCATCCGGACCACCCACTATTACGGGTGTATCAAACCCGGTGGCAGGAATAGGATATCATATTCTTGTTGCAGGTACTAATTTCAGTTCAAGTATCTCGGGTAATACGGTAGCAATTAATGGAGTCACCGGAGTTGTAACTTCTGCTTCTTCTAACCAGCTTGCGGTAGTTTTTACTAATACGGTTACAGGCAAAATTTCTGTAACCGTTAATGGTAATACGGCTACTTCCGGCATTGATACCAGGATTATTAATTTATCGGTTTCAACACTTGCCGGAAGCGGAGCTATCGGCTCAGACAATGGAGCCGGAAACGTTGCTAGCTTTAATGGTCAGTGGGGTTGCGCAATGGGCGCCAACGGAAATTTATTTGTTGCAGATACGTACAACCATAAGATAAGAAAAGTTGCCTTTGACGGAACTGTTAGTACGGTGGCCGGTACGGGCAGCCAGGGAAACCAGGACGGGCCTTCCGGTACCGCAACTTTCAATTATCCTTATGGCATAGCCGTAGATAAGAATGATAATATCTATGTGTCAGAAATCGGCTCTGATAATATTCGTAAAATAGCCCCTGATGGCACCGTTAGTACATTTGCAGGAAGCCCCAGCGGACGAACCGGCTCAAGCGATGGTACAGATACTTCAGCCACTTTTCAAGATCCGCTGGGTCTTGGAGCAGATGCTGATGGAAATATTTATGTAGCTGATGCTGCTAACAATAAGATAAGAAAAATAACTCCCGCAGGAGTAGTTACCACGATTGCCGGAAACGGCACAGCAGGAGCTGGAAACGGCACCGCGCTTTCAGCAACTTTCAATACACCACTTTCCGTGGCGGTAGATGCGGGGAAGAACCTATATGTTACAGAACAAAAAAATTACGACATAAGAAAAATAGCTTCAGATGGAACAGTAACTACGGTCGCGGGAACCGGGCAGGCAGGTTCAGCAGATGGCCCAGGGTCTTCAGCTGGCTTTAATTTTCCTGTAGGTATTGTTGCCGACCTTTCAGGCAATCTTTATGTAACAGATAATGGCTATGGCACGATAAGAATTATTACCCCTTCCGGATTCGTAGCAACTGTTGCAGGAAATGGAAATCAAACTTCAATCGATGGGATAGGATACCAGGCGAGTTTTAAAAACCCTCTTGGCATGGCTATGGATTCGGGTGGCAACCTATATGTAATGGATAACTCTTCCAATAAGGTAAGGAAAGTTACTGTGCAATAAAAGCGTGTAAGCGTTGTTGTTAGTTGTTACCAAATTGTCGCGGCGAAGTTTCAAAAACGCTTTCCTCTGTGTTGGACATAATACTGCTATAATTTACACTGATCTTAAGAGCAAAACATGTTTTTTTAACAAGAAGTAAATTTTGTCTTTATCGAACCAGCAAACTGGTTCCTTTTCGACTATAGGTTTTATTATCGGCTCCTATACCTTCTGCTATCCAAACAACCACTTGCGATAATTGAGGAACACCTTTGAATGTTCCATCCCACCCGGCCCTGTCGGTAGCGGTTTGGTAAATAAGTGTTCCGAGCCTGTTATATATTTTGAAATAATTGAGTTGTTTGATTCCAAATAATACTGGTCGTAAGAAATCATTTAACCCATCACCGTTAGGAGTAAACGCAGTTGGAACTAAAATATCAGCTTTCTCAACTGTTTTTACTAATTGCGTATCAATAGTAACACATCCACCCAAAGTTTTTATTGCTATCGTATACAATTGATCTGATGGACCGGTAAAAACGGGGATATAACTCGTACGGGTGTTTAAGAAGGTTCCCGGACTCCATAAAACTTCTTTACCAAATTTTCTTGCCTTTAAATCGAAAGGCAAATTAATAACGGCATATTCCACCGGATAATTGACACCCGGCGTGGGGTTGTCAATAACAATATCCTTGTTGCCGGTAGCAATGCTGCATCCATCATTATTGACAAGCAGTGCGTAATAAGTACCCGTTTCGCTAACTCTGTAACTAGCCTGGGTTGCCTCTCCTATCAATCCTTTATCGTTGTACCATTGAATCCTTTTTGTCGGATTAACATGTAGCACAGCACTGTCGCCACTGTCGGAACAATACATAGCATCACCAGTTAAACGCAATGAACTGTCAATTATGGACGCTATTACCCGAACCGTATCATAATTAATGCATCCACCTCCATCATGATTGGTTTTAAGGATGTAGTCGGTGGTTCTATCCGGGCCTGCCAGTGGATTAGAAATATGAGAATTAGATAGGCCGGTTACAGGGATCCACGTATATACTAAGCCAGGAACAGAATTGGCCCCGATTGGCACCGGGTTACGGTTGCATGAAAGCGTATCTTTTCCTGCCCTGGATATTACATTTAATGAATCTTCCAGGGTTGCGTATAAAGTATCTACGCATCCGTAACCATTGTAAGGCGCCACCACTACAGCGAATCTTGATCCCGCAGGTGGTGGAGGTTGAAACGTAACTGTTTGTTGCGTTCCGAGCACCTTCGTAAATGCATTATCATACCAGGTGTAATTTTGATATCCAAAAGGTGCCGTTAAATTTATGGCCGTATCATCTTTACAATAAGTGCTTCCAACAAAATTGCTGGAGCATTCAGAATTTACATCCAGGTAAGCATATCCAAAATGTTTTTTGAAAGTGCAATCGGCTGTTTTAAAAAAAAGCCGGATGGTTTTCCCCGCATTGCCATCAAGATTAACAGAAACTGCCGACCAGTCTTTGCACCAAACAGGTGTTTCTCCACCCGGTTTCGGCGACTCGAAAAAGCCTGGTAAAAGGGTACCGTATGGAATAAAAGTAAACGAGGAACAAGAAATTGTTTTATGATCAGTAACATTAGTAATCTCAATTACCAATCTTGGCTGCTGATATTCCGCATGGTTAGGATCCTGGAATACTACGGCATAATGATAGATGAGCGAATAAATATCCCGGTCTGCAGGGATAGTGAACTCGTAAGAAATACCTTCAGCCTGTGTGCCTGCTAAATTATTGCCAAGCCGTATGGAGTGCTGGCTGCCATTAGGACAATTTACCGGGAAACCACCATACTGATCTACACTATCTCCTGAATTTGCCGTGTACATTGTTTGGCGATTGAAAACCGGCCCTGACGTAGGTTGTAAATTAAGAACATTAACTCCGTTTACGGTATCTGCTTCACCAATATAACATTGCCATCCAGCGAAAGTTCCTGTTTCAAAATCAATATTAAAAGGACAGGTTTGGGCATTTGCCACAAAAAAGCCCGGACATACAACTAAGCCCAATAATAATAATTGAAATTTGAAATGGTAAACCGGCATATTAGTCTTATAACGGCCTTAAAAAAATTGCGGTTGCTTCGCTATTGCCTATGAAGTTAAAGATTTTACTTCTTTTAAATGTTCGTTCTTTTGAGAGACGAAGTTACCCGTTTCGGTTTCCTGTTTATTTGGTAAAAGAGAATAGAAATAAATGCTGAATATTCACAAGACGTCTTCGAGTGATAGAAGGAGAGATGCGTTTAAGATTTGTAAGTCTTCAAAACGGTTTTGCCCGTGAACATATCCTTAAATTTGTCAACCATTTGTTTATACTTCCCGCTGGTTTCATAGTTTTCTGCATCTGCATCAGTTTCCCAGGCTGTAAATGAAATATAATCGTTAGTGCCATCGGTAGGCTCAAGTAACATGATATTTATATTGCCTTTCTGGTTTCTTACTTCCGGAACTAATTCTTTTTGATAAAGCTTTTTGGCTTGCTTCACTTTTTCGGCCGGGATATGTAATCGTGTCAAACGTACTACCATGCTATTTTTTTAAGATTAATAAAATTAATTTTTCAGAGCAGGAATGGGATACATAAATACAAATTAAAAAGCAACAGGCAAATAAAATCTATAAATCAAATTATTAAATTTTCTTCTTAACGTCTTACGCGGTTGCATAACAGTTTCGCTATGCCCAAATTTTCTTGTGCGAAACCTAAAGATAGAATAATATTGTCGCGTTAGTTTTTATCCTTTTCAATTGTTAAATAATTCGAAAGTTAGTTTGGTGCTTATTGCTACTGCAATTATTTCGGGTAATCGTCTATGTGAGTCGATATGAAACATGGAAAATACCCTGGCATTTTAAACCAAAATTTCCATTCCTTCTTTTGCAAAACTAGAGGCGGGAAATATCTTCTGACACTCTTTTTCCATAGTGTCAAGAAAATCGTCGTCATGATCAGGATCGTGATGCGTAATAATGAGTTTCTTAACTTTAGCTCTGATTGCAACTTCAACAGCTTGTTCCCAGGAACTATGACCCCATCCTTTATGCTTTTGGTATTCTTCCGAAGTGTATTGACCATCATGAATAAGCAAATCTGCATTCATGGCAAGTTTTACAATATTTTCATCAATCCCGTCAACATGCTCAATATCGGTACACACAACAAGCGAGGCTGCAGCATCGTCTATCCGCAAACCGTAAGAACCTCCCCAGAAGAGATGGTGTTGAGGGGTTACAGTTACATTCGCTTCGTATAGAGTTTCTTTGTCGCCGTACGATAAAAATTCAAACTGTGCACCCATCGTCTCAAGTCCTATTGGAAAATATTCCTTTTGCATTTGTAACGAAAAAATCTCCTTTAAATCCTTAAATTCTCTTTGTTTTCCCATAACCAGTATCCCGATTTTTTGATGATGGTTATAGGCTGGCGCAAAAAAAGGTAATCCCTGTATATGATCCCAATGGAAATGAGAAAAGAGTATATTGATAATGTTTTGATGTAATCCTGTCTTTATTATTTCCTTGCCCAATTTTCTAATACCGGTCCCGGCATCAATTATTGCAACTCTATTTACGTTTTCACGGAATATACGGATGCAGGTAGTATTGCCTCCATATTTCAGAAATTCTTTGCCACTCACCGGCAGTGATCCTCGTACACCATAGAATTTAATTGTCATTTATTAAAATTTTAGTTGAATGATCCTGATACTAAGGTCTTAAAATTCTAATCAAACATGGCAACAATGGACGGTGAATAAACTTATCAGGATATTTTTAATGCTAAATTAAGCGCTCCCAATAAGTATAGCAAGTATTTTCTCTTTAAAGTTTGCCGGCAGTCCACTACTTATCATCTACTATAAATATTGAAGTTTTCGGTTTTGAATCAAATCTATATATACTCGCCCTTTTTTTTAGCAATACAAAGGGTATGAAAAATTTCAGAGCATAGTAAGCCAAAGTCAACTTTTACCCATAATTTTTAATGCATTTTTAGTTTTATTTAATGTGACTTTATTTCTTTCCGGTTTTCGGAAGTTCGTGATTTATCGCGGGTTTAATAATGCCAAAGGCCGGGCAAATGTTTAAATAATCCCAGGCAGGCAAATGAAGATTATCGACACATTGAAATACATTTAAACTAAATAGTTATTTATTTTTAAGGATTAAATATTTGTACATGATAAGCCTGACCGAGATAAGAAAAAAAATTATGAAGGGTGATATTTCTTCTCTGCTGCATTTAAGCAGCGAAAAAAATATTCATCCATCCGAAGTCGCCAAACTTTTTAATGAATTGCCAATTGATAGTACTTTAAACGCTTTCCAGTCTTTTCCCCCAAAAAAGCAAGTAGTTGTGTTTTCTTATCTTGATATTCTATTGCAGAAAAAAGTATTGCGTGGATTAAGCAAAGAAAGAGCAACTTATATTTTAAACAAATTAAGTTCCGACGACCGCGTTAATTTGATCAACTCTTATAAAGGCGTAGAACGATCACATATTCTCGAATTATTAGAAGATAAGAATAAGAAGGCTACCCATGACATGCTCGGTTTCCCCAAGGAAAGTGTGGCAAGGCTTGTTAATACTGAGTTTGCAACAATAAGTGGAGATATGACGATCGAAAAAGCTAATGAACATTTAAGGACTCACCATGTAGATTCGGAAACCGCTAATGTAATTTATGTGGTAGATGCGGAAGGGAAACTGATTGATGATATCCCTGTAAGAAGATTAGTGTTGAATGACCCAAAAAAAAATATCTCCGAAATTATGGATGGATATTGCGTGAAACTTGATATTGATGACAGCACTGAAGACGCCGTTACCAAATTCCGGGAATATGACCGTACGGTTTTGCCTGTTACTAATGCAGATAATTTATTATTGGGTGTAGTAACAATTGACGATGTTATGGATGTACAGGAGATGCGTGATACACGGGAGATGCAAAAATTTGGTGGTGTTGAATCGCTGGAATTTCCTTATGTGCAAACCACTTTATATTCTTTGGTAAAAAAGAGAGCCGGCTGGCTGATCATCCTTTTCCTTGGAGAAATGTTTACTGCAACTGCAATGGGCCATTTTGAAAATGAAATTCAGAAAGCAGTAGTGTTGTCTCTTTTCATTCCACTCATTATTTCGAGTGGCGGTAACAGTGGTTCGCAGGCCGCTACCTTAATTATTCGGGCCATGGCCGTTAAAGAGCTTTCTCTGCGAGACTGGTGGTATGTGATGCGGCGTGAGATTACGTCCGGCTTAGCTTTGGGTGTTTTACTTGGAGCAATCGGCTTTTTAAGAATTACCTTATGGCAGGAATTACACATTTATGATTATGGTGCTGACTGGAGATTGTTGGCATCTACTATTTTTTTTACTTTGATCGGCATTGTAATGTGGGGAACATTAAGTGGCTCCATGATTCCTATGATATTAAAAAAGCTCGGGCAGGACCCCGCAGCTTCCTCGGCCCCTTTTGTTGCTACGCTCGTTGACGTTACAGGGCTGATTATTTATTTTAGCATAGCCGCTATTATTTTAAAAGGGACATTGTTGTAAAATTATTGACCAAAGACTTAGGAAATGTCAAACTATATTTGAATGTTAACTTTATTTGCATAAACATGAAAAGTTTCTCTTTTCTTTTTACTACATTATTGATTGGTATGGCCTCTTTTGCTCAACCAGCCATTACTGAACCTATACCTTCCTCAAAACCCAGTATGTATCAATTGCAACAGATTAAAAGAAAATATGGGATGTTTATTCACTTTGGCATAAATACTTTTTACGACCAGGAGTGGACCGATGGAAGCAAGCCCGCGGCCTCCTACAAGCCGCTTACAGTGGATGCTGACCAGTGGATACGTACTGCCAGGGACGCGGGTATGAAGTATGTAATACTGGTAACCAAACATGTAGATGGTTTTTGCCTCTGGGATAGCAAATACACCAATTATGATGTGGGAAGTTCTGGTAATAAAACAAACGTAGTTGAAGCTGTCGCCAAAGCATGCAGGAAATATGGAGTCGGCATGGGCATTTATTATTCTTTGTGGGACAGGCACCAGAATGCTGATGTCAGTGACACTTCTTTGGATAAGGCATATAATCAATATATGATCGGTCAAATTAAAGAACTGATTGGAATTGTAAATAAACATACAAAGGTTGTTGAATTATGGCTTGATGCTGGCTGGGAAAAGAAGAGATCACGGTGGCCCATAGACGAAATTTATGAAACGGTAAAGAAGATGGCGCCTCAATGCCAGGTAGGAGTTAACTGGTCAATCGGAACACCGGAAAACCCTGACCCTGACTCAACATTTATATTACCTACGATGCAAAAAGAAGGCTACCCGATCAGGTACTTTCCAAGCGACTTTAGAATGGGTGATCCTTATCTTCCTGCCAACCCCGATCCTAAATTATTTTCCCACAACAGTAAGCTTTATTATATGCCATGGGAAACAACTGTGTGCATCAGCCAGAAATGGTTTTATAACACAACCGACACCATTTACAAAACACCTGAACAACTTTTGAAACTTTACAACATAGCAACTGCGCAGGATAATATATTGATATTGGACCTACCTCCGGACAGGAGCGGCAAGCTTCGTGAAAAAGATCGACAACTTGTATTTGCTTTGAGAAAGCTGATTCTTAAAGAATAAAAAATATAAGTATATTTAAAAGTGTCAGAATAATGATCAATAGTCAATAAAATATCCTTTCATGGATACTTAAAAAAATGAAGAAATTATTTACCCTCGTTTTCTTTGTCTCTTTCTTTTGCTGCAAATATTTATGGGCGCAAAAAACTTTACATGCCAGTGTTGTGGCAAGGCCTTCAACTGTTACATCAAATTCATTTTATTTCGGCAACAAAGAACCTTTGCAACCTCTTTACTTGATAAAGCTGCCGGTTGGAGTTATTAAACCGGAAGGCTGGATTTTAAAATACCTGCAACTGCAACGGGACGGTTTAACAGGCCATCTTGGTGAGATAAGCGGGTGGCTGGATAAAAATAATAATGCATGGTTTAGCGGTAACGGAAAGGGTGATCATGGGTGGGAAGAGGTTCCTTACTGGCTTAAAGGATATGGCGACCTCGGGTATATTTTAAAAGATGAAAAAATTATTGCGGAAACTAAATTATGGCTTGGTAAAGTTTTTCAGAGCCAGCAACCAAATGGATACTTCGGGCCCAGTGTAATTGATGATAAACATAAGGATAATGTAAATGCGATACCGGATCTGTGGCCCAATATGATCATGCTCTGGTGTATGCAATCGTATTATGAATATAGTAACGATGCAAGAGTAATACCATTTATGACAAAGTACTTTAAATGGCAGGTAACCGTTCCCGATAGTTTGATGCTGAAACTATATTGGGAGAACAGTCGTGGCGGAGATAATCTCTACAGTATTTATTGGTTATACGATCATACCGGTGAAAAATGGCTCCTTGATCTTGCGAATAAAATTCACAGGAACACTGCGAACTGGTCGCAAAAAAATAATTTACCTAACTGGCACAATGTAAATATTGCCCAATGTTTTAGAGAGCCCGCAACTTACTTTATGCAGGCAAAAGATACCAGCTATTTAAATGCGACATACAACGATTTTTATTTAATAAGAAATATATATGGGCAAGTACCGGGTGGCATGTTTGGTGCGGATGAAGATGCCCGTAAAGGATTTACTGACCCACGGCAGGCAGTAGAAACCTGCGGCATGGTGGAGCAAATGTCTTCCGATGAAATTTTAACCGGCATAACCGGAGATCCACTGTGGGCCGATAATTGTGAGAATGTTGCTTTTAATACGTATCCCGCTGCTGTAATGCCTGACTTTAAAGGCTTGCGTTATTTAACTGCACCAAATATGGTTGTAAGTGATAGTAAAAATCATTCCCCGGGTATAGAAAATGCAGGTCCCTTTTTGATGATGAATCCATTCAGCAGCCGTTGTTGTCAGCACAATCATTCGCAGGGTTGGCCCTATTATGAAGAACACCTGTGGATGGCTACTCCCGATAATGGTTTGGCCGCAATATTATACAACAGCAGCGAGGTGACAGCAAAGGTTGGAGATCGTTCGGGCCACACCGTTAGGCTGCGGCAAATCACGAATTACCCATTTGATGAGCGTATTAAAATTGAAGTGAATGCGGCTTCACCGGTTAAGTTTCCTTTATACTTACGCATTCCCGGTTGGTGCGATAATGCAACCGTTAGTATTAATGGCAAAGAAGTAAATATTCATGCAACGGCGGATTCCTACATGCGACTGGAAAATATTTGGAAGCAGGGAGATGTAATTGAATTAATGTTACCCATGGGCGTAAGCATCAAACAATGGACACAGAATAAGAATAGTGTAAGTGTTAACTATGGCCCGCTTACCTTTTCTTTAAAAATTGATGAATCGTATAAGTTAATGGATAGCAAACAATCCGCTATAGGCGATTCAAAATGGCAGGCGAATGCGGATCAAACCAAATGGCCTGCTTATGAAATTTACCCGGCCAGTATGTGGAATTATGGTTTGGCATTAAATGGTAAGCCTGCCGCCGATCAGTTTACAATAATTAAAAAACAATGGCCACAAAATAATTTTCCTTTTACGGAAACAGATGTACCTATCTTAATAAAGGCCAAAGGGAAACTTATTTCTTCATGGACACTTGATAAGTATGGTTTGTGTGAAACGTTACCGCAGAGCCCGGTACCTGTTGATACGAAAGAGGAGACGATAGACTTAATACCAATGGGAGCAGCGCGGTTGCGGATATCAGCATTTCCCGTGGTGAATTGATTTTGTTATGGCTTATTCATCAGAAGAAAATCCTGCCATGACTTTTGTTAGCGTCAATGCGTTGGCCAAACATAAAAATCTTTCTTCTTTTCACCCTCTACGTTCTTAATGTGCGCATACTCTTTAAATATTCCAATGTCGGCAATGTCGTATTGTTTCAACTGATCCAGCATTGCTAAACTATCTTTAGCTTTTATATAATATTCCAGGATATGTGAGTATCTGCAATTTTCATAGTAGGCCTCGTAAATATTCAAATTACCTGCAGTAAATAATTGCTTGTATATCTTAAGGTCGGCTCTTGGGTCGCTGAGAAAAATAATAATCTTACGCTCGTTGCCAGCGGTGTTGTGAAATCTATTTACCTCCAAAATTGAATAACCCCC
>Ga0105241_10002971_pt1 | contig 12651 bp, 15 predicted proteins | sample KBSC64metaG_FD_80422 | JGI IMG/M metagenome (GOLD analysis project Ga0105241, IMG submission 80422) | Corn rhizosphere microbial communities from Kellogg Biological Station, Michigan, USA - KBS C6-4 metaG | ecosystem: Host-associated > Plants > Roots > Rhizosphere > Soil | place: Michigan, USA... | reverse complement strand
TCCGATCCGGTCCTGGGCTGGCTGCGTCTGGCGATGGCCTCCACGCTGGCCGGGAACCTGACGATTCTCGGGTCCATCGCGAACCTGATCGTGGTCGAGCGGTCGCGCGGGGTCGCGGAGATTGGGTTTTGGGAGTACTCGCGTGCAGGGATTCCGGTGGGACTGATCACGATCGCGATCGGCGTCTGGATGCTGAGATAAAGCGTGGGGTCGGCCTTTCAAGGCCGCAGCCGGGCTTCTGCCCGGCAACGTCGGTGGCGAGGATGGCGGCCTCGCCGGCCTAATGACACTTCGTCTGGCACCACTCGATGTGACGTGCCAATCCATCTATGTCCGGGAACAGTACGGCCTCATGCACCCCGTGACGAAACAATGAATCTTTTAATTCCTTCCGCTTATCAAACGGGATTCGCACTCGCACGAGTTTTCCTTCGGGCATGAAGTCCTCGGTAGGATCTGAATGCACTGTAAATGCTCCGCTCTGCGCACGCAGCCGGGAAGTAACGATTCGCGGAATGTATCTCATCGTCTCCTTGATCTGGAGCGGACCCTTCTTCGGGAGGCGCTTACTCAGGTCCTCCTTTGGACAACGCCACGCCAGAATCTCCGCGTCCTCAGATCGAGGCCGTCCGTCTGAATCGCGAGACTCGCATTCATTGCGGACGCTGAAATATAGCGCGACGAGCGGACTGCGAGTCCAGTCGAGCAAACGTGTCGCAAGGCCGTGATGCTGGGCGACTGCTAGAAGCTCCCAGTCATCTGCGGTTGCAACCTCCAGACGATCGGTTGATTGGCGGCGAAAGAGCTCTAGTATCAGCTTCTCGTTGACAACTTTCTTTGTCGAGTTCGTGACCGGGAGGCAACGACCAACCTTCGGACGGAGCTGGAACGACATGGCGCCATGACCCCCGTAGAGCACGGTGGTCGACGGATCATCTTGAAACTCCGACTCGATGAGCTTGGAGAGTTCGGCGAGGGAGCCGATGCAGGGGTTGGGCGTCTTCACTTCGCCCCTACGTCGCACCAGTTCCACCTTTTGGCTTTTCATCGCAACATCAATCGCCAGGACTAATTGAAGATGGCATCGACGGCCAGCGCCGTCGCCGCGAAGAATAATGGGATCTGCTGGCCGGAGTTGTAAGTGATCGTGCGTCCATCGGGCGTTGAAATCTCGACCTTCCGATGATCGATGTCCACCACCCAGAATTCTCGCGAACCGTTCTCCAGGCACAGCTTTCTCTTGTCGAGCATTTCTTTCTTGGTGTTGGAAGGCGAGAGAATCTCAGCTACAAGCTCCGGTGCCCCTTCGAAATAGCCGTCTAGATCGATCTTCTGCCAGCGCGTCTGGACGATAAAGACCACATCAGCGATTCGAAATTCATGCTCAGGTAAGGGCCGAAAACCAAATTCAGAATCGACAATGCCGGTTTCACCAGCGGCCGCCTCTAGCAGGCGCCGAAGCCGCCGCTGGACGGTAGAATGCTTCAATTTTGGTGGGGCCACGATGACCGGCTCTCCGCGTCGAAGCTCGTAACGGCCGAACTGGGGATCAGGGAGTTGTTCGAACTCCGCAAACGTCATCAGTCGTGTGGTGCTTGTCGCCACGTGAGAACTCTGCCTAGATTATACGCTCGCCTTATGCGGTAAGGGCGGCTTTCACCCGATCGTACGTCGTATCGAGCGTCTCCGGCAGCACGCGCGTCTCCGCCACCGTGGTCATGAAGCTGGCGTCTCCGGTCCAGCGCGGCAGCACGTGCATGTGGATGTGCCCGGCGACGCCCGCGCCCGCCGATTCGCCCACGTTCATCCCGATGTTGAAGCCGTCGGGTCCATAGAGCTGAGCCAAAGCCCTCTCGGCGCGCGCGCTTAGGAGCATCATCTCCTGTAACGTGTCGGGATGGGCTTCGGCGAGTGTCGCGACGTGCTCGTACGGAGCGATCATCAGGTGACCGCTGGTGTACGGATACAGATTCAGGATCAGGAAATTGCGCTCGGCTCGGAGCACAATGTAGTTACCGCGATCGTCGGATGAAGCGGCCTTTTCGCAGAAGATGCAGCCTCCGGTAGGTTGCGCGGAAGACACGTAGCGGTACCGCCACGGGGCCCACAAACGGTCCATCTGCCAGTTAACTCGGGGCGCCCGTTCCGTGCTCCCCGTTCACCAGATCTTTTAGTTCCTTGCTTGGCTTGAAATAAGGAATCCGTTTCGCCGGTACGTCCACCCGCGCGCCCGTTTTGGGATTCCGTCCGACGCGCGGTTGCCGCTGGCGCGTCCGAAAGCTTCCGAATCCCCGGATTTCAATCTTGTCCCCGCTTCGCAACGACTTTACGACGCTGTCGAAAATAGCTTCGACGATCACCTCCGAATCCTTGCGGGTCATTTCCACGACGCGCGAGACCTCCTCGATCAATTCAGCCTTGGTCATTATGCTACCGGCCTTCCCCTTTACCTTTTGTGTTGATCACTTCTTCGATGGTCATGGTGGCGGCTGCAGCCTGGCGCTGGTAATCCTCCAGGCGTGTCCGCTCCTCGTCTTCGGCCACGGCGCGCAGGCTCAGTCCGATTTTCTTCTCGGCTTCATTCATTTTGACAATCTTAAAATCGTACTCATCGCCGATCGGCAACGGCGTGTCGCCCGCGTCACCCCGATCCGGCATGGCTGGAATCTCCGACTTGTGACACAGCGCCTCCACCCCTGGCGCCAGTTCCACGAACACTCCAAACTGCGCTGCCCGGCACACCCGGCCCCGGACCAGATCGCCGACTTCGTGCGACCGGAAGAAACTTTCCCAGGAGTCCGGCTGAAGCTGCTTCACACCCAGCGACAGACGCCGGTTGGGTGCATCGATATTCAAAATCACGGCCTGCATCACCTGGCCCTTTTTCACTACTTCCGACGGATGCTTGACGTGCTTGGTCCAGGAGAGATCGGAGACGTGCACCAACCCATCTACTCCCTCTTCAATTTCCAGGAATGCTCCGAAATCGGTCAGCTTCCGCACTCGGCCCTCGACCACGCTGCCGATGCTGTAACGGTCGCCGACCGTGGTCCACGGATCCGCTTCCAGTTGCTTTATCCCTAGAGACACGCGGCGGTCTTTTTGTTTCACCTCCAGAACCACCGCTTCCACCTGATCGCCCACCTTGACCAGCTTGGTGGGATGCTTCATGCGGCGGCTCCAGGTCATTTCCGAAATGTGGATCAGGCCTTCCACCCCCGGCTCGATCTCCACAAAGGCCCCGTAATCGGTAGTGGTCATCACCCGCCCGATCACGCGGCTTCCCGCAGGATAACGCTCGATGAGCGACTCCCACGGATCGGGCCGAAGCTGCCGGATGCCCAGCGAAATGCGCTCTTTTTCGCGATCGAACTTCAGAACCTTGACCGTAATCTCCTCGCCCACGTGAACCACGGCCGAGGGATGCCCCACGCGACCGTGCGACATATCGCTCACATGCAGCAGTCCGTCGATGCCGCCCAGATCCACGAACGCGCCGTACTCGGTGAGATTTTTGACCACGCCCGGGACTATTGCGCCTTCAAAGAGATGATCCAGGGCGTTGGCTTTGCGCGCCTTCAGGTCTTCCTCGAGAGCCAGTTTGCGCGAGACCACCACGTTGCCGCGCCTCCGGTTCAGCTTAATGACCTTGACGGGAATATCCTGTCCCACCAGCGAATCCATGTCGTGCGAAGGCCGCACATCCACCTGCGAGCCGGGCATGAATGCGGGGACGCCCACGTCCACCATCAATCCGCCCTTGGTCCGCTCCGTCACGTGGCCGGAGATCAGCAACTGTTCCCGCATCGCGCGCTCCAGCGTGTCCCAGACCCGTACCTGCGCGGCCCGCGAATACGAAAGCAGCACGTAGCCTTCGGGCTGCGGACCATGCCGGTCGATCATCACATCAATGGCATCACCCTCTTTGAAAGTGATCGAACCGTCCGCCTGGCGGACCTGTTCGATGGGGACAATACCTTCGAGCTTGTATCCGAAGTCGACGATCACCTCGGTGGGCGTGATTTTGACGATATGACCCTGAAGCAGCTCGCCTTCGGTAGGCGGCGCTAGATGGCTATAGTCTTCGATGAGATGTTCGAGATCGTCTTCCCCCGGGAAGCTGACTTCGAGATCCCGTTCATCGGTTCCGTTTGCCATCGCAAAGTCTCGACAAATCGTTGATAGCTCAGTACTTCAGAACTATAGCCGACGTGGATGGCCTTGTCAACTTGCAGAATTTCAGCAGTTTCACCGATTCTACGGTAGCGAGCCAAGCCTTTCAACCGTCTAAGCCAAACGGGCAGGTGAGCTTTCAGTCCTCGATCTGCTCCATCAGCCGCTTCACTTGGCGGACATACTGCGGGTAGGGATTGTAGGTGAACAGCTTTTCCTCGACCGTCTTGTTTTTATAGCGCGGATTCTCGGCCAGTTGCTGTGTGATGTAGTCAATGCCGGCCGGCACCGAGGGGAAGCCGCTCTGCACCGAGTCCCAGCCCCAGCGGTTATTCATGCGTTCGAACGCCCCACAGGTACTTTCCACCAGGGAGATCGCGGGAAGCAGCCGGTAATCCACGGCGTGAGAATCGGCGGCTTGCAAATATTCCTGAATATGCAATGGCTCGGGGCAATCGTGAGCTTTAAAAAACGCTTCCAGCCGCATACCACGCGGATCTGGAGGCCTCATCGGAAGAGAGCTGTCGCCGGCCACTGCCGCGCACACCGTGAGGCCGAGCACTACCGCTCGCGCCGGGCGCCAGTATCGTCGGGGGAAGTTGTACAGGCTATGCATCGTCTTGGTTACAAGTAAGAACAAGTGCCCCTCCTGCTTATTCCGTCCACAGGAATCAGATGCAGGGGGCCAGAACTGTGTTTCTCACGGAATGCCGCACAAGGCAAGCCTAGAAAACTCTAGGACTTATAGTACTTTTGCGGCGATATCAGTCGTCAGACTCGCCAGCGGGTTGGGCGAATGCCTTCAACTCCATTATCGTCAGTTGATCGCCATTGGGCAACTGCAGGGCAATGCCGAAATCGTACTGGGCCGTTTCCAACTCCCGCACGCTGGCTACCGGGATCTCCCGGGGGTCGGAGAACGAAAAGCTGACCCCTTCGAGCGGTATGGTGAATTTCCAGGAGTCTCCCCCGACCTCCAGAGTCTCGGAGGTAAAATTGGCGACCGTCCCGACGGCATCGAAGAACAGAGAGGATGCCCACATGCGGACTTTCAGCTGTGGCCGCTCTTCCTTCCAGCGATCGAAGAAAAGGCGTGCGTCATCCGGAGTCGCGATCATGCGGTGATCCCCTTCCAGTTCTTCACCAGATGCTCCGCCGTACGCCATGCCAGCGCTTGCACGGTCAGTGTTGGATTGCGCGCGCCCATGGTGCCCATCACCGATCCGCCCAGGATACCCAGATTCGGAACCTCATGCGAGAAACACCACTGGTTGACGACGTTCGTGCCGGGATCATGACCCATTCGCGTGCCGCCGGTGGCGTGGGTCGAAAGTCCGCTGCCGAATCCCGCGCCGCCCGTCACCTCGATGGCACCCGCCGCGCGGAACCATTCCTGCGTTTTAATTGCAGCGTAGGCCGCCGCGCGATTTTCGTTTTCGCGCGGACCTGTCGTGATGCGGATCACCGGGTCGCCCAGGGGATCTCTTATCTGCGGGTCCAGATCCAGGTACTGGTCTTCGTAGGGAAAGCTATTGGTCTGGAGATAGGCGGGAGCCGTGCGGCCGGCGTTTTCGCGAATGAATGCCTTCCACTTCGAGCCCCACTGCGGCGCGCGGCCGAACGTCCCCATGGCCGCTGCGGCGATCGGATGCTTCTCGTGGTACACGTGCAGGCTCGATCCGCCGATGAACCCGAGCCCGGCGTGATCGAAATTATCGTCGGCCCATTCGTCGATCACGACGCCTTGAGCAATGGCTCCATACCAGATGTTGATATCGAACGGAAACAGCGCCGTGAGCGCGCTGTTCCAGTGTCCGAAATGATGCTTACCCACCTGGCCGTGGTTGTTCGATAAGCCGTTGGGATACGCTTTCGACTTCGACAAGAGTAGCAATCGTGCGTTCTCGTAAGCATACGATGCAACCAGCACGACCTTCGACGGCTGGAAGTACTCCTTGCCATCGCGAATGTAGAGTACGCCGGATGTCTTGCCGCTGTTATTTGCGCGGTCGTCGACCTGAATGCGCGTGACCTGCGCGTTATCGAAGATCGAAAAGTTCTTAAACTTCTGCGCCGCGGGAATCGTGGTCACAGCGGTGGAGTTCTTGGCGTTCACGTGGCAACCACCCCGATCGCAATAGCCGTGATAGGCGCACGACGGGCGTCCTCGATACTCCTGCGAGTTGATTGCGGCCGGACCACGAAACGGATTCCATCCCAGCGATTTTCCGGCCTTGGTCATCAGATCCGTGAAATCGGTATCGCGCAGCGGAGGCATAGGATACTCGCGCTGGCGCGGCCCTTCAAAGTCGCTGCCGCGCCCCGTCAGCTTGCCCTGGATGTTCCCGGCGCGGCCGGAGACACCCACTTCGTGTTCGACGATGTCGTAATACGGTTCAAGATCCTCGTAGCCGAGGGGCCAGTCCTCCACCGTGGATCCCTTGGGGATGGAATTGGGACCGTAGCGCTGGATCGAAGACGAGCGCACTTTAAAATCCCAAGGATTGAATCGCCAGCTCTGCGCGTGATAGTGGATGGACGTGCCGCCGATCGCGTTCATCATCGGATGGGCGTTTCCCTGGGCTGCCGGCGCGGTAAGACCGCTGCGAACCGTGGGGATCTCGCCATGCACTTTGTGGCCCGTGGTTACCAGGCCGCGGACGTTGTTATAAATCTCGTCGGCGTGGAAGAATTTACCCGGCTCCTTGGTCATCCAGGTGCCGGCTTCGATTCCGGCGACTTTGAGGCCGGCGCGCGCCAGCGGAAGAACGGCCACGCCCCCCGCGGCGCCCAAGCCGATCACGACCACGTCGACGGGTTTGAGATTGATGGCCATGGCTCCGGCTATTAGACTTCGGGAGAAGGTCTGTCCGCTACCAGGCCTTCTTCTCCAAACGTGACTTTGTCGTAGATGTCCTTCACGGCAATTGTGCAGTTCACGCTATCAAAGCGGCAGACGGCATCCATCCCGGCCGACTCGGAGAGCAGCCAATCTCCGCTCGGCTGGCGGCGGAAGATTTCTACGCGCGGCTCGGATTGCGAGACCAGTCCGTATTCCCGGAGGGATTCCAGCGCCCGGTATTGGGCAAATTTGAATCCGCGATCATAGCCCTCCGTCGAAGGTGATAGAACTTCGACAATCAAGGTCGGATTCAGGACCGTGTCGTGGCGGCCGTCCCCATATTGGGGTGGATCACATACGACGACAATGTCGGGATACGTGTAAAGACCGGTTTTGCTCACGCGCACGCGCATGTCGCTGGTGGTTACCACGCACGGGCCCTTCTTGAGCGCGATGCCAAGTTCGCGGGCTAGATTGCCAATCACAATGGCGTGCGGATGCGTGCCACCCGACATCGCGTACATGCGGCCGTTGTAGTATTCGCTGCGAACATCTTGCGCGGCGCGTTCGAGCTCCAGATACTGCTCGGGCGTCAAGCGCGGCTGAGATTGCGCAGACATAAATTCATCTTAGCGGCTATCTAATTCTGAATCAGCGGCTCCACCGCCATCCCGTCCTTTAGCGGTTTTTCGGAAGGCAGCGCGACTTCGTCACCCTCCTTCAATTCCTTGACCTGGGTGCGAGCGGTGTTGTTGACGCCCTGCGTAATCTTGCGCCACCGGACGCGATCCGTTTCGAGCAGGTAAACGCCGGTCTGGCCCTGCTGGCGATATACGGCTTCCTTGGGAATCGTGATCGCGTTCTCCACGGTCTCCGAAAGAATGACCGCATTGACGTTCGAACCTGGCTTTAGATCCATGTCGGGATTGTCGATGTTGCACAGCACCTCGCCCACCTGGCGCGCGCCCATGGTGACAATTTCGGTCGGCGTCCGATCCACGGAGCCCTTCCATTGCCGGCCGGGGAGCGCGTCCCAGGTGATGGTGACCGGCATGCCTTTCATGACCCGCCCGAGATCCGGCTCGTCTACGTACACCTTCACGTGAACATGATCCAGACGGCCGATGGAGGCCACCAGATCGCCGGCATTCAGATACGCGCCCGGCTTGAGATCGAACTGGTAGATGGTGCCGGAGATCGGCGCTGTTACCACGCTCATACGAATGCGGGCTTCAGCCAGTTGGGCGGCGGTCTTGGCTTCGTCCAGGCGAGCCTCGGCTCCGCTGTGATCGGCCGGCGTCACCAGCGCGGCGCGCTGCTGCTGCAAGGCTTGGATCTGGGCTTGCGCGCGATCCACCGCTTCCTTGGCCGTGCGGACTTCGATCTCGGTGCCCGCCTTTTTGTCGCGCAGTCGTGCGGCGGACGCGTAGTTGTCCCGCGCGATCTTCAACTCCAGACGGGCTTTGTCGAGGGCCGTATCGATCACGGCGCGGTCCGCCGCGCGGCCGCCCTGCGAAAGCGTCTGCATTTCCGCCCGGATCGCGGCCTGTTGGGCTTCGGCCGTCTTCAGCTCCGCTTGCGCATCGCTGGCATCGAGCTCCACCAGCGTTTGTCCCTTTTCGACGCGCTGGCCGCGCTGGACCAGGATGTTCTTTACGGCGCCGGAGCGTTCGGCGCGCGCGATGCCGGATTCGACGGGCTCCACTTTGCCATTGGTCGAGACCAGGCTCGAGATGTTTTCACGCGTCGCTTTTGCGAAAGTCACCTGAGGGGGCCGTCCGCGCTGATCTTCCAGTTTCCACAGCGCCACCCCGGCGATGGCCAGCACGATCAGGGTGAGCCAGAGGCGTTTGGATTTCATGGAGTACACTACAGTTTCTCATGCTGGCGCTTGTGCTTTCCGGTGGAGGCTTATTCGGCGTGTGGCAAGCCGGGGCCTGGACCTAACAAGGCATGTTTTGCCCGTGTGGCTCGTACCCGCTAGCTTTCACCGCTGTGGAGTTGCCGCCGAAAACGACCGAAGGAGCCTTTCCATCCAAAGGGTAAAGGTGGATAAACCCTCCCCTGTGAGTCGAGCCGACTTCTCGATGCCGATTTGCTTCGCCGCTTCCTGTCCGTGCACGAGAAACGCGAGAGCTACGGCTTTCTTGGCACGAACATCCTCCGGCCCGGCATAGGATCGTGCGGTTTCGTCGTCAGCAGCAAGAACTCTGAGTGCTTGTTCAGGATTCGAGAGAGTCTCGAATACGGGCAAGCCCTTTTCCATGGCGTAGGTCGCGATTTGGTCAGTGATGTTGGCGAGGTCATCCTGGCTTCGAATCACCCACGTCTTGCGGAAGAAGCCGCCCCATGACGATGTCGGTACCGTCAAGGTGGCACGCGCGGCAATACCGGCAGGCGTGGTCAGTGGATGGGATTCTTCGAGGCTTGCCACCATGTCTTCGACCGCATTAAATCGAACGCTGATGTAAGGGAGTTCCGCTTCCAAGGCTTCGTCCCGTGCCCTAGTGCTCACGTGGACGCAGAGTCGCACCCTCGCATCGTCTCGACAGTACCGGTCACCGTAAAATCTATCGCTAACGCGGTGGAACTCTAACGGCGTTAAGTAGGCGTCCAAACTACGGAGAAGATGGCTTTTTAGTTTGGCAACACTCAAATTAGCCGCACCTTGATAGTCTTTCAACGTTACACTACATATTCTCATGCTGGCGCTCGTGCTTTCCGGTGGAGGCTTATTCGGCGCGTGGCAGGCAGGCGCGTGGCGCGTGCTGGCAGAGCACATTCGTCCCGACCTGATCGTCGGCGCCTCCGTCGGATCGCTTAACGGTTATGTAATCGCCAGCGGCGGCACTCCCGAAGAACTCCGGAACATGTGGCTTGACCCCGCCTTCACGCGATTCTCGGATCTGCCGTCCAACATCCGGCGGATGATGGCGCGCTACACGCCTCGGATCCCATTCGCCATCACCGCTACCGAGTTGCCGCGGATGAAGCCCAGGATCTTTCGCGATTCTGAAATTACCTGGCAGCACCTGGCGGCGTCCTGCGCACTGCCGTTCGCGCTGCCACAGGTCCGCATCGGGACGCACTTGTATTCCGATGGAGGGCTGCTGGGCGCGCTGCCGCTGTGGGCCGCCGCTGAACTCGGCGCGACACGCGTGGTGGGCCTGCAAGCCCTGCCGCAGCCTCCGTCGTGGTGGTTAGGGCAAGCGGCGCGTGTGTTTCGCGCGGTGGCTGGACACAATCCTCCAGTTCCCGCCGGCGTCGAGGTCCTCGAGATCTGCCCCGGTCGCCCTCTGGGATCGGTCCGCGACACGGTCCAGTGGAAGCGCGACAACATCGAGCGCTGGATCGACCAGGGAGCCAAGGATGCAGCTCATGCTGTAACTGAAAAAACATTTTTATTCTGAATTGATTTTGGTGCATAATAAAAACCGGAACGCCCATGCAGACGTACCGTATCCATCGCTTGAGGGATCACCTGCGCAACCAGGTCCGCTTCGGGCCGCACGTGAGCGGGACCGCCACGGTGAAATCGCGCGATTATCACCCCCCTGATTTAGAACAGGACCCGGTAGAAGCCGAAACACCCTACGCGGCATTCTTCGCCTTGCGGGACACTGCTACCCCTCTGGAAGTAGGGGACCTGCTCGAAGCTGGAGATGGCTCGCTGCGGATCTTCAAGTTTGTTGGATTTGAAGAAGCGCAGTGGGCGCTGCCCGAGCAAAAGCCGGTAATGGCTGGTCCGCCCCCGTCCGGCGACGAGCAGTCGCCCGCACTGCCGTAGCTCGCGTTAAACTCGCGTTACAATAAGAGGCGAACGCATGGATGGGTTTTGCGGGGAAGGATCCGCTATTAATTCCTTCTCGCTGGTGGCTTACGTTCCACAGCCTGTGGCTGGATTCATCGAACGCCTCCGCCAGGAAATAAAGCCGGGATGTAAGGGACGCAGTCACCTGACCTTTCTCCCGCCCCGTCCGCTCGATATCTCCCTGGAAGACGCCCGCCGCCAATTAGAAACCGGTCTACGGAACCAGCCTGGCTTTCGCGTGGAACTGTGCGAGGTGCGCGTTTTCCCGATTTCCGAGGCGGTCCATCTTACGATCGGCGCCGGATGGGCTGAAGCAAAACGCATTCACGAGATTCTGCATAAGGGCGACCTTTGCTGCAAGGAATCGTTTGAATATCATCCGCATGTGACTCTGGCGCATGATCTTGATCTGAAGGATGTCGCGGCGGTGGCGGATCTGGCAAGACGCCGATGGCAGGAATACTCTGGAGTCCGGGATTTTCTGGTCGATCATGTCACGCTGGTCCAGAATACGATCGAGAATGAATGGACCAACCTGGGGGAATTTCCGCTAGGAGTGCCGGTTTCGGCATAAACCTGAGCCTTCACTCGCCAAACATCTCTAACTGATCGACCTTGTCCTTGGCCGAATCTGGCTTGGACCGCCGCCGCAGGGGACTGCCGATGACGCCCAGGACCTGGACCGACTCCAGCGCTTCCTTGGGAACGAACACACGCTGATTCTGAAAAGAAGGGTCGGGCGGAATCACGCTATAACCCGCCGGTTCCAACTGCAGAAGATTGTTGGGGATGAGGCCTTCGAGGGTATCTCCATCACGGAACCGGAGTTGAATCCACAGCCCGGGAGTCTTGGGGCGGGCCGCAAAGGACCGATTTCGCTTCCAGGATTCACTGTTATCGAAATCGCGAACAAAACAAACCGCTTTAAGGTCTGTGTAGGGAACTTGAAGGACCGTCCCCTCTGGCGTCAGCAGTTCCAGGGCATCCGCCTGGAGCCCGCCGGGCGTCTGGATGAAGCCCTGCAGGGCTTCCCGGTCAAAGCGGGCGACGAAAACCTTCTTGTTTGCTGCTGTGGCCCTTCCAAACAATTTCGCAAGTATTGTATCATTAGCACGATGCAGCAGTTGGCTCCAGTGGCGAAGCTACATTCCAGTTTAGGCAAGCCACATCCAGGCTTAGGGAAGCCAATTTCCGGGTTGGCGGAGTCTTTTTTGAACTTCTGTCGTGTGGAAAAGGGGCTGGCGAACCACACGATTTCATCGTATCGTCTGGATTTAGAACGGTTTAACTCGGAGCTTCCGGTGCCGGAACAGCACGTCTCTGCAGAGCAACTCGCGGATTACGTAGAGTCCCTTTACGGAGCTAAGTACTCGCCGCGCTCGATCGCGCGTCATGTTGCCACCCTCAGAAACTATTACCGCTTTCTGGCGCGAGAAGGCGAAGTGGGTCAGGATCCGGCGGAGTTCCTGGCATCCCCCAAGCAGTGGTCGACTTTACCCAAATACCTCAATCGGGAGGAGGTCGAACGTCTGGTCACGTCTCCTGATGGCTCGAAGCCGCGGGACTTGCGAGATCGGGCGATGCTTGAATTGCTGTACGCTACCGGATTACGTGTGTCTGAATTGTGCGGGCTGGAACTGACGGCCGTCGAGCGCCGCATGGGCGTGCTGAAAGTCATCGGCAAGGGAAACAAGCAGCGCGTGGTCCCATTTGGAGAGCCCGCCGGCGCCGCCCTTGACGCTTATCTGGCGGGAGGGCGACCCGATCTGCTGAAGGGCCGGGCCAGCCGGTATGTCTTCGTGACCGGGCGTGGGTCGGCGATGAC
>Ga0105241_10002960_pt1 | contig 12677 bp, 11 predicted proteins | sample KBSC64metaG_FD_80422 | JGI IMG/M metagenome (GOLD analysis project Ga0105241, IMG submission 80422) | Corn rhizosphere microbial communities from Kellogg Biological Station, Michigan, USA - KBS C6-4 metaG | ecosystem: Host-associated > Plants > Roots > Rhizosphere > Soil | place: Michigan, USA... | reverse complement strand
TACGACCGGGTCGTCACGTTCCCGATCAAGTATCCGAAAGGCAAGGTGGTTGCGAAGAACCGCTTCTGGGTGCCGGACTCGCTCGAGGACTATCGCGTCGCCTACCACGCCTATCTGCAGGATCCGGATCTGCAGGATGCGCGCGCGCGCTGGCCGTTCGTGGCGATGTGGGACAACCACGAATTCTCGTGGCAGGGCTGGCAGTCGATCCAGCAATTTCCCGGCACCGATGGCTGGGTTCCCGCGCAGACGCTCAAGGTCGCGGCGATGCAGGCATGGTTCGAATACCAGCCCGCGCGCGTGACCGCGCCGAGCCGAAGTCTGGAAACCTTCGGTGCGCCGCACGTGGTCGACACCGCGGTCAAGGATTTCGACGACGACGGCCTCGGCATCGAACCCAACAACCTCGCCGCGATCAACTGCCTGATCGGCTATCGCGCGTTGCGCTGGGGACGGCACATCGACCTCATCATCACCGACCAGCGCAGCTACCGCTCGCACGACCCCGGCGACCGCGACGAGATCAACCCGCTGTTCGAAGGCGACAAGCTCGGTTTTGTCCCCGAACAATTGTGGGCGCAGGTCGACGCGGGCCGCGCCTACGCGAACGGCCGTCCGCCGGCGAAGCTGTCCTTCGGCGACAAGAGCGTGGCCAACTACCGCGCCGGCGAAGCACCGCAGACGATGCTCGGCGCGAAGCAGAAAGCCTGGTTCCTCGCGCGCCTGCGCGGCGCGAAGGCCACGTGGAAGATCTGGGGCAATTCGCTCGGCACGCCCGACCAGCGCGTCGATCCGCAGAATCTTCCGGCCACGGTGGGCAAGTATCCCGAGGGCGCAGGCTACGCCACGATCGACCTCCACGACTGGGGCGCCATGTACCACGAGCGCGCCGAGATCTTCGACGCCGTGCGCGACGCGGGCATCACCGGTTTCGCGATCGTCGCCGGCGATCGCCACAGCTTCTGGGCGGGCTACGCGGCGAAGGCCTTGCCACCGGCCGCGTTCGAGCCCGTGGGCGTCACGTTCGTGGGCGGCTCGGTCACGTCCGTGGGCATGGCCGAAGCGAACGAGTACGGTTTGAAAAAGGACGATCCGTCACGCCCGTTGTACGTCGCCAATCCCGGTGGCGGACCGCCGCAGTGCACCGCCAACCTGCTGTTGCGTCACGGCGTGCGCTCGGCACTGGAATTCGCCAGCAGCGGCGACTTGCAGAAAGCACTCGCCGTGCGCAATCCCGACCTGGCTCCACACCTGACGTTCGTCGACGTCGGCGGACACGGCTACGCCACCGTGCGCGTCGATGCGGACAAGATGGTGACCGAATTCGTGTGCATACCGCGGCCGATCGCGCGCAGCACGAGCGCGGACGGCGGCCCGCTGCGCTATCGCGTCCGCCTCGAAGTGCCGCTGTGGCGAGCCGGTGAACGGCCGCAAATGCGCCAGACGATCGTGGAGGGTGATACAGGGCTGTCGGTGTAAAACAAAGACGAAAAAAAGGGCGTTGCGCCTCGGTACGCCGCCGCATCGACGCCGTAATCGCGGCCCGGATAAGCCACGAACGCTTGCGGGGAAACCACCATGGCCGGAGATCGCCAAACGGAATAGCATCATGCTGCGCCCCAGAAAGGGACACGCGCATGAACGTGATTCCGTTACTCTTCAAGCGGCTTCTTGCACCGAGTCAGACGCGAATTGGCGGAAACCGCTGTCTGCGATACCGGCTTATCTTTGCCGGCGCCGTCTTGTGGACGGGGTCCGCTTCGGCCGCGAACGTTCATTCCTATTGCGCCACCACTTCGGCCGAGTTGCAAGGAGCGCTGGATGCGGCAGCCTCTTTTTCGGCGGTCGGCGACAGCACGATCGTGAGTCTCGTGCCGGGCACCACCTACAAGACGACTGCCCTCGCCACGCCGCAGCCCTTCCGTTATTCCAGCACCGGTACCACGGGTTATCTGTGGCTCTCGGGAGACGCGCGTTACCCTTGCGCAAACGCGTCGGACACGTCTTTCCCGCTGCTCGACGGCGATCACACCACGCCGGTGCTCGTGCTGCACGCGACGCAGTCGGCGATCATCGTCAATCACCTGATCATCCAGAACGGAGAGAGCACGAAACCCGGAGCGGGATTGAGCCTGAATACCAGACGGGCGACAAAGGCGCATTCAACATTTACGGCAACATCATCCGCCGCAACCATACGACGGCCTCGCTCGGCGGTGTCTGGATCGTCGATCAGAGCCCGAGTGGGAACAACGACTTCTTTGCCAACGTCATCATCAAGAACAGCGCCGACGCCGGTTATGGTGCCGGAGGCGTCAGCGGAAATGGTTATCTCACGCTTTTGTCTCAGAACACGGTGGCCGACAACAAGACTTCACTGGTCGGCGGGCCGGGCGGCATGAGTTTCGAATCGAACGCCGCACGTACCCTCTTCGTCTTCAACAGCATTTTCTGGGGCAACGACAACTTCGACCTGTCACTCAACAGCGACAAGGAGATCACGTTGGACTACTGCGATTACGGCACGCGGGACGGGTATCTCCCCTATTACGAAGACGGACGGCTGCAGCTGGACCCTCAGTTCGTCGACCCTTCCGCCGGCAACTTTCGCTTGCAGGGCACCTCACCGGCGCTCGGCGTATCGCCGGATGCATTGACGGGCTCGGACGTCGAAGGCAACCTGCTTCCGAACGGCGGACTGGTCGATCTCGGCGCCTACACGCGAACCATTTTCAAGGACGGATTCGAGACTCTTAATTAAGTCGATTCCGTGTTTTGGTATTTTTACTTCGACTGCGATCAGTCGACCTCGAAGCTCTGCAGCCTCACCGGCGTAGCACTCGCGTTGAGCGTATCCGAAGCAGGTCCGCCGGCGGGAACGCCGGTTCCGGTGACCTGCGACGTCGTGTTCGTGATCGGGCCCGCCATCGTCGCGTGCATCATCATCGGGACGCTGCACGACGCGCCAGCGCCAAGCGTTACGTTGCCGAATGCCCAACCACTGCTGTTGAAGGCGGCACTGCCCGCACTGCAGGTGTAAGCACCGACCACATCCGGAACGAGGCCGGCGGGGTACGTGTCGCTGAAGTTGATGCCGCTGACAGAAAACGCATTCGGATTGGTGATCGTCACAGTCATCGTCGTCGTTGAATTACCACCGACCTGTACCGTCGAAGGATTGAACGACTTCGACATCGTAAGCGCCACCTGCGCCATGACCGAAGGAGCGAACGCCACCGCCACAAACGCGGTTGCGAATCTGACGAGGATCGTCGTGCTGCGTGCAAATCGGCAAATGTCCATGGATGCGACTCCTTCCGATTGAAAGACTGCTGCTGGTCGGATGCGGAGTATAGCTGGCGAGGCCCGAGGTTGGCGTCGCAAAGAAAAAAGGTACGGAGGCATAATTACCTCCGTCCCCTTAGCAACACACCTGCACTCATGGAACGCCCCGCAGCGTTTCAGCAACTGGCTGCTGTTCAACCTGCAGCGCCACTCCGATCACCACGCCAATGCGCGGCGCCGCTATCAAGTGCTGCAGCACCACGACGACAGTCCGCAACTGCCGGCTGGCTACGCAACGATGTTCGTGCTGGCGCTGGTGCCGCCATTGTGGCGACGGATCATGGATCCGCGCGCGATACGCGCACGCGGCAGCGCAGCTCGGGCAGGGTACGATGCCGGGTGAGGTTGGAAGGCCGGCCAAGAAAGGAGCTTCAGCCGCTGCACGGAAAGTATACTCTGACGCATGTTTTCCGCTTCCTCGCTCACGCATCGTTTTGCCGGCACGGCCGACCTCAGTGCAATCCATACGCTCATGGACGCCGCGATCGCCGAGTTGCAGAAGCCCTATCTCGATGCGACGCAGATCGCTTCGAGTCGTCTGCTCATGGGTTTGGATACGCAACTGATCGCCGATCAGACCTATTTCGTGGTCGAGATTGACGGGAGCATCGCCGGATGCGGCGGCTGGAGCCGTCGTGCCACGCTTTACGGCGGCGATGGCACGCCCGGCCGCAGTTCCGCGTTGCTCGATCCGCGCACCGACGCCGCGCGCATTCGCGCCATGTACACGCATCCCGCGCACGTGCGCAAAGGCGTCGGCCGTTTGATTCTCGACGTATGCGAGCGCCACGCGAAAGCCGAGGACTTCACGCGTGCGGAACTCGTTGCCACTCTGGCGGGTGAACCGCTCTACGCCGCCGCGGGGTATGTTGCGATCGAGCGCTTCCAGGATGGTCGCGGCGGCGTTGCGGTGCCGCTGGTGCGGATGGTGAAAGTGCTTTGAAAGATCGGGAAGTCCATCCTGTTTCGGAGATGACTTTACTCAGAGTACAGTTCTAGGCCGAAAAGAAGCTGTACTCTGCCCCTGTCACTACGGCTGCAGGGACACGCCAGCCATGCCCGTGACCACCTTACGGAATGCGACGTCCTTGGACAGCGTCTCGCAAGCGACACCATCGAGGCGACACCAGAGGCTGACTGCATTTCCGAGCGTCTGCTGACAGTCGCGCGACTGAGAGAATGAAAGCGTCGCCTGCAAGCAGACGCTGGCGGCGGCAGGCAAGGCGGTGCGATCGCGAACCCAGATCGTCAACGCGGTCAGGCCCAGATCGTTGCTGTCGGCCATGCTTGCGAACGCATCCAGATCATCCTGCGTCCATGCCACATTCAACCACTGTGTCAGCTCATCGACGATTTTGGCCTTGATGTCCAATCGCGGCACGTAGGGTGCCGCTTCAACTACATCGGCAGCGTATTGGATCATGTACGGTTTCGGTATCGTCGCGAGTGCGCGTTCGATGTCCTTGCGCGCACTGCCCGGCGAGAACTTCAATCCGTTCTTCCAAGCCACGGACTTGGCGTGATTCAGGTCGAACTGTTTTTGCCAGCGAACAGATTCGATACGGGCTAGAAGGTCCAGAAAGATAAGCGGCAATGCCGGACCAGCGGCCACTAGAACCGCGACGGCTGCATGCCGCAGCCAGATTCGCGTTGCGCCGGAGGAGAGGCTTCGTGCCCGACGATGCGCCAGCCAAAACGCGATCGCGAACACCAGGATGATGTAGAGGAGGTATGCGGCAAGGAGCAGCTCGACGATGTAAATGTCGCCGGTGGCGAACTTGCTGCACTTGCCACCCGCCAAAAGGACACTGAACTTCATCTTCATCGAAACGGCCGCCGCGGCGCAGATCAACGAATCAACTCTAAAGTGCGCCGAAAGCGAACAAGCTCACCGGACCTTTGGACGTTGATCACCCCGTGCTTGGAGGGCTACTTTTCCGCCATAAGCGGCCATCGTTCGAGGCGTGCCGACGCCGCGGTCATGCGTTTTGCGTGGCCGCTGCAGACAGTGCAGGTGCCGATCGCTCGCGCTGGCTGCGGCGATCTCGCAATGTCAGAAATGGACGTTCGACGCTGTAGTGCAGCAGCGCGCCGAATAGCAGCACCACCGTCGCATAGATCACGAACGTGAGCGCACGATTGTCGGTCAGTGCGGGAGTCAAGTTAGCGCTTACTACGTGCAAGGCCAGCTTGTGGCTCAGATACAAACTGTAGGAGATCGCTGCGATCCACTGTGCACCTGGCACGCGCCATTTGCCGACAACGCTGGCACGGTCAGCGGCAGCGAACACGATCAGCGCAATTCCAGCCGATAGCAAAGGCCAGCCGATCGCATTCGGCAACAAACCCGTGCGGTCGCGGAACAACCAAAGCGCACTTGCGAACAGGCTCAACCCAGTTAGCGTAAACAGCGTCGAGTGTGCCTGCATCAGTGCCCACATGCGAGGCCGATATGTTCGCAATGTCGCCAGCACGACGCCCATCAGCAGGCCATCCAGGCGCATCCACGTCGGATAGTAAATGTCTTCGATATACCAGTTGCGCGGCGGATCCAATGCGGAATCATGCAGCCAGACAAAGCCGCGCAGCGCAATCCCGAGCGCGAGCGTTGCCACGCAGATCGCTAAAAATGTGGTGACGGAAGGCCGCCGCGCCAGCCACCACGCAAGCAGCGGGAAGACCAGGTAGAAATGTTCCTCGACGCACAGCGACCAGGCATGCGAGAAAGCCTGGTTGTGCGAATAGTCGATCAACAAGTTCAACGAGAATGTGGCGAATTGCCAACACGGTTGCAATCCCGGCACCTCGCGCAATGCAGGAAATAGGACATAGATCGCCAGGATCGCCGCGAATGCCGGGACGATGCGCCAGGCACGACGCTCGTAGAATTGCCGGAATCGGAGCGGTTCGCCGCGTTGCAGCGGCGCGAGCACCTGTGAGCCGATCAGAAAACCGCTGAGCACGAAGAAGATGTCGACACCCATCCAACCAAAGCGCGACAGCCATTCGAAATCGTTGCCGAGCCCGCCGACGAGAAAGGAATGAAACAACATGACCCAGACGACGGCGATGGCGCGCAGCAGGTCTAGGCCTGGCATCTTTTCCGCGACTGATCCCGTCCCGCACATGTGCCCGCCCCATCGTTCCCTCGACAGCGTCAGTCTGGAGATGCCAGGTGGCGAGGCCCAGGCTGAATTGGGGCGAACGTATGGCGTCCGCATTGGATCGGAGCGTCGGAGTTCCCAATATAGGTGGCCAGGAAAAGCGCGCTGACCCCGTTATTGCAGATATGCTCGGCGCCAAGGCTTCGGCGAGTCACTCGGGGAATCTTGGAATGAGAACTTGCATCACTGCGAAAGTGGCGCAGCCCCTATCGTGCGTTGCGATCGGCTGCTGCATTTTTTCTGTTGCCTTGTCGGCGCTGGCCGCAACGCCAGCGATCGATCTGGATGTCGACACGCGCGACGTGCAACGCGGCATCCAGCATGCGCACGAGACGCTGCCGGTGGCGCCGGGTCCACTCGAACTCGTCTATCCGAAATGGATCCAGGGCGAGCATGCGCCGTCGGGGCCGATCACGCAGGTCACCGCCCTCAAATTCAGCGCCGGCGAACGCGCCTTGGCGTGGACGCGCGATCCGCTGGACGCATTCCGCTTTCACGTGACCGTACCTGAAGGTGTCGCGTCGATCGTTGCGGATTTCGACTATCTGTCCCCGCCGACTCAGTTCAACGACAGCTATGGCGGGTCGCCGAACGTGACGCCACATCTGGCGATCGTGCTGTTCAACCACGTACTGCTGCTGCCGGAATCGGCCGACGCGAGCGCGCAGCCGGTGCGCGCGCGCGTGCACATTCCCGATGGCTGGGCCTACGACAGCGCCGTGCGCAGCGAAAGTGCGCAGCCCGGGCTCGTTGACCTGCCCGAGATGTCGGCGCAGACGCTGGTCGACACGCCCCTGTTCACAGGCGAGTTTTCCAGAACGATCGCTCTGACGACGAAGGCGCCGGCTACGCGCGCAAGCATCTTCGCCGATGCCGCGGCAGACCTCGCCATCAAGGAAGAAGACATCGGTCACTGGCGTCGCGTCGTCAGCGAGGCGGATGCCTTGTTCGGCGCGCATCACTATCGTCAGTACACGTGGCTGCTCGCCCTCGGCGATTCGCTCGACAACAACGGCGTCGAGCATCACGAATCCACCGATATCCGCATGAAGGAATCCCTGTTCACCAAGCCCGAGTTCATGCAGCGCTGGGCGTCGGTGCTCGCGCACGAATACGTGCATTCGTGGAACGGCAAGTACCGCCGACCGGATGGGCTCGTGCGCAGCAACTTCCAGCAACCGCTGAGCGATGAACTGCTCTGGGTCTATGAAGGCATGACCCGCTATCTCGGAGACTTCGTGTTGCGCGGGCGCGCCGGTTTCGGCACGCCGGAATTCATGCGCGATTATCTCGCCTTCGTCGCTGCAACGATGGAGCGGCTGCGGCCGGGACGCAGCTGGCGCTCACTGGCCGACACGGCGACCGGCGTGCCTGCCCTCGGCGCTGCGCCAAGCGAGTGGACGAGCCAGCGCCGCGGCCTGGACTACTATCCTGAAGGCGCGCTGATCTGGCTCGAAGCCGATGTGCTGATTCGCAGCCGCAGCGGCGGCAAGCGTTCGCTCGACGATTTCTGTCGCCGTTTCTTCGGCGGCGAAGACGGCGCACCCGCCGTGCGCAGCTACACGCGCGCCGATGTGATCGCCGCGTTGCAAAGCGTCGAGACGTACGACTGGGATTCGTTCTTGCGCACGCGCGTCGAGGAAGTTCAGCCGCATGCGCCGCTCGGCGGCATCGTTGCCGGCGGCTGGACGCTGGTCCAGGACGATCGCTCGAATCCGTACCTCGAAGCTTTCGCCAAGGTCAACAAGATCGACGATTTTTCCTACTCGCTCGGATTCTCGGCCAAGGAAGACGGCAACGTCACCGACGTCGTCTACGGCTCGCCTGCATTCACCGCGGGAATGGCGCCGGCAACGAAGCTGTTGGCGATCGGCGGCCGCAAGTGGAAGGGCGATGCCGCGAAAGAAATCGTCATCGCCGCAGAAAAAACCTCCGCACCGATCGAGCTGATCGTCGAGAGCGGCGACACCGTGCGCACGCTGCGTGTGGACTGGCACGGCGGACTGGCTTATCCGCACCTGGCGCGCGACGACAAGCGACCGGATATCCTGTCGAAGATCATCGCGCCAAGAAACAACACCAAGGATTGACTGAGGGCAAGGACCGGCCCCATACCTCTTTCAATCTCCTCCCCGCACCCTCCGCTACAGCCTCCACTGCAACCCCCGTTGCAGCCGCTGTTGTGCGAGCTATCCCCGCTTGCGTCGCCGCTGCCATGCGAGTCGGAATCGCCGAAACCGTCGGTCGTGCCGTCGAATCCCGTGCTCGCAAAATCCCCGCCGCAGTAAATCACGCGCGCGCCGGATTCGTTCTGCTCGGTGAGACCGGAGCAGTTGACCGCATAGCGGAAGCCGTCGGCAATCTTGAGCTTGGCATCGAGTGCAAACAGCAACGGCAGACGCGTCGGTTTGCGCGGATTGATGTTCTCCTCCAGACACGCGAACCACCAGCAGCGCCGCAGACCGGCGTTGCTATCGCGCGCGGAGCCCAGCACGACGGCCGGCGTATGATGCAGGAAACGGCCGAATGCCTTCCTGCAAAACACCTCGTACGCGCGCGTATACAAAATGAGCTCATGCCACAGGTCGTCCACCACCTGCGAGGGCATCGAAACGAAGCGGCAACCACTCTTGAGGTAAGTGAGGAAATATTGGCGCAGTGCGTGCGAAACGAGCTGGCAGTCCTTGATGCTAAGTTCGGGCCGCTGCTTCCGCAGCTTGTCGAACAGCCCAACCGGCAGCTTGTAGCCGCGGATGTATTCCGCGCGCGCCGCACGTTGCGCCCAGCGCCATACGGCCACGAGCGCGCCTCCAAGTAATACTGCGGGCACGAGATACGGAAATGGCGATGCACTCATTGCCGCAGTTCACCCTGTTCGACCAACGGGTCACGACGCAGGCCAGCATACATCACGGCCACTTGCGACAACGGACCAAACGGTGTCAGAAAAGCGGGCAGATGCGAAACGTTCTCCGATCCCATTTGGCCTTTGACATTCACCGCGTTTTTTGACGTCGCAACGGGGTGCCGACGCTGGCCGGCTGGACACTGGGCACCAGCCAAGCGCGGTTATGTGTTTCTCGCCGGTATTCCGGACACCCAACACTTTGTGAAAATCCGGGATGACTTCGAAAAGTCGGAACAACGCTGCTTTGCGCGGAAGTGACAGTAGCTGTCACGCAGTCCATCAGATTCGCACTGCAACTAGGGAAGCGCCTTCACGATATCGGTGATTTCGCCTTAGCGCGGATAGGTTGTCCACACAAGTTTAATTGCCTCCGTCACGTTTTTCCCGGTGGCCCTGCTAAGGCACTCTGACCCCGTTTCCGCAGTCGAACGAAAGCTCGGACGCTATGCCTAAGTCAGACTTGCGCATCGCCCGCCCGCGGCTCCGACGGCACTCTGACTCCGTTTTTCTTTTCGATTTTTGAATGCCTACCGCAGCGCCTCAGAGGCTTTACCAATCCTTAGACGTATTTCGTCAACAACGGACTGACTAAGCTCATGGATTGCAAACATCATGTAGCGCCACATCCAATCGTCTTTCTTGCTAAGTCCACCTACTGTTTCCATCTTCGTGACAATTAGTCTAAGAAGGTGTTTACCTGGGTAATTGCAATAGACAGATTTGTCTGAAATTCCCTCGCACCCGGTGGCCACACTGTAAGCATTAGTGAGTTCTATCTTGAGCTTCGCCGGATCGTCGAGATGGCTCGCCTTCTGCACAATGTACTTTTTGAAATCGGAACAAAACTTTGCCCACCAGTTCTCACGTCTAGTCACGGATTCGATTTCGCAGAATTCGGAAAGATCACTTTTTGTCGTGCTCACCTTCAGCTTATATCTTTGGGCGACGACAAAATACCTGCAGACCTCGTCGTACCACTTGATAAACTTATCCAAACCACCGTCGCCAAATTCCCGGGCCGCTCGTTTGAGACGCGTCCCCTTTTTTTGAGCCACCAAAAAACGACAAACGATTTCAGAAGCGATAAAGTAGTTCTCGATACTATACCTACCGAGGTAGGCAACTTCAGGACCCTCAATCAATTGTCCAAGAAGGTCGTCAAAATCTTTGTCGACAAGAAAAACTCTTTGTTTCCCATCCGGAGCTTTCTCTTTCACACGTTTACGAATTTCGCCTTTCCCTCCTAAGCAAAATACCTCATTTAGTTCCAGGTCTGGATAAATTCTCCGCAAAAGACTGGTGTAGAACTCTTCCCAGTTCTCGTCCTCCGCATAGAAAAGCACGGTGTTTTGGTCGGCAAGGAATAAATCGCGATTTCCTTTACCATCCTCGGAATAGTCGAGTTGATTAGTCCCCTGGTGCACTGCGCAGGACCCTTTTCAAATGTAAGTGGGCTTAAGTGTCGATACCGCTGCCCGATATCTACCTACAATCTCTGGGGAATGGGTAGCCAATATAAGCTGACTCCCATCAGGCTGCAGCTTCTTCAATGCTTCTGTAAGTTTCTTTTGCCATGCTAGATGAAGTGAAAGTTCAGGCTCATCGATTATGAAAATGGACTCCGTGTCAGCCAAGAAGCAAATGTACGTCAGTACGATGACAATTTGTTTTTCACCGCTCGATAGTTCCCCGACCGACCTTCCAGATTCGGCCAAATCGCCCTTCAGCCGGAAGCGAAGGCAGGAACTTGCTTCCGAGAAAAAAACTTCTTTCCCACTATCCACTAAGAAGGAATTTATGCGTTATACATATTCGTCCAGCTTGGTGTAGGCACGAGCAAGATCCTTTTCATACATCTCGAACGCAGATGACAAATGTTGCAATCTGAAATAGTCAAAGTTGCGGAAGAGCATTTTTGCAACGCTCTCCGGCGCGCTAATGGTTGCATCCGTGTCTTCCAGCGATGCAACGGCAAACTCAAAATACTTGTTAATCTGGGATTCCAACTCCGGCGTGCTTGAAATATTGAGAGCCTTTGCCAACTTTTGATGAAGCTTTACGATGTTTGCTCGAGACAGTTTTCCCTTCTTAGTCGGCCGAAATTGTGGAATCTGAAAAAGCAACGAGACAATTTGCCTTGTCAACTCCTCTTGCAAACTTTTTGCGGCTACTCGATAACGGTTGTAGTGCTCACCGGTGACAGCATCGACTCTAGCAACTGGATCTTCCGCATGTCGCACTTCGCGGCGCACACCTTGCGGCGAATCAATCACCACAATGCCGCCGCTATCCTCGGCGAATAACGTCCGGTCGAGTTTGACGAGTGTAAGTTTGCAGTTTTGTTTGAGAAATGAGGCGATCTTTGTGCCAGAGAAATCCTCATAGATCCTCCGAGCCAATCGATCATAGGCATACCTAGCGCTCCTATCCTCAAAGAGCGTTGATGGCTTCCGCGCCATTACTAAACTAGTTTTTTCTATTAACCGCCGATTGATTCGAAGAACGATCTCAAGCTTTTCACCATCAGAATGCTGAGTGCAGTCAATTTGCCAGGGTTTATCTACCCTACCCTGTACTGAAAAACTGTTGAACTTGACCGCCATTAGTTCTTGAATATTCGAACGAAGAAGATGAGCAGTAAGGCTTAGCAAGCTCGTCTTTCCAGCACCGTTTACGCCAATGACAATCGCTAGCCCCTTCTTGAGAGACACACTGGCATTAATGAATCCGTGCATGCCCTCCACTGAGATCTTCGTGATTTCCATTGTCTTCCTCTGTTGACGCGAAGGCGTGCCGATGGTCTTTTACATGTTCCGTCGATACTCCCCACCCACATCATATAGCGCATGTGAGATCTGCCCTTCACTGTTAAATTTGACAGCTTCCATTAGTTGGGCAAATACGTTACGGCGCTCCCGCGCGGTCTGCTGCAGCACTTTCAAACTCTCCGGCGCGAACCCATTGCGATTCGCGCGGAACGCTTCGACGTTCGTGATCTGCTGAGCTTTTTCTTCTTCGGTCGAGCGGATCAGTTCGATTTTGGTGGCGACTTCGCCGGCGTGTTCCTTCGGCAGGAACGTGTTGACGCCGATCAGCGGCAGGCTGCCGTCGTGTTTCTTGTGTTCGTAGTAGAGGCTTTCTTCCTGGATTTTGCCGCGCTGATACATGGTGTCCATCGCGCCGAGCACGCCGCCGCGTTCGCTGATCGCTTCGAATTCCTTGTACACGGCTTCTTCGACGATATCGGTGAGCTTGTCGAT
>Ga0105241_10002957_pt1 | contig 12691 bp, 14 predicted proteins | sample KBSC64metaG_FD_80422 | JGI IMG/M metagenome (GOLD analysis project Ga0105241, IMG submission 80422) | Corn rhizosphere microbial communities from Kellogg Biological Station, Michigan, USA - KBS C6-4 metaG | ecosystem: Host-associated > Plants > Roots > Rhizosphere > Soil | place: Michigan, USA... | reverse complement strand
GCCGCCGACGATCAATATATTCAATCAGGATCCGCAATGCGATCTGGACTATGTGCCGAACCAGGCGCGCGAGATCAAGATCCGGGTTGCGCTGTCCAATTCCTTCGGATTTGGCGGAACCAACGGCACGCTGGCGTTCGGAAAGCTCTAGGCCAGCCGCGAACGTTCCGTGAGCGTAGTTCCGGTCGCTCTCGCGGTGGTTGATCCGGCACTACGCTCTGTCGACTCAACGATCGCACCATGGCTCGACGGACTCCCCCATTCGCATCAGCTGTTCCGCGTCGGCGCGCATCCGATCGTCGTTGGCGGTTCTCCGCGATCGTCCGTCTGGCCGCCCTGCTGTTGCTGCTTGGACTTGCAGCTGCCGCTGGCTGGCTGGTTCACTTTGCACGGACGCCGGTCGAGGTACCGCCGTCGGCGCGCATGTTCGCGGTGGAGCAGGGCGCCAGCTTCCGCAGCATCGCTCGCGGACTGGCAGAGCAGGGCATTCTAAGAGAGAGCTACACGTTCGTGCTTCTAGGCCGTGTGCTCGGCAAGACCGGCTCCGTGCGAGCCGGGTTGTATCAACTGCCCGAGCGCATCACACCACTCGTTCTGATCGGGAAATTCGCACGCGGCGAAGTATCCCAGTCTGAAATCGTGTTCATCGAAGGTTGGACGTTCGGACAGATGCGTGCAGCACTGGACGCCCATCCGGGTGTTCGGCACGAAACGCTCGGGCTTACCGATTCAGACGTACTGCATCGCCTGAAGGCGCCCGAGCGCGACGCAGAAGGGCTCTTTTTTCCCGATACCTATCATTTCAACACCGGCGCCAGCGATCTTCAGGTACTTGCACGCGCTTACCAGACGATGCAGACGCGACTTGGCACAGCCTGGGCGCAACGCGCCCCGAGCCTGCCCTACGATACGCCTTATCAGGCGCTGATCATGGCATCCATCGTGGAGAAAGAAACCGGCCGCCCCGAAGATCGGACGATGATCGCCGCAGTCTTCATCAATCGCCTGAAGCGCGGCATGCGGTTGCAAACAGATCCGGCAGTTATCTACGGCCTCGGAGCGCACTTCGACGGCAATTTGCGCAAGCGCGACCTCGAGGCGGATGGTCCGTACAACACGTATACGCGAGCGGGTTTGCCGCCGAGTCCGATCGCCATGCCAGGGCAGGCATCGATCGACGCAGCATTGAATCCGGCTCCGAGCTCTGCGCTGTACTTCGTCGCGCGCGGCGATGGCTCATCACAGTTCTCGCACACGCTGGAGGAGCATAATCGCGCGGTCCAGAAGTTCCAGCTGAAGCGATAGCGATTCACATGGCAGGCTTGTTCATCACCGTAGAAGGCATCGATGGGGCCGGAAAGACCACGCATCTGGCATGGCTCCGAGACCGTTTCGAAGCCCGCCAGCGCGAGGTTGTGACTACGCGCGAGCCGGGTGGGACGGCGCTGGGGGAGTCGTTGCGCGCCCTGCTGTTAAGGTCCGAGTACCCTGCTTATCCCGAGACCGAGGCCATGCTGATGTTTGCCGCGCGGCGCGAACACCTCGAGCGCGTGATCCTGCCTGCGCTGCAGAACCAGAAAGTCGTGCTGTGCGACCGCTTCACGGATGCGACTTTCGCGTACCAGGGCTATGGCAGCGGAGTCAGCCTGGAGCGCCTCGAGATTCTGGAAGCTTGGGTTCAGCGCGGCCTGCAGCCCGATCTCACATTTTTCTTCGACGTGCCGGTTACGGTTGGCCAGCAGCGCATGGGAACCGAGCGTGAGCGGGATCGGTTCGAGCGCGAGCGAGCGGATTTCTTCGAGCGCGTGCGCGCCGGCTATCTGGAGCGGGCGGCGCGGTATCCGGATCGAATCCATGTGATCGACTCGACACCGGCTATCGACGTTGTTCGTAAATCACTGGAAAGAGTGCTCGCAAGATATTGAGTGAAATAGATATATATCCTTGGACTCAGCGCCAATGGACGGCCCTACCGCAGCCACCCGAGGCGGTGCCCGGCACTCTGTTGCTGGCTGGTCCAGCCGGCGTAGGGAAGCGGCGCTTCGCGCGATTGCTCGCTCAGGGACTGCTATGTGCCAATGCGGGACTCGATCGACGGGCCTGCGGTAACTGCTCAGCGTGCCGGTTGTTTGTGTCCGCTTCTCATCCGGATTTTCGCCTGATCGAACCAGCATCGACCGATGAAGCGAGCCAGACCGGGGCGGAAGGCACCGGCAGCGCGCCAACCGGTCAGCGCCCTTCGCGGACCATCGTGGTGGCGCAAGTGAGAGAGCTCGGCGACTTTCTTGCGGTCACATCGCATCTGGGTGGCCACAAGGTGGTCTTGATCCAACCGGCCGAAAGGCTGCATCCGAGCGCCGCCAACGCGCTGCTCAAGACGCTCGAGGAACCTCGCGCCGGCACTGTCTTCATGCTGGTGTCCGATCGGCCCCAGCAATTGCTGCCGACGGTCCGCAGTCGCTGCTTCAGGATTGATTTTCCGGTTCCTGAAGGTGGCGAGGCTCTCGACTGGCTCAGAGCCAATAACGTGAGGGAGCCAGAGATCGCTCTGGCGCAGGCTGGATTTGCGCCGCTCGCTGCATTGGAGCTGGATCAAGACGGGTTCTGGGAGCGGCGGCGCATGCTTAGCGATCTGTTGGCTGCTCAAGGCGAGACGGCAAGCGCCCTCGCCGCAACGGTGAGTGCCGAAGAGCTGCCGCTGCTCTGCAGCCTTCTCTACCGCTGGTGTTATGACGTACTGTCATTGCGATTGGGCGGAAGGGTCCGCTATAACCCCGACTACGCTAAAAGCCTGCGCCGCATTGCCGATAACGCAGAGGTGCTGCAGCTGCAGGGCCTGATCAGAGACCTGGTCTCCGCATCGCGCGCTCTTGAGCATCCGTTGAATGCGCGGTTGGTAATCGAGCAGCTGGCTATTCGGTACACTCGCACTATCGCACGCCGGGAGTCTTGATGTCCGCAGAAGCACCCGCCGGAGGAGCCCGGCCCGGAGCCATCTCTCTCAACATCAAAGAGAAGTCGATCCTCTACGCGGCCTATATGCCGTTCGTGCGGGGCGGTGGCATCTTCATACCGACCGCTCGCAGCTACAAGCTGGGCGACGAGATTTTCATGCTGATCAGCTTGATGGAGGACCCCAACAAGCTTCCGGTCGCCGGGCGGGTGATCTGGGTCACGCCGCCAGGCTGCCATGGCAACCGCGTGCAGGGCGTGGGCGTTCAGTTCAAGGACGATGAAAGCGGGGCAGTGGCGAAGAGTCGAATCGAGACATTGCTCAGCGGTCAGCTTCAATTGAACCGCCCCACGCATACGCTTTAGCGAGCCGGATGCCTTACGCTCTGTGCTCGTCGACTCTCACTGCCACATCAACTTTCCGGAGCTCGCGAGCGACCTCGACGGCGTGACTGCACGCATGCGCGCAGCCGGTGTCAGTCATGCCCTCTGCGTCAGCGTCAACCTCGAGACGTTGCCGGAGGTGCTCGCGATCGCCGAGCGCTTTCCGAACGTGTATGCCTCGGTGGGCGTCCACCCGGATCAGCACGACGGCATCGAGCCTTCGGCCAAACAACTGGTGGACCTGGCCCGCCACCCTAAAGTCGTAGCGATCGGCGAAACCGGCCTCGACTATTACCGGGAAAGCGGGGATCTCGAGTGGCAGCGTGAGCGTTTCCGGGTCCACATTCGAGCTGCCCGAGCCGCCGCGAAGCCATTGATCATCCATACTCGACAGGCGGCCGAGGACACGATTGCCATCATGGCCGATGAGGGCGCCGCGGCAGTCGGCGGGGTCATGCATTGCTTCACCGAGACCCTTGCCGTCGCCGAGCAAGCAATGGCGCTGAACTTCCACATTTCCTTTTCGGGCATCGTCACGTTCAAGAACGCAAAAGACCTGAAACACGTCGCTCGCCAAGTTCCGATCGGACGGATGCTGATAGAAACCGATTCCCCGTACCTCGCACCGACACCACATCGGGGAAAGACGAACGAGCCTGCATACGTGCGACGCGTCGCCGAGGAGATCGGCGAGATCAAAGGGCTGCCGTTCGAAGTCATCGCAGACAGTACGTCTGCCAATTTCTTTTCTCTATTTAAGGTTTCACCTTAGAGAGAGATCTCTACACACTAATATATATAGATAATCGCTCTGTAGAAGTGGATCTAGATTGGCGCATAATGTGCATTATGTAAAGTAAAATATGTGCGACTCGCTGAGCTGATTCCAACGTCTCGGCGACGGGTCCCAAGTCCCCTCTTTCTAGATAGCCACTTCTTCTTTCGGTTGGGCTGTGGCCGGCGCGTGGCCCAGCCAATGGCGCAGGAACTTTCGGACTGCACGCCAGCTGTGCGCATTCAGCACGATGTCGAAATGGTCGCTGCCGGGGACGCGGACGACCTGCTTCTCCCCAGCCCACGCATCGATCAGCCTCAGCGTGTGCGCATGCGGGACCACGGTATCCCGTTCGGCCATCAAGACCAGGACCGGCGTCTTGGCGGCCTCCGCCAAGCACAGCGAATCGAATCGATGACGCAGCAGAAGCCGGACGGGGCTCCAGGGGAAACGACGCCGCGCGATCTCCATGATCGAATCGTAAGGTGTGATCAGAACGGCGGCAGCAACTGGCCGACGCGATGCCACGTAGGCCGCGACTCCAGTTCCGAGACTTCTGCCGACCACCGCCACGCGGTGCCTGTTCACCCCAGGCTGCGCAACCAGCCAGTCGTAGAGCTCCAGCGCGTCCGAAAACAGCGCCGTCTCGGACGGACGCCCCTCGGAAGTGCCGTAGCCTCGATAGTTGACTGCGAGTACATGGGCGCCGGCGAAGGACGACGACACCTCTGTGAGCCACGAAACTTCCTCGCTGCGACCGCCGAAATAGAGCACGGCTGGCGCGGGAGCAGGATGGGTTCGTTCCGGGCGATGCCACCAGCCCCGGACGCGTATCCCGTCCCGCATGCGTAACGTTACAGCGCGGCGGCGATGATCCGGGCCAACGGGCCGACTGACAGCCGGTGTCCGCGTCGGATTGAAAACCAGGCGATCCTGCAGGAAGTACAGGAGTGCGGTGCCGCCGACCGGTAGCGCCAGGACACTACCTAGCTTGAGTGCCGCGGCTAGCCGGCTGGTCGTCTTGGCAAGGTCGGATGGCATACGTATGGCGGCAGCGTTGTCGGCCTGCACACTCGGACGCAGCCCGGATAGTTAGCGTAACGCGCTGGACCCGCAGTTGGCTGACTACAGTTCGCACGACGCGCCTCGCTAAGGGGAGACCGCTCAGAATGCGAAAGATTCTCTCACTCATGGACGGCACGGGAGACCGTTCGATGCGTCCCTTGATCCTAGGAGCGTACCCTGACGGATGACCAAGGATCGTTCTTCTGGGGATGCAACGCCGTTCGATAGTATTCGCGCAGGGCGGTCAATTCGGCGACGATCTCCAACGGAAACCCCGCACGATTGTCACGCGTACTGAGCAGCAGCTCTTCCATCTCCCGTTCGAACCGAGCGGGCTGGTGCCAGACGCCGGCCAGACGATTCAGCACATGTGGAAACAGTGCTTGCAGCCGAGTCGGGCGCGCCGTTGCGCCGAGCAGCGACATCAATTTGACTGCGTCTGGCGACAGATCGATTTTGCCGGTCGATGCTGCGATATCACCGTTACGCTCCGCTGGCTTTATCGGAACAGGTCGGATGTAGTGGCTCAGATCCATTGCGCGGCCTCGAATGAAGAATGGAGCGGAATGCCACGCGAATATCGCGTCGCTCGCATGAAGGCTAGGTCAGGCCATCATGGCCGTCAACGCCTTCCTCTCGCAATTTGACAAAGCATCAATGGTGCCCGCCAGAAAGTTCGTTTTGTCGCGCCCATTCGAAGAAGCATATTGCGGCAGCGGCGCCGGCGTTCAAGGATTCGATACCGGGCTGCATCGGAATCCGGACTTTCCGATCGGTGCGCGCGGCCAGCTCGGGAGAGATGCCCCTGCCCTCGCCACCGATCGCGAACGCGATGCTGCCTCTGAGGTCGCTGTCGAATACCGACAGCCCCGCGCCAGGAGCGCAAACGGCAAGCGGCACGCCGAGCGCCTCGGCCACTACGGGTAGGTCTTGGTGCTCGCGTATCTCGAGCACGAACTGCGCGCCCATCCCACCACGCAGCGCCTTGGGCGACCACGCGTCGGCACAAGTACCGGACAGGTGAGCGAGCGTGCCGCCGGCGGCCGCGGCACTGCGAAGAATCGCGCCGAGATTGCCCGGATCCTGGACCCCGTCGAGCAGTACCTGAAATCCCTGCCCGCGCGGTCGAGAGGTGACGTGGGGGATTGGTGCGCGGGCGAGTACCCCAACTGGGGATTTCACCGGCGCTGCCTGATCGAAAAGTGCATCACTGAACGTTACAACGGATGCCTCAGTGTGCATCGCTGCGATCTCGGGATGGGCTGCGGCGCTGTGCTTGATGACCAGTTCGACCCCTTGGGCGCCGAATTGCTCGAGATAGGATTGCACGAGGTGCACACCGTCGAGCACGATCCGACCCTCTTCCCGGCGGGCGCGGGATGAGCGTCCCAACCGCACGATAGACTTGAACAGCGGATTATCCCTGGAGGTGATTTGCTTCATGCCCTGGTCTCAGGGCGGAGGATGCAGAAGACGGCCGGCCACGGCAAGTACGTCTCGACCCTCCTGCCGGTTATCTCAGCGCAGGCGCACCTGGATAGGATTGATCGCGCCGAACACGGAGATCAACACAGCGATCAGCGCGGCGAAGACTATGAAGCCCACCACAAGAGCCCAGACCGGCAGGTTGCCAGAGAGGCTGTTTCGCGCCGCTGGCCGTTGCCGACGCTGGAGCGTCGGATCGGCCATGCGCCGATCGGCCCCACCTTCCCGGCGATTCGCCTCGACGTCGCTTGCCGCCGATTCGGCCGCGCGCCGGTCTTCGCCGGCTCGCTGGTCTGCCCAGCGTGCTCGCGCGTTGTTTCGCTCGGCAAGCCAGTGATCTCGTTCGCTTCCGTCGGGATGCAGCGGCGAGGCAGTGATGGCATGAACCAGCTCGGGCCACGCACTGAATGGTTTCCACTCGATTTGATCGGCGCTGATCAGATCGGCGTCGGCGAGCCTTCCCACCAGGCGGTCTTGGACTACAGCGCCGGAAGGGTATGGTCCGCGAGACTGTCCGTCCTTTTTGACATACCACCGATTGGGCACCAGAGTCCCCCTCTGTGAGCCTAGATGGCCACCCGCTCCAAGGCTTTGCCGGCGGCCATGCACAGATCCTTGAACACACTGTAGCGCTGCTCGTCGAGTTGCGCCGCGCCGACACCGCCGTCTGCGTAGAACATCCCGAATGGCTGATCCTTCACATACAGCGACATGGCGAAGAAATCACGTCCGGCGAATTTCTGGCGCAGGCCTTCGGGGACCAGCGGCATCAGCTTTTCGCGCACCGGACCACCGAACCAGATGCCTTGAACCTTGCCCATCAGACGGCCGAAAAGTTGTGTCGATCCCAGCTGGAAGGTCAGCTCACCCGGTAACAGACCGGGATCGAGCAGCAATGCTTGAGACGGTTCCACCTTGCGCGTGTTGTTGTTAAGACGGCCGAACCATAGGCGCCGCAGCCCCAGCCCAGCGTTGAATGCGTAGAAGGCGATCGCGGCAACCAGCTCGGCGTCGCCTTTACCGCGGGTGATTTGAGCGAGCTGGTCCAGCACGCGGACGTGCAGCGCGGCGGCATCCTCGCTCCCCCCCGTCATCTTCGGAGTGCCCTGCTCTGCCGGCCATTCGCCTGGCAGCAACGGTATCCAAGCGGCAGCGGGCCTTATCCCGGTATGTCTCCAGTTGCGTGCGGCTTGGACTGCGGACTGGCGCACCCAACGCAATACACCGTCCGCCGGCAGATTGAGGAGCTTCTGCAGGCCTTTGTAGTCATCCGGCAGCGCTGGGTCATGCCAGTCGTGCGCCGAATGCCTGGCGACGGCAACGGACAAAGCTACGGTTTGCACGCGCGGGAGATTGGCTTGCTTGTCGTCCATCAGGGACTGCAGAAGGCTGGGCAGATTCCATGCTTTGGTCAATGCAAGCTGAAGGTCGGCCAGCGCGAAGCCCAGACATGCCCTCTGCGCGGTGACGCTGCGCAGCCCGCGTTGATGATCGATCATGTATTCGATCTGCTTCGCCTCCGCCGGGGCGGCCAGCCATAGCAAAAGCTCCGCGAGGTCGTGCAGCAATGCGCCCGTAACCACTTCATCGGAATCCATATCGTGCCGGATCGCGCCGAAATTACCTGCGTTGGTTGCGGCATGGCACGCGCGGTTGATGACACGCAGCGCACCCTCCAACGCTTCGGGTTGTGTCGCGAGTTGCTGCTCCAGCTCGGTCAAAGTGCCTATCTCACGGAAGAAGCTGGTGAGCCCGTGCATCATCAAAGCATGCTCGACCGTCGTTATTTCCGTGGCCTGGCGGCGCGTGAGGCGGGATTGCGAGAAGCGCAGCACCTTGAGGGTCATGAGCGGATCGCGCAGCACGATCTGGGACAAATCCCGTGCAGTGACGCTCTCCTGCTTCCCGCGCAGCCGCTGCAGGTCCTGGGCGGTCTTGCGCAGGACCGGGATGTTCATCCCGCTGAGATTTTTCACCCAGTCGTTGAGCGGCTGCATCGGGACACCTGAGCCTAAAGACGCCAGACGTACAGCCAGGAACGGTGCCCGCCGGCGAAGGGAATCACGAGATCCGGGGTCGCCCCGTCGATGTCGAACGCGTTGCTCACAAACAGCGTGCCGGGACGCATTTCGCGGCGCACCTTGGACCACAGCTGCGACATCGGCTCGGGCGACAGGAACGCATACACGAGGTCGTACTGTGAGAAGTCTTCGTGCCAAAAATCCGTGCGGCGGATGTCGACGGTCGCCAGACGCCGCAGCCGAGCGCGTGCGATCCAGGCCGGGATGGGCGCGATTTCGCGGCCGGAGAGTTGCAGCTCGGGACGCAAGCGATGCAAGGTCAGTAACACGCCGCCGAAGCCGCATCCGAGATCGAGCACACGGGCCGTGCTGTCGGCAGGGAGCAGCGCCGCGATATGCTCGCAGGTGCGGCGGCTGCTCAGATACAGCGGTACGCGCGTGCGATAGGTAGTCCAGAAGAAAGCCACCAGAAGCGTGAATCCGGCGAGAAACCATGCCGGGTGCACCGCTAGCCTCTGGGCCCAGAACGCTAGCGGCAGAAACAGTGCGTTGATCGGCAGCCACCATATGGGAAGCCGCATCGCGTGGCCGAGCGCCGCTGCGAGGATGGAATGCAGGAGAATGGGATGCAACGCGGTGCCGCCTTCGCGCAGGCCTGCAGCGGCGTACGCGACGGCGATGACCGCGGCACCCAGCTGCGCGAGGAGCGCCCGCAACGCCGCCGGCGGCGCGACCCAGTGGCGGCGCGCAGCGGGAGACGGCTGCGTCTCAAGGCTTGGCGCTATCGACACGGGTAGCTTCGGGTGAAGGTGTTCCAGCTTTGTCGGCCTCGGTTGAATCGGCTACTTCGACGGTCCCGCCATCGTGGGTGGCAGCTTCCTCGGCTTTCTTGTTCATGACGATGACGCTCACGCGGCGGTTGACCGGATTGAACGGATCGTTGGCATCCAACAGCACAGATGAAGAGAGTCCGACCACACGCGCGATGCGCTTGTCGTCCATTCCGCCGTAGATGAGCTCGCGCCGCACGGCATTGCCGCGGTCGGACGACAACTCCCAGTTGCTGTAGCCGCCCTCACCGCCCGAATACGGGGTCGCGTCGGTGTGACCGGACAAGCTGATACGGTTCGGCACATCGTTCAGCACCTTGCCGATCTCATGCAGGATCTGCCGCGTGTATGGCTGCAGCTGTGCGCTGCCGATCGCGAACATCGGGCGGTTCTGCTCGTCCACGATCTGAATGCGCAATCCCTCGCTCGTGAGATCGATCAGCAGCTGGTTCTTGAACTGGCTCAGCGTCGGACTGGCCGCAATCGCCGTCTCGATCCTCAGCTTCAGCTCGTGCAGGACCTGCTTGTCGCGCCGCGCGAGCTCCTGTTCGGCTTCCTTGAGATCGCTGATCTTGCGGCCGCTCGCGGAGTCGCCGTGCTTCTGCTGTCCGTCCGCTTTCACCAGATCGGGACCACCGCCTTTGACGATGCTGGTCGTGTCGCCCGCGCCGGAACCGCCCATGAGGGAGACTTTGAGCGGCGTCTTGAAGTAATCGGAGATGCCTTGCAGATCGGCTCGCGTGGTGCTGCCGAGCAGCCACATCAGCAGGAAGAACGCCATCATCGCGGTCACGAAGTCGGCGTACGCGATCTTCCACGCGCCGCCGTGATGACCGTGCGCGGCCTTCTTCACGCGCTTGACGATAATCGGCCGCTGGGAGTCGTCGCTCATGAGGCTCAACCGCTCGCGCGGACTACTTGCCTTTGCGCTGTTTCACTTCGCCTTCGAGCTCGCTGAAGCTGGGCCGCTCGGTCGAATAGAGCACCTTGCGCCCGAACTCGACCGCGACCTGTGGCGCATAGCCGTTCAGGCTGGCGAGCAGCGTGACCTTGATGCACTGGAGCATCTTGCTCGACTCGTTGAGCTTGTGCTCCAGCAGCGTCGAGAGCGGTCCGACGAAACCATACGACAGCAGAATACCGAGGAACGTACCGACCAGCGCCGCGGCGATGAGCTTGCCGAGTTGCGCCGGCGGCAGGCCGACCGACTCCATGGTATGAACGACGCCCATGACCGCGGCGACGATACCGAAGGCGGGTAGCGCATCGCCCATTTTCGCGATCGCGCCGACCGGAATCTCGCCCTCGTGGTGATGCGTCTCGATCTCCACGTCCATGAGATTTTCGATCTCGAACGCATTGAGATTGCCGCCGACCATGAGCCGCAGATAGTCGGTCAGGAACTCCATTGCATGGTGATCGGACAGGATGCGCGGATACTTCGAAAAGATCGGGCTCTGCTCCGGATTGTCGACGTCCGATTCGATCGACATCAGACCTTCCTTGCGTACCTTCGCGAGGATGTCGTAAAGCAGCGAGAGTAGCTCCAAGAAAAGCGCCTTGTTGTACTTGGAGCCCTTGAGCACGGTCGGCAGCGCCTTCAAGGTGCCCTTGATGACCTTGCCCGAGTTCGCGACGAAGAATGCACCGCCCGCCGCGCCGAAGATCATGATCAGTTCGACCGGTTGCACGAGGGAACCGAGATGACCGCCCGCTAAGGCGAATCCTCCGAACACCGCCGACAGAATGACGATGTAGCCGATCAGTACGAGCATGGTTCTCCCGTTTGCCTTTTTTCGAGTATCGAGAAGCCGGGTCGGCGCCTCACCCGGCGGTGATGCGAGGCAAGGCGCGACGCGCACGTCGCGCTGCTTTGCTGGCTTTAACGGAAGATTCGACGCGGACTTTAGGCAGCCGCGGGCGGCGGACTGGCTGAGGATGGTGCCCGGAGCCGGAATCGAACCGGCATGGCTTGTTTAAGGCCGAGGGATTTTAAGTCCCTTGTGTCTACCAATTTCACCATCCGGGCACGGCTTCGAGCCCGGGTGACGCGGCGCGCGCCGCTGTCTATACGCCGCGAGTTTTAGCCGTGCCGCAAGGATAAGGCAAACCAGCGCACAGCGGGGCGTCGGGTACTGAGGATTGCCTTTACAACGCGGCTGTTCGAATAGAGAATCCCGCTGCTACATCCTCGGCAGACTCTCACAAATCCCAATCATGCTTGCCCGTTTCGCCGTAGTGCTGTGCTGCGCCCTGCTCTCTTTCGCGGTTTGTGCAGCCCAAGACGAGTTCGACTGCATCGCCGAAGCGCGCCAGCAGGTAGACATCCGCAGTCCCGTGGAAGGGTTGATAGAGCAGGTGACGGTCGATCGTGGTGATCCGGTCAAGAAGGGACAGGTCGTTGTAACGCTCGAATCTGGACCGGAGCGAGCCGCCGTCGCGATCGCGCGCCAAAGGGCCGGCATGGTCGGCCCTGTAGAGGCCGCACAGGCGCGCGTCGAGTTCGCCAAGACCAAGGAGAAGCGCCAGGAAGAGTTGTACCGGCAGAACTTCGTTTCTTCGAGCGCACTGGACGAAGCGCGTACCGAGCGCAAGCTGGCGGAATCGGAGTTGCGTGTCGCGCGCGAGAATCAGGAGCAGGCGCAGCTCGAAGTGAAGCGTGCCGAGGAACTGCTCAACATGCGCACGCTGCGCAGTCCGTTCAACGGTGTCGTCGTGCAGCGCGTGCTGAAGGCCGGAGAGTTCGCGACCAGCAACGTCAAGGAACCGATTCTGAAGCTCGCCGAGGTCGATCCGCTCAACGTCGAAGTGGTCCTGCCGGCCAGCATGTACGGCAAGATCAAGCTCGGCGACCGCGCGGAAGTGGTACCCGAGACGCCAAACGCCCGCTATCCGGCGCGCGTGTCAGTGGTGGATCGTGTCATCGACGCAGCCAGTGGGACATTCGGGGTGCGCCTCGAATTGCGCAATCCCGGCAACGTGATTCCGGCGGGCGCCAAATGCCGGGTGCGCTTCGCGAAATGAGGCGGTTCGGCCCGCGCTCAGCGCTGATCGCGCTGCTTCTTGTAGGGCTGTTGCTCGCAGCGTCACTGCCCAACTTCGCTTGCGCGGCCGAGGCGGCCTTGAGTGTCGAGGTTCCCGCAGGTCAGTTCAAACGCGCTCGCCTGACCAACCTGCCG
>Ga0105241_10002953_pt1 | contig 12696 bp, 12 predicted proteins | sample KBSC64metaG_FD_80422 | JGI IMG/M metagenome (GOLD analysis project Ga0105241, IMG submission 80422) | Corn rhizosphere microbial communities from Kellogg Biological Station, Michigan, USA - KBS C6-4 metaG | ecosystem: Host-associated > Plants > Roots > Rhizosphere > Soil | place: Michigan, USA... | reverse complement strand
CCTCTATGAGCATCATGGCAGCGGCACCTGTGACCAACTTTGTCATCGAATATATTCGCCATAGAGAATTTGGATCGGCATTCGGTGAATCATCTTTGAGAGCGATCTTGCCCGAACACATGACTCTTGATGCCGTTCGTGTACCGACCACGGCCACGGCTCCCGCAACCTTTCGATTTGTGACGTAGCTGTCTAGCAGAGTTTGAACGGTATCCGCTCGCCCCATAGCCGCCGCCTTGGCAAATCCCGGCAGAACAGACATTGCGAGATATGCGCCGATGGATTTCAGCTCTTCTCGCCGCTGAAGTTCAAATCCCATGTCGTCTCTTTCTCACCTTTAATACAACCCCAACCATGCCTTGCCGATCACACTACTGTAGTCTACACTACACAATACTCGCAATGATTCGGAGGTTTAGCGTGAAACTGATCATACGTTTACTCATTGCCTTCACGGCCGTGTGCGCGATCTTATTCGTCGGACGGCCAACGTACACAGCGCACGCGAGAACTCAATCAGCGGCGCTAGCGGATACATCTGATGAAGGGGTCACGATGACGATTGAAGGACTGGTGCGGGATGTTGCCTGTCCTATGCTGAACCACAAATCAACCGCAACCCACTTCAATCTCGATTGTGCGGTCGCGTGTGCACGGGCGGGGTCACCGCTCGTTGTCCTTACCAAAAGAGACGAGATTTACTTTCCGATGACAGATCAAATGCCAGATTCCAGTCAACGGGAAAAGCTGATGCCGTTTGTAGGGAAATACGTCCGCATCACCGGGCAGGTGCGAAGAAGAAATGGAACGAGAACTATCGTGATCAGAACGATTGTAGAGATGAAGAGCGTCAAACTGGATAACAAGTTGAGCGGCGACTGATGGATTCTGACATCGACCCACATCACGAATCTGGTCGGCTGAATTCCGCATTAACCAAGTTCCTGTACGCGAGAAGTCTTCGGCCAACGCTTCCACAAGAAATGCATTCGCAGGCACCACTGACTGTCAAACGACTACGCACACAAGCTCATGGCAGGAATCGAGTGTTAGATGTCATTGCGGCCATCTCGCCCAAAGGTCATACTCCAAAGTGAATTCTCGGGAGGCACCTTGATGAATCGCAGGCAGTTGCTTCATTGTTCCGCAGCATTTAGTGCAATTGGTCTTTCCGGCGGGCCATTTGCCTTTGGCAAAGAGCACAACACACATGCCGCTTCCGATCCAACGGCAAACACAAATCCACTTACGCCTCCTGAAAACGGAAGCATTCCGGTCGCATTTCTCATATCCCAGGGTGCCGTACTGATAGATTTTGTAGGACCGTGGGAGGTTTTTCGCGAAGTTAGCATCCCAGGCCGCTCTTCACCCATCTTCAGCCTGTTCACAGTTGCCGAGACAAGTACACCTGTTCGTGCGAGCGGTGGCATGCAGGTTACGCCCGACTACACGATTGCTACCTCCCCTGCTCCGAAGATACTTGTTATACCGGCACAAAGTGCAGCGGCCCCTGCTGTCAAAGACTGGATAAAGAAGGTCACCGAAACCACTGATGTCACGATGTCCGTTTGCAATGGAGCTTTTGTTTTGGCCAGCACGGGCCTCCTCTCCGGAAGACCGGCCACTGCATACCATGGCTCGTATTCTGATTTGCAGCATGCGTTTCCCGACGTTGACGTTAAGCGCGGAATGCGATTCGTTGAGACCGGCAACATCGCAACTTCTGGTGGACTATCGTCGGGCATTGATTTAGCAATCAGGGTGGTTGAACGCTATTTCGGGCGCGCGGTAGCCAAGCAGACAGCATTCACCTTGGAATATCAGGGGGAAGGCTGGATGCATCCAGAGTCCAACGCGGTTTATGCGTCTATGCCGGCGGGAACAGCACGTGACCCCATATGTCCCGTGTGCGGTATGGCGGCTGATCGCACGATCCAGTCAATCTACAAAGGAAAAACCTACTACTTCTGCGACAACATGTGTAAGAGCACATTTGAGAGGTCTTCAAGTGATTTCGCGAGATCGTGAGCACAGACGGGAAGCGGCATTACGCCTCGAGATTTCGCAACAACATCGTTCCGCTGAGAGTAACGCGCGCCGCGCCTACACCATGCCGACTGCTGGAAAGCGAGGGGCCAAGGTGGTCGTCCTCGCCTCTCCAGGCGCTCAGATCCTCGACATTGTCGGCCCATTCCAAATCTTCACTCGAGCACAAGAACTGTTCTCGGTCCGGCATGGGCGTGGGGGTGGCATCTACCAGCCTACGCTTGTTTCGACCATGAAAGAATCTACTCTGGTTACGAGCTGTGGCATTTCCCTTTCTGTCGGCGAGAGTTTCCATCGGGTACGAGGGCCCATCGATACTTTGTTAGTCGCTGGGGGCGGCGACATTGAGAGCGACAAGACGGACACCGATGTTGTGCAATGGGTCGTCCAGGCTGCGAAAAGAACGCGCCGCATTGGCTCGATTTGTACCGGAGCCATGCTTTTGGCCCGCGCTGGCCTACTCGACGGCAGGAAGGCCACGACGCATTGGAAATGGTGTGATCTGCTTGCGCAGAAGCGTCCTCAAGTCCGTGTTGATCCAAAGCCGATTTACATTCGCGACGGTAACGTGTACACGTCAGCAGGGGTCACCGCTGGAATGGATCTTGCTCTCGCGCTTGTTGAGGAAGACCATGGCTCGGAGCTGGCCCTGCAGGTCGCTCGCGAACTTGTGCTTTATTTGAGACGCTCGGGCGGAGAATCACAGTTCAGTTCGATATTGTCTATGCAGTTCACAGGCCGAAACCAAATGCGTGAACTCGGCGCGTGGGTGTTGGATAACCTGCATCGACAACTCGGTGTTGATGATCTCGCCGCGCATATTGGGATGAGTCCGCGCCATTTTGCCCGGTCCTTCTCGAAAGAGATGCAAACGACGCCGGGCAAGTTCGTCGAACACATCCGGATTGAGACTGCTCGCCGCCGCCTCGAAGAAAGTGAAGCTGATATGGAGCAGATCGCGAATGAATGCGGCTTTTCAAGCGTGAATGTCATGCGTGCAGCGTTCCACAGAACCTTAGGTGTTGCGCCTGGACAATACCGTCAACATTTCCGAAGTAGGTGATTCGGTTCAGATGCACAGGTCAAGACATATTGAAGCAATCGTATGTGACACACGATGCTTGAATCCCAGCAGCAAGTTTCCCTAACGAGAACGGTTCAAGGCGATGGAAAGGATCGGTGACCTAAAGGCACCCCATGAATAGACGAGAATTCTTACGAGGCGCACTATCGTCGCCGCTAATTGCCCGCGTCGTACCGGCCTCACGATCGCAAAACACCAAGCGCTGTCGCCCAAGCGATGCAGAATGGCCTTCGGAGATGCTTTGGAAGCGGCTGGAGGCGAGGCTAACCGGGTCCCTAATCCGGTTGCAACCGCAGTCCGACACATGCGAGACGCTACATCCTCCAGACTGTGGCAATTCGTTAGCTGAACTCCGAAATCCTTTCTTTGTTGGTGATCAGCCCGCGTTGACTCAGACGACAGGTTGGCTCAACGCGTGGCGCTCTAAGCCGAGCGTTTATGCAGTGGCAGCGGCCAACAGCGAGGATGTTGCCGCAGCAGTGAACTTCGCACGCGTGAATAATCTGAGATTGGTTGTAAGGGGTGGCGGCCACAGCTATCAGGGAACGTCCCAAGCTCCTGATTCACTCATGATTTGGACCCGCCGGATGAACGAGGCGAAGGTGCATGCAGAATTCACTGCGAGAGATTGTGAAGCACTTCAAGCCCCACAGCCGGCCGTGACCCTCGGCTCGGGAGCAATGTGGATCGATGCGTATGATGCCGTGACCACTCGTGCCGGTCGTTACGTGCAGGGCGGTGGCTGCGCTACCGTCGGTGTGGCGGGGCTAGTCCAGAGTGGCGGATTCAACATGTTCTCGAAGCGTTACGGACTGGCGGCAGCGGGATTGCTGGAAGCGGAAGTGGTCACGGCTGATGGTCGTATCAGGGTAGTCAATGCAAAGCGGGACCCCGATCTGTTCTGGGCCCTCAAGGGCGGAGGCGGCGGGAGTTTTGGCGTCGTTACCCGTGTCACGCTGCGGACGCGCGATCTGCCAACGATGTTCGGCCTAATGTCCTGTTCGATAGTTGCTCCCTCCGACGACTCATTCAGAGCATTGATCCGTCGTGCAATGAACTTCTACCGCACTCATTTATTCAACCCAAGTTGGGGGGAGAAGATTAACCTGCTGCCGGGGAGAATACTCAACGTCAATATGTTCGCGCAGGGCCTAACTTTAGAAGAGATCAATTCAGTTTGGAAACCTTTCTTCGATTGGGTCCGTGCAAACGGATACATCTTTTCTAATCCTCCACGCGTTCTCATGATCCCCGCACGGAGCCTCTGGGATCGCGACTATATGACACGTGAATTTCCAGGCGCCCTCGTGCCAGATGATCGGCCCCATGCCCCATATCACCATGCACGCTTCGCCGATGATGATGGTGAAGTGGGCTGGTTCATTAATGGCTATCAATCAACGTGGCTTCCCGCTGCACTGCTTGCAGACAGTCAGTTGGACATATTGACGCAAGCGCTATTCGCTGCCGCACGAATTTGGCCAGTGCAGCTGTTCTTGAGCAAGGGTTTGGCTGGCGCTCCGCAAGCGGAGATTACGGCCGCTCGGGATACTGCAATCAATCCTGGTGCGCTCGATGCATTTGCCTTAGCCATTATTGCCGATGGCGGTGCACCTCAATTAAACGGTGTATCGGCCGTTGGTTCGGAGAATGGGCGCTCTGGCCACCCGTCGGGCCCTGTTGCAACAGCCATGCAGCAACTGAAAAAGATCGCGCCCAGTACTGGCAGCTACGTCGCAGAAAGTGACTATTTCCTGACCAATTGGCAACAGGAGTTCTGGGGCCAAAACTACAGGAGGCTATTGGCGGTGAAATCTCGCTACGATCCTTCGGGGCTCTTCTTTGTGCGCCATGGAGTTGGCAGCGAGCTTTGGAGCGAGGATGGATTCACACGAATTCGGACGAGTTAAGCTTCCCAGGGCAAGTAATCGGCCGCCGACAGGATGATGACTACTGCAGTGTCGGACCAGTCCTCTCGAACACGTACGGGTACTGCCGATGCTTGCTCGCGAACGCCACCTGATTAGCCGGAGATCCTTATTCCCCAAGAAGTGGATTGGGGCGCTTCATCAGGCCCGAGTGGCGGTTCGCTATCAGTCACAGAGAAGAAAGCAAATCCAGCACTCGATTGCGGTCAAACAGTTCCTGAGATCCTTGTCGCACCGGAACACACCGGTTCAAACATCTAAAGACATGGAGGTCAGTTTGGACCGCTCGGTGATATCGCGTGCGCTCGAATACATGCTTCTGATGGCTCTGACCGTCTATCTCGGGAAGCAGGTGAAAAAGCCGTCTAGGTTTGTGGGGCGGATATTTGCCCGCATGATGAACAGCAGTCACTCCGCGCTAACTGACTGGGCCCTTGCCCATTTGCCAATTGACGAAAACGCCAAGGTACTTGATGTGGGCTGCGGCGGTGGCAAGACCATCGAAAAGTTGGCCAAGACCGCATCGCTGGTCTGCGGCATCGACTATGCCGCCGGAAGTGTTGCAGAGTCGCAATCGCACAATAGGCGGCTGATCGCTGAGGGGAAAGTTTATGTTGAGCGCGCATCGGTCTCGAGCCTGCCATTCACAGCTGACTTCTTCGATGCAGTGACGGCGATCGAGACACTCTACTATTGGGCGGACGTACCGAATGATCTGCGCGAAGTCTTGCGCGTCTTAAAGCCGGGCGGGCATCTCGTCGTAGTGATGGAATCATATAAGGGCGGTCGGAATGACTGGCTATTGGGTCCAGTCATGGGGCTTATCGGTTCGAATCGCCTGAGTGCGGATGACTACCGAGCCCTCTTTCATGGTGCCGGCTATATGGAGATCGAGCTGTTTGAAGAACCAGCAAACGGTTGGATTTGCATCATCGGTCAAAAATCCCGAGTGCCTCGAGTAGGAGATTAGGTATAACCGCGCATCCCACGAGGAAGTTACTAACCTAGAGTCGGCACGTCCGCGGATAGCGCAGTCGGTACCGCGTCCTCCGTTCGTAGGCGCATCTGAGCAGTTTCCGGGCCCATTGCGGAAGTTCGAGAGCGCTGTGCGATGGGCGGTGAAGGTGTCGTCGCGAAGCGCCTTGACTCCCGATACGAGCCCGGCCGCCGCAGCGGTGCGTGGTCGAAGAAGCGAATCAACATTGGGCAGGAATTTGTGAACGGCGGTTTCACACCGGGAAGCAAAGGTGGGGGACAGGGATTGACTGCAGCCAAAATAAAGGAGTGCATCTGGATCAGGCCCGAACTCGTTGCCAACTGCGAATTCCTTGGGTGGACTGAATGCCAAAATCTTCGAGTTTAGGAAACATTTGCGGCGCCTTCCTTTTTTGATGTCGGTAGGAAACGGAACGGGAGTTTACCAGGTCCCGTGATGTAAAAGGAAGTCGCTGATCCCGGCGTAGTAGTAGCCCTTGGCGACGGAGCTCTTGGGCCTGCGGGCTGCCCGCACGGTGGGCAGTGTGCCAGTGCTGAGATATTCTTCGGGATTCTGATGAGGCGTCATTTGGTTAGCCACTTGCGTGGTAGCAGTGGAAGAACCCCGACCAGATCGCTTGCCGATAGTTCAGTCGAATCGTCAATCTTTTTCACTGGGGTGTTTGGATTTCGGGATCATCATAGCGCAAAAACAAGTTCATCAAATGATCCGGCAACCTGGGCCTGATGTCGGCTAAATTAGTGACTTAATCGGAAGTCTTCAGGGGTCGGCGTGAGCAGCACCGCGTCTATATATATGCTACATACGGAGCAGACGCCCACAATTATGGCCGTGATTTGGCCTGTGAGAAGGATGAGATGCCCGGTCTCCCCGGAGGCATTTTCTTGCCCCATACTTGCTAGCAGGCGTTGCCCTCGTCACCTCATCGCCGGAGAAACCCGGAGCCCTGTGATGCGTGCTGTGATCGCCACACCGCTCGGCCTGTACCGTGCGGGCTTTACTGGTTTCCCGCTGCATTCGAACAGGGGCCTCGCCTACGACTTCGAAAGCAAATGGCTCTTCGCACAACTTGAACCGGATGCTGCCCCGCACGACGCCATCATATCCATCGACTCCCACTCCTGGTAGCGTATCCCGGATCGATCGGGCGGCACTCTCGACTCGCTCTGCAGTTCGACCGTTGATCTACACCTCGGCACTCTCGGCTGCAAAATGCTTCCCGCTCCCAATATCGAAGCCTCACTCACGGCGTTGTTACTAGGCAACGACAACCAGCCGGTTGCGGCCGCCGATGGGTTATGGGTTAGCTTATGGGTATGGTGCCGCTGGGGCGCTGTATGTCGTTTGGGTGATACCTCGGCCATGGCCATCACCGGCCGTGAAAATAATTTGGGTTCTTATGATCGCAGGGCCAGCGTTTGCGATCTCCGCTCTATTCCTTGCCAATTGGCTAAAGCGAGGGGATCTTCACCTGCACAAGAAGCTGCACGCTAGTCACCCGTAGATGTCGGTAATGAAGTCCACGAGTCTCTTTGACAAGCTTCCCGGCTCTCTGAAGATCCTCTCATTGCGGGAGGATCACCGCCAACTCTGACCTTACACATTTTGGTGCAAAATCGAGTAAGGGAAGTCTAGCCCACTATCTCTCCCCAACGGATGATCAGTGACGTCATTGCAGGCTTGAAGGAAATCATGACACCTATCGTGCACCCAATACCCATAATGACGCTGAAAAAACTGGCAGTAAACAGTTGTTTACTGTCAGTTCTTCTTGTCGAAATCTCGTGTCCGCGCCATGCTAAATCTCAGCGAGACTTAAATTTGTGGCCAAACTGGTCAGTAACCGTTCTCCCTTTCCGCTCAGATCGCTGATGAAAAGTATAGGTGATCGGCCCGAACCCGGCAAAACGAGCGCTTGTTAGCAGTTTGTCTGAACACTGCACTCTGATCTGGCAGACCGAATCCAGACCTCTCCGCTAGAACAGGGTTTACAAGGTTTTCTGTAAGCCGTTAAGAGTTCTCTGCATCTGCGGTGGCCACGGGGCGCTCGAAACCATCTTCATCGCTCACACGCGCGAGCCTGCGACCAAAGGTGAAATTGAGTTGCCGTTCGCGGGATCTTCGGCCGCAGAGTTACCGAAAAAACAGGCCCCACATCGCGCGCCATTGCCAAGTGGACGCGCAGTGCGGGGCCATCGCTCAAAGCCTGAAGTTGCTACCAGCGATAGACGGTCAGCTTGTCGACGTATGCATTCGCCGTCCCGTAGCCTCCCAGTCCATCAATCTGGAAGTTCGTCAACAGCGTTGACCCCCATCCAAGTGCAAACGCGGACGGCACGGTCTCATTGATGTTCTTTTGCGTTCCATCGAACGTCACGTACTTGTATGTCACGTTGCCGCTGTCATCGCGAGAATAGGCAACTTGCACGTGGTGCCACGTATTCCTGGTCCAGCTCCGCGGATTGCACGGGACTGATGAGTGTACCCACTGGTCGACCGGATTCTCCGGGCTGCCGGCATTCGTTGTGTAGTCCCACGAGTTCGTGTATCCGTCGCACTGGAATCCGTAGATGATTGTTTGCCCGTTTCCGATCACCTGGTTCATGTCCATCTCGATGTTTGCGATATCAGTCGACGTCGAATCGAGATAGAGATAAACGTCATACAGAAAGTTGTGCGCTTTCGTATCGGAACCGAACGACGTCCAGAACCGTTCGCCGGCCGAGTTCCGGTAGCTCGTTACGAACTTCCGCGTAGATCCGCTAATGCTCGGCGATGAAGTCATGCTCATCGTTCCGCTCGCAATTCCGCTTGTCGCCGCATCGCTGCTCGCCTTCCAGTAATAGCTCTGCTTTTGGATACTGGACACGGTAATCGCAGTGGAAGGTACATTCGCCGCAGGGGACGAAGAAGAGGAGGATGGCGAGATGGCGCCGACAGAGATCGCCACATCCGTTACGCACGATGCTCCCTGGTTACCCCATGACTTCACATGAAGAACGTGTGAGCCAGACGGTGACGAGACCGACGCATTCACTTGGGTACTGTAGATAATGGTCGTATTTGTGCTGTTGTCGAGGGAATACCCCATGGCAGCGATTGACTGCCCTGAACACGCGGATGCTGCTGCTTGCAATACGAAAGGCGAGGAGATTTGAGAACCACTGATTGGAGAGCTGACCGTGACACTTGAATATGCGGGCGCTGCCGAGACCATCAGCGCAAGACCGGTTACTGCAAATAAATACTTCATATGGACTACTTCCATTTCCCGAGCGCAGAAACGGCTTGCAAGATCCCCTTGCTCGAGAAAGCAGGCGCGTATAAACTCCACGCCTGACACTCTCAGTCAGATCTACTCGACCCGCAATCTCTGAATTGATGTCTTGAACTTACGGGAGTGTACGCTGAGCGTCAACACAGAAAAGCGCGATTTTGGCGGCTCGCGTGACCATCGTCACTTGTAAGTAGAAGCCGCGCCAAACGCCGGACGTTGTCGCGGCGTCGCATGACACGCATTGACCCCGCTTGCGTTTTCTGTCTTGGTCAGTCTGTGGTGTAACGTATCTCCAACCGCCTCATCCGGTAGCAGCAATACACCAGCACAACCGAGATCAAAGCGAGCAATCCAACCACCGCGACCCACGCTGCAACAGGCTCAGTCTCCACCGTCAGCAGCGCAAAGATTCCCTCCGCGGGGACACTCACGGGCATGAGATGCCTTAGGTACGATGCCACGCTGAACTTCTGTAACAGCGACGGCATCACGGGATTGATCGCCTCCCAGCCCCAGAGCAGCAGCGCCCCCGGCATAGGATTTCGGAACATCAGACTCAACATCAGGAAAATTGACCCGTAGCCAAGGCACGCCAGTACCATGATCAGCAGATACGCCTGAACCTGCCCAAGTCCCGGTCCGTGCAGCATGTAGTCCTGCCCTGCCCCGCCGTAGCCGATGTACATCAGCACAAAACCGAGCGTCATCGCCAGACCAAACAACGTCACGGCACTCACCGATCCCGCAAAGAACTTCGCCAGCAGGATCACCTCGCGTCGAACCGGAGACAGCAGATAGTAGTGCAGACTGCGCTCGATCATCTCGCCGCGAATAAGTCTCGAGAAAATGCCCAGGCACCCAAAGAAGATTCCCAACCGCACATAATAGAGCTGCACAATTCCCGCGAGAACATTTGTGTCTTCGTTCATCGAAGAGGGCTGGTGTCTGTCGATCACCAGATGAAGCGCAATGATCGCCGCCGGCACAAATGCGAGGAAATAAATCCACCACGCGCGCTTCGTGATCAGATTCCGCCTGATCTCAATGCGCGCAAATCGCCGGAACTGAACCCACCACAGCGACCACGGCTGCTGCCGGAGCGTACCTATCAAATCCGTCATGCCGTGCTCCCGTCTGAACCGATCAGATACTGGTAGATGGCGTTTGCATTGTCATCGAACGGTGCAACTGCCTCGATCTTCACTGCGCCCTCAATGGCAATCTCGTTCAATATCCGGTAGAACTGGTCCACATCGCCAGTCCGCAGGAAAATTCCGCGTCCATCCCCGTGCAGCCTGGCCTCCACGCAATGGTTGACGGCGAACATTTTTGAAGCCAACAGATCCGGCTTATCGCAGCGGATCAACAACTGCATCGGCTTATCTCGAACCTCCTGCCGCACCTCGTGAATATTTCCCTGCGCAATCAGGTATCCACCGGTAATCAGAACGACGCGATCTGAAACGCGATCGACCTCATCGAGAATGTGGCTGGAAATCACCACATGCATTCCCTGCCGCCCGAGTTCCTGAAACAGCGCTAACGACTCCGCCCGCGCCATCGGATCCAGTCCATTCAGCGGCTCATCGAGCACCAGAACCCGCGGATGATGTGCGACAGCCTGCGCCAGCCTGATCTTCTGCCGCATCCCCTTGCTGTATCCTGCGATGTTGCGGTGCGCGGCAGCGGCGTCTAGTTGCACACGCTCCAGTGCCTCCGCCGCAAGCCCTTGCGCGTCCATTTCGCTCATGCCGAACAGCATCAAGCTGTCCAGCACAAATTGAAATCCTGTCAGCCCTCGCGGAAACGAATCAAACTGCGCGCAATACCCAACATTGCAGAAAAATTCTGTCGCGTTCGATGGCTCCAGGCCCAGCACTGAAATCTTTCCTCTTGATGGCTGCACTAGCCCCGTCATCAGGTTCATCAGCGTAGTCTTGCCCGATCCATTCGGACCCACAAGTGTCGTAATCCCCGGCGAAAGCGTCAGCGAGACGCGGTTCACTCCAAGCACTTCTCCGTAAAACTTGGAAACATTCTCAAATCGAATTGTGTCCGCCGCCGCATTCATCCGCGCACCACCTCTCGCGCACGAATACGCGCATTCAGCACCGCCACGCACATCAGGCTCGCAGCGATGAGCACGCCCACAATCGCCCCATTGGGCAAATCCACTTTCCCGCGGAACACGTCAGGTGCGCCAACAAGCCGTTGCCAAAGCTCAGACATCACAACCGGCACGTTCAGCAGCAATCCCCACTTCGTTCGCAGGATCGCGCTCGCTATGCCCCCGATTCCGGCAGGCACAAAGATGACAGCGAACATCGCGCCCGTCGCGATCACCCGCCATTTTACCCACGATGCAACAGCCAGACCAATCAACGACAACACTACAATCCAAACCGCCGCACCAAAGAACAGCCCGAATGCAATCCCTAAATGCCCCATTCCCCACGGCACTGGCGATGAATAGCACTGATACACAAACAGCACCAACAGTGGAATCCAGGTCACATAAGACAGCGACACAGTTAGCGCGATGAACTTGCCAAGCACATATCCAAACCGCGACACAGGATGGCTTAGCAGGATCGGCAGCGCATTGTCTCCCAAATCGAATGAGATCAATCTTGGCGCGATCCAGGCAGCCAGTACGAGTGCAAACCAGCACTGTGTCTCCAGCATGCCGAAGAAAAATCTCTCGTTGATCTCCAGTATCTTGTTGCCGCCGCCCATAACCAGCATCTTGGCCAGCGGATTATCCGCCAGGTACATCAGCACCATATCGACGATGCAGGGCAGCAAGGCCAGTACTGCCAAGCCAATCGTGATCTTCGATCCCCATGCCTCGGCCAACCCATATCGCGCAAGCACCAGCGGGCGCTTCCACAGCGCAGTTGTTGGGCCCTCGTATGGCCGGTAATCATGCTGGAAGACTGACATGCTCTACCCGGCCTCCTTCATATTCCATTGCCCGTAGGAAAATATCTTCAAGCGAATCGCGGCGCGTCTGAATTCGGCGAATCTCCGCCCCTGCTTCTGCGGCCGTCACATAGAGATCGCGCTGGCTCAGCGCATCCGGCATCACCACCTTCACGCGTCCTCCTGCGAAGCGCGCGCACTCGCATCCCATGGCCTGCATCTTTGTGGTGAATGCTTCGGTATTCCCAGTCATCTCCATCTCGATGAAGTTGCGATGCGACCGGCGCTCCTCCTCAATGTTTGAAATCGCCGCGATCCGCCCCTTGTTCAGGATCAGCACCTCATCGCACGTCTCGTCGATGTCGCGCAGAAGATGCGAAGAGATCAGCATGTGCATACTGCCCTCTTTGCGAATTTCTTTGATGAGCTGCACCATTCGCTG
>Ga0105241_10002951_pt1 | contig 12702 bp, 14 predicted proteins | sample KBSC64metaG_FD_80422 | JGI IMG/M metagenome (GOLD analysis project Ga0105241, IMG submission 80422) | Corn rhizosphere microbial communities from Kellogg Biological Station, Michigan, USA - KBS C6-4 metaG | ecosystem: Host-associated > Plants > Roots > Rhizosphere > Soil | place: Michigan, USA... | reverse complement strand
TCGACGTTATTCACTACGGTGGGATTCGGCTCCGCCGGATCGGTGATGAATAGGCCGTCTACGTATGGGGGATTGTCCGCCTCTCGCGGCATAGCGTCACGGCCTTCTATTACTTCCAGAAGGGCTTTCTCTTCGCCGAACAGGTAATCTTCGGGACCCAGCACGAGTTCTATGGGAGTGGGGCCGAACACATTTCGCTCTAACATCTCATCGATTGCTCGACTCAGGGCACTCACTTCCTTCCGGGAACTAGCTTTGATTCCCAGGAAAGCCTTCCTGGCATTGATGGCATATGCGGCAATCGCAATTCCTTCCAAGAGCTGATATGGGTTCTTTCGCATCAGCATGTGATCTTTGAACGATCCGGGTTCACCTTCGGACCCATTGCACACCAGGTATTTCGTGGGGCACGGGTCGTGTGCCACGCCCGCCCACTTCATGCCGGTCGGAAATCCCCCTCCTCCGCGACCTCGCAGACCGGACTTCTTAACCTCAGCAATGATTTGGGCACGCGACACGTCAGTGCCTTGTTAATTGCCACTCCGCCGCCAGCGGAAATGTAGGCCTCGACTGATTCAATCGACTTTTCTGGAAGCAAGAAACCCTGAGCTGTTCTCATATAGATGATAAAGTCCGCTTGATCGAGTTGGCACAGTCGTACTCACAGGTGCCGTAAACACATAACACAGCGGCTTGACTACCAGCATGAAAGCGTCAGTTTCTGCCACTCAAGTCTCCTGAATGCCTGCCTACAGCGCCACAGAGAGTACAGCGTTTGTCGATCGATTCGAATTCTCGCCCTGTCTTCACTATTCCCAACGAAGGATCGCTACTCATAAGCGATCAAAATCCATCTCCACAGCACCCCAGTTGGTCCATCAACTCGCGCACCGAGACTTGTTCTAAATTTGCCACCGCGTCAGCAATGCCGGCACGTTGACCCGCACTTGCATTCGAGTAGGCAACCTTGCTGAACTTCTGCGCGACCGTTTCCCATGACATCGGACGTGTGTAAAACCCTTCATAATCCGTCGTCTCCTGCTCGATCACACGCCCGTCCTTCAGAGTGATCTTCACTCGACACGGCATCTCGTTTGGAAACCGTTCCGAGTAGCGCTCGTTCGGTTGAACCGAGACTTTGCCAAGAAGGGCCTGCACATCCGCGCGCAAAATGCGTTCCTGTTCGTACTGTCCAGGCATCACTTGACCATCCAGAATCGCGATAGCGAGAATATACGGCAAACTGTGATCAGCCTGCTCTTTCGTGGAGATCAAAGTCTTATCGCCCTCTTCACCGCCGCCAATGATGTTGTAGGCGACGTCGAAGATCTCGACATCCACTCGTTCTATATCAATGCTTGAAAAGTGGTACTGCCGGAGCAGCATGAGAACGGCTTCGATAGCGGTCTGTGAATGAATTTCAGCATCGTACTTCTTAACCGTAGTCCGTCCGACGCACGCCAGCCCTTCCCCGGGCCAATTAATCTGGAAACAGCCGGTGATTGCATCCATAAGGCCTTTGTCTCCTTCGATCACCTCCAGGGGACCCGTGATGCCGTGCCTAGCCAGCACGACTGCTCGAGCGCAACCCGCAGCCATGTTCGGATAGGCGAGCCCTTTCCAGTGTGACAGTTTTCCGGTCCGAGTGACCCGCAATGCGTTGAAGGCTGTCCCACTGATGGCGATTGCATTGGCCGTCTGTGACCGATCAAGTCCCAAAATCTTGGAGACGCCCGAGGCTACGGCGTACGCACCTTGGACGGTATGATCGAACCCTCTCGCCCGGACGGGCGCCACCTCACTCATCTGGCACTGCACTTGATATGCAACCGCAAGGGCAGTCATCAGATCGCGCCCGGTCGCCCCGGCAAATTCACCAGCAGCCAGAATCGCCCCAAGGTTGTCGCTGGGATGACAGGTTTCTCCCTTAGCCAGGTAGCTATCATTGAAATCGAGATAACGTATCAGGGCGCTGTTATAGAAAGCAGCCCGATCAAGGTCCGTTGATCCACCACCAATCAGGGTACAGCTGCCTGTTCCACCCAGTTCATTAATGTACCCACGGATCATGCGTATGGGTTCCCCGCCCAATGCGCCCAGACCACAACCCAATGCATCCAAGATACGGATCTTGAGCTGCTGGCGGATATCGGTCCCTAGAGCGTCAAATCGTGCTCCGTTCACGAAGTCTGCCATTTGTTCCACTTGGGTCATGAAACCCTCATGTACTACCGCATTTGCACCTGACTCACGCGAATTCTTCTTCACAGCCCACCTTCATTACCTTGCATGCTTTGCCAATTGAACATTCTTATTTAGACAACACGTCACGTGTTGATCTCTTGCACTTCCCTCGCCGCAATCACGAAGGCGTCTCCTGCCATACTGCTCAGCGGCACGACTTTGACCCCCGCATGCGGATCGAAGCGAAGGGTCACAGTTGAACAGCAGCTTTCGCACAGCCAGAAAAAAACAGAACTCCTGGTCAGCTTCAACTGGCAAATCTTATCTGGAACATCCAGGCAAGGCTCACTTGGTGTCCTCAGGTCGCAACGAAATAACTTTCCACCTCTCCAGTAGTGAAACGGAGCACCACAAATGGGATTGGCACACGTTTTAACCATGATTCCCTCTTTCCTTTCCTATTTGCTCATTCCTACCTGATCTTTGAAATAGTCCGTCCGTACCCGTGATAGAAACAACCATCATGTGGGAAGGAAGAAGGCGTGGGTCGAGAGATTTCTGGCAGGCATCCGCAGTAAATGATTTTTGGAAGGTTAGAAGTTAGAGCAGCTTGCGCTGCATGGCGTCCATTACGGCTTCAAGACTGTTGTGAGTCCGCAGCTTCTGGTGGATGCGGTGAAAGCGCTTGCTCAGAGCCTGGAGGCTGAAGTGCAGATTATTGCGATCTCGTGAGAGGACCTCAGAAGAGGAATACCCAAACAACCGTCGGGCCGCCCCGTTCCAGAAAAAGATTCCCGGCCCATTTGGTTTATACCGAAAGCGGCGTCAGTTGTCCCTTCAAGGAAGCCGAATAACCCAGCGTCGAGTGTTTCCACAGGGACGCCTGGGCTACCCTCATAGCTTCCAAGCGCGAACGATTTGAACAACCGATAGTAGAGTGGATCCCGGCGCTCCTCGCGTTTTTCAACTGCAGACTTCTCACTGTGGGCAAGGCGTGCGATTTCCTGAGTCAACCGCTGGTCCCAAAGTGTCCAACCCAACCGCGTAGCGAGCTTCTTGGCGATTCCCGCTGCACAGCCATATTCCCGTTCGAGGGTGATGATTCGAAAGGAAGAAGAATGCCCTGTCTCGTCCAGCATCGTAAATGACCTTCTTCTCGTGATCGTGCCTGCCCCATACCTCGTAAGGATGTCTCGATGTCTTACAGCTACGCCGATCGCCTCAGCGTGCCCTGATAATCAGCGACAAATTTCTGGATACCCTTCGTTGTGAGTGCGTGTGCGATATCAAAGCTCTCCCATGGAAGGTTCAGATCCAGCTTTTTGTATGGGATCGCATTCAAGGAATTGCCCTTCGCATCGACCCCTTTGTACCTGAAATCTCGATCTGGCATGGGAAAGCCGGCTACTGCCCATTCCTCTAATATTTTGCTGGGCACGGTGGTCAGCTCAGCGCCTAGAGCAAACGAACAAAGCAAGTGGTTCAGGTTACGTATGCTTGCGGCCAACACATGCACGTGGCCATCGCCGCGTTCGTACATCCTCTTTATATTTCTGACAAGATCCATGCCGTCTTCGCCGCGATCGTCAAGCCTGCCGACAAATGGCGATACATAAACTGGTGCCTTTGACCCCTTCGTCGCGGCATACACAGCAGCCGCTTGTTCCTGAGAAAAACACAACGTAATGTTGACCCGAATACTCTTTTGTACTGACATTTGTGCGGCACGCAATCCCTCGTGCGTGCACGGATACTTGACGTAGGCGTTTGGAATCCAAGAGAACATTTCTTCGCCCTGGGCGAGCATCTCCTCGGCTCGGGTATCAAGATCCGCGAACACTTCGATGGAAACGCCGGCATCTCCTACCAGCGGTGAGATGCTTTGCACGATCTTCTTGTATTCTCCCTTTTCTTCCCGGGAGCTTAATTTATGGCCGGACGCAATAAGGCGTTGAATCTCCGGATTCTTTGCAATTAAGGATGGATTGGTGGTCTGGCCATCTACAAATCCGATCAAGCTCTTGATCCTGAGAGTTTCGTTAGGGTCGCCCCCGTCAACTAGAATTTTCGTTCTCGGTCTGTTTGTTAGCATGCTGTTCACCTCGAAAGCCTCATCCTTTCTGTTCGAGCAACCGCTCCGCGACAACGGCCTGCGCGCTTTAATACCCGCCAAATTCTTCCGTTCGGATATCGTCCTCGTCAATGCCGGCACCCACAAGCATTCCCCGCATGCCAGCCACCATGGCGGGAGGTCCGGCAACGTAATAGACCGGCCCCTGCAGGTTGGTCAGGTATTTCTCTAACATTTCTTTGCGGATGAGGCCGGTCTCCCCCTTCCATTCTTTCTGGGATTGAGGCATCGCGGTCATGGTGCATATCAGTAGGAAATTAGGATTGCTCTTTTCCAGCATCTGAAGAGCCTCGAGAAAAGGTGCATCTTCCGGTCGCCGGTTGGAATAGAAGAGATACAACTTGTGGGGGAGCCGGTCGTGATCGGCTTGCCGCACGATGCTGATAAAAGGTGTGATTCCAATGCCACCGGCCAGGAACACAGCCGGCCTGGCTGAATTCTTATGCAGCGTGAAGGAACCCATTGCCGAGCCAATCATCACCTGGGTGCCAAGCGGCACTTTCTTCAGTGACCGCTTGAACGCCGTATCCCGCATTCGGGTAGCGAATATCAGGTGGCTTTCAAAGGGAGAACTAGCGATCGAAAACGTACGCACATTCCCCTCGGAGTCAGTTTCTGGCGGACTCGATAGAGTCACGTCGGCGGACTGCCCCGGTCTGAAATCGAATTGTGACGGTTTCTCGAAATCGAAAGCCATCGTCCCTTCTGCAATCTCGACTCGGCTCAACAACTTGGATCTGTAACCAACTAACAGGCTTTCTGCAATAGCCATATTTACCTCCTGAACCCTTGGTCAAATAACGGGCTCCGTATCAGCCTGCTTGTCGTGAATCGCGCAGACTGTCACTGAATCCTCACCGCAGGATCTTCTGTTTTCGAGATCAGCTTCTGAATTCTCTCAAATACATCCTTAACCACCCGATCACACCTGATGGCATGAAAATTGAATGCTTCCTTCGTCTGCATTCCGATGTGGGCGTAAAGACTCTTGCGCAACAATGCGCGCGCGCGATAGAGGCGGACCTTGACATTTTCTTCGCTGATCTCAAGCACCTCTGCAACATCGGTTGTGCTCATTTCCTCTATGTCGCGTAGCATGAAAACACTGCGATAATTGTCCGGCAGATTGTCGACTGCCTCTTCCAGAAAGCTGCGGATCTCCGAATTTGACGCTTGCTGTTCGGGATTCCGGGTTAAAGAGGCAAACCGATCCATGGGATCTCCCTCGCGCTCTGACATTGGCTCCAACTCCTGATATCGGTTTCCACGACGCTGCCGCGCTAACGCTTCGTGCACCGCGATGCGGGTCAGCCAGGTAGAGAACTTTGCCCTTCCGGCAAATTGGTTGAGATGTTCGTAAGCGCGCACGTAAGCGTCCTGCATTACGTCCTCAGCTTCTCCATCATTTCGCAGAATTGCCCGAGCCACGCTATAGAGGCGCTGGTTGTGACGGCGCATCACCACTTCAAACATCGCCGTCTCGCCCGCCAACACTCGGGCAACGACTTCTTCATCACTTAAGGGCTCTTGCGAAGTGGCCGCTTCCGCCGTGCTGACCATACAAACCCTCCACTAAGATAGAGTCACGACCGCGACAAACGTTACGGGTCAACTTCGGCTCAAAAAGGAACAATAGATCCCTAGCGATCGTTCCTTACATTGTGTACGCCAGACGCTCGTTACGGCTCCACCTGAGAAACTCGAGTCGTTAGCACCGGACATTTGGCCAGTCGTACCACCCTCTCGGCAACTGAGCCGAACACCGCGCGGCGCCACCCGGTCATTCCGTGCGTGGCAATGACGATCATATCCACATTCTCTTTCTCCGCGATGCGAATGATCTCGCTGGCTGCGTCTCCGTGCCCCAAGATGGTGCGTATGTTGGTGATAGGCGTCGTTACTTCCTTAATCAGTTCGTTCAGGCGTTCCTCGGCATCAGCATTAAGCATCTGTTCGTACTGAGGCACTTTAAAGGCGTAATTCGGGTCCCGAGGAAGCACCGGGAGCATGGGAACCACATTGACCAGGCTGAGTTGCGCTCCAAAATGGAGCACGAACTCAACGGCCACCTTCAGCGCCTCGCGCGCGGGTTCGCTGAAATCTGTTGGGCAAAGTAGCTTTATTAAGGGAAGCACAAATATCTCTCTTTCTTCGTGAGAATACGAGTTTTCATCCTTCGGAACATTAAGGGTAGCAGTGTGATCATCTTGTCCTCAGCACAACCAAATCACAAGCCAAGATACGTTAACCCCTCTAGATTCCTCTAAGCGCCTCGGCCCGGGTTACGCGCTCGATCGCGATCTCATAGGCGGCTTGCCGCAGGGTAACCTTCTCTCTTGCCGCTCGATGCACCACATCGCGATAGGCCTGCCGAAGGTAACGATACAGTTCCGCGTTGACCTTCTCTTCATCCCAAGAAACCTGCTGCAGATTCTGTGTCCACTCGAAAAAGCTTACAACGACACCGCCCGCATTGGTCAGAATGTCAAGCAACACCGTGATCCCGCGGCTGCGAAAGATCTCGTCTGCCTCGGGAATCCGCAGCCATCGGCGCGGTCAAATCGTCTGCTTCGAATTGGCATGTTCGGCTCGGGAGATACCGTTTTTGCCAGAGTGCGGCGAATGGCTCTTTTTTCTCAGATCACGCTTAAGGGTCAACCTGCGGGCGAATGTCCGCGCCTATCCGCCTTGTAGCTCGATCAATTGCAACAAACAAATCTGCATCAACCTCCTGCATTACCACTGTCTCTGATGGAAAGAGGTGCGCTGTGATGCGGCAGCACTTGTCGATTCCGCCGCGCAGACCGTTGACGTCGAACACCCGGACGTCCACGACCCTGAGTCGACTCGCGAGTCGACTCAGGGAGAGACGCAATCGACGGTTCAATGTAATGGCTTACTTCTTGTTGAAGGTCTACCTTTTGAATGCGCATGTCGAAACGCACAAGCCCTCCAGTTCCTTGCTTGCTTACACCGTCACCATAACGCGCGGAGAGATTGTTAAAAAGTAGAAAATAGCGAGACAACAATTCCACTAATATTAACTATTGAGAAGAGGAGACTATATCGCGTACACCGTTCAATCGGTTGGCAAGGAAAGGTTCGCGGACGGGCGATTGGGAAACGAGGAACGGTAAAGGGCAGCCTGACTTGCGGCGAATCTACTGTTCAGCTCGGCAGGTAACTCCCTAAGGCGTATCCTTGGGAGGCTAGCGGGAGCGATCCGCAAACATGTCACGCTCGATTCAGTAGTTCAGCTTTGGAGGCTCGAAAATGGCAGTGAAGCGCACAAATGGAAGATCTTCGCTGAAAAACATCCTGCTTGCGACTGACTTTTCCTCGATATCGCCAATTGTTCTGGCTCACGCCGTGGCAGTCGCTCGGCGCTATAAATCAAAGCTTTATGTCGCACACGTAATTCCCCCCGATATGTACACGTCTGTACCGGCTGAGATCCTGCAACAGGCGGCTAAGGAAACCCGCCAACATGCGCACCATGAGATGTCCAGTTTCTTACGCCTGGGAAGATTGCGGAGATTGCGGCACCAAGCCATGGTTGAAGAGGGGGAGGTGGCAGACGTACTTCTGAGATTGGCCCAGGAACATGCCATTGACTTGCTGGTGATCGGAACTCGCGGGCGCCGCGGGGTAAGAAGATTGCTGTTGGGTTCAGTTGCAGAGAAGGTTTTCCGGCAGGCGCGGTGCCCGGTGTTGATCGTGCCCCCCGCCGCCGGAGAAGAGGTCAGGATTACCCGCATCCTTTACCCAACCGATTTCTCAAAAGCCTCTTTGCAAGCTGCTCCGTACGCTTTCTCCTTAGCACGCCACTACCGCGCCCAGCTGATTTTGCTGCACGTTTTCGAAGGCAGTATCCCCTCGATCGAGGGTCTGGCTCGGCAACGTACGCTTGTCCAGAAGCGGTTGAAACGTTCAGTACTAAGGGATGTACGCTTGGACGTGAAGCCTGAGTTGGGAGTGGAGTTTGGAGAGCCGGCAGAAAGAATTCGGAAAGCCGCCGCAGAGTGGCAGGCAAGTTTGATTGTGTTGGCGGTTCGGCGAGCCGAGCCTAAGGTGGCACATCTGGCGGAAGGAATCGCTTACAAAGTCGTCCGTCAAGCGCCTTGCCCGGTGCTCACGATTCGTCGCCGCTCCGCATAATCGGTTGTAGCAAAAGCGCCACCACGGGCCGAGCATTAGTGTCACACTGGAAACCACCTTCCTTTGTCGATGAAGAGGATGGAAAACTCTGTAAAGGCGGATTCTTTGTTGGGCTGCGCGGCTCTCTCGAATAGTCAGCTCACAGATTGCGGTCTCAAATTCGAGGCAGGCACCGGCAGTTTGCAACTCACCCTACCGGTGCGAAGCTCTTATTTATTGCTGGAAACAGTCAGATTGTTCGTAACTGAGAATGACCCTGAGACTCCCCTGGCGCGCAGGTTGACGAGATCCTTGTCCCCTTCGCTGTCAACGATACCTTCCAGGGTTACGTGCCCATTCTTCACAATGATTCGGATCGGCTTGACAACTGGCAACGCGTAGCGCTGCAGCGCGTTAAAACCATAGATCGCCCGAAATAGCCTGAGCCGTAACCGGTCGTCATTCGGTGAGACGGGCAGGACCTCGATCTGGTTATCAACTTTCTCTACACCCTCAATGGTTTTCACCACTCTTTCGACGTCCGTCTTCAGTGTAGGCCTCGTGACTTGGCCGAATAGCGTCACGTCATCTCCGTCAACTTTAAAAGCGATATTGTCGAACACATCGAAATACGGAAGCATCAGGATTTCATGCCTGACCTCTTTCTGAATCCGATCCACGGCTTGCGGTGAAACTTCTTTTTGTGCGGCCACCGAGGGTGTTGCTATGGCCAGCATGAGAGCAGCGACTATCAGTAGTTCCTTTCGCATTACTCTCTCCTTTCTGATTGATTCGCTTCCTTGTTATGATTTGTCAGACTCCGTGGCCGGTTACCAGCATGTGTCCAACTGCAGCCACGGTCAAAAGGTGCAGGTTACAGAGATGCTCGAAGCCAAATGTGACTCAGGGCAAGCCCCATTGATCTAGAGCAAGGCCCGAAAACATTTCACTGCGAAGTAGTAGTGGCACCTAGATGGACTCGGATCTCCGGGCTCAACGTCCGTTCCAGTTGGTTCGCCCTGCGGCTTTTCTTTGCGTTTCAGTTGAGTTCTGAACACCTGGATCTACAGTTTCAGGTGCACGCTGTCTGACCTGGTTACGGCGCGAGTGCATCTCAGCCCACACCAGCCAAATTGCCGCCGCGGTGGTAAGCACTCCAACAATTATGTGTCCAACATCCATTACGTCACCTCTCGATTTTGTTTGACTGACTAAAGTGTAGAGGCCGCTGTCAGCGAAGAAAACTAGATAAAATGCAGCTGATAGTTTCATTTTAGTTAAGTACTGTACTGGGACACTGTCTTCGTTCCTTCTCAAGGTTTCTCCTCAGCGCCTGAACGCCAGACGCGACCACCCCCCAAGGCCTAGCGACACCTCGCCTTCACCGGGTGACTGGGAATGAGCACAATTGACGGCACGCTGACCGGGGCCACGGGATTGAGAGGAGGCATCTGGTGCCTGTACCTGCAGACCGCGGTTTGCGATCAAAGCTCGTTCCCACTCCAGTCAATTCAGGCATTGTATTCCTTTGATCGCTGAAGAGTGGACAGCCCCAGGGGACCCGGCGACGAGTAAGAGGTAGGTGCAATGAAGCAGGAATCTGAGGGCTTCACTGTAGCGCCTCCGAATCAGGGTGGGCATGTTCTCGGAGATCGTAAGACTTTTCGAAGTGAGACTCGCGAAATTGGTCGACGCGGGTGACCGCGCGGATTTGTGCGCAACTACTCGCACAAGCGTTCGGTGAGGATCTGCTCGTCCCTGTTCATCACTTCATATGTGATGGCAGTTCCACCCTGGACACTGCTTGAATAAGGCTTCTGCAATCCAAATGAGACCTGAATGTTCCGGCGTAGTTGGACCGAGCCAACGCTAGACAATGATAGTAGTCAGCAAAGTCATTCTTTGCCCCTAGTAGCGCCCTTCAGTGCGATCCGATTCAGGTTCATGCCGCAACAAGGCCGGGATTCGCGCTCGGCTCGTAGCCAGCGCACTGTGAATCTCCACTTAAAAGGTTGGGGATTGCGCGCGAATGAGCGCGAGAAACTCGTCTCTTGTCTCTTTATTGCGGAAAGCACCCAACATGGAGGACGTTATCGTCGAGGAGTGTTGCTTTTCGACACCGCGCATCATCATGCACAAGTGTCTTGCCTCTATGACTACTCCCACGCCCAATGGATTAATAGCACGATCGATGGTTTCAGAAATTTGTGTTGTCATCCGCTCTTGCACCTGCAATCGCCGTGCAAACACATCCACCAGACGAGGAACCTTGCTGAGCCCAATCACCTTTCCTTGCGGAATATAAGCGACGTGAACTTTGCCGAAAAACGGGAGAAGATGATGTTCGCAGAGACTAAACATCTCAATATCTTTGACGATCACCATTTCGTCGTAGGCCACATCGAACATCGCACCGAGCAGAATTTCCTCCGGGTTCTCGTGGTAGCCTTGGGCAAGGTACTGCATCGAGCGCTCCATGCGACCTGGAGTGTGCACGAGGCCATCCCGGTCGGGATCTTCGCCGAGACGGGCCAGCATTTCCCGGATGAGGTCCTGTAGGCTGGCACTGGTTAACGACTGAGTCTCAAGTATCGTTTGCATCTTTTCTCACGATCAAAAAACAAGGGTTAGAAGCCCCCGGGCCGCTTTGCGGCGGCACAATCGCATGATTGGTGCGTGGTTCGCATCAAGCAGCGATGACGGGGGTTGCCGGCTCTTGGTGTAACGCCGCGTTGTCCAGAGTATTTTCGCGGACCTCAGTCATACGCGCGAGCACAAAAGCCGCTAGGGCCATCTCTAGATCTCGCACTGCTACGTCAAGAAACATGCCGGTTGAAACCAGGTTTATGGCGATGGCTACCAGCCACGCTGATGCCACATACGAGCCCAGGCGGGTCCATTTGGTCAGGATCGCCAATCCCACAATCATCTCAATGACGCCGACGATGTGCATGAAAGTTCGCCCGCTGAAGGGCAATACCTTCAGGACCAATGGACTCGTGTACATGGTCCAGTCGGTCAACAGATTGAAGTACTTGTCTAGACCTGCCAAGAACGGCCCGACACCAAGGCCGATCCGCAATGCCCACCAAGCCCGGTCCAGTCGTGAATCAAATCCTTTGGTCATATTTTCTCCTTCACAAGAATAGAGTTGACAGCTAAGAATCGGTTACAGGTCAATGAATCACGATCGCGCCCCCAAGGAGATTGACTCTGGCCCAAGAAACGATCGCTTCTGGCTCACTTGTCGATGACATATTCCGCTTCGCCTGAAGGTCAAATCGTCGGCCCGCGTTTATTCCCATCTATTTGCAGCCGGTCCTCCATCCAGACGACGCCCGAAGTACCTGCGACGGTGGACAAAATGCTCTCTCGATGCGCAACGTCCTTTACGGTGCCCCGGATCGTCACACCTCCTTTCTTCACTTTTAGCCTGATCGTGTCATTTTGGTGCTCGGCCACACGCTCCCGCAATCGGTCGAGAAGCAAGGCATCGGGCATTCTTGCGGTCTTGACTTTGATATGGCTTATGACCATTCTTACGTCCTTGAATGCTTGCGCCTTCTGCATTGCCTGTCTCTTATCTTCCAACAACGACACCACTCCTCTCAACCTGACGACCATGTCTTCCACTTCAATTCGGATGTTCTGAAAACGCTCTTCTTTGCCCAGTTCCCCGGTAACCTGCGCCAGAATCCGTTGATCGACCGCTCGATCTCTCGCAAATAGCAGTCGCGTATGGAGCAAGGTCATCAGAGTCAAGACAACCAGCACCGCGCTATTGTGATTCGAAGTCCACACATCAATTCTCCTTTCCTCCGCCGGCCACAGCGTAAACGACGCGGGATCCCGGTTGGCGCATCGGCCCTTCGAGCTCGTCAAACTCCCTTAGTCGAGCGGCCGATCTGGGCACGCCTCCTGAGGACTCCCTTAAAATCCCAGACATTCCTCGATACATGATAGGGATCGATGTCGCGCAAAAACGGGCTGCGCTTGATGTGCCGGGCGTGAGCGACCACTTTTGCGTAATGTAGTCCGAGGAAGCGTCGTGTCGTGACTCCCACAATCTCGAGTGCATTGAAGTTCTGTGCTTCAGTCGCGCTTACGATCTTCTTGAGCGCTCCTCTCAATGCCTTGCTACGATTCGAAGACAGGGCAGAGCGCCTGATCTCCGGCACAACAAAGAAGAAATTCCAACCTGTTTCTGACAACTTGCGCTCGGCAGCGAATCCATCGATCCCCGTCAGGAT
>Ga0105241_10002950_pt1 | contig 12704 bp, 10 predicted proteins | sample KBSC64metaG_FD_80422 | JGI IMG/M metagenome (GOLD analysis project Ga0105241, IMG submission 80422) | Corn rhizosphere microbial communities from Kellogg Biological Station, Michigan, USA - KBS C6-4 metaG | ecosystem: Host-associated > Plants > Roots > Rhizosphere > Soil | place: Michigan, USA... | reverse complement strand
GGCGGGCCTTCTGGCGCGCAGGTTCCGCTGAGCGCGATCACCACCCCTTCCATCACGTACACGCCGCTCGCAATCAACCATCAGGGCCAATTCCCCTGCACCACGCTCTCGTTCAATTTGGCTCCCGGTTCATCGCTCGGGGAAGCGATGAAGGCGATCGACTCTGCCGAACAAGAGATTGGCCTACCGCCCAGTGTTCACGCGTCTTTTCAAGGCACTGCTCAAGCGTTTTCGTCATCCCTCTCGAGTCAGCCGTTGCTCTTGATCATCGCGCTCATCACCGTCTACATCGTGCTGGGCGTGCTGTACGAGAGCTTCATCCACCCGGTGACCATCTTGTCCACCTTGCCCTCGGCGGGCGTGGGCGCGCTATTGGCGCTGCTCTTGTGCGACACCGAGTTCAACGTCATCGCCATGGTGGGCGTGATCCTGCTGATTGGCATCGTGAAGAAGAACGCGATCATGATGATCGATTTCGCGATCGAAGCCCGGCAATCGCGTCACATCAGCGCCCGCGATGCCATCCGCGAAGCGTGCCTACTGCGCTTTCGCCCAATCTTGATGACGACCATGGCCGCACTACTCGGCGCGCTGCCGCTCGCGTTCGGCACCGGGCTCGGCTCCGAACTGCGAAGGCCGCTCGGTATCTCGATCGTCGGCGGTCTCATCCTCTCGCAGCTCTTGACGCTCTTCACCACTCCCGTCACCTACCTCTCCCTCGATCGCTTCACGCGCGAGCGGAAACATCCCACCCACGCGCCCGACACCGAGGCCTTGCCCGCCGGCGCTGAATGAGGGACGCAGAAAATGGTCGTAGAATTCAACAAACTGCGCGCAACGCTCCGCGACGAGGCGCTCACTTTCCCGGACGTGACCGAGGATTTTCCGTGGGGTGAACGCGTCGTCAAAGTAAAGAAGAAGGTGTTCGCGTTTCTGGGGCGCGATACGGACAGCGAAAATCGCACGCTGACCTTCAAGCTACCAGCGTCACATCGTGAGCTCTTGAGTCACTCGTTCGCGAAGTCCACGGGCTACGGCTTGGGCAAGAGCGGCTGGGTGAGCGTCACCTTCGGCGGGAAGGAAGCGCCGTCGCTCGAGCAGGCGCGCGCTTGGCTGCGCGAGAGCTATTGCGCGGTCGCGCCGAAATCCTTGGCCGCAGAGCTTTCGGCTCGTGCCACCCCGGCAAGCACCGCTACCAAACCGCGCGCCACGAAGTCCGCAAAAACAGCGAAGAAAACCGCAGCATCGTCGCCAAGAACCACGAATAAGCCGAAGTCGGTGGGTGTCGTGCGCACGGCTTCGAAGCGCGCACCGAAACGGTAACTTCGCACTGTCTCGGCAGCACCTTTCGATCACGCGTCGAATGCGTATGCTGGATCGATGAGTCGAGCAAACGCGACGACGGTCGAGTGGCGCTCGTGCGTCGTCGTCTTGCTTGCCGCCGCGTGCCTGCTCCGCTGCGCGAGTCACACCGCAGGGCCCAGCGTGAGCACGGGTGGCTCCCTCGGCTTGGGCGGCAGCGCGAGCGCCGGTAGCGCTGGACAAGCACCAGGCGGCACGGCTGGTAGCGCAGGGGCAACACAAGCCGGTGGCGCGGCAAGCGGCGGTAATGCAGGCACGAACGCGGCAGGCGCAACGGCGAACGGCGGAGCGGCAGGCGCGGGCGGGGCAGCGGCAACGGGCGGCGCCGCAGGCGCCAACACCGACCCCTGTACCGACCGCACGGTGTGCGAAGATTTCGAGCACCTGACACTCGGCAGCAAGCCCGGCAGCCCCTGGCAAGCGCATGAAAACAACGGCACCATCACGGTCGACGGCACTCGCGCCTATAGCGGCAAGCAATCGCTCAAGGTGTCTGTCGCCGCTACCACGAGCACGAGCACCTATCGCCAAGCCATGTTGGCAATGACCGGCGCGCCGCTCTTGCCCCTGCCGAACGACAGCCTGTACGGCCGGTTCATGATCTACACCGATCGCATTCCCGACAAGACCGTGCACTGGACCATCGCTCACGGCGACGGGCCGTTCCAAACCGGCAGCGCAACGTACAACTACGGCGGGATGGGCGGACTGATGGCCAACTACTATCGCGACACCAAACCCAGCGCGACCGATTGTTGGCAATCCAACCAGCAAGCCTTTCCGACCGGCGCGTGGACGTGCGTGGCGTTTCATTTCGACGGCCAGAAGAACGAGCTACAGCTTTGGCTGAACGGCTCGGAAGTGACCGACGTGCACGTGCTCGGCAATGCAAAAACCGATCAGACATGCACAGTGAAGGGCGTCGACGGCAAGTGGTACGCGCCAGCACCATTCAAAAACATCAGCGTCGGCTGGGAGAGCTACCAAGACGACGTCGCCGGCGCGCACGACGCCTGGATCGACGACGTGATTTTCGACGACCAGCCGATCGCCTGCCCGGCCTCGCCCTAGCGCAACTTACGCCGTAATTACGCCGGGATAGCGTACCGAAACCGACTCTCAACGGCGGCCGAAAATCGCGCTACGGTACGCCCATGAACGGTTACCGCAGTCGGACTTCTACTCACGGACGCAATATGGCTGGGGCTCGCTCTTTGTGGCGCGCCACGGGCATGAAAGATGCGGACTTCGAGAAGCCCATCATTGCCATCGCCAACAGCTTCACGCAGTTCGTTCCCGGTCACGTGCATTTGCACGATGTCGGGCAGCGCGTGAAAAAAGTGATCGACGCTGCCGGCGGCTGGGGCGTGGAGTTCAACACCATCGCCGTCGATGACGGCATCGCCATGGGCCACGGCGGCATGCTGTATTCGTTGCCCAGCCGCGATCTGATCGCCGACAGCGTGGAATACATGGTGAACGCGCACTGCGCGGACGCGCTCGTCTGTATCTCGAACTGCGACAAGATCACCCCCGGCATGCTCTTGGCCACGATGCGCTTGAACATCCCGACCATCTTCGTGTCGGGCGGCCCGATGGAGGCCGGCAAGCTCGTCGGCACGCACGACCGCGATGGCAAGGCGTTGGTCCGCAAGTTGGATCTGATCGACTCGATGATCGCCGCTGGCGACGACAAGGTCAGCGACGCCGAGCTCAAAGAGATGGAGCGCTCCGCGTGCCCCACGTGCGGTTCGTGTTCCGGCATGTTTACCGCCAACAGCATGAATTGCCTGAACGAAGCGCTCGGCCTGGCGCTGCCGGGCAACGGCACGCTACTCGCCACTCACGCGCGGCGCTGGGAGCTGTTCGCCTCGGCCGGAGAGCGCATCGTGGAGCTGGCCAACGCATTCTACCTCAAGGGTGATAGTTCGGTGTTGCCGCGCAGCATCGCCACCTTCGAGGCCTTCGAAAACGCCATGGCGCTCGACATCGCCATGGGCGGCTCGACCAACACGGTGCTGCACATCTTGGCCATCGCCGAAGAGGCCGGCGTGAATTTCAAAATGGCCGACATCGACCGGCTCTCGCGCAAGACGCCGAACATCTGTAAAGTCGCCCCCTCTTCTCAATATCACGTGGAAGACGTGCACCGCGCGGGCGGCATCTTCACCATCTTGGGCGAGCTCGAGCGCGTCGGTTTGATCCACCGGGAAGCGCTCACCGTGCACGGCAAGAACATGGGCGAAGCCATCGAACAGAATGATTTGCACCGCGCGAGCGCGACGCCTGCGGCCAAGCAACGCGCGCTCGCCGCGCCCGGCGGCGTGCCCACTCAGACGGCCTTCTCACAAGACAAATACTTCTCAGAACCCGAGCTCGACGTGGAAAAAGGCTGCATTCGCGACGTGCCGCACGCCTACACCACCGAGGGCGGCCTGGCGGTTTTGTACGGCAACATCGCAGCCGACGGCTGCATCGTGAAGACGGCGGGCGTGGACGAATCGATTTGGAAATTCGAAGGCCCCGCGCGCTTGTTCCACTCGCAAGACGCCGCCTGCGAAGCCATCCTCGAGAACCGGATCAAAGAGGGCGACGTGCTGCTCATCGTATACGAAGGGCCGAAGGGCGGCCCCGGCATGCAAGAGATGCTCTACCCGACCTCGTTCTTGAAGGGCAAAGGCTTGGGCAAGGCGTGCGCGCTGGTCACCGATGGTCGCTTCAGTGGCGGCACTTCGGGGCTCAGCATCGGTCACGTTTCCCCCGAGGCCGCGGAAGGCGGCACGGTGGGGCTCGTGGAAGAGGGCGATCGCATCTTGATCGACATCCCCAAGCGCCGCATCGACGTGCTCGTCGACGAGGCGACGCTCGCCAAGCGGCGTGAAGCGCAAATCGCGCGTGGTCGCGATGCGTTCCGCCCCAATCGAGATCGCCACGTATCGGCGGCACTACAGGCCTACGCGCTGATGACCACGAGCGCAGCCCGCGGCGCCGTGCGCGATATCTCGCAATTGTCGCCCCCGGCAGCAAAGTCCGCACGATGACCACGCGCGTCCTCTTGATTCGCCACGGTGCCACCGTGCTCAGCGCCGAAGATCGCTTCGCCGGCTCCACCGACGTGGAGCTTTCGGACGAGGGGCGCGAACAAGCGCGTTGCCTGGGCGACCGCCTGGCAGACTTCGAGCTCGCGGCCGTGTACGCGAGCCCGATGCGGCGCACGGTAGAAACCGCGCGGCTCGTCAGCGGCGCCCACCCGTTGACTCCTGAAACCCAGCCCGGCCTCCGCGAGATCGACCATGGCCGCTGGGAACAGCTGACTCGACGCGAAGTCGAAGCGCGCTTCCCAGAGGAATACGCAAACTGGGAAGCAGACCCGTTCACCTTCGCCCCTGAAGGCGGCGAATCGGGCCTAAGCGTGATGGCGCGCGCGTTGCCCGTGCTGCGCCAAATCGTGGTCGGCAACACGGGCAAAACAGTGGCCGTGGTCTCCCACAAAGCGACCATTCGTTTGGTGCTGTGCAGCCTGCTCGGGATCGACGCGCGCGGTTATCGTGACCGGCTCGACCAGTCGCCGGCATGCCTCAACGTGATCGACTTCAAGGACGCCGTGCGGGCGCGGCTCGTGGTTTATAACGACACGTCCCACTACGCCGCACGACCGGCGAAATCGCACTCTCGCCTCTCGAAGTGGTGGGAGTAGGCGAAAGCCGCCGGCACGAAGCGAGTACCAGCCTCGTCGGAGAGCCGCGCGCACTCTGCAGTTGCCACAGCGTGCGGTGGGGCAGCGCTCTTTCCGCGTTGCGGTAATTTTGCGCGTCGAGCTCAGCCCGCCCGGGCGCAGATTTGCGTAGAATATCGTGTGGTTCTAGCGCCACGCCGGAATCGCGAATCCCGGCCCGGTGCGGTGTGCGGCGCCGCGCCAAGTGCGGTTTTGTCGGGAGCATCCTAGCACTCTTTGCGAGGGTTCCAGCCAAAGCCGCAATTAACAGCCATAGAAAAGACAAACGATTCATTGTCCGCGGGCTCGCGCTAATGCGATGCTGCCGCGATTAATCAAGGGTCCGTGTGTCTGTGAATAGCGAACCATCTCCGATACCGGGTCACGACGATCCCATCAGCGAGCAGCGTCTGCTGGGCGAGGCCGTCGGGCTCAAGCTTCGCTATCGCCAGTGTCTGATCACGTTGCGCGCAGGCAAGCTGTACCTGGGTCGTAGCCCCGAGTGCGAGCTCGCCATCAGCGATCCCGCCGTGTCGCGGCGGCACGCTCGCCTGTGGGTGAACTCCACGCAAGTCGTGGTGGAAGATCTGGGCAGCCAAAACGGCGTGTACGTGAATGGCGCGCGCATTCACAGCCCGTGTGTCCTGCAAGCCGGCGATGTGATGCGCATTTGCACGCACGAGCTCGAGCTCGTGAGCACGGTTCTGGAGCCGGAGCCCGAACCCAATCGCTATCGCATCACCGCGGACACGGCGAGTGGCGCAGACAAAACGACGCTCATCGAAGAGCTGTATGCGAGTCAGGGCACTTCGCGCTCGCAACCGCCGCGCGCGCAGCTGCGCATGACACCCCTCGCTGACGTGCGCATCACCCCGCGCCCGAGCTCACCGCCCGTGGTTTCGCGCCCCAGCAGCGCGCCTCCCGGCAGTGATTCACTCGCACGCGCGGTCGCCGCGCTGGATGACGCTTTGCACGCCGGAGACTTGGGCGAAGCCGAGCGCCGCCTGGGCCCGATCTTGATGCGCATTCACGAGCTCTTGTTGGAAGAGCATCCGAGCGCGCGTGAGCTCGCGGAACATGCGGTCGTTTCCGCCGCTCGGCTCACGGGCGAGACGCGTAACGCCGCCTTCATGAACTACGCGGTCACGCTGTACCAGCTGCTCAATCGCCCGTTGCCGGAGCCCGCGGTCAACGTGATTCACACCTTGGTTCAGGCCGGGCTGTACCCGAACCTGACCGCGCTCGAGAGCTACGTCGCGAAAATCAGCGCGCACTACGACCGCTTCGATGAAACGGAGATGTTCCTCTTCGACAGCTTGCGCCGCGTGGTGAGTAGCGTCTGAGCTACTGCGTTGGGCGCGAGCGGCGCCGCGAGCGCGCTTTCGATCTGGGGCCACAGCGCGACTGATCCCAACAGTTCCACCTCGCCGTGCAGCCGAGCCAATGGTTGGCTCTGGATGAGCAGCGTGCGCAGCGCTTTCTCGGAGCCCATCAGCACGAGGTCCGGGCGATCCGCGGCTCGCTCGGCCACGCTCAGCGCTCGCTCGTCGAACTTGAGCGTGAAGCGCCGTTCCCCTGCGCGCACTTCGAGCGTGGCGGAGAGCCCTCCGCGGTAGCGCCGCTTGAGCGACAACAACGCCCAGCCCAGATTGAAGGTGTCCCCCGGGCGCAGGTTACCGAGTAGCGGGCTGCCCCAACGCCCGAGCTCCATAATCACCGGCTCGAGCGCGGCGCCTTGGGGACTCAAGCGGTAGGCGGTGGCGGCGAGCGGACGAGGCCACTCTTCCTTCACCAAAAGCGCCGCTGCCTCGAGCTCGCGCAAGCGCTTGGCCAGAAGATTGGTGGTGATCCCCGGCAGCTCGGCCAGCAGATCCGAATAACGCCGCGGGCCGAGCAGCAAATTGCGAACGATGAGCAGCGTCCATCGCTCGCCCACGACGTCGAGCGCGCGAGCGACGCCGCAATGCTGCCGGTAACTCTTGCGTGGCATCCTTGACTACTAGTTAGTCTACCTGTCACTATTAAAAAGTAAAGCAAATGCCTTCGCCCCTCACCTATTCCCAGGCTCCCTGGCTGGTCACGCTCGGCATCCCTGCGCTGGCGCTGCTCGTCGTGCTGCTGCTCACGCTCGGTGTTGCGCGCGCCCGGCACCGCGAACCGGCGCTGCCGCGCCCAGGCGCAGTGGCGGCGGTGCTCGGTATCTGGGCCGCCGTTTGTCTGGGGCTAGCAGAGCTCGGCGTGTTCGCACGTTTCGACGGACGCCCACCGCCGCCCTTCGCCTTACTGCTGGTGTCGACGATCGCCGCAACGGTCTCGTTCGGGCGCTCGAGGTTCGGCGAGCGTTTGGCGCGCGGGTTACCACTCTGGCTACTCGTCGCGGCGCAATGCTTTCGCCTACCGCTGGAGCTCGTCATGCATCGCGCTGCGAGCGCGGGCACCATGCCCGTGGAGATGTCGTTCTCGGGCTACAACTTCGACATCCTGAGCGGCAGCACCGCCCTCCTGCTCGCCATCGGCTTGGCCAAAGGTCAGCTAGGGCAGAAGGCAGCCAAGATCTGGAACGTGTGCGGGCTCTTGCTACTCATCAACATCTTGGTCATTGCCGTCCTGGCGACTCCGCTGTTCCACGCGTTCGGCCCTCGGCATTTGAACTTGTGGGTGGCCGATGCGCCATTCGTGCTGCTGCCCGTGATCTTGGTGCCCGCCGCGCTGCTCGGGCATCTCCTGATCTTTCACAAGCTCGCACAGCTCGAACGCGAGGCGCAGAGCGGCCGGCTTTCGCCGATCAGCGTTTCAAACAAGGGTTGAGCGGATCGCCGTCATCCCGGCACGGCGCGTGAGTCGTCACCGGCGTGGGCGCGCGGCCAACTCCCGAGCTGGGCGTTGGCCGCGATTTTCCCGCGAAATCCGGCTTCGCTTGCCGCGCGTCACGGAGCTCGCCCTCGAGCGATGCCACCCGCTCGCCCATGGTTTGCGCGCGTTGCTCCGCGCGGCCCGCAGTCGCCTCTGCGGCTTGGCGCACGTCCGTCTCGTGCGCCAAGCGCTGCTCGTAACTCGAACGGAGCGCGTCCGCGTCGGGGCGTAACTTCCCGCAATACCAAGCGGTCAACGCCGCGCAGGAGAGCACCCAACCCATCACGGCGAGCAGCGCTCGAGTGCGCTCTTTGCCGACACGCGCCGCTGTCGCCAGCTCGCTTTGGCGTTCGTCACGCGCCTGCGCTAGCAGGCTGACTTCCAGCTCACGGCGCGATCGCGCCTCTCGTTCCGCGCGCTCGAATTCTGCGAGGCGCGCGGCTTCCAGCCGCTCGAGTTCGGTTTGGCAGGCTCGTTCCTCGGCGGAGTGTGCCGCTCGAGCGCGTTCCTCCCGTTCGGCGACGAGCCGCGCGCTCTCCCGTTGCGCCTCGAGCCGCGCGCGTTGTTCGGCCTCTGCGCGCTTTCGGGCGTCGTCGGCTTCGCGCTGCACGCGTTCCTTCTCGCGTTCATTCAATGCAGCCAGAGAGAAGAGCAATGAGCTTTCACGCAAGTCCGCCATCCACGCGCTCCGCGCCATTGGCCTCGCCCTCGCTCCCGAACCATCGAGCAGCGCCGCGAAGCCGGTCAGCACGTCTGACGCGGGCACCCCCGCCGAGCTTGGGTGTGCCGAGAAAAGTTGGACCGGACTCGCCAGGGGGAGTCCGGTCCATCCCCCCTTTGTGCAGCGTGCAGCCCCCGGTCACCAAATCCCCCCAAACAACCCCTCCCCACGAACCGCGCCCAAACATCGAACCGCTCGGCCCTCCGAGCTTGGGCTGCGGACCACCGCAAGCAGTCGCGCCTTCCGCGAGGCGCACCGCGTCGCCCTGCGCCACTTAGAGCACGGCACGTGCCAACTTCATCCCTGCGACTTTCTCAGTGTAAACCAAGAATTTGCGCCATTAGTGAGCCACAATGGCACACTCACTGCCCCGGTGAATGGCACGAGCGATCGCGGTATCAGCGATACAACAGGCCGATGAACGCGCTGACGGCAGGCGCCGCCAAGTACGGGAAGATCTGCCAAGCCACGAGCAATCCGAGAAATTCGAAGCCGGGCACGCGTTGCATGCGCTCGTAAAGCGCGCCGATGGAGCTCGGCCACAACCCCGCGAGCACTCCGGCACCATCCAGGGGCGGGACCGGCAGCAAGTTGAACAGGAACAGCACGATGTTCAGCTCGAGCGTCACTCCCAGCGCCAAAGCCAGCGCGTTCAACGGCGAGTGCGGCGCACCGTTGACGGCCTCCACGAAGCGCGCGCCGCCATTGAAGGGGCTGAACTGAAAAACGTGCGCCGAAACCAGGGCGCGCAGCGTCCCGAGCGCGATCAACGCAAGTAACAGATTGGCCATTGGGCCGGCCAATGACATCAGCGCTTGGCGCCGAGGATTGCGACGGCCCCACTCGGCATTGAACGGCACCGATGCGAAGCCGATAGTCCAACCGATCTGCCAGAACGTGATGAGCGGGATGAGCACCATGCCGATCGGCGAGCGGCGGATATGCGGCGTCGGGTCGAGCGTCACGTGGCCGGTCTCGTAGGCCGTCAGATCGCCGCCTTTGTAGGCTAAAAACGCGTGAGAAAACTCGTGGAACGTCGTGCTGAACAAGAACACGAGGTACCAAACGAGCATGTCGGCGATCTTCCCGTTCATGGCGGGCGCATCTTGTCACGTTTGACAGCCGCCACACCTTCGGGCTCACATTCAGGCGATGAACTGCACGCGCCGCCTGGCGATGGTCTCGGTGTTGGTGGGGCTAGCCGGGCTCGTCGAGGGCTGCAGCAGCGGTCCGAATTCCCGCCTCGTCACCGTGCGTTCGTCCGGCGACTCTCCGAACATCGATTTCACGGTCAAAAACCTGAGCGGCGTGCCGATTAATTCGCTGTTCCTGGCCAAGACCGAGGCGGTCAACGCCGCTGGCCAGGATTTGGACGACAATTCGCCCGCCGGCCAAACGCTTTGGGGCGCTGACCTCATGGTCCACGCAGCGCTGGCCGATGGCGATCGTCAACCGATCGCCGTGCCCGAACCGGGGCTTTGGGACGTCCGAGTGCTCGATCGCGACAGCCGCTACCAGCACGTCACCGGCCTGCATTTGGCCGCCGGTGGCCGGTACATCCTGGAGCTGAATCCAGGCGGCTGGCGCGCCAAGCGTTGACCCCTTTTTACCGGCCGCCGCGCCGGCATTCTGCGCTTCCCGCGTGAATTCAGGCTTGGCGGCCGAATGATGGCTGGGGCGCGAAAAATGCTCGGCGAAAGGTCGCGTTTTCGCTATTCTCAGAGCTGATCCAGCGCCGCAGTGTCTCGGCCGAGCACTCTGCGTACTCCGCGGATCAGTCTCGAACAGCTCTCAAGTCCACCTGATTGTGCCCAATAATCTAGGCGCAATTCAGGCGTTCAGTTGCATCTTCTTGGATTATGCACCGATAATGCATTTTAGATGCACGGCGTTTGGGACCAAATCTGATGGGTTGGCTCCGCGATCTGATGGACCAATCGGATTCGGGCTGCCGCAGCTACGGTGATTTGGCTCGTGCTGCGCTAAAAACTACCGACTGGCCGAACGAATCTCGCATGGCTGAGCGTTCGCTGGCCAGCATCCTCAGCAAGCTCGATCGCAACCTAGAGACTGACTGGCTCGCCGAACGTGTGGGTGTCCAGCGAGTGCTGGCGAAGATCCTCCAGGTGCCGTTGGACGACGTCCGGGCGCCAGGCCTCTCCGCGCCGGCGACTCGCGGGGATGTCCGGCGGCTGCGTTTGACCTCGCTCCGCTTTGCGCGCGCGCTGGACTTGCTCGAGGAGCCGTTGTGTCCCGGCCTGCCAGCCGGCGCACTGTTCCCTGGCCTCTTCCAGGGCACGTTCTGGCGGGCCCCGAGCGGGTCGGGACGGAGCCTCGTCGCCCGCTACCTCGAGGCCCGCGGCACCGCCCAGGTCATCGAGGCGGGCACCTTCGAAGAGGCGCTCGCCCGGCTGCCCGAACGTGGTCCGGTGTTCATCGAGCTGACTGGCCAACGAAGCGGCCCGCTGCCCGCTCCCCCGCGCGCCGAGCTGTGCGTGGCCGGCGATTTCGACCCGGGAAACCTCAGCTGGCAACTGATCGAATCACCGCCCGTAGCGAGCTACCTGGAGGAGCTCGTGGCCTGGGTCGCAGCGCGCTTGCCCGCGGACGGGCGCTTCGACGCGAAGCGAACCTTGAGCTGGCTGCGCGAGGAGATCTTGCCCAGCGGCGTGCTCGACGGCTTGGGCGCCGCGCTCGGCTTGTGCGGCATTGCCGACGAATTGGGCGTCAACACGCTGGCCCGACGCTCGCTCCGCCAAATTGCCGAACGCTATGCGCGCGACCGCTTGAGCGCCTCACTCGATCCGGAGACGCCCCACGCCGGTTGGCTCAAACGGAACGCCTACGACGTGCTGGTCGGCCTTGGCGTGCGCTTGCTCGCCGATTCGGAGTTGCCCTGGGATACCAGCCGTTCGCTCGAGAGCTGGCTCGAGCTCGTGCCCGCCGAGCACCAGCGCGCTGCTGATTTGGAATGGATGCGCCTGTCCCTGAGCCAGGTCGACTCGAACATCCGCCCTGCCGATATCGACAAGGCGGCGAAAAAGATCCCACCGGGTGCATTTCGAATCGTGCGTGCACTCGAGCGCGCGCAACTGCTCACGAACACCGCCACGGCAACGGGCGACGCGGCGCCCCGTTTCAGCTTCGGGCCGCGCTGGTTTTCGAACGTATTGCGGCTCGATTCGCTGCAAGCGCTGCTGGCTGGTTCGCCCAGCGATTGGGGCGAAGCGTTGCTTCGCGGTCATGCCGCATCGAGCCTCGCGCGCGAACTCGTGCAAGAGCTGAGTTTGCGCGGCAGCCGTTTCATCGATACCGCCCTCGAACTGGAAGGCCACGACGACGCCGCGCACGCCGCAGCCATCGATCTGACGTTTCGCGCCAGCGGCATCGCGCTGCTCGGAGGGGCGGAGCTCGCTGCGGATTCACTGGAGGCGCTGTGGGACGAAACGATCGACATGCGGCTCGAGTTTCCCGATCTGCTGCCCTGCCCGCGGATCGAATACCCGGCGAGCGAGCGTGACCCGATCCTGTCACGAGGTACCTGGTATTTGGCTGCGTTTGCGATCAGTGCCGAACTCGGCCAACGCTCGGGCTCGAAACACCCCCTGTTGCGGCCGTGGCAAGTGCGGGACGTGACCCCGCCCTTGCGCGAAGTCTGCGCCATCATCGCCCGCGATCTGCCGGAGACCGAGCGCGATCGCCCTTGGGTGCTGGCTGCGTTCGCGCTGATCGGCAAACTGCGCGCAGAAATCGGCGCACTAGGTGGCGCCGAAACGCCGTTGTTCGTCGAACGCCCTGCGGTGATTCTGGATGAGGTGCTGCACGGCGTGCTCACCTGGTCGACGGTCGCGGGCATCGACAGCGCAGAGATCGGCTTGCTCGCGCTGCACGCCCTCGCTACGGCTCGCGCCATCCCCTTCGCGACCGTCGCCGCAGCCATTTGGAACGCGTGGGACGACGCGCACCGCCCGAGCGACGGCGCACAATTCTTGTCCCCCGACGCGCCACTCCGCGCTTGGTTCTGGCCGCACATTCCCGACGACCTGCTCGAGG
>Ga0105241_10002946_pt1 | contig 12708 bp, 5 predicted proteins | sample KBSC64metaG_FD_80422 | JGI IMG/M metagenome (GOLD analysis project Ga0105241, IMG submission 80422) | Corn rhizosphere microbial communities from Kellogg Biological Station, Michigan, USA - KBS C6-4 metaG | ecosystem: Host-associated > Plants > Roots > Rhizosphere > Soil | place: Michigan, USA... | reverse complement strand
TTATTATCAGCGATATTAATATGACTGGAATGGATGGCATCGAGCTATGCGCCAAGGTCAAGCAGTCGGGGTCCCTGGGCCATATTCCTGTGATCCTGCTTACTGCGGCCACTACATCAGCGACCAGGCTAAAAGGGATAGAAGGGGGAGCTGATGACTATTTTACCAAGCCCTTCGATAGCGAACACCTGATGGCAAGGGTAGAGGCAGTGCTTAAGAACAGGAATATGCTGCAGCGATATTTCCTGGACAGTATTACCCTAAAGGAAAGCACGGTAAAGGTGCCGAAGGAATACCAGGATTTCCTTAGAAAATGTATCACAATAATTGAAGAGAATATTGATAATGAAGAGTTTAACATGAAAAAATTCTCCAAGGCGATGGGTATGAGCCATTCCCGGCTCAATCAGAAGGTCAAAACCATCTCCGGGCAAAGGTTAAACGCCTTTATCCGGTCTATCCGGCTTAGAAGGGCCGCCGTGCTGATGCTGACGGAAAATGTAAATGTCAGCCAGGCGGCTTTCCAGGTCGGCATCAACGATGCACGGTATTTCAGAGAGCAGTTTGTAGGGATCTTTGGTATTACCCCCTCCGAATACATCAGGAAATATAGACAATCCTTTAACCAGCAGCTAAATACCATCCGGGAGACCGAGGAGTGAGCACTCCTCCCTAAAATTTGCTAAAAAACCTGTTTTTGCGCATTTTACCCCCCATTCCTGTGTGTTTTGTCCCCCCTTGGCCACCTATTGGCTGACTACTTTGCAGGCATTAAGATGTAATAGGAATTATATTACTAAAACTAAACGACAACTTGTCATTATGAGAAGTTTATTGCTTTCGGCTGTAAACACAGCCAGGATTTCGTCTGTCCCCCTTCAGGCCGGACGAAGAGTGATATCGATCTGCATCCTGCTATTTTTTGCCTCGACTCCGCTCTGGGCCCAGCAGGTGATCAAAGGAAAAGTAACCGCGGCCGGCGCCCCTCTCGCCGATGTAACCGTTACGGTCTTCGGTAGCAAAGTTTCAACCAGGACAAATGATGCAGGGGAATTCTCCATCAACGCACCCGCCAATGCAGCCCTCCAATTCACGCATATAGGCTATGCACCCAAAAAGGTCCCTGTTTCCACGGATGGAGAGATGGCAGTGCAAATGGATGCGACAAGTGAAAGCCTGGGAGATGTGGTAGTAGTGGGATATGGCACCGTCAAGAAGTCTGATCTGATCAGCTCGGTGGGCTCCATATCCGGAAAGGAGTTGACCACCTTTAAAGACCCCAATGCGGCAAATTCCCTTCAGGGCGAAGTGCCGGGCGTCCGCGTGATCAACGGTTCCAACGGCCCGGGCTCACAGCCAAATATTTATATCAGGGGCGTCTATACTATCCAGGGAAGCAGTCAGCCTCTTTTGATCGTCGACGGAGTTCCCATCCAAAGCGGAGGTTTTAATTCAATAAATCCGGCAGACATTGAAAGGATGGACGTGCTCAAAGATGCATCAGCCGCAGCTATCTATGGCGCACAGGCCGCCAGCGGGGTCATCGTGATCACAACAAAAAAAGGCAAGGCAGGTCAAAGTAATCTGAATGTGTTTATGAACTACCAGTCCCAGACACTTAAAAAACCTTTTACTATGGCCAGCTCCGGGGAATGGCTGAAATTCCAGCGGCTTTCCAATCCAGGTTTTTCAATTGCTGAAACGCCTATTAATCAATATGATACTACCAAGTCGATGGACTGGTGGAATGCGGTGATCGATTCCCACAGCCCTACTACGAATGTAGGTCTCACCTATACGGGCGCATCCGAAAAATCGCAATATGCCCTGAGCCTGTCCTACACCGACGCACATGCCAACACCAAGGTAGGCGATTGGAAAAGGATCACGGCGAGGTTCACCGGCGATTTCAAGATCAACGAGTGGCTCAAGTTCGGAGGATCTCTTGCACCACGGTACGAGACCTGGATCAACACGCCGGTGGACTTCTTAGGATTGCTGGGCACAGATCCTATCACAAGCCCCTTCATCAATTCGAATTTGCAGCATATCCCCGCTTCAGCCAATCCTTCGCTGTACGATGCGCAATGGAGCGCCTATGGTACGCCTTATGGCGGCCCTGGGAATGGAACGCCTCCTCCCAATTACGTATTTAGCATGAACCTGGCCACCTTGACCCACAATCAACTGTACGGGATCCAATCCAGCGCATTCATGGAGATCCAGCCCATAAAAAATCTTACTTTCCGTACCACGGTGGGAGCCAACGTGGATAATAACACGAATAATTTCTTCGCTCCCAGATATTATCTGAACCCCAATAATTATAACCCCCTGACAAAAGCAGGTACAGGGTTTGACACAAAATACAATTGGGTGCTGAGCAATGTACTGACCTACAAGCTCAGTGTGGCGGAAAAGCATCACATTACAGCGCTGGTTGGCCAGGAAGCTGCGGAACAAAAGGAATATTATGGCAGTGGCCAGAGAGTTTCCGCCGATAGCTCCAATGGCAACAACCTCCTGTTCGCGTACGCCGATTACCTCAACATGAATCTGCAAAACCCTGCTGTCCTGGCTGCTTTTGGCATCGGACCCGATGGGAATCCCAGCCCTACTGGAGGCATCAATAACGATTATTGGGTAAAAAGATCTGCTTATTTCGGTCGCGTGGAATATAACTATGACGGCAAATATTATTTAACGGCTAATGGACGCAGAGATGGTAACTCGAAATTCCCGCTGAGCAACCAATATGCATTTTTCCCTTCTGTTTCCGTTGGATGGCGTCTGTCCGCCGAAGATTTTATGAAAAGCCTTGGCTGGATGAACAACCTCATGCTAAAAGCAAGATGGGGGAAAAGAGGAAATGCCGATGCTATCACCCGAAAGACCTGGTACAGCCTTGTATCCACGGGCGCCACCTATCCATATGCCGGTCAGACTTCATTCGGCACAGTACCCACGCAGATAGGCAACCCGAACCTGAAATGGGAAACTGACCTGGATCGTGGATTAGGACTGGATGGAACGCTTTTGAACAACAAGCTCAATTTCGAATTTGAATACTTCGACAATAAGTCCAGCGGCGCTATCCTGACGCTGCCGTCTATCCCTTTAAGCGCAGGACAACCCAACTTGCCGACAGCCAACGTGGCCAGCATCGGCAACAAAGGCTGGGAATTTTCGACCAGCTATATTATCACCCTGCCCAATGAGTTAAGGATCATCCCCAGGATATCTTTGAGTCATGTAAAATCCACCTATCTAAGCCTCGGTTCTGTCCAGGGCCTGGATGTAGGTGCGCAGGATAACTACAGGGAACAGGAGAGATTTGGAATGTCCTTTACCAGAATGTATACCAAGGGTGTGGTCGGAGCTTTTTACGGCTATAAAGTAGCCGGCATATTCCAGTCACAGTCGGAAATAAATTCATACGTCGATAAGAACGGCAATATGATCCAGCCCCTGGCCAAGCCGGGCGATTTCAAATACGTTGACGTAAATGGCGACGGCGCCATCAGCACCGACGGCGACCGGACCTATCTGGGCAACCCCTATCCGAATTTAAATATGGATTTTTCGATCAAAGCCGATTTCAAAGGGTTCGATCTTTTCGCAGAATTGTATGGTTCATATGGACAAAAAGTAGCCAATACCACCAAGCGCTACCTGATCACCGGCGACCGCGCCTCCAACGTAATTGCGGGGAGCTACGACAAAGTTTGGAGGGTTGACAATCCCAATGCATCCAACCCCAACCCGGCCACAGGTAACAATTATAATTTCTCAAGCTGGTATGTGGAATCAGGAAGCTTTACCCGGATCCGGAATATTCAATTGGGGTACACTTTCCCATTCCTGAAAGTGAATGGCATCAAGAGCGTTCGCATCTATGTGGGAGCGCAGAACCTGGCAACGATCACAAAATACAAAGGATTTAATCCCGAAGTACAATCCGATAGCCAGCAGTATCAGGGGGTTGACAGAGGGCAATACCCGGTACCCAAATCATTCAATGCCGGCATAAGCCTGGGATTATAATTCTTACCTATAACATTGTAATTATGAAAAATATTAAGATCATACTGGTTTGCTTTTTTTCAGGTGCCTTTATTCTCCCGTCCTGTAAAAAAAGTTTCACGGATATCCCTTATTACGGACTGCAAACGGTAGAGAACACGGGTGTTTTTAAAACACCTGCGGGCTGTATCAACTACGTGACAGGCTGTTATTCCGTCATTAATGAAAATGACTGGTGGCAGACAATGTGGTACAGGCTCAACCTCGAAACAGCCACCGACAATGGATGGCTGGGAAATCTTGGAGGATTTAGCAATGCTGCGTCTTACCGGGCTGTAGGTAGCCTGGAAAGCATCACCCCTACGGCGGGGGATGTTTACAACCTTTATCAATTTTGCTATTTAGGCATCGGTCAATGCAATTTTGGGATCGCCAATATGGCAACATCGACCATTGACGCCCAATTAAAAACCCGTCTGACGGCCGAAATGAGGTTTCTGAGAGGTTTCTTTTATATGGACCTGGCAAAGAATTTTGGAGGAGTACCGCTTTATACGGAAAATACCAAACAAAGCGAGATCCCGCTGGCAAGATCTACAGTCGATCAGATCTGGGCATTCATCAATGCTGATTTCGAATTTGCAGCAGCCAATCTGCCCCAACGTAAGGATTATACAACCCCGGAGGATATGTCAAGGGCAAGCAAGGGAGCAGCACTGGCCTACCTGGCCTATGCGAATCTATGGTCCGGCCATTACGATTCTACAGTGACAGCAGCAAGTCAATTGCTGGCGCTGAATGAATACCATCTCGAACCAAATTATGGCGATATCTTTAAAACGGCTTATTACAATGGGCAGGAATCCATCTTCGAGATCGGCGCCAACAACCTCATAGGTAATGTGAATTCGGTTGTCGCCGGAAGTGGTGTCGATGGAGGCTGGGGCTGGCACGTGCCCAGCAGCAACCTCGAGGACGCTTTTTTAAATGAAAATGACAGCATCCGCAGGGTCAATACCATTATAAAAAATGGACAGCCTGTTGCCGGAGATCCGGCAGTCACCAGCTGGAACGGCAACCCCAGTGGAAATACCTCCGGCAGGAACTGGAGAAAATATTATATCCCGCTGGCAGAAAGAAACCCGGCGAATCAAGGTTATAACGGCCGCTGGCAGCCTAAACCGTATATCTTTATGCGATTGGCAAACCTGATGCTGATCTACGCCGAAGCAGCTGCCCGGAATGGTGATGCGGCAACCGCCACCACCATGCTCAACCAGGTAAGAGCGCGGGTAAGCCTCACGCCAAAGACCGGCCTGACCGGTGACGCATTGGTCAATGCCATTATCCTGGAGAAAAGACTGGAGCTCGCAGGGGAATACGCAGATGTAAGATGGGATGATCTGCATAGGGTAAAAGTAAACGGCACTACACTGATGTCTTCCATGTTTGGCCCCTCCGGTACTTATGTACAATGGCTGCAGACAAATACAGACCCATATGACAGCAGGACCAACATCGCTGAAGTGACCGCCAATAAAGGAAAGCTGTATAAACCAGGAACCAACGACCTCTTCCCCATTCCACAAACAGAGATCCAGGCAGGCGGCGGCGTCATTAAACAAAACCCCGGTTACTAACCGGATACTCAACGAAAGCTAAATGAAAAGACATCGGCAGGTTATGGTAAATATTTTGTTTGTAATACTCTCTTTGACATTAAGTTGTAAAAAAGGAGCTTCGTCTTCCTCTTTTCCGCCGGCAGACCCTTGCATGTACAATGGTATAGATACCTGCCGGCAAAAGGCAGCGCTGCAGGTAAACCTGGCCAATACGCATCAAACGATTCACAGTTTTGGAGCGTCAGATGCATGGTCGTCGAAGTTCGTGGGTCAATGGACAAACCTTACAAAAAAGAACCAGATAGCCGACTATCTTTTTAGCATGGATGTAGATTCCAGCGGCAACCCAAAAGGAATTGGGTTGTCGCTTTGGAGATTTAATATTGGCGCCGGAAGTTATGAGCAGGGAGATTCCAGCGGCATAGCAGACGAATACAGGCGGGAGGAGTGTTTTCAAAACCCGGATGGCACCTATAATTGGAATAAGCAGCAAGGCCAGCAATGGTTTATGAATGCAGCCAAACAAAGAGGTGTAAAATACCTGCTGGGGTTTGCAGTTTCTCCTCCCGTTTATATGACCACTAATGGCAAAGCCTACGGTACCGGCTCAGCTCAATTCAACCTGAGCTCTTCCAGGTTCCAGGACTACGCTGATTTTCTTGTCCAGGTATGTCGACATTTTCAGGGCACCAGCACACCCCTGGATTATATAAGCCCGGTCAATGAACCGCAATGGAACTGGGGGTCCTCCAATAACCAGGAGGGGACAGCTGCTTCCAATACGGATATTGCAGGCCTCGTGAAGATCCTGGGTCCCAGCCTGCAGACAAATGGAGTAAACACCCACGTCGTAGTCGGTGAAGCCGGACAGGTGACCTTTCTGAACACTGCCACATCGGATAACCGCGGTGACCAGGTAAACCAATGGTTTAACACTGCCAGCTCCAACTACATCGGCAGCACTCCCAATGTTGACAATACCATTTCTTATCACAGCTATTTTACAACCTGTCCGGCGGGCACACTGGTGACGGACCGCCAGGCGGTAAGTACCAGCGCACATAACACCAGCGCCTCTCTTCAATTGTGGATGACTGAATTTGGGATCTTAGGCGATATCTGCGGATCCTTAAATGGCTACCCGAGAAATACCAATATCGATTACGGTCTGTACGTAGCAGGAGTAATCCACAACGACCTGGCCATTGCCAATACATCATCCTGGCAATGGTGGCTGGGTATCAACCCTTATAATTACAGTGACGGTCTCGTATATATAAATACCCCATCGGGGGCCATGGATCCCCAACAGTCAAAGACGGACGGTCTTGTCGCGGGCTCCAAACAGCTGTGGTGCATGGGTAACTATTCAAGATTTGTCAGACCCGGGATGATCAGAGTAGATGCTGTCCTGAACAATCAAACAGACCCGGTATACGCAGCAGGTGATATCATGACCTCAGCTTATATAGACCCCTCCGCCAAAACACTGGTCATTGTCATCGTAAATACCCGGACAAGCTCTTCTGTCATATCTTTGGGAGGATTGGGCAGCTCTGCCAGCCTCACCGGCAGTAACGTTACGGCTTATGTCACCAGCAGTACAAAAAACTTGCAGAAATCCACTATGGCAGCTAACAATATTCAATTGGATGCGAGAAGTGTTACTACATTGGTGGCAAATTATCACTAATGATCGCCATCAGAAAAGATATAGCGACGTTATTCCTGCCATGGCTGGCCCTGTGTCAGCTCCTTGCCATATCCTGCAAGGAAAATAGTAAACAAGGCGCCACTCTCTTCAGTAAGCTGGATCCCGGAACTTCCGGAGTCCATTTTAGTAATACCATCACCGAGAACGACTCTGTCAACCTGGTCGTTGACGAATATACCTATATGGGCAGCGGTGTGGGCGTGGGGGATTTTAACAACGATGGCCTGCCCGATCTTTTTTTCGGAGCATCGCAAAGCAGCTCCCGGCTCTACCTGAACCTTGGAGGTCATCATTTCCGGGATATCACAAAAAGTGCGGGTCTCGAAACCACCAGCTGGTGCACAGGCATCAGTGTGGTGGATATCAATAATGACGGGTATGCAGATATCTATATTTGCGTATCAGGTAATGTGCCGGGTGATAAAAGAAAGAACCTGCTCTTCATAAATAACCGCAACCTCACTTTTACGGAAAGCGCCTCACAATACGGGCTGGCTGACACGAGCTTTTCCACACAAGCGGCATTCTTCGATTTTGACAAAGACGGGCGGCTGGATATGTACCTCGTCAATCACGAGCTGCATCCTGCCGTTGCGCAAAATGATATTGTAAAGCCGGATAATAGCGGGCATTCCATCAGAACAGACAGGCTGTACAGGAACATGGGTATCCTTCCGGGCACCAACCATCCTTATTTTAAGGACGTTTCGTTATCCGCCGGTATCAAAGACGATGGATATGGGCTTGGAGTAGCTGTGAGCGATCTGAATGGAGATGGATGGCCGGATATATACGTTACCAATGACTATTTAAGCAATGATCTTTTGTGGATCAATAACAGGAATGGAACATTCACGAATATTATTGCCGGATCTCTTGGACATCAGAGCTACAGCAGCATGGGTGTGGACGCAGCGGATATCGACAATGACGGGCTCCCCGACATTGCCACTTTAGACATGATGCCTGAAGATAACTACAGGAAAAAGATGATGTATTCCTTCATGAATTACGGGCGCTTTGAAACAGAACGAAGGGCCGGATATCAGCCGGAATTCATGAGAAATATGCTTCAGTTAAACCGGGGCACACGCCAAAAAGCCGATACAGCCATACCTTACTTTAGCGAGATCGGTCAACTGGCAGGAATGAGCGAAACAGATTGGAGCTGGAGCGTATTGCTGGTTGATCTTGACAATGACGGCTACAAGGATATCAGCATCACCAATGGAATGGGCCGGGATCTGATCAATTCGGATTTTGTCAGTTACAGGTCGCAAACTTATGGGACGATCGACAAACAGGTAAGGGAGCGATTACTAAGAGCTCAGCTGGACAGTGTGGGCGCCGTACCCTTGCGCAATTATTATTTCCACAACAATGGTAATTGTAGTTTTTCCAATCAATCGCAGCTTTCCGGGATCGATGAAAAAACGATCTCCAACGGAGCAGCCTATGTGGACCTGGATAATGACGGCGACATGGATCTTGTAGTCAATAATATCAACCAGGAGGCATGTATATACATCAATAACAGTGGTGGGCACTTTGTAAATTTCACACTTCGCGGCGACAGCCTGAACCGGAACGGCTTCGGCACAAAGGTCACCCTGTGGCAAAACGGGCACATACAGTCTGTGGAACAATATCCGGTCAGAGGATACGCCTCTTCTGTGGATACAAGACTACACTTCGGTCTTGGCAAAAACAGCCGGACCGATAGCGTAATCGTGACCTGGCCAAATGGAAAACAGCAGCATCTGCAGCATCCTTCGATAGATACAACGCTGGTGCTGATCGAGAATGAAGCAGATCATAAAACTCCTTCAGGAGCCCCTCCTACCCTCCCATTGTTTATTGACATCACCGATTCTCTTCAGATCGTTTTCAAACACCAGGAAACTTTCTTTAATGATTTTTCCTTTACCCCTCTTCTTCCGCAAAAATATTCACAGCTCGGTCCATTTATAAGCACAGGTGATATAAATGGGGATGGCCTTGCGGATTTCTTTGTTGGAGGCGCTTTCAAACAGCCTGGCCAGGTTTTTTTGCAGCAAAAGAATGGATCCTTTCTAAGCAGGCCATTGGTGAATGGCCCGAAATATGAGGAGGATATGCAGAGTATTTTGGTGGATGTCGATGGGGATCATGATCCCGATCTGATCATTGCAGGCGGAAGTACCGAATTCGATAAAGGCTCACCGTTCCATACACCCAGACTTTATCTCAACGATGGTAAAGGTAATTTTACTTTGCGCCCCTCCGCCTTTCCTCCATCCATCAACACCATCGCACAAAGCATCAGTTATACAGGCGGCGGACGAGAGCCTTTACGGGTATTTATTGGCGGGCGGGTATCGCTTGACTATCCTTATCCGCCAAAAAGCTTTTTGCTGGAATATCGAAATGGCGTATTCGTGGATATCACCCGGGAGGTATGCCCTGCTTTATCGGAGCCGGGAATGATCACTGCATCTGTCTGGACAGATCTTGACGGCGACGGGCAAAATGAGCTGCTCATCGCCGGCGATTGGATGCCGGTACGTGTTTTCAAGGCCGATCAGGGAAAGCTAAAAGAAGTGACAAGCTCGATGGGCCTGGAAAATGATTATGGCATGTGGAAAAGCCTTGCAGTGGTGGACGTGGATGGCGATGGAGATCCGGATATCATAGCCGGCAACATGGGCTCCAACAACCCCTACCATGTTTCGGCAGCAACGCCGCTAAGGTTATTTGCAAAAGATTTTAAAGGGAATGGACGGATCGACCCCCTTCTCTGTTATTATTTACCGGATGAGGCCGGAAAGAAGACATTACAGCTGGGGATGAATTTAGATCAGCTCGCCCGTCAGATGCCCTCCTTTAAAAAGCGTTTTTTGAGGAATACCGATTTCGCAGCCGCAGATCTTACCCAACTGCTGCCGGACGATATGCTGAAAGATGCCATTAAGCTCGATTGTAATGAATTGCATACCTGCTGGTTTGAGAACCTGGGAAATGGGAAATACATGAAGCATATTTTGCCGGCAGAAGCCCAGTTCGCACCCGTGAATGCCATACTTGCCCATGATCTCGACGGAGATGGCAAATTAGATCTGTTGCTGGCAGGTAACGAGTACCAGGCAGAAGTGATGGATGGCCGCTATGATGCTTCCTATGGCTTATTGCTGAAAGGAGACGGCAAAAAGAATTTTTTCCCCATACCCCACCTCAACGATGGGATCTTTATAAAGGGGGATGTAAAAGACATGAAGTTAATAAAAAACGGGCACGGCGATAATTTGATCGTGGTAGGGATAAATGATGAGCGCATGCGCTTGTTTAGATGCAAGTAACTCCTAATTGTTCTATATATGAATAGATGTTTTTTGACCTTGGCATTTATAGTCATTGCAGCAGGTACTTCCTACGCACAGAAGCATTCATTTACGGTAAATGACACGGCATTCTTATTGGATGGGAAGCCTTTTCAAATAATATCGGGGGAGATGCATTATCCCCGGATCCCAAGGGAGGCATGGAGACAAAGGATGAAGATGGCAAAAGCCATGGGCATCAATACCATTGGAACATACGTATTCTGGAACGTACATGAGCCGGAAAAAGGCAAATTCGATTTTTCAGGCAATAATGACATTGCGGCATTTGTAAGGATTGCAAAGGAAGAAGGGTTGTGGGTTGTACTTCGCCCCAGCCCCTACGTTTGTGCGGAATGGGAGTTTGGCGGATACCCCTATTGGCTGCAGAACATCAAAGGATTGGTTGTAAGAAGTAAAGAACCACAATATTTAAAGGAGTACGAAACCTATATCGACAGGGTTGGAAAAGAGCTGTCTCCATTACTGGTTACCAACGGCGGTAACATCCTGCTTATTCAGGTCGAAAACGAATATGGAGGTTATTCAAATGACAAGGAATACCTTGAGATCAACAGGAAAATGTTTGTAAAGGCGGGTTTTAATTGCCTGCTGAATACCTGTGATCCGGCAAAAGATATTGAAAAAGGGGCTTTACCGGGATTGCTGCCCTCCATAAATGGGGATGTCAGTCCGGAGAAAGCAAAATCATTGATAAATAAAATTAATAACAACAAAGGGCCCTATTTTGTCGCTGAATGGTACCCGGCATGGTTTGACTGGTGGGGTGAGCAACACCATACAGTAGCTGCGGAAAAATATGCGCAGCAATTGGACGCGATCCTCTCGGCAGGTATGTCCATCAATATGTATATGTTTCACGGAGGCACGACACGTGGTTTTATGAACGGGGCCAATTGTTATGACACCTCCTATTACCAGCCGCAGATCAGCAGTTACGATTATGATGCCCCGCTGGATGAAGCAGGCAATGCCACCGAAAAGTTTATGGTTTTCAGGAATGTGATAGAACGCCACCTGGCGGCAGGACAGCATCTCCCTGAAGTGCCGGCGTCAAAAAAGACAATTACCTTGCCACCGGTCCTTTTTAAGGAACAGGCATCAATGGCAAATATGCTCCCAACACCAAAGGAGGCCTTAAGGCCCCTTACTTTTGAAGACCTCCACCAGGGTTATGGGTACGTTCTGTATCGGACAAGGATCAAAGGCGGGGATTCCGGTGTGCTTAGCCTGAAAGACCTGCGCGATTATGCGATCGTGTTTATCAACGGGAAAAGAAAAGGCGTTTTAAACAGGATGCAAAAGCAGGATAGCCTTTGGGTGTCTATTCCCAAAGGAGAGGCGACCCTTGATATCCTGGTAGAAAATTTGGGCCGGATAAATTATGGGCCCAATCTTTTGAAAAATAAAAAGGGCATTACGCAAAAGGTATCATTTAACCAGAAAGAGCTTACAAAATGGAAAATGTTCTCATTACCCTTTAATCGAATTGACTCGATAAAATTTGCAAAGACCAAAACCCCCACCGAAATGCCGGTGTTAAAAAGAGCGACGTTCCAGTTGAATACTATTGGCGATACTTATCTGGATATGAGCGCCTGGGGAAAAGGATGTGTATGGGTCAATGGGCATCATCTGGGAAGGTATTGGGAAATAGGGCCACAGCAAACTTTATACGTTCCGGCAGAATGGTTAAAGAAAGGGAATAATGTGATAGAAGTGCTGGAACTGTTAAAACAAGATCAAAATGAGATCAGAAGCGTCGAAAAACCCATTTTAAATGTTCTCCGTTAGACTCATAATAACAAGAGGCCGCCCCTTCCCATGAGACAGCCTCTTCGTTTTATAAATCGCTTACCCAATTATGTATATATGCAAGCAGCTGCGCTGAACCCATCCCGGACGACGGCTCCGTATACCCCTTCGAAACCGCCAGGCCAAGAGCAATGCACTGCAGCGTATCCAACTGGAG
>Ga0105241_10002942_pt1 | contig 12710 bp, 9 predicted proteins | sample KBSC64metaG_FD_80422 | JGI IMG/M metagenome (GOLD analysis project Ga0105241, IMG submission 80422) | Corn rhizosphere microbial communities from Kellogg Biological Station, Michigan, USA - KBS C6-4 metaG | ecosystem: Host-associated > Plants > Roots > Rhizosphere > Soil | place: Michigan, USA... | reverse complement strand
GCCGAAAGACGGTAGTCGAACACCCCCAAGACGTTGGTGTTATCGAGGTCAACCGCAATCGCTGAGAGCTCGATGAGCGTCCCGTCGGCGCAGTACTCGCTATCCACCGACACGACACAGCCGGTGTGCATGGTGGGGGGCTTGATAGTCTTGGCCCGCAGTGGGCCATTGGCCTTCTTCTTCGACTCTCGAAGGGCGATAAGGGCGCGCGCGATGTTGGCGACTTGGCGAATGGGGGCAGCCGCTATCCACTCGGAACAGCCCATGCGAGTGTTTACGAGAAGAGTGCGAGGCACACCCAGGAGGGCGGCGTATATCGCGGCCTGGCGGCGATGTTCCACAGTGAGGGCGCTTGTGTGCTTGAGCTCGATAGGCACGCCGTCAATAATGACGTCGGTTTCGTAGCTGATGTAGCCAGGATGGCCGGGAAATGCGCCAGGATCATTCTGGTTCGCGCAGCGCGTGAGAGTGAGAGAATGGGAATCTCTGTGCATGTAGATGGCTTCTTTTTCTGTCCGCATTGTGTTGCGCACCCAGCTTGCGATGTCTTTCGCTTGGGCCTCGACCTCCGCTGCGGTGTGTTTCAGCCGCTCGCTCACGGTCCATTCCCGGCCGACTTTCCATGTGTACTTGTATTGGGCGTGAATGTACGCATCGCACCCTTCAATCGATTCAATGCGCCTCACTGCCTCTTCCAGCGCATGCGCGCGTTGTTTCGAGGTAATCATAACATACGTGCCGTCGTGTTCTCGAAAGAATCCCCTTTCGAATTCGTACAGGCTAGAACGGACAACGACCTTGCGAGCAAGTTTTGCGCCAAGTGCGCGAGCGACCAGAGCTTCAGCGTACACGCCCATAAAGTCGGCGTCCCCGTGATCTGGCCCGAGTTCAATGTTTGGCGAAGCCAGCTCTTCCAAAACTTTCACAGGGATAGACGACGATGAGAGCCCCTGAATACCTACTTCCATATCGTCCCCGCCAGTAACGCCGATGTGCGGCGGCTGGTACGTTGTGATGCGCTGCACCGCTGGCCCCACCGCCGAGCCCGCATACTTCAGTAGAGGTTCCAAGATTTGGATGAGCTCGCCAGGTGCGTGGTCACGGATTGCCACGATGAGCTCGTCCTGCGCTCTCGACAAAGCGACGAAGGTAAGTTTGATGAGGTACGCCCGGTCGACCACCACTGAGTAGTCGAGGTCGACGCCGAACACGACCACCCGTTTGCGCTCTGTCCCTTTGATCTTCTTGCTGCCAGACAAGGTGTAGGTGCCCCCGGCGGTCAGGTTACCCTCGCGGCCGCTGTTGCCGGCAAACACGAGCGTCCCAGGCCTCTTCTCCACGATTCGCTGTCTCGCCGTGCAGGTAACACCTTCCATGTTGAATTTGCTGATGCTGACCGGAGTGACTCCGTAGCACTCGCCGGGGGTGCCGTCCGCAATGAGCTCGCCAACCATGTCTCCCAGCTTTTGAGAGGAGTCCAGAATCCCGGCTTTGCTAAGGTGCCAAGCCGCGCTAACATCCAAAATCTCTACGCTGACCGAGCCTTCGTCCGTGCGGGCCGCGATCTGGTCCTCATGAAGAAGAGGGAAGTTCGCGCGACTGTACGCATTCAGCGCTTCAACGATCTTCTTTGCCGAACGGTGGTTGTAGCGCAGACGCGCTTTCTCCTCCTCTGGCGCAGCAACCCACAGCTCAGCGAACCAGCGCGCGCCGGCGTAGAGCTCCTGCCTCGGGTCTCCGGCGACAAATAGTTGCGAGGCCTTATTTCGCTTGATAAGTTCGCCCACTATATCCGCATGGATTGGCAGGATGTCCTGGCCTTCGTCGACAAATATCGCGTCCCACACCATCACCTTGTCACACAGGCCCCGGCGCATCCTTTTCAGCGAGGCTTCCATCGCGACGGTGTATGAGGATCTCTCCTTGGACTCTGCAATGACATCCCCACCCAGTATCTCCATGCCTGCATCATAACTGTGCGACGCAAATATCTTTCCTTCGGCGGCCTCGTTCGCGCGATAAGCGAATTTATCGAAGGTCAGCACCGCCACGCCTGTAGCCGTCTTATCGGTAATGCGCGTGTTTGGTATTCGTGGCGCCTTGAGCATCTTCAGCCGCGCCGCGATGGTGTCTTCCGCGGCTTTGTTGTACGCAAGGACGAGGATGCGTTTGGCCGAGTCCGCAGTGGTGATCGACTTAACGACATAGCTTAGTGTAGTCGTCTTTCCGGCCCCAGGGCCCGCATAAATGAGCGTGCGTTTGGCGGCGTGCCGTGCGACAAGAGCCTTCTGATCCTCGTCTAGAACCAATGCCTCGGGGGGTGGCGTGTCGATAAGGCGGTCGATCATCCCGCCCTTCGTGATGCCAGAAGAACAGGGCATGCCGGCCGACCTCATCATCTCTTTGAGTCGGTCAATTGTTATTTTCTTGTGCTTGGCCTCAAAGTCCGCCCGCGCCTCCTGCGCCTTGATAAGCTCGAGCATCTCTTTGGCTTCGATGGGCTCAAGCTCGGCCGCCAGTACTGCGACCGTTTTTTTCCAGAGAGCCGCGTCCGTGAACGCGAGCTTCCGGAGCCGCGCGAGGTTGATGTAATCCTCTTTCTTGGGCGTAAAATTAGGGACGGCCAAAGACTTCACCTTTACGGGGGCCGGCTTGACCGCAGTAGGGATAGACGCCACCTTTACGGAAGAACCCGGCGCCTCTGTGCGCTTCTTCTCTTCTTCGACGTGAACAGTAACGCTCGCTTCGTCAGCCACCGAGTCGGCCGCAACAAGGAGGTACTCGCAGTCATCATCCTCGGGCTCTCCGATAGTGCAGTTCGCTAGCTCGGCGAGGATGTCGTCATACTCGTTAGCGTCCATCTCGCTGAAAATGACACAGCAGCGGTTTTTCTAATTACGAAAAGCCACTTGATCGAGGCCCGTATCGGCGGTACTCTTGCCCCCGAGGGTTCCGGAGGCGTTCCATATCCCAGCCGCGCACGAGGTTGCCCGTCTCCCGGGCGCCAGAGCCAAGAGTATCGCCGATTTCGCCATCGAAGTTGCGTTCGCCAGTTCGTTGCCAGAACGGTATCGTCTCGTAGCGCTGGCGCCGAGGGCCGCTGTCGCTCGTGAACCACCACTCGCCGCGGAGCGCCTGCTCGGAGAAGCTCGGCCCGCGCGCAAGGTTGGCGCCGGCTTCGCTGGAGCTCATGTCCTCGCCCCAGTACTCGCCGGCGGCCTGCTCGGCGCTGCGGTTAGGGTCGCCGGCGCTCCAGGCCCAGTCCTCCTCCGCATAGTGCGGCATCGCCTCGACCGCCTCGCCACTCCAGACGAGACCGGCGCCGCTGGCGGTCGAGCGATCAGGGTCGTTGAGGTGCTCGAGCCCTGGCGGCTGGAGACTGTCGTCGATGAAGGCGCGCATGTGGTAAGGCTCCTCGCCGCCGAGGTCAGCCGAGCAGACGTTCATGTCGTAAAAGCCGCGGTTCAGGCGCCGCACCTCACTCCACATGTCTGAGGCCTGACGACTGTTGCCGCGGCGCGCCAGGGGATCGCTACCGAGAATGTCGTAAGCAGGGCCGGCGCCATTCGAGAACTCGTACATCTTGGCGGCAAGGTTGGGGCACAAGCACTTCCCGGCGAGCTTCCCACGCATGTACTCCACATTGCGCGCCGAGCGGAACGCGGCGATGACCCGCGCGCGGAAGTTCGCAGGCGCCCTTAGCCGTTCGGGCTGGCGGAAAGGGACCGCGGCAGGCGGCGGACGCAGGGGGTGGCAGCGCGCGGGCCCCATCACAATCGGCACAGAGTCTTCCATTCGCTGCGCGCTATATGCGGGCGGATTTTCGCCGCGAGGTATACCTCGCAAGGATGGCCTCCAATGCGCACCACCGCGCCGGTTCCAAGGGCTCGCCGCGCGTGCACGCCATCGACGTCGCCGAAACGAAGGCGCCAATCCACGGGGCGGCGGTCGCGGACGCCTGCGCGAAGCTCGGCGGGTCGGACGGGCCAGACTTCTTCTCCTACCCCAACTTCGTCTGCTATCTGATGCGCGCGTCCTCGACGCTCGACCGGAACGCGTTCGCGGAGACGTTCGCGCGGAGTGCCCGGCTGCTCCTTGACGCGGCAAAGGGGCCAGTATACCTCGCCGACGGGACAGCGTTCGCCGACGACAACGTGCACGAGGAGTTCCCGGAGATCAGGCTCTTCCATCTGCAAATGTCGGAGGCGTTTTTCGAGTCCCCGGTGTGCCCCGGCATATTCATCGAGACGCCCCGTTTCACGAACCTCCACCTCCTGTCACGCATGCGCCGCGAGATGCAGCGGACGAAAACTGTGACGACGCAGAAGACTCTGGACGTGCTCAAAATCCTGCTGGGCCTCGAAGAGGTTCCCAAGAACTCTGTTTGAAGATATGGCCCAGCCAGTATCTTTGTGTCCAGTATGTCTGCAGTTGAGGTAAGCAAGAGCGCCGCCGAGTCCACGGCGGAATACAAGATGCCCACGAAGGTGTCCGCCGGCATCATCCTCTGCCGCAAGAACGAGACGGGGCCCAGGCCGAGCCTAGAGGTGCTCCTTGTGCTCAAGCGCTACACGTACGCGTTCGCCGAATTTGCGCACGGCCGCTATACGTTCGGGCGGCCGATGCCTGGGATAGTGCCGCCCCCTCGCACGGTCCCAGAGCTCCTCAACGACATGACCCGCGAGGAGCTGCTCATTATCTGGTCGCTCGACTTCAACCAGATCTGGTATAAGATCTGGCTAACTTTCAAGAATGTGGAGCTCTTCACAAGGAAGAACGCGAAGTTCCAGGCGACCTTCATGCGCGATGGTGGCGAGCTCCTGCAGCAGTACATCACGGTTGCGCGGGCCAAGGGGACGATCCTGTGGGAGATTCCGAAAGGCCGCCGCTCCTCTGCGCGCGAGTCGGACATCATCTGCGGCCTCCGCGAGACCCGCGAAGAGACCGGCATCGACCCGCGCGAGTACCGGCTCCTTCCCGACGTTAACTTCCGGACGAGTTACATTAGCGGTGACGTCCGCTACACGTGCGCCTACCAGGTCGCGCTCGCGTACCCGCGCCTCGCAAAGAGCGAACAGAACTGCGTCAGGTGGCTCTCACTGCTCCGGACGATCCACCAGATGGCCGAGGTGGGAGAGGTGCGCTGGTGCAACATCGAGCAGGTGCGGCTCATCGATAGCAAGCGCCTCGCGCCTCTAGTGGAGCCGGCGTTCCGGCTCGTCAAGAAATACATCGGCGGGCGATGGGCGTTCCGGCAGCACGGGCGAAACCGCCTTTGCAATGGCTCCCACGACCGACCCCTCAGTCAATCGCGCGAGCTTTCCTGTGAGACTGAGGGGCCCAAACCGGCACCTTTGCTTGCAGCGCACGCACAGCCCGTGCAGTTTGTGCTGCCAGCCCCCAAGCTGGATGAACAGAGAGCGGCATCAGAGCCGCGGCCGGAACGAAAAAGTGAACAGAGAGCGTTTCGCGGACGTGGAGCTATCGCGGCGAGCGGCGCAGCAAGCGAAACGGCGAGAGGGGGCGCCAGGGGGGCGAGAGGAGGGGCGAGGGGCCGCGGCGCATATCGCGGGCGTTGGAACACCCCTCGCCCTCACATAAAAAGCGCCACCAGCACTTCCCCGGAGTTCGCACCCGACGAGGGCTGGCACACGGTGGGGCGCCGTCACCGAAAAATGAGTACCGAGGTCGACCATTGGCCCTCACGTGCTTGATTGCGCGATCCCGCGAGACTCCCGTATCCAGCGGAGAATGTCGGCGCGGTACTCTGCCTCGCGTTTTTTGTTCTCCGCCTCGAGATCCTCGTCGACCTGCTTTGTGACCTCCATGAAGACCTTATCCTCTTTCCGCAACGTCTTGATGATGCCATCCCTATAAATCTTGACTTTGCGGGAATCGGCGTGGGTATGTTCTTCTTTGTAGATGAGCACAAGGTACTCGGCTTGGAGGTCCAGGAAGGCCTCTCTCGTCTTTAAGTCAGCATTCGCGTGTTTGCGGAGGTACCCCTTGAGCGCGTTGACCTTGAACTTCCGCGCCTGCACGATCCATCGCATAACCACCGGGAAACTGGACGCAAAGTCGCGGAAGTCATCGTTGTCGCGGAGGTCCGCGAACAGCTTGTCGTTCCCCTTCTCATCGTCTTTATCGATTCCAGACTCCTGAACGCGAGTCCAGAGCTTCTTGGCGATCTCTATGATCTCTTCTGGCGTTGCCCTCTGCGTGTGGGTCTTGAATGAGGGCTCGATTTGGGGGGCCGCCGCCTCAATCTCGCAGTAATCGAAGTTGTCCTCTTCCATCCGAAGCAATCAGGGCAGGGAGCTCTCTCCAATTACTAGGCGTCGACCACGAACCGGAAGATGTCGGTTGAGGGCTTGTCTGCTGGGGGATTGTCCGGTACTGCCGAGCTCACGAGATCCACCGACTCTTCGGGCGGGACTTCAGACGAGGAGAACGTGTCGCCTTCGACCGTCGCTTCATCCATGTCCCCAGTGTCTTCCTCGGCGGCGTTCTCTGAGGTGTCAGCGCCTTCGGTGATGTCGGCGTCTTCGTCCCCGCCGAAGACATCGCCGCAGCTGGCGCAGGGCGCGCGCTCGCAGTCGTCCCCATCATCGTCGGAAGGGTAGTCAACAGTCAGCACCACTGCGCCCAGCTCGCGAGCTAGTTCGGGGTGGGCCTTCACAAACTCGCTGAGCAGCGCATCATAGTTTCCGTACAAATTATCGGGGTCTAGGGCGTCATCTTTCGCACCACCCGTAACTTCCGCGCTTTCTTCGAGGAAGTCTGAGGACCCGGCAAAGCCAATGAAGTTCTCGTTGTATGCCGCGAGTAGGTCGGCCGCGGAGCGTTGCGATCCCATCGCGAAGGTAGCTATCTTTGCGGGTATAAAAGTCAAGATTTGTCGTCCCCCTGGCGCACTCCGGTGCTGGACGGTTGGTTGAGCTGTTCGCGGTGAGCTCGGACGTGGTTGTAGATGTTCGTGATCACTTCTTCATTTGCGGCGCCGACCGCGTCCAGGTCAATAATAGTCGCCTTCGAAGCCGTGCTCGCGTCTTTCGCGACATGAGGGCCGACTTCGATCATGACCATATTGAGGATGGTCATCTTTATCTTCAACGACAGGTTGGAGGCGTTTTCGATTATGAATGTCTTCTGTCGTTGGAGGCTGGGAGGCGGCGCTGCGGACATGCTGGTTGATCGGAAAAAGAGAGCGAGTCCAAAAGAACTGCTAACGGCGGCGTTGCGCAGCGCGCATCACGGCCCAGAGATTGGAGCTGCTTTTATCGGCGTCTGGGTGACCGAACAGCTTTGCCATCTCGCGAACACAGACAAGGAAGTCCAGAATGTTCTTGAGAAGCATAGCGAAGAGGGCGCGCGGCGGGACTTCGGCAGGGGTCTCCCAGCCCGCCGGAATAGGTCCGAGAATTGGCGCTCGGCGGGCGAGAGGGGAACTGCGATACAGATCCAGCGACCGCGACCAAATGCCGTTCACGTCGACAATTTCGCCGTTGATTGCACGTCTCGCAAGCTCGACCACGCTGACCGCTTCGGCCCCATCGCTCAGCTCCGTCGCGATGACAGTGCCGGGACCTTTCCACAAAGCTCCGCCCTTCCACGCCTCGACCTTCGTGTCATCCTTTGCGTCGTCCTTCGCATTACTCTGGTATGCATACAAGAGGCGTTCGTGAGCCCACAAGACTTCCTGGTCGAGGGCGGGGCGCAGGGCGAGCTCTTCCTCAATCTGCCCGACGAGAGGTGCCAGCTCATCTCGTGCGGTGGCGTCTAGAGAGCCGCTCACACGAAACGCTAAGGCTTTCTTGTCACAGACGAGCAGGGTCGCGACGACGTTGATGTTCTCTCGCATGGGGGCATGGTCGGCGATGATGACGCGCGCCGGGAATTTCTGGCCGAGGCCGATCGCTTCTGTCTCTTTTGAGACCGTCAGGGTGAGGACAGCCTTGACACCCTTGGCCGAGTAGTCGCAGATCAGCATGTCCTTGAAGGCGGGCGAGCGCACCGCGCCCACGAGAATATCCCAGGCGCTGAAGACCGTGACCTCAGCCTTAAACCGGACGTCGACGCTGCCCCGGCCGCTGGTATTTGTGCGTTCGATGTTGATGGCGCCGGCGCTGACGATGCCGAGCACCTTGCGAATGTACGCGCCCTTCCAGCAGCGGCCCTCGTAGGTCTTTCTGAGCTGCAGAAGCAAGTGCCGTTCTTTGTCCGCCGCGAAGTTGATGGGGGCGGCGATCGAGACCGTTGTGTCAAAGTCTTTCTGCATCGTAGCGCCGCCTATAGTGGATGTCTTTACAAATTTGCGTTCAATTTGGCGCCCTTAATCTTTGAGAGTCGTGGCTTTCCCCATCAGAGCGGAGACAGTCGGCGCGCGATCGGAGAACAGGTAGATCCACCGCAGCCCGTCGGCCATCCCGCCGCTGGGCGCGCGAGCGGACTCTTCAAGCGCTAGCAGGTAGAGCCGCACGGCTCCGCAGAGCTCCGCAGCGCTAGGAAATCGTTTGCGAGTCGTGTGGTCGTACTGCGCGGCGTACGAGAGGTTCGCAGTAAGGGCCGGCATGATACTATTGTCGGCCGCCGCAAACGCATCGGGAGGGCTCGCGTCTATGTTTTCGGGGGCGGGCGAATCGGGCTCGGGGACGGCCGCGATATTATCTTCAAGGGCGCCGCCGGTGGTAATGCGCAGGCCTGCATTAGATGCGGCGCCCCGCAGCTGCCGCACATACTGTTCCAGCTCCTCGCGGGCGCGGGTCTCGCAAACACCCCCACGCGCGAGGGTCCTGGTGTCAGCCCGCCCGCCAGGCGTAAGTGCGACCGCGCGGAGTTTCTGAATCGGGGGCCTCAGCTTGAAGCGCGCGCCGGTGCGCTCGGCGGCGAACGCGTCCAGCGGCGAGGGTTGGGGGCCGGAGTTCGGATCAAGATCGGTGACGAGGCCGATGACGATGTTGTTCTCGCGGTGGCGCCGGCCGATTCCGAAGTCGGTGTGCGACGCATTGTACCACTGCGAAACCTCGGCATCGTAGAGGCTCACCGCGTCGGGCGTTACATACCCAACGATTCGCTTCGGGTCGCCCATAGTCTTTCGGAGGACACGAGCATTGAACGCTTCCCGCGCGGTAACAGTTATCCGGAAGCGCCGGTACACATCAGCGACGCGCCTGTCGTCAGAAGTAACCGCCTCTCCCGCGGAGACAATGAGGCGTTGGATGATGGCGTAGTGGAAGGCGGCGCCGTACTCCACGAGGGATACCTCGGGGGTTGAAGGGGCGGATGGCGCAAGGTACTGCTTCTCGAATTCGCGCAGCCGAACCGCGAAGTTCTGGCCGGCAAGGGATGTGCGCAGAAAGTCCGACAGCTTCACCTTTACGGGTTCAGGGGTGGTAGCCGCCGCGGGAAAGTCGCGCAGGTACGACTCGATGTCAAGGATTGGCCGGCCGTCGGGGGCAACGCGCGCGGCGATGTAGTAGTCGCCGGCTCTAGCGACGACGCTCGGGGGGTCGCCGGCGGGGCGCTCCAGGCCAAGAAGCGCGAGCGCGAAGTTGCCTTCGTCAAAGAACGCGGGGTCGTAGTTTGTCCGCCGCACCGCGCCTGACCGCACCGCCGCCCAGAGGTCAGGGTATGTCCATACTGGCCGAGTAGCAAAGAGCGCGCGGCATATCGAGATTAGCAGCGAAACTTCCTTTTCGCCGTGGCCGTACGCCTCGAACGTCGATGTGCGGACGGGAAGACGTTCCGCCTCCGAAGGGGTTAGGAGCGGGGTGTACGGGAGCGCGTCGATCGTAGCTTCCATCGGCCGTTGTGGATCTCCGAGGGCGGCGAGAATCCGAGGGTAGTTCGCGAACCCGTCGATTGCCGGCGTATGGAAGGCCGCCCGCTCGACGACCTGGTTCACGAGGTGTTCCGCGCCCTTGTCCATGTAGCGCTGGAGCTCGGGGGAGACGCGGCCGTCGGCGCGGGTGGTGACGAAGACGTAGTAGCTGACATTCTGCTGTTCCTCAGGGAGGTCGCTGTGGCCCCATTTTCGCCGGGATCGCCCGAACGCCTGGAGCAGGAGCGAGTAGTCGACGGGGAGCGATGCGATGAGCTGGTGCCGGACCGCGCGAAAGTTGAACCCCTGCTTCACGATTTTGCTGCAGAGTGCGATGCGGAACTCGTAGCCAAAGAGGTTCGGCAAGGAGTTGTATTTCGCCATACCCCGGAGCATCACGGAGCGGTCGAGCTCGCCGTGGATAGCGATCAGCCGTGCTGGAACGAAGTCGTGTTGCGCCACGTGGGACGCGCGAGGCTGAGTATCATGCAGACTGCGCGCAATCCCACAGACGCCGCACAGTGTTGTATCGGTCGGCGGTTCAGAATCATCAAGGATACCGTGCATACGAAAAGCTTCTTGGTATGCGAGGACGCCAGACATCTTCACGCGGTGGTGGTACACCATGATTTTCCCGGGGCCGTTCTTTATGATGTTGATAGTTGTTTCGATAATCTTTGCCATCTTAGTGCTATACAGAGCTAAGCGGCCCGGCCCGAGGAACGTCCCTGAGATTACCGAGGTGCCGGGGGAGACTCCGGCTTCGGCTCCCCTCAAAACCGTGACCCCGGCCTCGGCCTTCCATTTGTCGTCGGCCCTCGCGAGCTTGTGCGCGGTCTCCGTCGACCAGTACAGCCCGTAAGTGTTGGGGTTACCGCTGGCTGCCGCGTCGGGTGGGAAGTCGGGATTCGGGAAGGCCATGTCGAAGAGCGTGTAGGCGCCAGCTGCGAGGCCGCTACTCTCAGACTTCCCACTGCGCGCTTTCTCGTGGGCGAGAGTCCTTTCGTGAAAGGGCGACATCGGGCAGAGGGTGAGCCGGAGATAAGGGACGCCGGGGACTTCTTCTCCGACGAAGATGCGGCGAGGGTAGGCCTCGGTGTCAGAGTCGAAGAGGGTCGAAACGCGCCCCGCGGCCAGGCTCGCGATCTTCTCCAGCGCGCCTTCTCTGAGGCGGGACACGACGAAATTCGCGGGCGCCTCCGAGTCCGCGTCGTCCTCGTCCATCGCGGCAGCCTCGGCGCTCACCGCGGAGCGCGTGAAGAAGTCGCTGCGCTTCAGGGGGGCACCGCCCGGCAGCTCGGAACGCGGCACCAGGAGCCCCAGCATGTCGACGACGCCCGCAGCGCTCCCGCCGGTCGGGGTCGCCGACATGTAGATCGCCCGCACCTGGTCGTCGAGGACGTCGAGCGCGTACTGGATCGCTATACCGTAGAAGTTGCGCTCGACGATGTTGAAGGTGTCATGGATCTCATCGGCAATGATGAGCCCGCCTCGCAAGTCGTCAAGGAGCTCTTCGTTAACGACGATCTCACCGCGACGGACCGCAGCCCGAAGCAGCTCGCCAAAGCCCTGTGCATCGTTTTTCGAGTCTCCTTTTGAGTCGCTCGATACTTCCCCGCGAAATAGCGCCTGAATATCCAGCCCGGCGGCGAGGCCCTGGCGCGTCACGATGAAGAGCCGGTTCGCGAACTCGCGGTACCCATAGAATTGGTAGTAGCCGCCCCGCGCTTTGTCGGTGGTCCTGCGGCGGAGTGCGCCGACGACCGCGGAGTACTGGCGCGCTTCCGGCGAGGCGGGGCCTTGCGACGCCTGGGCCGCGCGAAGCCGCCGCAGCTCGCTAACCTCCGCGGCGGTGACGAATCCGAGCTCCGGGTGGTGAATCATCTCTTCCTGAATCGTCTCGTGGACTGTGAAGCCGATGACGAACACGGACGGGGGACGTTCGCCCAGCGCCCCCCGGGCAAGATACTGCCGAATGAACTCGTTTCCGATGCGCGCAACCGGGAGAGATTTCCCGACCCCCGTCTGCCACTTAATAAGGAGACGTTTGTAAGGCGTGTCGGGGTTCATGAAGTTCACAACGAAGAGCTGGCCCCCATCAAGGCGGAGGCCGGGGAGGGCCAGGGGTCGGCCGCGGCCAACAAGAAAGCCGGCCCACTGCTGGTCAGGCGGGCGAGAACGGGGGACGGTCGGCGCGGAGTAGACGCGGAACTCTTTGCGCGCGGCAAGGTTGGCGATGAAGTCCTTCGCGGCGTCGGGCGTCGCGGAGCCCGCCTCCGGTACGGGTCTGTAAGCCATCGCGAGTATACAAGCACGGATACCATCTCTAGTCCGAAAAAAGAGGGTCGGACTTCCGGCGCTTACGTCGCACCGTTGATGCTGTCGATGAGGCGCTCGGTCTCCGCGTCGCCGGCGGCCGGTGGGGCGCCCTGGCCCGCGGCCAGCGCCTGGGGGGAAGGGTCTGAGCCGCCCACGCCCGAGCCGATCGTCGGTTTGTAGTAAGGGCCGAGGAAGAGCAGCCCCCGGTAGTACACGAGGGTCGCAATCACGATGATCGTGAGGACGACTATCACCGCGAGCGCGATGTTGGGCCGCGACGCGACGGCGGCCGTCGCTTTAGAGAGGAAGGATCGCCGCACTGCGGGCTGGGTTTCGCCAGTCGTCGCCATACTTGCTGGGTGCTTGCTGCTGGGCGGCGCTATGCTGTGCCGGAAATATCTCTAGCCGGCGAAACTGCGAAGCTTAGTCCCTGCCGGTGCTGAGCAGCGCCTCGAGCTCGGCGTCGGCGGGGCCCTCGGGGTCGAACCCGACCGCGCCGGCGGACGCTAGGCCCTGCGCCTCCTCCACGCTGATGGGATCCCAGCACCAGTTGCGGCACAGGTCGAGGGGG
>Ga0105241_10002937_pt1 | contig 12721 bp, 9 predicted proteins | sample KBSC64metaG_FD_80422 | JGI IMG/M metagenome (GOLD analysis project Ga0105241, IMG submission 80422) | Corn rhizosphere microbial communities from Kellogg Biological Station, Michigan, USA - KBS C6-4 metaG | ecosystem: Host-associated > Plants > Roots > Rhizosphere > Soil | place: Michigan, USA... | reverse complement strand
CGCTTACCAGCCACAAGCTGCCCCGGCTGCGAGCCACCAGCCTGTTTATAACCACGTTGCCGCACCTGCACCCGTTGCCGCACCTGCACCTGCGGCGGCTGCTGGATCCGCTTCGTTCCAACTGGGCGGCCCGAGTTCAGCTTCCGCTGACGTGAGCGGCACCGGCGGTGATGACGAGTGGTCTCGCTATCGCCCGCTGCCGATGGCTCTCGAACTCGGCATCTACGGCGGCGTCGGCCATTTTTCCGATCAGCACGATTTGCAGGACCTTTCGGTGGTCTCGCAAACGCCGTACGGTCATCAGCGGCTCGCCACGGCGCTGGATCTCGGCTTGCGCGCGGGTTTCTACCCGCTGTCGTTCCTCGGCCTCGAAGGCGAACTCGGTGTCATCCCGACGCGCTCCAAGACGGACGGGCAAAGCGCGACGGTCTGGACGTACCGCGCGCACGTGGTCGCGCAATATCCGGGCTATCGCTTGGTGCCGTTCGTCGCGTTCGGTTTGGGCAGCATGTCGTTACGCAGCCACGGCGACACGCTCGGCAACGACAGCGATCCCGAGATGCACCTCGGGTTGGGCGTGAAATACGCGATCACTCAGTTCGTGAGCGCGCGCTTCGACTTCCGCGACAACTTCATGCAGCAGAACCTGCTGCGCACGGACGTGAAGAAGGGCGATCTCGTGGGCAATACCGAGTTCTTACTCGGGCTCAGCTTCACGCTTGGTCGCACTCCCTGGCAACCGAACGCCGCTCCCGCGCCCGTCGATTCCGACGGCGACGGCTTCCTCGATCCGCAGGACGCGTGTCCGATGCAGCCGGGCGTTGCGCCGAACGGTTGCCCCGCCGCTGCGCCCGTCGACACGGACAAGGATGGCATCCCCGACGCGAGCGACCCGTGCCCGCTCGAAGCCGAGGACGGCCAACCGCCGAACGCGACCGACGGCTGCCCGAACAAGGACGTTGATGGTGACGGCATTCTGGTGCCCGAAGACAAGTGCCCGACCGAGAAGGGCGTTGCTCCGGACGGTTGCCCGATCGCCGATAAAGACGGCGACGGCATTCCGGACGCGCAAGACAAGTGCCCCGATCAACCGGAAACCAAGAACGGTTACCAAGACGCGGATGGCTGCCCGGACGAGTTACCCAAGGCCGTCGCCAAGTTCGCTGGCGTGATCAAGGGCATCCAGTTCGACTTCGGCAAGGCGACGATTCGTCCCGTTTCGAAGCCGATTCTCGACGAGGCCATCAAGGTGCTCACCGAGTACAAAGATCTGCACGTGCTGATCACGGGTCACACGGATGACGTCGGTGATCGTCAGACCAATCTCGATTTGTCTGCCGAGCGCGCGAAGTCCGTCAAAGAGTACATGGTCTCGAAGGGCATCGACGCCGAGCGCGTCGAAACGCGCGGCGCGGGTCCCGACGAACCAATCGCGGACAACAAGACGGAGAAAGGCCGTCAGGACAACCGCCGCATTGAATTCAAACTCGTATCGAAGTGATCGGATGGCGGGCGCGGGGGCCACGGTTTGGCTCGAATGCCGCCCGCTCGAATGGTTCTTGTGAGACATTTTCTAAAGTAATTGGAGGAACAGATGCGAAGCTCTTTTGTAATGTCCTTGCTCGGTGCTGCGGCGGTTGCCGTAGCCCTAGTGGTTGGCTGCGGCGCGAACGACGCCAAGCCGGTGCTCAGCTCGCAGGGTGAATCCTGCACGCGCACGGCTGACTGCCAGAGTGGCCTGACCTGCAAGGCGAACGTCTGTTACGCCTCCTCCGTCCCCGTGGGCGGTGAAGGTGGCGGCACCACCGCCGTCCCGGGCCCGGTGCTCGGCGGCGAGGGCGAGAGCTGTCAGTCGCGCCGCGATTGCGCCGATCCGCTGGCGTGCTTCAACCAACGCTGCACCGCATCGCCCGTGATGGGTGAAGGTGGCGCTGGGACCACGGTTGCAGATCTCGGAGCCCGCGGCGAAACCTGTCGCGTCAACGGCGACTGCTCGAAAGACCTGGTCTGCGTGCCGGGTGCGAGCGGCGGCGTCGGCGTGTGTGACATCAAAGATTTCGGCATCAAACCGACCGGCAAGCAGTGCGGCGGTGAGTGCGAGAAGGCGGAGGATTGCTGCCAATTGCCGCTCAACACGCAAGCCATCGAAGGCGTGAAGTCCTGCGAGGACATCGCGATGGCGATCGGCACCGAGAGCTGCGCCACGACGGTCGTCGCGGCCACGAAGCACCTCTGCTTCTTGCAGAGCGCTTACTGCAACTGTGCCGCGAAGACCTGGACTTGCGACGAGAACAGCCGCTGCCAATACACCGCGCCGTGCACCGTAGCCGCCGAAACGACCAAGGGCTGCCCGACGTACACCCGTCTCGGTACCGCGATCCCGACGTGCGACGTGCCGAACAAGAAGTGCCAACTGGCTGCGGCGACGACCGGTTGCAAGACCGACGACGAATGCGGTGCGACCTCGATGCCCGTCGCCGACAGCTTGGGTGACACCTGCAGCGACGGCGAGTGCACCTGCTACGCGGTGAACCACTCGTGCTACCGCAAGTGCGCGAAGGATCTCGATTGTGCCACGGGCTCGACCTGCGACACGAAGACGAGCCTGTGCGTGGCTACCGGCGCGTGCACCAACGACACGCAATGCGCCGCGCGTTACGAGAGCTTGGATTACAAGTGCAATGCCGGTGCCTGCGCCCGGGCTTGCACGAGCGATCACGATTGCTCGGGCTCGGGTCACAGCGGGACCAGCGCGTTCTTCAACGGTGACGTGTGCAGCGCTGCCGGCTTCTGCGAGTCGATCGCTTCGGATTGCTCCACGGACGACGATTGCAATGTCGTCGGTGTGGTTCCGGTTGCGGCATTCGCGACGTCGAGCTCGGTGCGCACGTTCTGCGTCGCTCGTCCCACGGGCGCCGCTGGCGCTGCCGTGAGCTCTGCGATCACCAACTGAGCTGACCGCAGAAAACGCGCCTCGGCGCGAGTAGAAAGACTTCGGCCCGCAGTGAGCGATCACTGCGGGCCGAGTCGTTTTGTGGGTCGTCGTTTTCGTTCAGCGGTCGGTGCAGGCGACTTCGGTCGAGTTGCCGCCGACACACACCTGGTTCAGCAGGTTGCAATCGAACTTCACCGCGCGGCGTGCGCCTTCGAGCACGGTGCTGCAGCGTTCGGCGACGTTACCGACGCATTTACCGTACACGCTCAAGTTCTCGCACGGGTCTTTCCATTGTGCGGCTTGCGTAATGAACGCCAAATTGTCGGCGGTCACGCTGGCGTACACGGCGCCCTTTTCGCAGGTGTAAAACGGATTGTGCGAAAATACGCCGAACACGCGGACTTTGCCGTTGAGCTTGCGCACCACCGGGCCGCCTTGATCGATACCGCACGGTTGCGCGTCATCGATGCTGCCGCCGAAGAACGATTCGCCGGGAGCGAGCGCGACGCTGTCGTATTGCTGCTGAAGATACTGACGATACCAGTCGTTCGACGAACTGCCGCCGAAGCCCGCGGTGAACCCGCCCCCGACGCTGCTCGAGCCCGCGGTGAAGCCCCCGCCGCCGGCAGGAATGCTGTTGTCGCCCGCGTTGCCCATGCCGCCCGAGGGGCCACCTGCGCTGGCAGCCTCGATGAACACCGGGCCAGAGCCCCCGAAGCCGCCGCCGCTGCCCCCGACCGAGAATTGGTAGAAGTCTTCGAAAGTGGCGAAAATCAGCGGGTAGAGCAGCCCCTGCGTCGCTCGCAGCGTGACGGTGCCGGCGCGGCGCGTTCCGCTCTGATACGAGCGGTCCACGTTACCAAAACCGACGGAAGCGAGCGGCTTGCCGATCAAGTCGTCCGTTAGTGGCGATACGGGGAAGGCCGCGACGTCCGTGACGGACTCGGCGAGATGCACCACGGCGAGGTCTGGGAAAGTGACGTTGCCGTCGACGGTGATAGCTGGCGCATAGTCGACCGCGACGACATCGATCAGCCGACGCGGTTGTGTTGAATCGGGCCCGATCGCGAACTTGAGGCTGACTGACGAGTCGTAGACTTGATTGAGAAGTCCGGCGCACGAGCGCGAAGTGAGCACGCTGTTCTTCGAGATGAGAGTGCCGGTGCACTGCGGATAGAACGAGGGCTGGCAGCCGACGTCGCAACCGAGACTTCCACCCGAACCCGCGGTGAGGAAAACCGCGCCGCCGGAGCCCGCAGTGGGGTCCGTCGGAATTGGCCCCGTACCGCCGCTGCCGGCGGTGAAGCCGCCACTGCCGGCAGTGAACCCGCCGCCCGAGCCGCCGATGCCGATATCGCCCCCGAAGCCGCCGGTTGGATAGCTATATGAATAGACGAGGCCGAGTGTGCCGATGCCGTCGAGGCTCGCGCTATTGACCGGAACGCTACCGATCAATTCATCGGTCTTCGTGTCGGTATTGCCGGTTGGCGTCGAATGATCGGCGCTCGATGAGCAGCCGAACTGCCCCAACGAGATGGCGCAGCACAATGAAATCCCCCCGAACGCGATGACTTTCTTCATTTCTTCCTCCACGCCACAGGCAATTGGTTTGTCCTGACCCCGGCGTTGCATCGGCCTACAGCAAGGACCGGACCAGGAACGGCTGAGGGGTTTTCCGCGTTGTAATCGCGATCCGATGAATGGCAGGCCTGTGTCACGCTGTGCCAGCGTCCGCGCGACGCGCCTCGGTTGACCCAATCTGGCGCTCGGTTTACCTGAGCTGCGGTTCGATCATGTCGCTCGTCAAACTCGTCGTCAGTGTGCCGCGCAAGCTGTCGGAAAGCGTGAGCGCGGTGTTGTTCGAGGCCGGCGCGGGCGGCATCGAAGAGTTGGAGAGCGGGCGCAAGCTCTTGGTTTACGCAGCGACGCGCGAAGAGGCCGAGGCGATCGCGGATCGGGCGCGGGCGTTGTTGCAAGAAGTCGCACCAGGTGCGAGTGGTGTCGCGCTGCGAGTCGAAGTCGATGAAGCGTCGGATTGGGCGAGCGCGTGGACGCAGCACCTCGGCCAAGTGGCGCTGAGCGACACGCTCGTGATTCAGCCCCATTGGGACGAGACGCCGGCACCGCCCGGGACGCGGCGCATTCTGTTTGACCCGAAGCTCGCCTTTGGCGATGGCGGCCACGAAACGACGCGCTTGGCGGCGGCGGCCGTGGAACGTTTTTGCCGGGCTCGGCCAGCGGCGCGAGTGCTCGATTTCGGCTCGGGGACGGGTGTTTTGGCGTTCGTGGCCCTGTTCTCCGGCGCTGATTCGGCGTTTGGCATCGATATCGATCCGGTGGCGGTGGCCGCAGCGCAGCGCAACGCAACGCTCAACGGCTTGGCCGAGCGCGCGCACTTCTCCTTGCCGGGCGAAAACCCTGACGGTCGCTACGATTTGGTCGTGGCCAACGTCGAAGCGCCCGCGTTACTGGCGGTAGCGCCGGACATCGCTCGCGAAGCGCGCTCCGCCGAGCGGCTCATCCTGACGGGCTTTCTCGAGGCACGACGCGCGGAGATCGCCGCAGCCTTCGCGCCTGAGTTTCAGATCGCGGGCGATGCCGCCGCCGGCGATTGGTCGCTGCTCGAACTCACGCCGAGCCCATCGTAAGGTTCACTTGGCTTCGGGCGCGGCGACACACGGCTGGTTCTGGAAGGTGCCCTCGGCTGCTGGCACTTGTTCGAAGCAGGCGAGTGAGCACACGTTGGGCTCTTGGTAGTTGTACTGCAGCAAGTACACGCGATTGGCACTGGGCACGAAGCGAAGCTCGGAGTTGCACGCGCCATCACTGACCTCGACCGGCCGAGTCACCCAGCGATAGCGCGTTTCGCTGTGATAATTGGTCACCGTGCGAGTGCAGGTTTGATACGACGTCCCGCTGCCACAGCTATAGCTTTCGGTCGAAGTGTACGGCGTTTGCACCGTGTAACTCTCGTATTCTTGGCGCATTTCCACGTGGAAGAATCGGTTCGACATCTCGAACGTGGCGGGGGTCGGGTACACCAAGATCGAGTCGATGCGCGGGGTCGCCGCCAATTGGGACGGAACGCCGCTGCGATACGCGTAGTGTTCATCCACCAGCAGCTGTTCGTTGAGCGAGCTGCCGCCACTCGTGTCGTAGCTACGGCGGAGCTTCACGATGGCGTGCGGTTCGGCGAGTGTGGGCGGTCGATATTCTGGGATGCAACCGACGAGCGCCGCGCTGCAAACCGCGACGAGGCCGAGCCAGGAGGAGTTCGCGCTCATTCCGGACATGTCTCCCGGCAGGTGCGACCTTGACCGTCGCACGACTCGATGCCCTGCGGGGTCATCGCATTTAGCATGCATTGGTCCTTTTGGCGTGCGCAGCCGTTTAGACAGCCGAGGTGTTCTTCACTCGGAGGCAGCGCGCAACTCATGAGCCACAGCAGGCCGAGCAGCAAAGCGCTGCCCGCAGTTTTCTTCCCCGACCATCTCTTGACTGCCACCACGTACCTCGCGGCGAACGATAGCGCACTCGCCCGCGTTTGGGTGTCGAATGAGTGGTTTGGCAACCACGTCGCCGAGTGACGCGCAGACCCCCAACAAAAAAAGAAAGCCAGCCCACGGTGCTTTGGGCTGGCTTTCTTCGCGTGCGCCGAGAGCGCCCGACTTGCGCCGAAGCGCCTATTTTTAGGCGTTGTACGAGCGCGAGCTGACGTTGCCGCCGCGACCGGTCCAGTTGGTATGGAAGAATTCGCCGCGGGCTTTGTCGGTGCGTTCGTAGGTGTGCGCGCCGAAGTAGTCGCGTTGGGCTTGGGTGAGGTTCGCGGGCAGGCGATCGCGACGGTAGCCGTCGTAGAAGGCGAGCGCGGAGCTCATGGTGGGAGTGGGGATGCCGAGCAGGGCTGCGTTGGCGACCGTCTTGCGCCAGCCGTCTTGCGACTCGGCCATGGCTTTGACGAAGAAGTCGTCGATGAGCAGGTTTTCGAGCTCGGGATTTTTGTCGAAGGCTTTCTTGATGTCGCCCAGGAACGCGCTGCGGATGATGCAGCCACCGCGCCACATCAGCGCGATCGAGCCGAAGTTCAGCTTCCACTTGTATTCGCGGCTGGCTTCGCGGAGCAGCATGTAGCCCTGCGCGTAGCTCACGACCTTGGAGGCGTAGAGCGCGCGCATCACGTCGTTGATGAAGGCTTTCTTGTCACCGGTGAAGGTCGACTTGGGGCCGCTCAGTTGTTTGCTCGCGCGCTCGCGCTCCGACTTCAATGACGATAGCGCGCGGGCGAACACGGCCTCGCCGATCAGCGTCACGGGCATGCCCAAATCGAGTGCGGAATTGCTGGTCCATTTGCCGGTGCCTTTTTGGCCGGCCGCGTCCAAGATCTTGTCGACGAGCGGGGCGCCGTCTTCGTCTTTTACGCCGAAAATGTCGCGCGTAATCTCGATCAGGTAGCTGTCGAGCACGCCCTTGTTCCACTCTTCGAAGACACCCTTGAGTTCGTCTGCGGAGAGGCCGAGCGCGTTCTTCATCAGGTCGTAGGCTTCGGCGATCAGCTGCATATCGCCGTACTCGATGCCGTTGTGCACCATCTTCACGTAGTGACCTGCGCCGCCTTCGCCGACCCAGTCACAGCACGGTTCGCCGTCGACCTTGGCCGAAACGCTCTGCAAGATTTCCTTCACGAACGGCCAAGCTTCGGGATCGCCGCCCGGCATGATGGACGGGCCGCGGCGCGCGCCTTCTTCACCGCCGGAGACGCCGCTGCCGATGAAGCGAATGCCTTTCTCCTTCAACGAATCGAAGCGCCGTTGGCTGTCGGGGAAGTGCGAGTTGCCGCCGTCGATGATGATGTCGCCTTTGTCGAGCAGGGGCGTGAGCTCATTGATCACGGCATCGACCGCGGCGCCCGCCTTGACCAAGATGAACACGCGACGCGGCGACTTCAGCGTGGCCACGAGCTCCTTCACCGTTTTGGTGCCGACGACCTTGGAGCCCTTGGCGGGCCCGGCGAGGAACTCGTCGGTGACGCTACCGGTGCGGTTGTAAACCGACACGGTGAAGCCGTGGTCATTCATGTTCATGACCAGGTTTTGACCCATCACGGCGAGGCCGATGAGTGCGATGTCTGAGTTCGGTGCCGACATATCGATGCTTCTCCTCGTTCGTAGCGTCGCGTCCGAGCATTCGCGCCCGTCGCCCAACAGAGCCTCGCTCATTCTCGCATTCGGCGCGAGGCGTCAATCCGAACGCTGCATTGATGCCCTGAGACTGCTTTCAGCAGGCCGGTCTCACGCGGAAAATTTTGACCCGCGACTGCTCGCGCGTTTGCTCGTGCCGCGTGAGGTCTGACTCTGCCCCTTCCCCTGCGAAGCGCGCACGGGTCGCGTGCTGCTGGTGCTCGATACGCGGCGCTGCGAGCTCGGCCCCGCGCCGCGCTCGAGGACGCGCGCGAGGTACTGCCCGGTGTGGCTCTTTTTGACTTTGCTCACCGCTTCGGGCGTGCCCTCGGCCACGATTTGCCCGCCCGCGCCGCCGCCCTCGGGGCCGAGATCGATGACCCAATCGGCGTGCGCGATGACGTCGAGATTGTGCTCGATGACGAGCACAGTGTTGCCGGCATCCACCAAGCGCGACAGCACTTCGAGCAGCTTTTCGACGTCCGCAAAGTGAAGCCCCGTGGTGGGCTCGTCCAAGATGTAGAGCGTACGCCCGGTGCCGACGCGTGACAGCTCGCGCGCGAGCTTGATGCGCTGCGCTTCGCCGCCCGACAGCGTGGGTGAGGGCTGGCCAATCTTCACGTAGCCGAGGCCGACATCCGCCAGGGTTTGCAATCCGCGCACGATTTGGGTGTGCACCGCGAAATGCTCGAGCCCTTCGCGCACGCTCATCGCCAGCGTATCGGCGATGGTTTTGCCCTTGTAGTGCACGCGCAGCGTGGCCTCGTTGAAGCGCTTGCCACCGCATTCTTCGCACGTGACGTAAACGTCCGGCAAAAAGTGCATCTCGACTTGGCGTACGCCGTCACCGGCGCAGGCTTCGCAGCGCCCGCCTTTGACGTTGAAGGAGAAGCGCCCTGCGTCATAACCGAAGGCGCGCGCTTCGCTCGTGCTGGCGTACAGCTCGCGAATCACGTCGAAGACTTTGGTGTAAGTGGCGGGGTTCGAGCGCGGCGTGCGGCCGATCGGCTTTTGGTCGATGCCGATCACTTTGTCGATGTGCTCGATGCCCAAAATGCGTTCGTGTGCGCCGACCGCGCTGCGCGCGTCGTGCAATGCGCGGGACAGTGCCGGGTACAAAATGCCGTTGATTAGCGTCGATTTACCCGCGCCGCTCACGCCGCTCACCGCCAAGAACGTGCCCAGGGGAAAGCGAGCATTCACCTGCTTCAGGTTGTGTTCGCTCGCGCCGCGCACTTCGAGCGCTTTGCCGTTGCCCGGGCGCCGCGTCGTCGGGATCGGGATTTGACGTTTGCCCGACAAATAAGCGCCGGTCAGCGATTTCGGGTGCTTCATCACTTCGGCGGGGGTGCCCGCGGCGACCACTTCGCCGCCGAGTTCCCCCGCGCCGGGGCCGAAGTCGATCAGGTGATCGGCCTCGAGCATGGTCTCTTCGTCGTGTTCGACGACGATCACCGAATTGCCGACATCGCGCAGTGCCTTCAGCGTTTTCAGCAATTTGCCGTTATCGCGCTGGTGGAGGCCGATCGAGGGCTCATCCAAAATGTAGATCACGCCGGTGAGCTCGGAGCCGATCTGCGACGCCAAGCGAATGCGTTGGCTCTCACCGCCGGAGAGCGTGGCGGCGGCGCGATCGAGGGTCAGGTAGCCGAGGCCAACGTTGACCAAAAAGCCGAGCCGCGATCCGATTTCCTTGCGCAGCTCCGCCGCAATTTCGAGCGCTGCGCCTTTCAACGGCACGGTCTCGATCCACGAGCGCGCCTCTTCGATGCGCAGGTGCGACAGCTCGTCCAAACCGAGGCCGAGTACTTTGACCGCGCGGCTCTCGGGGCGCAGGCGAGCGCCGTGGCACGCGTGGCAGGGCTTGCTGGAAAAGAAGCGTAAATAGTACTGCTTCATGTCCTCGCTGCCGGTATTTTTCATGCGCCGCATCAATTGATTGACGAGGCCTTCCCACAGGTTCGAGCCGCGCTTGCCGCCGAACAACACGGCTTTGCGTTGCGCTTCGGTCAGCTTTTCCCAGGGCTTGTTCTTGTCGATGCCGAACACCGACAAGACCCAGTCGATCTCGGACGCGACCCAGCCTTCACCGCGGGCCGCAGCGGCAGCCCAGGGTGTGACTGCGCCATCGCGGATGGAGAGCGCGGGGTTGGGCACGACGAGCTCCGGATCCATCTCCGGGCGCGAGCCGAGGCCGTTGCACTCCGTGCAAAAACCCATCGGGGAGTTGAACGAGAAGGATTGCGGCGATAGCTCGGGGAACGAAAGCTCGCAGTGCGGACAAGCGACGCGCTCGCTGAACGTGCGTTCGTCTTTTTCGCTCTGCGCGATGATGATGCCTTTGCCTTCGCGCAGCGCGAGCTCCACCGAATCGGTGATACGGGCGCGCGCGCCGGGCTCGACCACGACGCGGTCGACCACCAAATCGAGGTCGTGCTTGGCTTTTTTGTCGAGGGCGACGATCGAATCGTCCAACGTGACGACTTTGCCGTCGATGCGTAGGCGCGAGAACCCGCGCGTTTTCGCGTCGAGCAGGCGTTCACGGTGCTCGCCTTTGCGCTGCCGTTCGAGGGGCGCGAGCAGGAGCAGCTTGCTACCCTTCGGGTACTCCAGAATCGAGTGCACGATTTGCTGCGCCGATTGCCCTTCGGCGAGGCGCCCGCATTTCGGGCAGTGCTGCACGCCGATGCTGGCGAACAAAACGCGCAGGTAGTCGTGGACTTCGGTCACGGTGCCCACGGTCGAACGCGGGTTGCTCGAGGCCGTCTTTTGCTCGATGGAAATGGTCGGCGAAAGCCCGCGAATGGTGTCGTACTTGGGCTTCTCCATCTGCCCCAGGAACTGCCGCGCGTAGCTCGAAAGGCTCTCCACGTAGCGGCGCTGGCCTTCGGCGTAGATGGTATCGAAAGCCAACGAGGATTTGCCGCTCCCGGAGACCCCGGTGATCACCACCAGGCTCTTCTTCGGAATCGAGATCGTTACGTTTTTGAGATTGTGCTCGCGCGCGCCGCGCACCACGACGGCTTCGGGATCTCGGTCGTTCACGCGAGGGGACTAGCGCCGGACCCCGAGGGCCGCAATGCGCGGGGAACCGTGACAACGAAAACGTGCGGCGGAGCCGGAATCCCGCGAACTGAAGCCGGGAATCGCGAGCCACGCCCGCCCTCAGTTCAAGGATCGTCGCCCGTGCGGGCACGAAAAAGTGATCGGGGTTCGCCTCACCAAACACCTGCGAGGGAGCGAATTGGGTGGCCAAGAGCCACCCCGGCCGGACCTGAGGCCGCACGCTTCAGTAACGTTGAACGAACTCCGCCGGGCGGAGCAGCAAGGAAAATTAGCGAATGAAGTCTTGGGCAAGCAGTGCGGCGATTGCGCTTTCGGTTTGGGGTTTGGCGGCCTGCTCTTCGACGCCTCCCGCTGATACGTACATGCCTCCGAGCGGCGGCAGTTCGTCGACCCAAGGCGGCAGCGGGCAGACCAACGGCGGCTCCACGAACAATGGCGGGTCGGTCAGCAACGGCGGAAGCGTCAACCCGGGCGGTGGAACGACGGCGCAAGGCGGCGCATCCGGTGGCGCGGGCGGTTCGGTGAATCCCGGTGGTGGCACTGGCGGCACCGTGTCGACCGGTGAAGGGCCGTGCCCCGCTGGAGTGCTGGGTCACTGTGATGCCGGCGCGACGGCTGCGAGCTACCCGACCTACGACGGTTACACGTTGGCGTTGGTCGAAGATTTCCCGGGCCCCATCGACCTCGACAAAGATCCGATCTTCACCTGGTCTGACGGTTCTCCTGCGGACGGCCAAACGCGCTTCCGCAAGGAGCAGATCAGCTTTGCGAACGGCAAGATGATCATCAAGGCGGAGTCGCCCTGCGCGGCGCAAACGGTGAACTCTGCGTGCATCCCCGGCGGCGGCGCGAAATCCTACGCCGAGCCCGACAAGGGCAAGACCACCAGCACCCTGCAAGACATGGGCGTGTGGAGCGGCGAATTCCGCACCAAATACAACAACTACCGCTATGGGCGCTATGAAGCGAAGTTCAAGGCGCCGACCGCAAACCCGGACATCACCAAGGGTGATTTCCTGTCGACGATGTTCATCTTCCGCAGCCCGAAATGGCTGACGTGGAACGAGATCGATCTCGAACTCGAGCCGAACATCGGCGCCAAGGCCGCCGGCAACGTGGTGAACGCCACGGACCGCACGACCTACCCGTCGGACAAGAACGACGCCTGGCAGTCGGCCTTGATCAACGGCTTCAAGAACACGGACTCGCACGTGTACGCGTTCACTTGGACGCCCACCTCGGTGAATTGGTTCGTCGACGGCAACCCGGTGCAAGCCTTCGGCGGCAACGGCAACCTGCCGATCCCGAACGTGTCCGCCAAGATCATGATGAACCTGTGGGTGTTCGCGACCAACAACTTCGGCGAAGGTTCGCAGAACCAATATCCGATGCAGTCGGAGTACGATTACTTCCGCTTCTACAAGTGGAACCAAGAGACCACCTACCCGTGTGCGAACCCGCCCGCTTGCTTGCCCGCCGCAGACAAGAGCCCGTCCGCGCAGAACAACGGCACCGAAGTGAATTACGGCATGTAAATCAGCCT
>Ga0105241_10002936_pt1 | contig 12728 bp, 14 predicted proteins | sample KBSC64metaG_FD_80422 | JGI IMG/M metagenome (GOLD analysis project Ga0105241, IMG submission 80422) | Corn rhizosphere microbial communities from Kellogg Biological Station, Michigan, USA - KBS C6-4 metaG | ecosystem: Host-associated > Plants > Roots > Rhizosphere > Soil | place: Michigan, USA... | reverse complement strand
GAGCGCCAGCGACGACTGGATCGAAGCGCCAGGCTTGGATATGTGACAGGGACAGTAGAAAGTTTCAAAGGAGCATTGAGCGGCACCAAATACTCGTACGAGTATGTGAGTTCAGGTAAACCGATGGCAACGGTGATCTATTATCTGCGTGCAACCAAACGAACGATCTACCGAATTGAGTTCAGCGGTCCGCCTGGAATGTTGTTGGATTTGGCCGAACCGACGGCATCTATCGCGCGCAGTTTCCGCCTGAAATAGCCGATAAATAATTTGACAATTACAGCAACAGAAATTGTCGAATATATTCGTCGTCTGATCTGAAGAACTCTTCATCGGAGCCGTTAAAAATTATCCGGCCACTGCGCAGCATCATGATTCTTGTATTTATCAGGCATAGCCGATCTTTTTCCTCTATTAACATCACCTCACCATTCGGCTTGTAGCCCGCGTAAGTTGAAGCCATAAAACGGACGTTTTCGATGCGATGCGTGACCAGAATTGCTGACACGTCGCGCAGGTCGCGAAGTTTGATGCCGAGTTCACACATGGACCATGCTGTTGGCGGATCGAGCCCGCCAGTTGGTTCGTCCAAGAGTAGAGTCCGCGGTTTTCCCGCGAGAGCACGTGCGACGCCGACTCGGACGCGCATACCGCCTGAAAGTTGTGCGGGCATCATATCGATCGCATCCTCAAGGTCGACAAACCGCAGCAAACTACGTACTTCCTGCTCAATGATCTCTTCAGGAACACCTTGTTCATGGCATCTGAAAGCAATGTTGTCGTAAACGGAAAGCGAATCGAAGAGTGCTCCATCCTGAAAATGCACTCCGATTCGCAGTCGTACGCGATTAAGCGCCTCCTCGTCATAATCGGTGATGTCCTCACCGTCAATCAGAATCCGTCCCTCGTCCGGTTTCATGAGGCCGAGCGTTAATTTAAGTATGGTTGATTTGCCACCGCCGGAAGCGCTCAAGACGACTAACAACTCACCTCTCGTTACTTTGAAGCTTATGTCGTTAAGTATGATGTGGTCGCCATAAGCGAACTTGACATTTCGAAATTCGACCACAGGTGTGATGCGGGTTTCGTCATCGATTGCAGTAAAAATTCTGGCGCCACTTGCAGTGCAATCAGCTTCATTGCCGGGCACGGCTTCGTGAGTCGGATGCTCTTTCTCGGTGTTTCTTGAGCTCATATTGAAATAATCCGCCGGAACCTGACGAGCCACAAGCGATAAAGTAAACTAAAGTTGTCACATTAAAGCGCTTCAATTATGCACATTCCATTTGACTTCGACTTAAAGTTGGAACCAAACGGGTCATTTGCGATTCTCACCAATTACAAAGACGTTACGCTTCATTCAGCCATTGAGCACCAACGCGCCATGCGGATGTTTGCACAGAAGTATGGAGTACATCATTTCTTGCTTGACACGCGTGGGAATAGTTTTCGCGGAACCTATGTGGACTTGTTTCGGTTCGCGCGAAAACTTCTTCATAAGGAAGGCTTTGATTCCACCTGGAAGGTCGCTCTCGTAACCTCACCAAAGGATAGATCGCACGACATGCTCGAGATCTTTACGCACAACGCAGGATATCGGGTAAAGATCTTTACGAATTACGATGAAGCGCAAGTGTGGCTAACGTGGAAGTCCGACGTGTGAAGATTGTCATTCACGATGTCGGCGCGCTCACACCCTCTCTGTATAAGCAGGAACTTACTCGTCATCGTCTCGCTTAAATGCGCGATCGGTACACTTTGGGCGTGACACCGGTCCGCTTGTGAAACAAAGTCGTGAAATGACTTTGATTCTGAAAACCCACACTTAGTCCCACTTCCACTAAGGGTAAATAGTTATCCGAGAGCAATGTTTTCGCTTTCTCGATGCGGCGATCGATGACGTATCTATGCGGTGGTATTCCAGTGCACTTTCGGAACGCGCGTGAGAAGTAATGAGGGCTCATGTGAGCAACAGCAGCGATCTCGGCCAAAGTTAAATCTTTGGTCAAGTTGTCCTCGATGTAGTTAGTAACACGGCGCAGCGTGTACCCCGACATGAGAGCGTTGCAATCATGAGAGACGGTAAGTTGGGCCGAATATCTCTCGAGCAAACGCGCCGCCAGCGCGACGGCGAGTCCATCACCATAAATTCTTCCCGATGGACAGCCGGCGTCAAGTTCCGATTTTAGGGCCAATGCGATGTATTCAATCTGCGGGTCGCGTATACCCAAATGTCTCACTAAGTTGGTGTCAGTTATTCCGGATTCGTCTGCTATCTTATGAACAAACCCCGGTTCAAGTGCGAGTATGATGAATTCTGTCTCGTCGTCACCGTAAATTCCCAACGCCGTTCCTTGGGGAATAATATCCAAGCTGCCGTGCCTCACCGGTTTGCTCCGTGGGAGTTGACCGAGAAGTCGCCCCAATGTCGCCCGGCAGTAGTGCAGCGAAATAATATGTCTACGGGAAAAGCCTTGCGGAAATGCCATGGGTGGCAAGTGATGCTCTTCGACATAAAGTCCAGTCCATGAGCCCTGCCGAGCAGAATCCTCTGGAGAAAATAAGGGTTTAGGTGTTCCACTCTTGAAGTGGATTAGGATTTGGTTCTGCGAACTCGCGACGGCTCGAGAGCCGTTTTGGCGTAGGGTCTTTTCTACAGGCACCGCCCACCTCTCCGCACATGAGGTCAAAGACGTACGTACGATTCGTCAACCGGCGTTTTCTAAACAACCAACCAAGGCGCGATCGCGCGATTAAGGGACAAGAAACCCAACCAAAGAAGCTTGACACAATCCTTGCATCTTCTTTAGTTGGGCTAAGTTGCGTTAAGTAGTTGAGAGCGAACTCTACACTACACCCAGACCTTGGTCAATGACGTTCTACGAGTAGCGGAACTATGTTGATAATATCTTGCCCGCTTGTTTTTATTTAATGTCTTTCAGCGGTTCTTGGCTCGTTTCAGAGACCCTTACACCGGCATCTTCAATCGCCTCCAACAGACTATCTAATTCCCAGTCACCTTTGTACCGAACACCGTTTATAAAGAAAGCCGGTGTGTCATTCACGCCGTGTTCAGCGGCGGTGGTGCAATCGTCATTTACTTTCCCTGTGTGAGTGTGTTCAAGCATCTCCCGTTTGAAGAGATCCAATCTCATTCCCAACTGCTTCGCGTAACCAATTAGTTGGGGATCATCGAGTTTGGGGCTGTGTGAAAATAAGGAATCATGCATTTCCCAAAACTTACCCTGGGAACCGGCAGCTTCAGCAGCTTGCGCTGCCGATAATGCATGCGAATGTCTTCCAATGTCGGGAAAATGACGGAATACAAAACACACTGAATCATCCAACCAGCGCAATGCATCCTTGAGTGTGTGAAACGCAGCAACACAGCGGCGACACTCGAAATCGCCGTACTCCAGAAGCATCACCGTTGCGTTTGAACTACCCCGGAAGTGGTCTGAAGGCAACAAACCGCGCGCTTTTTTCGTCGCCATTGTGAAAGCTTCCTTACCGTGATCAGCAACTTGAACTAGTCAGTCATTAACGAACGGCTTTCACATCCGCTGAAAGCCGGGGAAGAGATCAGACGGCGTTTTTACGGAGCTTAGAGGATTGTTGGCTTGGCGTCTTTTCTGTTTTTAACTTCTATTTTCAAAACTTAACTAAAAAGCCTCGACCTAAGAGAAGACGGACTCTCTGATTGGTCGGTTTAGTCCGAATCCTTTTGCAGTGGATTCGGTCGTCTCGGCCCAGTTGGTGGCTGGCGCCGTCGTGTCGCGTCCCTGGGGAAGCGGCACTGTTGCACGTGTGCTTACGGTCGTTGACTACTCTCTTATTCTATCCGACCGGAGATGAAAAGGCGCGGGCGACAGGCCACGGCATGCGCTGTCCAGTTGCTCCAAAGTCCGGTATTGAACGAGCGCCTATGGAGTGAAGGAACCGAGGTTAAGTTTATTGGCGTAGCTGATCCATTTGTACGTTCAATTGAGTACGACGTTGGCGGGTTATCGATCATCTCGCAGGAGGACTGAATGAAACTCAACGAGCAGTCGATGAGGCGGTTGAGATCATTAATAACTCGAGGGATTGATCAGCGCGGATGCCTCACGTGTCGCTGTTTACGTAATCCCAACGAATGAAGAGCTGCTGATTGCGCTCGATACCGTACGGGTTGTGAATGGCGCAGCGTCCGGTTTTCAAAATGCGCCTGAAGCCACCGAGTACGCAAGAGCCCAATGACGTCGCAATTTACTTAGTGTCGAAATCGCGGGGAAGCGCAGTTCACTCCTTGACGAACTCAACGTCTAAGGATATCGCGACCTCCTCACCCACCAATAGCCCGCCAGCTTCTAGTACCGAGTTCCAGTTCAAACCAAAATCTTTGCGGTTGACACGAGTGGTAGCCGAAAGGCCAATTCGTGTGTTGCCCCATGGATCTTTCGTTGCGGCACTAGGCCCTTCAACCTCAAACACTACTTTGCGAGTCACACCATGCATCGTTAGATCGCCTTCTACAGAAAGTTCACCCTCACTGTTTTTCGATATCTGAGTCGATTTAAAACTGAGGTTCGGAAATTTCTCCACATCCAGAAACTCGGCACTCTTCAGGTGAGTATCTCGATCAGGTTCTCGCGTATTGATGGTCGTGGCGTCGATGAAAGCCTCAACCCGTGACTTTGTGATGTCAGACTCGTCCAGCTCCAGTTTTCCCGTAATCTTTGTGAACTCACCTTTCACGTTAGAGATCATCATGTGCTTGACTTTGAACTGTGCTGTTGAGTGAACAGGATCGATATTCCAGGTGCTTGTCTCCGTTGAAACTGCTGTGCTCATAGTGTACTCCTCATCAATCAAATCTAATGGACGCCACATCACAGCAAGTCGCCCAAAGGATAACTCAACAAATTCGTGCTCAATGCTGGCTACTATAACGAGGAGTTTAATACACGAAAGTACATAGCAGCAATTCTCAGGAGCTCCGTGAACATGAAACGACGCGAGAGGTCTGCAGCATCCGTTGCGCCGCAAGATGCCTTGTTGCCAACTTTTCCTCCTCAGAATAAAACTAAAACTGAGAGGTTACAGCCTCTTTATGCTTTTAAGTCATTTCTTTGAAGGAAGCTGTACTTTCTGCAGTGTCCGTGACGTAAAACCGTCCGTCAGCCAAAATACTTCGATAACACTCAAGGCGAGCACGATCACGAGCCACGCGAGCATCAATGAACGTGACCACTCAAGTTCTGAACCGCTACTTGCAATAAGATTCAATGCCAACGTCATTCAATAATTCACCTCCCATTAGGCTTCGTTAATTGCTCGATTGCGTGCAACCTCGACCGAGCAATGTGCTTTCGTAACCAGCGCGGATGCAACACTGCCTAGTTGAAATCGTTCAAGAGCACCACTGAACCGGCCCAAATTGACTAAAACCAGGTGTCAGCCACGATCTAGTCGCGACGACGTCCACCATGTGACTAGTTTGAATGAAGAGGATTGAAGGAAATAGAGTGAGAACTCTTAGTTACGGCGGGTGTTATCACGTGGGTGTCCCACATATCGATTCTCTGTTGCACAGAGAAAAGCTTTCTCAAACTTTTGCGGCACTACTTCAAAACAGCCACGCGAGCGGGGCGAAGAAGTTTTCCATTGATCAAATAGCCTCGTTGATACTCGCTATATACTTTGCCGGATTGTTCTCCATCGCCATCGATCACAGTCATCGCCTCGTGAATGGCCGGGTCAAATATTTCGCCTTCACTTTCAAACGCCGTGACTCCGTGCGTTTCAAGTACATCCTTGAGTCGCTGATGGACCAAGCGGAGACCGTCAGCAACTGCATCTGTTCTTTCGCCGATGTGCAAAAGCGCGCGGTCGAAGTCGTCCATCACGTCGAGAAGCGCAAGCAGAACTTCGCGTTTGCCGGTCTCTTCCGCAAGCGCGCGTTCTTCTTTCGTCCGCCGGCGGTAATTATCAAATTCGGCCAACAACCTAAGGCGCCGGTCGCGCTCTGTGGTTAGATCTTCCCGAAGTCGCGCGATATCGAGATCGCCGGACGTGGATTTCTCCCGGTCGCTAACTTCATAGATGCCGTTATTCGATAGTGTTGTCTCTTGTGCAAACTCTAAACTTTCCATATTACTTCCTCACTTCAATGATTCTTTCTTCGCTTGGCGCCTGACGAGTATCTTTACGGGAAAATACCAAGCTCCGCATAACAAATCGCGATCTTGTTAATTGCACTGATAAAGGCTGCGGTCCTGAGACTTGGGATCCGGGAATCTGATTTCCATATCTCACGAATTTGGTTGTACGCGATCGCCATCGACTCCTCCAGACCGGAGTTAACCAGATCGATCTCATCCGCGCCGCGAGCCACTGACTTTCGTTCCGCATCCGATAGTCGCCGGCCGGTGCTGTCTTCGACTACGCGCAGCAGGTTCTCAAAACTTGTTTGCTCAAACCGTTTACCCATCCTGCCGAAACGAACGTGCGACAGGTTCTTCAACCACTCGAAATATGAAACCGTGACTCCTCCGGCGTTCAAATAAATGTCAGGAATGATCAGCGCGCCTTTGCGCCGCAGAATCTCCGCCGCTGCTGCCGTAGTTGGTCCATTAGCTGCCTCGGCAAGAATCCTGGCCTTGACCCGTCCCGCGTTTTCTTCCGTAATCTGGTTCTCAAGCGCAGCGGGAATCAGGATGTCGCATTCTAGTTCCAGTGCTTCCTCTCGAGTGTTGAGATTGGTTGCGCCCGGAAAGTTGAGGAGCGAGCCGGCTTCCTTCCGATGTTTCATCACTGCCTCAACGTCGAGACCATTTGCGTTATAGATGGCGCCTTCGTATTCGGCGATCGCAATGATGAGCCCTCCGCCTTGTTGACAGAAGCGAGCTGTGTTGTAGCCAACGTTGCCAAGTCCTTGCACTACGATCCGCTTACCCTCGAGGCCCTTTTCGAGACCGAGTTCTTTCATGTCATCCGAGTGACTACATATTTCTCGCAGACCGAAGAAGACTCCGCGTCCGGTGGCTTCAAGTCTTCCTCTGACCCCACCCTGGGAGACAGGTTTGCCGGTTACAGAAGCAAGGGCATCAATCTGTCCTGGGTGAAAAGCGGAGTACGTATCCACTATCCACGACATCTCGCGCTGGCCGGTTCCATAGTCCGGGGCGGGCACATCCACTCCCGGACCAATAAAGTTTTTCTTAATCAGCTCTGAAGTGTACCGGCGCGTGATCTGTTCCAACTCTTCAACCGTGTAGTTCTTCGGATTGATCTTCACGGCGCCTTTTGCGCCCCCGAAAGGTACGTCCATCACGGCGCATTTGTAGGTCATCAGCGCGGCCAAAGCCTTCACTTCATCTTCATTCGCGTCTTCGGAGTACCTGATGCCACCTTTCACCGGCAACTTGTGATGACTGTGCTGTGCGCGCCAGCCTGAAATCACTTCGTAGCCGCTTCTGGTGCGCACCGGAAACTTGAACGAGTAAACACTGTTACAGACCTTGATCTGATCTAAAAGACCTTTTGGGTATTCTGTGAACGACGCAGCCTGATCAAAATAGACCGAAACGTTGTCAAAAAAGCCTGACTGCGGTTGATTTGTATTCATCGCATTACTCCTTCAGTTTGAGTGGGGCCAATAAGTTCACCCATGCCGTATTCGTCGAGCAGTAGCAGATAGCCTAGTGCCAATGCTTCGTCTTCTAATCGGTTACTTACGTCCAGATCCCTTGACGGCACCCTGCTTCCTAATTGATTCAGCGACCAGCTCAGATATTCCCTGATAGATCCGCCACAATGCTGATACTCTTTGTCATCGCGTTCAAGCGCGCGGACAACATCGACCGCAGTCGTTCCGCTAAATTCTTTTTCTCGCCGTCGAAAGATCATCTGCCTCCTGGAGACCTTACCTCTAAGTACATAACAGTCCTTTGCAGAGTAATCGTCTCGCCACTCTGGCGCGAGAGTGTTTTCACGCGTGGATTGCAGGAGTTATCTCGTGTCTTACGCGAGGTGAGCTTGTGTCGAAGAGAATAGATGATGATCACCGTGGCAACCCGTGCCTAGAACGAGTGTTTTCACGCTATATGGAAGCGGCACTTTCATTTAACCTGAAGTCTTTTGCAGGTTGGAATTGAAATGAGATCAAATTTATCATCGCTGGCAACTTCATTCAGACGCTGGGCTAAGTTACTCATCGGATTCGCATGTTTTGGTTTCAGCATAGCCTTTATGAAACAAGCGAACTTAGGTCTGGGTCCCTGGGACGTTCTGAGCGATGGCCTGGCGGGATTAACCGGAATGCAGCTTGGTACTGTGTCCATCATTATAGGAATCGTCCTGTTGCTGCTCTGGATTCCGATTCGGGAAAAACCGGGTTTGGCGACGGTGCTGAATGTTCTACTAGTCGGTTTGTTTGCGAATGTGACCCTGGCCCTTGTCCACAGTCCGAGCGGTACCTTCCTGCGTAGTCTTTGGTTCGTGACCGGGTTAATTCTCGCGGGACTGGGTACAGTCTTATACCTGAGTAGTCAACTCGGTGCGGGTCCGCGTGATGGTCTCATGCTTGGCTTGAGCAGGATAAAGGGTTGGAGTGTCTCTCGCACTCGCACAGCTCTGGAAGTTCTTGTACTTATTGTTGGCTGGGTACTCGGTGGGGCGGTGGGGATCGGAACAGACATTTTTGCGGTAACCATTGGCCCAACTATTCAATTCATCGCGAGCAAGGCTGGCCAGGACCTGGGGAACTCGACGATTCAGTCATGATCTGAATGCTGCGGACGCTTTTGTTATACTTGGCATCAAGCCATCAATTCAGAGGTACCAATGAGCATTCGTGGGCGATTACTGACGTTAGCGGTTGGCGGTGTTCTGCCGCTGCTAATTATCGGGCTGATCGTTCTGTGGGTGATTTGGACTGAAAAGCGAAATCAGCTCAACGACTCCTTGGAGCAGCAGGCAGAGTTAGTCGCAGTGGTTTTCGATCGCTGGCTCGACGCTCAGTATCAACCGCTCAGAACGATAGCATCGTATCAATCTGACCACCTGAAGGAACCTACTAATCTGAAGGCTGATTTGCGGGCGGCTATGATCCCTCGTCGCCCCTGGGTCGATATTCGTGTTCTGGACCCGACTGGAAAAGTTGTCGCCGTCGAACCTGCCGGCGCCGGCAATCTTCCCGCCGCCGTCAGCGAAAAGCTCCTCAGTGAAGCGAAACGCGGTGCTTCTGATCTACAAACCGATTGGACGCTTGGAGAAGGACACTACCTTCTCGCACTCGTAGTACCTACGGAAGGCGGCGGCGCAGTGATCGCCCGGATAAGCGGTTTGGCGTTAAAGGACGCACTGCATGGCATTACTTTGCCTGAGCGAGCAGTGGTTACCTTACTCGATCAGAATCATCGCATCATTTATCGGAGCCAAACCGCGGAATCCGCGTTGGGCCTGGATCTCAGCGGCACGGATCAACTGTCAGCACTAAACGAACGCAATACCGCAGTCACGATGAGAAAAAGCTCTGTTGATGGCGTTGAACGAGTCTACGGTCTGAGCCGTGTTGGAAATACTGGCTATGTTGTGATGGTCGGGGTCCAAAGCGCCGTTCTTTATGCCTCTGCATGGCGACAGCTGATGAGCTATGCCGTAATGGGTCTAATAGTTGTGTTTTGCGCGGTGACGGCGGCACTCCTGATTGCACGAAGTATCGCACGGCCTGTGCGTCTACTCAGTTTTGCCGCCGACGAGTTTGGTAGCGGAAACTTCTCTGCGCGTGCGCCTGCCGAAGGACGCGATGAGATTTCGCGGCTGGGCGTTAACTTCAATGCAATGGCAGAGCGTCTGCAGAAAAGAGAAGAGAGGTTCACCGAGCTCGACAGACTAAAATCGGAGTTCGTCTCGACCGTCTCGCACGAGCTGCGCACACCTTTGACGACAATTAAAGCATTGACGCGTCTTTTAATGCGCGACGGATTGGATGAGAAGAAAAGACGTGAGTACCTTGAAACAATTTCAGTAGAGTGCGATCGTCAGATTGATCTTGTACTCAATCTTCTAGACCTGTCTCGCATCGAAGGCGGTGTGCTGCGTGTCACGCACGAACGAATTGACGTGCAGGAAGTGATCTCGTCTGTCGTCAAATCCGAAACACGATCGGCCGAAAAGAGAGGGCATGACCTTCAGTTCGAAGCCAACCTTGAAGTCCCGCCAGTCTGCGCTGATCCGAAAGAGCTTCGTCGTGTTCTGTCGAACGTAGTCGAGAATGCCATCAAGTACACACCAGACGGTGGGCGCATTGTCTTGTCTGCACTTCAACAGAATGGCCATGTGGATATAAGCGTGGCAGATAACGGCCGAGGTATACCGCCGGAAGACATGCCGATCCTGTTTGACAAATTTCACCGCGGGCGTCCAGCCCCCCACTCCGAGGCTATGCGTAATGCCACGAGCGATGCTGAGTTTTTAGAGGACGCCGATGTTTCCGGCATCGGCCTCGGCTTGTACCTGGCAAGAAATGTGATGGAGCAGATGGGAGGACGTATCACCGTAGAGAGCGAGGTAGGGCGAGGCAGCACATTCAGATTGCACTTACCGGTGTGGAGTGACGCAGGCTGCAATAAACGTAGTATTGAGGAAGGCGCCGATGGCAAAACAGTTGTTGGTCGTTGATGACGATCCCGGTCTCTTGCTTGCAGTATCGGAAACGCTGCGCGCCGAAGGTTATGAGGTGCAGACGGCTCGTCGCGGCAGTGAAGCAATGATCCGCGTTGCAGAATCCCTTCCGGATCTGATCATCAGTGACATTCGCATGCCGGGTATGGATGGCTACGCCCTTGTGCGTAATCTGCGCGCCTCACCGCGGACTCGTCTCGTCCCGATCATCTTCCTCACGGCTAAAGACGAAACAGCGGATCGCATCGCGGGGTTTCGTACCGGCGTGGATGCCTACGTCACAAAACCTTTTGAAACCGAAGAGTTGGTCGCTATTGTGAAGAGCATTCTCGACAGAGTACAGCGTACCCATTCTGACTTGGCGCGGATGTTTGGAGATCAGGAAGCCACTGAAGTAGACCCCGTACGCGATGAAGAGTTAACAGACGCAGAGTGGCGCGTTGCGGAAGCAGTCGCGCGCGGACTCTCAAACAAGGAGATTGCCGCCGAGCTAAAGCTCAGTTTAAGAACGATAGAGGGTCACATCAGCCGCATTCTCGACAAGAAGAATTTGAGCAACCGGGTGGAATTGGCCCTGCACGTGCGAGAACGACGGCAATCAGACTAACTTCAGAAGAATGGGAGGTGGTCTGCCAACCCATGATTTTTGTATTTATCAGGCAGAGCCGATCTTGCTCCTCCATTAATATCACCGCGCCATTGGCCCAATTAAGTAAACTACACTTGTCACATTAAAGCGTTTTAAAGCTGAACATTCCAGTTGTTGGCCAGGCGCCGTGTATATGCTCGTGCTTGCGCCGTAAGTTTCCCTTCAAATAGCACCTCACGCCTCCCTCAATATTTCGAATTGTCATAAGAATCAGGATTTAGAGGGCGATCACTTATTCAGCGCGCGCTTAGTTCAATGCGAAGCGGATTTCTGCGCCCTGGAGGCCACTGTTTTAAGTGAGGCAGTCAGGTGTAAATACGCGGAAATTCAGGTGTTAATACGCTACTTCGCTCGTGTCGTTCCGACTACTCTAGGCACTGTAGAAGGCGGATGGCTGCGAATATGAAGGAGTAATTAAGCGGATGTCCCTGGCGGAGACTAAATATGTGGTGTTTTCAGAACACGAAGTTAAAAAACAAGCAACAGAAAGTTTGCCTGAGACTCTGCGGCGTTGGCTTGTCAAATGTCCACAGTGTGCCGAGGTTAGATTGGTGGTAGGAGCGCGCGAAAACGAACGTTACGTCTGCAAGGATTGTGAGCACAGTTTCACCATCAGGCTCTCAGTCGCGAATAACAGTATTGAAGAAGGACTGGATCGATATAGCACTCTTAAGAATGGAGAAGAATAGACAATGTCTTATCACGGACCAATGCTGATTAAAGAGCCCGAGCTTCGTTGGCCCATCGTATTAATCGCTGCATTGCTAACCATGGCAATCGCTTTGCTGGTTGCAACGATGCACTTTGTGGCTTCGACGACGCCGTTGGTGAATCGGTCTTCGCCGGCGCAGTTCGAATGGATGCTACAACCAGGACACTCGGATTTTGATCAATTCAGACAACAGATCAGCATCGAGCAATTAATGGGAAACGAGAAGCTGCATCCATTTAATAACCTGGTGGTGGAATTGACTGGAGTGGTCAGAAACGAAACCGGCCAAGCCATTAGTGGACTGGAAATGCGCGGAGCAATTGTGGACACAGAAAACTCGATTGTTCGTGAACGAACTGTTGCCGTGATTCCTCTCCAACAAACCGCACTCGAGAATAACGAAGCGATCAATGTTCGTATTTTGCTGGAAGGTATAGACAGGGACTCAGATCGCGCGCGTGCAGTGTTGGAAGTTACTGGTATTACGTTTGACTGATCGGTGCTCGGCATTGCTGCAGGTCAGCCTTGAGAACGAGAAACGTGAGGTGGGATTGTGGAGGCCGTGCTTCAAGAAGCTCGGGTAGATCAAGCTGGATTTACAGATCGTGTCAACCGAGTTAGTAAGGTTTTCAGACGTGTATTGGGATGTTGGCACCGGCACATGAGTCTCCCATTTACACGAGGAAACGAAACTTATCG
>Ga0105241_10002935_pt1 | contig 12729 bp, 11 predicted proteins | sample KBSC64metaG_FD_80422 | JGI IMG/M metagenome (GOLD analysis project Ga0105241, IMG submission 80422) | Corn rhizosphere microbial communities from Kellogg Biological Station, Michigan, USA - KBS C6-4 metaG | ecosystem: Host-associated > Plants > Roots > Rhizosphere > Soil | place: Michigan, USA... | reverse complement strand
CTCAAGCGGCGTGAGCGGCCATGGTTCAGGAGGGCGAAGGGGCTGCTGAAGCAATTGCCGGCCTGAGTGTAGTGGAACGTTGGACAACGCGAACGCAAAACAGAGACTATCCGGTCCTAAAACAGCACTGATTGAATTCGCTCTCGTGTTCGTGAGTGCGTTCTGTTGGAATCACTTTAGAAAAACCAGCGAAAGTCTCATGGATACGGCCGGGGTGGCAGCTCCGACTGCTTTTGTTTTTTCCTTTTTCAACGCTCCAAGTAGGGCAATTTTCGCTGTCCGTCATTCCGTCAGGTGCTAAAATTCGCCGCTGAGGCAAACTCATGCAGAAACTTCCATTAATTACATTCGTCGTACTCCTAAGTTGCACAGTCGCCCACACCCAGCAAAAGCTCTCCGTCCACTGGGAAGAACTTACCGCTGAGGATTTTACGAAAGGCATTCAGAAATCTGGCGGGACGTGCATGCTCCCATTCGGAATCCTGGAAAAGCACGGGCCGCATCTTCCACTGGGAACGGACCTATTGGACGTTCGCTATGCAGCTCTGCACGCCGCGGAACAGGAATACGTCGTAGTCTTTCCGGAATATTATTTCGGGCAAATTTTCGAGGCCAAGAGTCAGCCGGGGACAATTGCTTACAGCTCTGAGTTGCAACTCGAGCTATTGCAGCAGACCACCGATGAGATGGCACGCAATGGCTGTAAAAAGATCATTATTGTTAATGGCCACGGTGGGAACGAGCATCTGCTCCCGTATTTTGCGCAGTCGCAGCTCGATCAGCCGCACGACTACGTAGTTTATGTTTTCGACCAGCGCAGTCCTGAGTCGGGCGGACCTCCTAAGAAGACCTCCATCGACATGCACGCCGGCGAGAGCGAGACTTCCAAGATGATGATTGCGCGTCCGGATACGGTGCATCTGGACCGGGCGAACAAGGAATCAGGGGCCGACCAGCACCATCAGAATCTGCCGGAGGACGTTTACACCGGCATCTGGTGGTACGCGCGGTTCCCGAACCACTATTCCGGGGACGGCTCCGCCGCCACCAAAGAGCTTGGGCAATTTCAATTGAACTGGTGGATCAGCACGCTCGTGAAGACGATCCAGTCCGTAAAGGCTGATGATGCCAGCTTAAAGTTGCAGAACGAGTTCTATGAGAAGGCAAGGCATCCATTAGACACTCCGCAATAGTGCACGATGAATTACTGAGCTGCAATGCAGGGGCGAAGAGCGTGCTCAACCCTGTCGAACGCAATGTGTGTGCGACCGGAGGTGGCTACCGGAATTTTGACCTGGCTGTCCGCTATCGGACACACACGTTCAGCTTCGAACATTCATTGCGCACACCATCCCGTTCGTGCCATCCCGCGCCTTGATGAAACAATCGCTTAGGTAACTTCGTATTTGGTTAAGCAGGTGCATCCATTCAGTCGAATAGGTCTGCACCGAGTTCGCCCAGGAGCCTCCCTTTGATTCTCCACGATCTTCGAATTGCCTCTCGCCACCTGCTCAAGTCGCCTGGATTCTCGTTGACGGCAGTTCTCATGCTCGCATTCGGAATCGGAGCGATGACTGCGATATTTTCAATTGTCGAATGCGTGATGCTGCGGCCACTTCCGTTTCCGCAATCCGACCGACTGGTGCTACTCGGCGATGCCATTCAGGGCGCTGATGTTGCGAATGGCGCGCCCAGTGTTACTGGTCCTGAGATCCCTAATTACTTGCGCGACACGCATAGCTTCGAAAGTTTGGGGGCATATCGCCGAACGGGATACGAACTCTCCGGAATTGGCGATCCGGCACCAGTGAACGCTACGCGTACGGGTGCGGGAGTATTTTCAGCTTTGCGAGTGCAGCCGCTGATGGGCCGTTATTACAGTCAGCAGGAGGATGAACAAAAACAGCAGATTGTGGTCATCAGTTACGCCACGTGGCAAAACCGGCTGCACGGCAACCGAAATGTGCTGGGGACAAAGATTCTGCTCGACCGCAAGCCGTACGAAATTATTGGCGTGATGCCACGCAATTTCGAGTTCCCGCTCGACCCCGGTCAGCTGAATCAGAGCGAGCTGTGGGTCCCACTGAGCCTGACTCCCGATGACGGGCCCGGCAGCTGGAATTTCACCATGGTTGGACGGCTTAAGCCGGGAATTTCTGGCGCGCAGGCGCAGAGTGATGCGGAGCGGGTTGCTAAGGAAAACATGGCCGCGTTCCCGCCGTTTATGTCCAGCCTGCATATCAATGCGGTCGTGCATTCGCTCCATGAGGACACGATTCGGGACTCGCGCCAACTGCTTCGCACGCTTCTCTTCGCCACCGCGGTTGTGTTGCTGATTGCATGCGCAAACCTCGCGGGCTTGCTGCTGGTGCGCGCCATTCGTCGCAGGCGTGAAATCGCAGTTCGGTTGGCCTTAGGGGCGGGTGCGCGCGCGCTGTTGCGCCAGGTAATGATTGAAAGCCTTCTGATCAGTGTCACCGGCGGCATACTCGGACTGCTGTTCGCCGAAGTTGCGCTGCGTGTCGGCATCAGCAGCTTGCCGGAGAATCTGCCGCGGATCAATGAAATTGGAATCAACTGGCAAGTGGTGCTGTTTGCGCTCGGTCTTGCCGTGATCACGGGAATCATGTGCGGATTGGCGCCGGCGTTCGCCGGCTTGCGCACGAGCGTCAATGATTCTTTAAAGGAGGGTGGACGCACTGGAACTGCCGGCGGAGGACACGCCCGACTGCGTTCTGCACTCGTAGTGGGCGAGATCGCCATTGCGCTAGTGCTGCTGGCCGCCTGCGGTCTCTTGTTGCGCAGCTTTGAAAAAATGCGTGAAGTTGATCTGGGCTTTCGTCCCGATCACACCCTGGTAGCGGGGTACTCGCTTCCTCAGAAACAATATTCCACGCAGGCGCAAGCTGACAGCTTCAACGATGAAGTGCTGCGCAGGGTGCAACAGCTTCCTGGCGTAAAGTACGTCGGAGTCACGTCATTCCTACCCGCAGCAGGCAGTGACAGCAACAGCACGTTTATCGTGGAAGGTTACGTTCCCCCGAAGGGCGCAAACCTGAATCTGGCAACTCCGATGCTGATCGAGGGTGCTTATCTGGAGGCGATGGGCACACCGTTGCTTGCGGGGCGACGTTTCACAGATGCCGACACGCCAGATAGTCAGCTCGTGGCTTTGGTCAACCGTAAGTTTGCACAGCACTTCTGGCCCAATGGCGATCCCGTCGGTAAGCGATTCCGCATCGGCATACCCGAGACACCGACGCCGTGGATCACGATCGTGGGAGAAGTCGCCGACGTCAAGGAAAGCTCGCCCGATGATCCCAGCAAGGAGCAGTGGTATCAGCCCATCAAACAATTCGAGAAAAGTTTAGGACCGATCGGTCAGCCCACAGATATCAATGGCAACTCCGGCTACATCGCGATCCGGACAGTCACCGAGCCGGAGCAGATGGCCAACGCGCTTCGTGCAGCAGTCCGGTCTATCGATCCACAATTGCCGTTATCTCAAGTGCAGAGTATGGAGCGCGCGGTTTCCGACAGTGAAGCTCCACGGCGGTTCAATACTGCAATCATCTCCGTATTTGCGATCGCGGCCGTATTGCTGGCTGTGCTTGGAATTTACAGCGTGATTGCATTCTCCGCGGCATTGCGTGAACAGGAGATGGCGATTCGCATGGCTTTGGGATCGCAGCGTTCGGGGATACTGCGGCTGATCTTTGCCTCCGCGACGAAGCTCGCCGCGATCGGTTGCGCGATTGGATTGCTGGGCGCTGCCGCTGCTTCCAAACTGCTGCAGGGGCTGCTCTTTAATGTGAGTCCATTTAATCCGCTAGTGTTGTCGGCGGCGGCTGTGCTCGTACTGCTGCTTGCGCTGGTTGCGTCACTGCTGCCGGCGCTTCGTTCGGCGTCCATCAATCCGATGAGCGCACTGCGAACGGACTGAAGTCGGGCGCCATTCAGCCGCCCCCGCCTGCTAAACTTTTCAGGTGTCGGAAGTCATGCATCTTGAGTGCACCAAATGTGGTGCACACCTTGCACCTGGTATTCCGCAGAACGTTTGCCCGAAAGACGGCGGAATTCTCTTTGCCTTATACGATTTGGGAGAGTTAAAGCACTACTTTAAGCCGGAAGCTCTGCGCGGCAGAGAAGCCAGCTTGTGGCGGTATCGGGAAGTCTTACCCGATGTCGATCCGGTGACATTGGGCGAGGGCTTCACGCCGCTTCTGGCCAGCCGGGAATTTCCGAATGTCCGGATCAAAGACGAAGGTCTGAACCCTACGGGTTCGTTCAAAGCACGGGGAGTTACTGTGGCGATCAGCGTCGCGAAGGCATTGGGATTGAAGAAGCTTGCAATGCCGTCCGCCGGAAACGCGGGCAGTGCGCTGGCAGCATACGCCGCTGCCGCGGGAATTGAAGCGCACATTTTTATGCCGCGGGATGTGCCGGCGGCCAATCGCATCGAATGCGAAATTTACGGTGCGAGGTTAACGTTGGTAGATGGTCTGATAAGTGACTGCGCTCGCATCGTCTCCGAGCGCAAAGATGAGGAAGGCTGGTTCGATCTTTCCACTCTGAAGGAGCCGTACCGCGTGGAAGGCAAGAAGACTATGGCGTACGAACTCTACGAGCAACTCGACGGCAAGCTGCCTGACGCCATTATCTTTCCGTGCGGCGGAGGCGTGGGCGTAATTGGAATGTGGAAGGCGTTCGAGGAGATGGAGCAGTTGGGATGGATTGATGGCGAACGTCCGCGCATGATTGCTGTTCAGGCCGAGGGCTGCGCGCCGCTGGTAAGAGCCTGGGAACAGAGCAGGACGACAGTCGAACCCTGGCAAGATGCTTCGACAATTGCGGCCGGACTGCGAGTGCCGCGGCCGTATGGCGACTACCTGGCGCTCGATATTCTCAAACGTAGCGGCGGAACTGCTGTGGCGGTCAGCGATCAGGAAATTCGCAATGCCGTCCGTGAGTGGGGAAGCAGGGAAGGGATTTTCGCCGCGCCCGAGGGAGCTGCGAGCCTGGCGGCCTATCGCAAACTGTTGCAGCCGGCCAGCGGTAAACCATTTCTTGGCGAGAAGGATACTACTGTTCTCTTTAACACCGGCATCGGACTGAAGTACCTGGATGTTCTGCAGGACAAAAAACAGCCGGCAATACGTCACATTGGCGGCATTATCGGGCCTTACTGAAAATGGCGAGCAAATATGAGTACTTCAATCGCCACGCAGTGCTAAATTCTTTTTAGCATCTTCCTACATCCATGGACCAGAGCCTCAGCCTGATTCTCATTAACCTGATGGTGAAGCTCGGTCTCGCCGCCGCGCTCGCCGCTGCGTTAGTGCGTTCCGTGGAGTTCAAGGCGTTGCTCTTCCGCGAGGACCGCTCGTTACGCGACCGCATTTACCTGGTTTTATGGCTGGTGATTTCCGGATGGATTGGCAAAGCTCTGGTGCTTGGTGTCTGGATTAAATTCGGTCCTGCCAACAGGTTCACCGGCGATCTTTTATTTGAAACCACAATTCTGCTGGGAGCTCTTGCCGGGCGAGGCGCCGGCGCTTTCGGCGGAGCTCTCATGGCTGTTCCGGCGGCGTTCAACGGGGCTTGGGTGCTGCTTCCTATGAACGCTTTGATCGGGCTGGTAGCGGGTCAGTTGCGCGAGTTCAGTCCTAATCACGAAGAGATCTGGAAATTTTCGCCATTCAACTATCTCAGCGTTCTGCGCTGGTTCCGGCGTACCGAGCCCCGCCCCAGCTTCTCCGACTGGCAAATGGTGTTTCTGCTCAGCATTCTGGTATTGCGTTTCATGCAGAATACCGCGATGCGGTGGGTGCCTGCGTATAGCAACGCTCCCCAGCCCCATTGGATCGAGGCACTGGGCTATGCGGCCTCGGTCACGGTGATTGTTATCGAGCTCAAAATCTGGAACGGGGTACGCCTGCAAATCAAGTTGGAAGAGCAGGAGCGTCTGTTATTGCAGGCCCGCATGGCGGCCCTTCAGAACCAGATCAATCCGCATTTTTTGTTCAATACGCTGAACTCGGTTTCGTCCCTGGTCCGCATCGCGCCCGACACCGCGCGCGAACTGATCATCAAGCTTGCGGCAATTCTCCGCAAGCTGCTCCATAGCAGCGACGCTTTCGTCCCTTTACAGGAAGAAATCGACTTCATCGATAACTATCTCGATATCGAAGTCGTCCGCTTCGGCCGCGACAAGTTGAAAGTGGTGAAGGAACTCGATCCGGCATCACTCGATGTAATGGTGCCCAGCATGCTGTTACAGCCGCTAGTTGAAAATTCAATCAAGCATGGGCTTTCCTCGAAGATTGATGGCGGCAGCATCTTTCTCCGCAGCCTACTCACGGATTCTTTGCTTACAGTTGAAGTGGAAGACGACGGTGTAGGCATGGGAGCGGCACAGTTACTCGAACGCCCGACCGGACTGGGCGAAGGCGGGATCGGAATGGCCAACGTCGCCGAACGGCTCAAGGTGTTGTACGGTGATACTGCGAAAATGACCATCGACAGCCGCAATGGGACCGGAACCCTGGTTCGCTTGCGCTTGCCGGTATTGCCCAGCGATATGAGCCAGCTCTTCTACGAAGAACGCGCCAGCACCCGCCAGTAGAACTCCTCGTATTGAGGAATGATTTTCTTGGCTGAGAATTTATCTGAGGCGGCTTTGCGGCAATCTTTCCCCATGGCCCGGAGACGATCTTCGTCTCTCAGGATTTCGACAGCGTAATTCGCCATGGCGTCCACATCGCCAACATCGGCCAGCCAGCCGGTCTTCCCATGCTCAACCACTTCCGGCATGCCGCCTACACGCGTACCGATCGGGACCACTTCGCAGGCCATGGCCTCAAGAGCGGCGAGCCCAAACGACTCGAGCTCGCTGGGGAGCAATAGAACATCGGCAATGGCGAGTTTCTCGGCTACCTGTTCCTGCTTGCCCAAAAAAATCACGTCGTTGTGAATGCCTTTCTGCACAGCGAGCCGCTCCGCAGGAGACCGTTCCGGCCCGTCGCCCATCAGCAACAGCTTGGCGGGAATTTGTTTGCGCACGCGGTCGAAAATTTCAATCACGTCCATCACGCGTTTAACCGGGCGAAAATTTGATACATGTACCAGTATGCGCTCGCCGTTAGGACCATACTCAGCGCGGCTCTTGCCCAGTTCTTTGTCGCGACAATAAAGCTCGCAATTCACAAAGTTGTAAATGACGTCGATATTGTTGGTTATGCCAAACTCGGTCAATGTGCGCTCGCGCAAATAATTCGAGATTGCAGTAACCCCGTCGCTCTGTTCAATGGAAAAACGTGTCACCGGAAGATAAGACGGATCAAGACCGACTAAGGTGATGTCTGTGCCGTGCAATGTAGTGACGAACGGCAAACGGCGGTGCTTAGGTCCCCATGCCAGCATTTGCCGCGCCAGCATTGCGCTCACGGAATGCGGAATGGCGTAATGCACGTGCAGCAGGTCAAGATCGTAGATCTCAGAGACTTCCGCCATGCGAGTGGCTAGCGCCAGATCATATGGCGGATACTCGAACAATGGATAGCGTGAAACTTCAACTTCGTGGTAGTGAATGTTCGGGGCGGGCCGCGTCAGGCGAATGGGCTGTGCATACGAAATGAAATGGATCTCATGGCCGCGTTGCGCCAGCTCCAGGCCCAGTTCGGTCGCGACGACGCCGCTGCCTCCGTACGTCGGATAGCACGTAATCCCGAGCCTCAGCCTGCGGCCGTCTGCCATGCACGATTCGATGGCCGGAGCTTGCCGGGGATTCAATTTTAAGGATTCGAAGGCTGCTCTTCAGCTGCCTTGGGTGGCAGAGACCGAGAAGCCCTTGTCCATCTTCTCGAGATACTGTTGAAGTTTTTCCTGGTGGTGCATTTCCAGCACGGTGAATTCGATGCCCATGCCCACTCCCGGATCGCTGGCGCGGACCAGACCCTTAGTGGTGATCTTCTGAGAATCGATCCAGAAAGTAATAATCAGTTCGCTGCCTATTGGCAAAGGGGACAGACTCTCTACATAGCAGCCGCGGCCACCGATGTCGGTAGCGCTGCATTGCATGTGCGGACGGCTGCCATCGGTGAAGCTGATGGTAAGCGGAAAACTGACTTTGTGGCGCATGAACCTGCGCTTGTCTGAGCCCCGCGGTGCAACTAGCGCCGCGGTTTTAGTTTCGGAGGTTGCCTCTGCCCAGGGCGCGGTTTGACCAGCCTGCAGTTGTACTCCAGCTTCAACGGTATTCGGCAAGAATCCCGGTTTTACCCACTTAATCTCGAAGCGGGCCTTCTTGTCGGCATGCTGTATGCCGATCACCTCGCCAACTTTCAATGAGTGCTCAACCCGCGTCAGGGTCGCGCCTTCGCTGCTTAGATTCGATGCCACTGCCTTCTGGAAGAAGGCCTTGCCGTCCGCATTCATACCAAATACGCGTACGGGGATTTCAGCCGACACTCGTGACTCGGGCCTTTTTTCCATAGAAATCGTCCAATGATACCCCGCATACGCACAAGCAGCGATAGCCCGAAAGTGTTGGTACTGCCGAGAGTGCCGATACTTTCGCCGGTTTCTTAGGTTTGGAGGGGCAAATCGCGGTAGGAAATCAGATGAATGCCCTCTCGTTCCAGGGCTTCTTTTGTTGCCGGAGACGTAAGAATCGCAAGTTCTTTCTCACGGGAATCGCGCAGCCGGGTCTGGACCACGTCCAGTTCGGCATCGTTGTAGCCGGGATGGCTGACAAACTCCCAAGTTCCTTCAGGAAGGTTCTGAATAAGAGATTGAAAAGCCTCCTGGGTCAGCCCTCCAGTAGCGGCAATGCCGACACAGCCGTCAGGGGTGACAACTCCAGCCTCAACGAGGGCTTCCTGAAAGCCGGCGCGAAAGCGCCGCATGAGGCGTAGCTGGAATTGACGTTTCCAGTGGCGCACGGTGGCAACTACCAGCGGCTCAAATGGATTTCGCACTGCCCGGATGCCGCACTTTTTGGCGGCGCGCAGCATCCCCTTCAGCACAACCGGGAACATATGGGTATGCTTGTGCGAGTCCAGATGGGAAACCGCAATACCGGCGGCTTGAAGTTTCTGAATTTGAGCGGTCACTTCGGCTTCGACCTGAGCCGGGTCCAGGCGACCGGACGCAGCACGCATGGCGAAATTTGTCAGGCGATCGCGAAATTTGGGCCCAACGGTCAGCGAGGGAACGGTCGCTGCATCCAATACCGGGACTCCGTCCACCAACACGACATGACATCCCACGCTGAGCCGAGGCTCTTGCGCGGACAGAACCGCGGCTTCGGCAAATTTTTCGCCGCAGGCCATCAAGGTGGCAGACGTGACCACGCCGTGAGCGTGGCTTTCCACGATTCCGCGGTTCACGCCGCTCGTCAGCCCAAAATCGTCGGCATTGATGATCAGGCGGCGCAAGCTGCGAGTTTACCCTGTTGTGTTTGATTATCGCTATCCGCGATGGAGCCGCACGCCGAGAAGAACCGCAAACATGCACAGCAAATTGTTGGCTACGATGTTAAGCACGAATGCCCCAGCTTTGCCTTCATGCAGATATGCAACGCTCTCATATGCGAAAGCGGAGAAGGTTGTAAATGCTCCACAAAAGCCGGTCGCCATCAACAGTCGCCACCGATCATGTTCATGGTCAGCGGTCCAGGTGAGAGCATAGCCAACGATGACGCATCCGACTACGTTTACGATCAACGTCCCATAGGGAAAGCCGTGATGGTGTGATAATTCCGAAGACAGGTGAGTAATTAAAAACCGGGCGAGAGCACCGGCAACGGCTCCGACAGCTACGCAAATGATGCTTAGCAGCATGACGAACTCCTACCAAGAAGTAGTAGGAGTCATCAGCCCGGGAGGGGCGGTTATGGCGAACTCCATCGCCGCTCAACATTGTAGCAAACCGTACACGAGAATTGAGCGTGTCAATTTGCCGCCCTTGCCTGGAGAGGAGATGATGTGAAAGAAATCGTCGGGGCGTTTCTGATGCTGAGAAGATTGTCACATGACTAGCGAGACTCAACAGTCGGAGCTCAAGAGCAGAGCGCTCAAGTTCGTGATCGCCATCGGAATCGTCAGCTTGTTTGCCGATTGGGCTTATGAAGGCGCCCGCAGCATCACCGGCCCGTACCTCGCAATTCTTGGCGCCAGCGGCGCGCTGGTCGGCTTCATCGCGGGTTTCGGGGAATTGCTCGGTTACGGCCTGCGCATCGTCTCGGGCAAGCTCAGCGAGCGCACCCATCAGTTCTGGCCGATGACTCTCTTCGGGTACACCATGCAGATGACCGCCGTGCCACTTTTGGCATGGGCACCGAACTGGCAAGTCGCTGGACTGCTCATCATCGCCGAGCGCATTGGCAAAGCCATTCGCAACCCTCCGCGCGACGTGATGCTGTCGCACGCAGCCAAGCAGGTTGGGTTAGGTTTCGGCTTTGGACTTCACGAAGCGCTCGATCAACTGGGCGCATTGGCTGGTCCGTTGGTGATTGCCTTTGTCCTGGCGCGCGGAGGAGATTATCGGGCCGCATTTGCAGCTCTACTCATACCTGCAGTTCTGACTGTCATTCTGATCTTCACTGCCCGGCTTTTGTATCCGAAGCCGCAGGATCTGGAGGCCACCCGCCTTCCCGACGTCCACGCCGCCGGATTGCCGAAAGTCTTCTGGATTTATCTTGTGGGTGCGGCATTAGTCGCGGCCGGGTTCGCCGACTTCTCTCTGATGGCTTTTCACTTCGAAAAAGCTGCGGTCATCCCCAAGACCTGGGTGCCGCTGTTCTATTCTGTCGCTATGGCGGTGAGCGGCGTCGGCTCGCTTGTCTTCGGACGCCTTTTTGATCGAGCCGGGATCTGGATTCTTGTTCCCCTAACCCTGATCGCCGCGGCCTCTGCCCCGCTGGTTTTCCTCGGAGGCTTCTGGCTGGCGCTGATCGGCTCGGCCCTGTGGGGCTTGGGAATGGGTGTGCACGAATCGATTATTCCGGCCGCTGTGGCTACCATGGTCCCGCAGCAGCGCCGGCCGTCTGCTTACGGCACGTTTACCGCCGTGTACGGAGTGGCGTGGTTCGTCGGCAGCGTTATCATCGGCAAGCTGTATGACGTTTCGGTCGGCGCTCTGATTGGCTTCTCGGTTGCAGCCCAACTGCTCGCGATACCGATTTTTATCGGCGTGCGTCAGCGTGGGATGGAGAACCAGAGTTAACGCAATTTTCAGCAGAAAAGTTTTTGTTCGAGACAGGAGAAGGCAATGTCGAAAAAATTAGGACTTTGGATGATCTTGGGCAGCGTTTTGTTCTGCACCTTGCGGTGCGCTGATGCCCAGACAGTTACGTGGGCCGGACGTTCATGGAAGCTCACCAGCGGACACATGGCTGGCGTTGCGCCCGGCGATCCCGCCAACGTCACCATCGATGCCCACGGATACCTGCATCTCCGAATTGTGCAACAGAATGGAAAATGGACGGCCGGAGAGTTATTCACAACTGAGAACCTGGGCTTCGGAACCTACCAATGGATCGTCGAGGGCGACGTGTACGCCATGGATCCGACGACCGTGCTCGGTCTGTTCAGCTATGGCCCCACGCACCACATCGGCGCAGACGCGGAAGACGAAATCGACATTGAATTTTCCCAATGGAATAAAACTTGTCACGGATGCAACGCCGACTTCACTGTTTATCCCGCCACCGGTCATCGCAAGCCCAAGGGAGTTTCTGCATGGGAAGACAACTTTCGCGTCAGCGGAGGAACCCTCACGACGGCGAGGTTTGAGTGGTTCCCGGACCACATCGTGTTCACGCTGATGAACGGCGCTCAGCCCATCGGGAAAGTTGCCGAGGTGATCAAAGCCGAGACGTATACCTCTGACGCGACCAATATTCCGCAAGTCGCCGCGCCAGTGGGTATAAATCTCTGGAGTTTTAAGCAGACTCCGGCACAAGATCAGTCCGTAGTGATTCGCGACTTCGAGTTCGTTGCGCATTGATCATGAATCATTGGGTGGGCGGGCCCGCGCCGACTCTTAAAATCAAAAGCTTTAACCGCAGAGAACGCAGAGATCGCAAAGAAAACCGCGAAGATTCGTAGATAAAGAAACTTACAGGCTGCGTTTGCGGACTTGGCGTTCTCTGCGGTTAAAGCTGTTTGGGGTTAAACGCTTTTTGAAAACCGCAACGGCGACGATGGACACCTGCGTTCATTTAATGGGAGAATCACAGAAGGAGCCGCCAAGCCCCGGTCCGACCGCCAATGCCCCTCGACGCACCGCAGCATCGAATGAATGGTCAGGCATCTCGATCCTGGCTTAGGCCCCGTGCCCGTCAGTTATCGGGCGGTTAGCTCAGTTGGTTAGAGCGCCTGCCTTACAAGCAGGAGGTCGCAGGTTCGAGTCCTGCACTGCCCACCATATCTTCAGTAACTTACGGCTTGACATCCATTTCCACTCAGCACACTCAGCAGGAATGAAGCGTCAAGACGGCTATCTGACGAAGCAGTACGGCTCATGGTTGGGTCACTATTCCCGCTGGATCACGGATTACAGCACAGGCCAGCGCAAGAGGCCATGCCGACCAGCGGAGAGCATGACAAAGAGGCCCTGGAGAGGTTATAGAGCTATGTTCGTTCCGTTGACCACAAGGTTTGCAATGGAAGAGGCTGAACGTCACGGCTGCGATCCTGCCATCCTCCATTGGAAGGAACGCATTGT
>Ga0105241_10002934_pt1 | contig 12731 bp, 7 predicted proteins | sample KBSC64metaG_FD_80422 | JGI IMG/M metagenome (GOLD analysis project Ga0105241, IMG submission 80422) | Corn rhizosphere microbial communities from Kellogg Biological Station, Michigan, USA - KBS C6-4 metaG | ecosystem: Host-associated > Plants > Roots > Rhizosphere > Soil | place: Michigan, USA... | reverse complement strand
TCGGCCAGGCAGCCTCAGGCCTGCGCCGGATCCTGTACGCCGACTCCCGCGCAGCCGGCCTCGCCTACGCCGGCGCGCTCGTGTCCGGCGCGGCGGCCCTCGGCGTCGCGGCCGAGCGCGTGGGCAGCCGTCCGCTGGCCCGCACCGTCCTCACCGCCGCCGCGACGTGGACCGTGCTCGGCGGCACCTCGCTGCGGCGCGAAGCTTCAGCCATCGGCGAGTCGCTCGGCACCGGCGACCTCGCGGCGGCCCGCGAGCGCCTGCCGCACCTGTGCGGCCGCGACCCCCGCGGCCTCGACGCCGACCAGATCGCGCGCGCCGTCGTCGAATCGGTCGCCGAGAACACCTCCGACGCCGTGGTCGCCCCGCTGTTCTGGGGCGCGGTCGCCGGCATCCCCGGCCTGCTCGCCTACCGCGCCACGAACACGCTCGACGCGATGGTCGGCTACCGCAACGAGAAGTACCGCAACTTCGGCTGGGCCGCCGCACGCCTCGACGACGTCCTCAACTGGGTCCCCGCCCGCTTCACCGGCCTCGCGACGGTCGCCGCATCCCCGATAGTCGGCGGGAGCCCGGCACGCACCCTCAGAGTCCTGCGACAAGACGGCGCCAGCCACCCCAGCCCCAACGCCGGACGCTGCGAAGCCTCCGCCGCCGGCGCCCTGGGCCTGCGCCTCGGCGGCACCAACACCTACGGCGACGTCGTCGAACACCGCCCCGTCATGGGCACCGGACGCGCGCCCCGCGTCGCCGACATCCGCCGCGCCGCAGTGTTGTCGGCCACAGTCGGCCTCGCCTCCGCGGCCGCCGCCGCACGTCTGGCCACGGCCCTCGCCCCAAGCCGCCGCACGCGCCGCACCCGCCGCTGACGTGAGGCCTGGCGCCCCACGCCCCATCTGGCACACTGTGCAGCAAGACGCCAGTCCAGGAAGCCCGTGCGAATCGGGCGCTGTCCCGCAACTGTGAGCGGCCACCGGCCGCGAGCCAGGAACTGCCTGACGTCCGCACCCATCAGCCCGAGGCGGAGCGCGGACTCCGCGAGAGGAAGTGCCGTCGCATGCCCGCGCGCGTTCTGTTGCTGTCCACGGCCGACACCGAGCTCCTAGCCGCCCACGCCTGCGGCGCCCCCTACCGCACCGCCAACCCGGCCCGCCTCGACACCGACACGCTCGCGCCGCTGCTGCGTGACGCCGACGTCGCGGTGCTCCGCCTGCTCGGCGGCCACCGGCCGTGGCGCTGGCTCGTCGACGCGATCACCGCCAGCGGGCTGCCCGCCGTCGTGCTCGGCGGCGAGGCCGAACCGGACGCCGAGCTCATGGCGCTCTCGACGGTCCCCGGCGGCGTCGTCGCCGACGCGCTCAACTACCTCACCGCGGGCGGCCCGGCCAACCTGGAGCAGCTGGCCAACTTCCTCACCGACACCGTCCTCGGCGGCGGCGAGGGCTTCGAGGCGCCGCAGGCCATGCCGGAGTTCGGCGTCCACGGCGACCGGGAACGCGAGCAGCGCGAAGGCCGGCCGACGGTCGGCATCGTCTTCTACCGCGCCCACGAGCTCTCGGGTAACACAGCGTTCGTAGACACCCTCGCCGACGCCATCGAGGCCCGAGGCGCCAACGCCCTCCCCGTCTACTGCGGCTCGCTGCGAGGACTGTCGCAGGACGCCGGCCACGGTCTCGTCGAGCTGCTGGGACGCTGCGACACTCTCGTCGTCACCGTCCTGGCCGGAGGCGGCGCCACCGCGGCGGACGCGAGCGCCGGGGGCGACGAGGACTCCTGGAACGTCGGCGCCCTCGCGGCCCTCGACATCCCGGTCATCCAAGGGCTCTGTCTTACCTCCTCCCACCAGGCTTGGCAGGACTCTGACGCCGCCCTCACCCCGATGGACGCGGCGATGCAGGTCGCGATCCCGGAGTTCGACGGCCGCTTGATCTCGGTTCCCTTCTCCTTCAAGGAGAACAGCGATGCGGGCATCCCCGTCTACGTCGCCGACGAAGAACGCGCCGCACGCCTCGCGGGAATCGCCTTCCGCCACGCGGCTCTGCGCAGCATTCCCAACCGTGACAAGAAGCTCGCGCTCGTCCTGTCCTCCTACCCGACCAAGCACTCGCGCGTCGGCAACGCCGTCGGCCTGGACACACCGGCGAGCGCCGTCCGCCTGCTCACCGCGCTGCGCGAAGCCGGCTACACCGTCGGCGACTTCCCCGAGGACGGCGACCAGCTCATCCACCGCCTGATCGCGGCCGGCGGCCACGACGTCGAGTGGCTCACCGAGGAGCAGCTGGCGGCGGCGCCGGCGCGCGTTCCGCTGCGCGATTACGAGTCCTGGTTCGCCACGCTCCCCGACGACCTGCGCGAGGGCATCCGGCAGCACTGGGGCGAGCCGCCCGGGTCGCTGTATGTGGACGGCGACGAGATCGTCCTGGCCTCGCTGCAATTCGGCTTCGCCGACAATGAACACAGCGGCAACATCCTGCTGATGATCCAGCCGCCGCGCGGCTTCGGCGAGAACCCCATCGCCATCTACCACGACCCCGACCTGCCGCCGAGCCACCACTACCTGGCCGCATACCGCTGGCTGGAGCACAGCTTCGGCGCGGACGCCGTCGTGCACCTGGGCAAGCACGGGACGCTGGAATGGCTGCCGGGTAAAGGCTTGGGCTTGTCAGAGTCCTGCGCCCCGGACGCGGTCCTCGGCGAGCTGCCGCTGATCTACCCCTTCATCGTCAACGACCCCGGCGAGGGCACGCAGGCCAAGCGGCGCGGCCACGCGACCGTCGTGGACCACCTGATGCCGCCGATGGCGCGCGCCGACACCTACGGCGACCTGGCCAAGCTGGAGCAGCTGCTCGACGAGTACGCGACCGTGCAGGCGCTGGACCCGGACAAGACACCGGCGGTCCGCGCGCAGATCTGGACCCTGATCCGCGCCGCGCAGCTGCACCACGATCTCGCCTCGATCCTGCACGGCGACGTCGACCATCAGCCTGCTGATGACGACTTCGACGACTTCGTGCTGCACCTGGACGGGTACCTGTGCGAGATCAAGGACGTGCAGATCCGCGACGGGCTGCACATCCTGGGGCGCGCGCCGGAAGGGGACGAGCTGGTCGCCGACGTGCTCGCGATCCTGCGGGCCAAACAGGTCTTCGGCGGAGTGAACGGGGCGGTCACCGGGCTGCGGCAGGCGCTGGCGGAGTTCGCCGGGCTGGACGAGCAGGTGTTGCTGGCCGAGCCGGGGGCGGCGGTGAAGGTGCCGGTGCTGCTCAGCGAGCTGGCCGGCGAGGTGCCCGCGCGCACGGCGTCGGATGCGGTGGACATGCTGGAGACGCTGGCGACGAGGCTGGTGTCCGGGCTGGCGGCGCGCGACTGGGATGCCGAGGCGGCTGCCGAAGTGTGCCTCGAAGTGCTCCAAGCGGCTGATCCGCAGACCGTGAGGGTGTTGGACTTCGCCGCCACCGAACTCGTCCCCCGCCTGGCCCGCACCACCGACGAGATCGCCAACGTGCTGCGCGCCCTCGACGGTCGCTACATCCCCGCCGGACCTTCCGGCGCGCCGACCCGCGGGCTTGTCAGCGTCCTGCCGACAGGTCGCAACTTCTACTCCGTCGACCCGAAGGCCATCCCCTCGCGCAACGCCTGGGACGTCGGCCAGGCCCTCGCCGAGTCGCTGATCGCGCGCCACCTCGCCGACACCGGCGAGTACCCGCGCTCCGTCGGCCTCACGGTGTGGGGCACCTCGGCGATGCGCACACAGGGCGACGACATCGCCGAGATCCTGCACCTGCTCGGCTGCCGGCCGGTGTGGGACGAGGCCTCGCGGCGCGTCACCGGGTTCGAGGTGGTGCCGATCGCCGAGCTGGGACGGCCGCGGATCGACGTGACCGTGCGCATCTCAGGGTTCTTCCGTGACGCCTTCCCGCACGTCATCGCGCTCATCGACGACGCCGTCCAGGCCGTCGCGGAGCTCGGCGAACCGGCCGGGGACAACTATGTCCGCGCGCACGCCGACACCGACACCGCGGCGCACGGCGACCGCCGCCGCGCCACCACCCGCATCTTCGGCTCCAAGCCCGGGGCCTACGGCGCCGGCCTGCTGCCGCTGATCGACGCGCGCGACTGGCGCACCGACGCCGACCTCGCCGAGGTCTACGCGGTCTGGGGCGGTTACGCCTACGGCCGGGGCCTGGACGGCCGCGAGGCCCGGGGCGACATGGAGAGCTCCTTCCGCCGCATCCAGGTCGCGGCGAAGAACCAGGACAACCGCGAGCACGATATCGTCGACTCCGACGACTACTTCCAGTACCACGGCGGCATGGTCGCCATGGTGCGCTCGCTGACCGGCACCTCGCCGGCCGCGTATGTCGGGGACTCGGCGGTGCCGGAGGCTGTCAGGACTCGGACGCTCGCCGAGGAGACGCACCGCGTCTTCCGGGCGCGCGTGGTGAACCCGCGCTGGGTGGCGGCGATGCAGCGGCACGGCTACAAGGGCGCGTTCGAGCTGGCCGCGACCGTCGACTACCTGTTCGGCTACGACGCCACGGCCGGGGTCGTGGACGACTGGATGTACGAACAGCTGGCGCAGACCTACGTGTTCGACGAGACGAACCGCGCGTTCATGGAGCGCTCGAACCCGTGGGCACTGCGCGGGATCTCCGAACGGTTGTTGGAAGCCGCCGAGCGCGGGCTGTGGGCCGAGCCCGATGCCGAGACGCTGGACGGGCTGCGTCAGGTGTTCCTGGAGCTCGAAGGCGAGCTCGAAGGGGAGTAGCGACACTCCCATCCACACCCCGCCGGATAAATGACAGGAGATCCGGCGGGGTCCTTGCTAGGCTCCGTGATCATGTCTTGCTTCATGGCGATTGTGATCCGTACCCGCCTCTGACGGCGGGTAGCCGATCCCCTGATCCGCGATTCCCGCCGCATCCGAGTCCACGCCGGTGCGGTCAACGAGTGCTGCCCGGCTTCGATCGCGAGCGAGCCGCGGAGCAGCACGTGCACCACGCAAAGACTTCTTCTCAGGTTTCCCAGTTCCCGGGCGGACGCCAGGAGCTGGGGCAGAACTTCCTGGCCGACCGCGCGCTGATCGCGGCGATCCAACGGCTGGTCCGGGATGAGACTCAGGGCCCGATCATCGAGGTCGGCGCCGGCGACGGCGCGCTGACCGGCCCGCTGGCCCGGCTGGACCGGCCGCTCACCGCGTTGGAGATCGATCCGCGCCGCGTGCGACGGCTCCGGCAGCGCTTCGGCGACAGTTGCAGTGGCAGTGGCAGTGGCAGTGGCAGTGGCAGTGGCAGTGACAGGGGCAGGGACAGGGACAGGGACAGGGCCAGCGATGGCGCCGGCTCCGGCGTGCACATCGTGCAAGCCGATGTCCTGCGCCATCGCTTCCCGGCCGCGCCGCACGTCGTCGTCGGCAACGTCCCGTTCCACCTGACCACCGCCATCATCAGGAAGCTGCTGTCCGAGCACGGTTGGACCAGCGCGGTCCTGATCGTGCAGTGGGAGGCGGCACGGCGCCGGGCCGGGGTCGGCGGGGCCAGCATGCTGACCGCCTCGTGGTGGCCGTGGTACGACTTCGTGCTGGTCCGGCGGATCCCGGCGTCCGCGTTCCGGCCGGTGCCGTCGGTGGATGCCGGGCTGCTGACGATGCGACGCCGAACCGTGCCCCTGGTGGCCGGCGAGCGGTGCGAGCGGCTGGCCTATCAGGCCTTTGTGAAGCAGGTCTTCCAGGCGCCGGGTCGCGGACTGGAGGAGATGATCGGGCGCACCGGCCGGGTCCGGCGCGCCGACTTGCGCGAGTGGGTCCGCTGGAGCCGGATCCCGGCGCGGGCCCTGCCGAAGGACCTGGCGGCTGAGGACTGGGCCCGGTTGTGGGAGGTGGCGCGCCGCTGAGCTTTAAACCGCCGCGGATGTTTGGCCGACCCTGATGCTTGATCCGCCGCGGATTCTCAGCCCGCCGCGGCGGCCTGGATGGACTCCATCAACCTGGCGGCGGTCAGGCCGTCGCTGTGGTCGCGGGACTCGACGATCAGGCCGTCGACGACCCGGACCACGTTGATCGACGCCAGCTCGAACGCCTCGCCGGTGGGGACGAGTGTGCCGGCGACCGTGAACTCCACGATCGCGACCTGCGGGTCGGTGGTCTCGTGGATGGTCACGTTCTTGACCTCGGAGTAGTCCAGGTACTGCGCGAAGCTCTTCATCCGGGTGCGCAGGGCCTCGTTGCCGCGGGACTCGCGCAGTCCCTCGGCGACGAACGGGTTCGTGATCAGGACGTCCTCGGCGTAGAGGTCGGCGACGTCGTCGCGGGTGCCCTCGATGATCGTGCGCAGGACCGCCTCGATGGTTTCGCGGGTGGTGCGGACGGGCTCGGACATGCGGGTCTCCTGGGAAACGGGCTAAGTGGGGCGAGCGCCCCGGTTGACTGACCGGAACGATACGGGGCGGGCGCCCCGGTTGTCGAGGGGGCTACGCTGGCGCTGTGACTGGGTCCGTGAACGCCGACGTGAGGGTTGTCGGCACCGCCGTCGAGCGGCCGCTGCGGGCCGACGCGCGCCGTAACCGCCAGCGCGTGCTGGAGGCGGCCGCCGCGGCGTTCGCGGCCGAAGGCCCGGCGGTGCCGCTGGACGAGATCGCGCGACGGGCCGGTGTCGGCGCGGGGACCGTGTACCGGCACTTCCCGACGAAGGAAGAGCTGCTCGCGGCCGTCCTCATCGCCCGCATGGAGACGATGCTGGCCGAGGTGCGCGCGGCGCTCGCCGAGCCGGACCCGGGACCGGCGTTCTACACGTTCTTCGTGACGATGACGGTCGACGCGCAGGACAAGATGGACATCGCCGAGGCCCTGACCAGCCACGGCATCGACATCCGGGCGGCGACCGGCGAGATCGCCGGGCAGCTGAAGGGTGCCCTGGCCGATCTGCTGCGCCGCGCTCAGGAGGCGGGCGCGGTCCGCGCGGACGTGAGCGTCGGGGACCTGCACGCGCTGGTGATCGGCGCGATCGCGGCGGCGCGCGCGGCGGCGTCGGGGGACGTGCCGCGGGTCGCCGGGCTGGTGGCCGACGGACTACGGCCTCGGCCGGGCGGCTCTGTCTGAGTCCGACTCACCTGTGATCCAACCCTTGGCGGGCGCCGGTGAGGCGCCTACTGTAATGGCTGGCAGGAGGGTGGGACGATGACTGATGCCGAGGGCTTCACCACACGTCCGGAGCTGAGCGGCACGTTCGGCATGGTGTCCAGCACGCACTGGCTCGCCTCGTCGGCGGGTATGGCGGTGCTGGAGCGGGGCGGCAACGCCTTCGACGCCGCGGTGGCGGCCGGGTTCGTCCTGCACGTCGTGGAGCCGCACCAGAACGGCGCGGGCGGCGACCTGCCGGTGATCTTCGCGCGCGGTGACGACAAGCGGCCGACTGTGTTGTGCGGTCAGGGCGTGGCGCCGGCCGGGGCGAGCGTGCGGCATTACCGCTCGCTGGGGCTGGGGTTGGTGCCGGGCTCGGGGCTGTTGGCCGCGGCCGTGCCCGGTGCGGTGCCCGCGTGGCTGACGTTGCTGCGGGACCACGGGACGATGGACCTCGCAGACGTGCTCTCGTACGCCATCGGCTATGCGCGGGACGGCTATCCGGTCACGCCGGCGCTATCGCAGTGCATTGCGGGTATCGAGCCGATGTTCCGCGAGCATTGGACGACGTCGGCTGACGTCTATCTCGCGGGTGGTTCGGTTCCGGCCGCGGGATCCGTCTTTCGGAATCCGACGCTTGCCGCTACGTATCAGCGGTTGGCGGACGCGCCGGGGTCGACGCGTGAGGCGCGGATCGATGCGGCGTTGGACGCTTGGCGGCAGGGGTTTGTCGCTGAGGCTGTTGATGCCTTCGCGCGTACCGCGTGGCGGGATTCGTCAGGGTTCGATCACGCCGGTGTCATCACGGGTGCTGATATGGCGGCGTGGCAGCCCTCTTATGAGGAACCGGTCCGCTATGACTTCGGCGGGTACACGTTCTGCAAGACCGGCGCGTGGGGACAGGGGCCGGTTCTGTTGCAGCAGCTGGCTTTGCTGCAGGATCAGGAGCTCGGCGAACCCGGGTCCGGGGAGTTCGTCCATCGGGTCGTCGAGGGCGCCAAGTTGGCTTTCGCCGATCGCGAGGCTTGGTATGGCGACGGCTTCGACACGCCGCTCGACGTGCTGCTGTCGCCGGAGTACAACGCCGATCGGCGCCGGCTGATCGGGGATGTCGCCTCGCTGGATCTGCGTCCCGGGTCGCCGCTGGGGCATCTGCCGATGCTGCCGGAGCGGCCCGACCTGCCGATTCCCGTCGACGCCTCCACCGGGGAGCCGGTCGCTTCCGGGGCGGGGCGCGGGGAGGCTCGGGGGGACACGGTGCATGTGGACGTCGTGGACCGGTGGGGGAACATGGTCGCCGCGATGCCGAGCGGCGGGTGGCTGCATTCGTCGCCGGTGATTCCCGCGCTGGGGTTCTGTTTGGGCACGCGGCTGCAGATGACGTGGCTGCAGGACGGCCTTGCCAGCACCCTGACACCCGGCCGGCGGCCTCGCACGACGCTGTCGCCGACGTTGGCGCTGCGGGACGGGGAGCCGGTGCTGGCGTTCGGCTCGCCCGGCGGTGACCAGCAGGATCAGTGGCAGCTGTTGTTCGTGCTGAACCATGTGGCCGGCGGGATGAATCTGCAGGCGGCGATCGACGCGCCGACGTTCCACACGTCGCACTTCCCGGAGTCGTTCTACCCGCGTCCGGCGTATCCGGGGCGGGTCGTGGCCGAGGCGCGGCTCGGCGCCGCGGTCCTGGACGGGCTGCGGCGCCGGGGGCACGAGGTGGTGGTTTCCGGGGAGTGGTCGCTCGGGCGGATGTGCGTGGTCGGGCGGGATCCGGAGCTGGGGTTGGTGCGTGCGGCGGCGAATCCTCGGGGGATGCAGGGGTACGCGGTCGGGCGGTAGCGGCCTCTAGGGGGCCGGGCGCCAGTCGGGCGTGCGGCCGAGGTACAGCAGGATCTTGTCGAGCATGGAGGCGTCCTCGGGGATGTCGAGCGCGGGGACGAAGGCTGCGCCGTCGGCCTTCCGGTTGTCGCCGTTCGGCACGGCGAGCGTGATGCGCAGCGCGTCCTCTTCCAGCTCCGGCCGCAGCTCGTAGGCGAGGCCGAGGGTGGCCGCGACGTCCCAGGCGTGCACGACGTAGTCGATGAAGTGGAAGCCGATCCCCACCCGGGCCGGGAAGCGCGGCGGGTCGATCTTGAACTCCGGCAGGTCCAAGACGGCGTCGAGCTCGGGCCCGAGGTCGGCGAACGCGGCCAGCACCTCCTCCGACGCGGCGAGGTACTGCTGCACGGCATCGGCCCCGGCCGGCGCGAACTCCCAGTGCTTCAGGTCGGCGCCGTCCCCCCGCGCCGCGGCGGCGAACCCGCGATGCTGCACGATCATGTGGCCCAGCAGATCCGCGAGCGTCCACCCCGCGCACGGCGTCTCCCGGCCCAGGTCGGTGACCTGCACCTGCCGAACGACGTCCATGCTGTCGCGCACCGCGCGCGCGTTCAGGTCCCTGATATCGGTCATGGGACGATGATCCGCTGCCCCGGCGGGGCTGGTCCACCTGGTTTGGTCCGGCGGCGGGGGCCGGCGCTTAGGATGCGCGGGTGACGTGAGGGGCGGGGGTGAGGCGGGTGTCGGGGCCTGAGCGGATGGCGCGGGCGGTCGGGGCCGTGGTCGGCGCGGCGGTCGGTGATGCGTTGGGGGCGCCGTTCGAGTTCGGGGCGGCGGGGGCGTTCTCTGCGAAGTATCCGCCGGGTGACGCGTCGCCGTCGGAGATGGGCGGCGGTGGGGGCTGGGAACCCGGCGAGGCGACGGACGACACCCAGATGGCGGTCCTGGTCGCGGACTCGTTGTTGGAGCGGGGCGGCTTGGACCCCGCGGACATCTTCGAGCGCTTCCGACGCTGGGCTGCTGGCGACCCGAAGGACATCGGGTTGCAGACTGAGGCGGTCCTGACGAGCGGCGATCCCTGGGACAGCGCGGCCGGTCTGCATTTCTGGATCACCGGTCATGCTGCCGGCAACGGGTCGCTGATGCGGGCTTCGACGTCGGCTGTGTACTTCGCTGCGGCCGGACGCGAGGCGACGACGGATGCGGCGCGTCGTATCGCGGCTCTGACACACGGGGATCGCGCGGCGTGGGAGGGGACGGCGGTGTTCCACGAGCTGGTGCGGCTCGCGCTCGCCGGACAGGATCCGATCGCTGCGATGCCCGAGGTTGTCGAGCTGATCCATCCCGACCACCGGGATCGTTACGCTGCGATCCTGGCACCCGACTGGCATCCGGGCATGGCTACCGAGTTCAACGGCGCGGTGTGGCCGTGCCTGGCTTCCGCGGTGTGGGCGGTGCGGACCACGGCGGACTATGCGCCGGCGGTTCGGGCTGCTGTCGATCTCGGCGGTGACACGGACACCGTGGCGGCGGTGACCGGCGGGTTGGCCGGGGCCGTCTATGGCGTCGAGGCGATTCCTGCGCGGTGGACCCAGTCGCTGCACGTTCCCGTCCCCGGCTGGGGCGACCGGGTCCTGCGACACCAGGACCTGGTCGCCCTTGCCGAGCGGCTTGCTTCTGCCTACTGAGCGGGAGCCGCTGCGGCCGCGCGTACTGCCGGGAGCGACCTCGGCTGGGTGGCGAAGCCAAGCGTCGACGCCCACGCCGAAGCCGACGTCGGCCCCGGCGTGGGCTGGCCGGCCGGCGCAGCCAGCGGGGCCATGACGTGCCCGCCGACGAGGCTCACGATCGAGGACTCGACCCCCGGCGACACCGCGTTGGTGCCGCCGAAGATCTCGACGAAGTCCACGGTCTGCTTCTGCCCGTTGAGGAAGCCGGCTGCGGGGCCGGACAGCGACTGCGGGGCGGTGAGCAGGAGCGGGTCGCCGACCATGCCGAGGAAGGCGCCGCCGGTGAGGGCGTCGGCGTAGTTCAGGCCGGTCGCCACGCCGATGAACTCGGGGGCGGGGAAGCCGGCCTGGGCTCGGACATCGGCGATGCAGCGTGCGACGGCGGCGCTGGTGGAGAAGCGGTCCGCGCCGGCCAGGTCGCCGCACTGCTCGTTCGGGTTCGGCGGGAAGCCCGCGGCCTGGTAGGCCGGGCCGCCGACCGGCAGCACGTCCTTGCCGGACAGGTAGGCGCGGGTCGCGGGGTCGAGCGTCGGGCCGTTCGTCAGCACGATCGGCATGCCCCCGAGGGCGGCCAGCGGCCCCGCGGACAGCGCATCGGCGAAGTTCTGCCCGGTCGCCAGCACGAACGCCTCGTGCTGCCCGGCCGGCACCGGGTCCAGCCGCTCCACCTCGGCGGCGATGAGGCGCGCCGTGGCGAAGCGGTCCGCGCCGCCGAGCCGCCGGACGGCGTAGCCGTGCGACGTGAGCGTCGCCGCCACCGCCGGGCTCACCGCGCTGGTACCGCCGAGCACGTACACGGTCCCGCCCGGAGGCAGCACGCGCCTGATCTCGTCGAACGTCTCGCCGGTCAGCGACCCGGGCGCGGTGAGGAGCAGCGGCCCCTGCGCGGCGTGGGCCAGCGGCCCGCCGGCCAGCGCGTCGGGGAACGAGGAGCCGGTGGCGAGCACGACGGCCTTGGCGTGGATCGGCGAGGCCTCGCCGACGGATGGCCAGAGTAGGCGCGAGGTCTTCACGCCGGTGTCGAAGCGGTCGGCGCCCGCCACGCGCTGGACGAGGGGGATGTGCGGCTGGGGCGGCGGCGGGGTGGTGGGCGGGGGAGAGGTGGGCGGGGTCGAAGGAGGTGTGCTCGGCGGTGTCGACGGAGACGATGGCGGGGGCGGCGGCGTGGGTGCCGAGGCGTTGACCGGCTGCCAGGATGGAAAGTCCCCGCTACCAGTGAGTACTGTCTCGGTGCCGGTCGCGACGTTCAGGACTTCGGTGTTCGTCCCGTCGAAGAACGCGATTTCGGTTCCGGACGGCGACCAGACCGGGAGACCATGCTGCACGGTGGCGCCGTCAGTCGTCAGCTGCTTTACCCCGGTACCGTCGATGGCCGAGGTGAACAATTCGTCCGAGCCGCCGCGTTGGAACACCAGACTCTTGGCGTCCGGGGATATGTCGGCCAATCCAGCGCCGTCGACCGCCAGGTGCGCCGCACCGGTCGTTTTGTCGTAGACCCAGACCTGGGACGCACCTCCAGACCGCGAGGTCCGGGTGAAGGCAACGAGGTTCCCGACAGCACGCGGGTACGCGTCGGTGAATCCCGTGTTCGCGCCGAGCAGCGGGCTGGGTGGGGCGTCGCCGCTGACCGGAACCTGATACAGCTGGTCGGTGTCCAGGTCCTGGTAGACGATCTCTTTGTTGCCGTCGAACCATGTGGGGCTCATGGCATTGCACAAGTTCGTGCCTGACAGCTCGCTGATGGAGCTGAGATCCGGCGTACTGACGAACAGGCCGCAGTTGGCTGACTTGTCTTCCCAGACAAGCATCGAACCGTCTGAGGACCAGGCCACCTGCGAGGGGCGGTGGGTTGGCGCGCCGCTCGGTGGCGCCACCGTCTTGAGGCCGGTACCGTCTGCGTTCTCCTCGACGATGCCGTTGTTGGTCTCGCTGGCTATCAACCCATCCGTCCCCGGCTCCGTAGCGTGAGCCGGCGCCGGGGACAGCGCCACCACCCCCGCCGTGCCGGCGGCCAGGGCCGCCAAAGCCGAGACGGCTGACAATGTGACACGACGAGATCGCACAGCGTTCCT
>Ga0105241_10002926_pt1 | contig 12750 bp, 18 predicted proteins | sample KBSC64metaG_FD_80422 | JGI IMG/M metagenome (GOLD analysis project Ga0105241, IMG submission 80422) | Corn rhizosphere microbial communities from Kellogg Biological Station, Michigan, USA - KBS C6-4 metaG | ecosystem: Host-associated > Plants > Roots > Rhizosphere > Soil | place: Michigan, USA... | reverse complement strand
GCGACGTCCGTTTTCTCGCCCCATGTCTCCGGCGAGGCGGGCGGGAAATCAGCGTACAAGTCGTAAAAACTGAGCATTACGCCGCCGAAAAGTTGCAAGAACCGGGAGCCCGCTGCGTAGCTCAGCATGGACATCGCGGGGATAGGCGAGAAGCCAATAATTCGATCCGGTCCGTATTTCTTCGCGGTATACAGCATGGAGGCTACGATGAGCTCAAGGCATTGGTCCCAGGTTGCGCGGCGAAATCCGCCCTTTCCCCGCGCGACCTGATAGCTGCGGCGCTTTTCTTCATCCTCTACGATCGATGCCCAGGCCTCGACCGGATCGGTGTATTTAGCTCGCGCGCTCTCCCACAGGTCCATTAGGACGCCGCGCAGGTAGGGATGCTTCATCCGTAGCGGGCTGTAGATGTACCAGGAATACACAATGCCTCGCTGGCACCCGCGGGGCTCATACAGCGGCAGGCCGCTTTCCAACTTTGGATAATCGAGCGCCTGCATCTCCCAGGTGACGATGCCATTCTTGACATAAATGTTCCACGAGCAGCCACCGGTGCAGTTCACCCCGTGCGTGCTCCGCACGATTTTATCGTGCTGCCAGCGGTTGCGGTAGAACTCTTCCCAGAGCCGCAGCCTTGGGTTGACGATATCTTTGATCCAGCTCAAAATTTGGCTCCTTGACCAGTGGCTCTATAGATTAGTGTTCGCCGTACCGATCTGACGCGATCTTTCCAGAAGAATGCGGTGAGGGCGACGAAAAAGCCACTCAGCAGGAGCGCGGCCAGGATCATGATCTGGGTATCCCACTGCGATTGCGGTTTCGTTTCAGCCTGTTTCAGGAATGCCATCAGGTCCGCTTGCTCTTCCGGGGCCAGCATATGGGCACTGTAAATAGGAGTCATGACCCGAAAGAAGAGAGTTTGCATCGCAGATTGCGTTCCCTGTGGACCAAGCTTTTTGTAGACTTGCGTCAAATCGGGGCCCAGCGTCCCCCCGTTTGGAAATGGAAGCCCTGCGACGCTGTGGCAAGAAATGCATGCAGGACCTCGATTGTGAAGACGAGTTCTTCCGGTGAACACGTCTTCGCCGCGTTGCGCTGAAGCTTGCGTGGCCTCTGGAACGGTTTGCGCCACCGGCGTTGGCTGGGCGCAACCTGCTATTGAGAAGATTGCTAGGAGCGCGACGGCTGCACCGCCATACCCGTCTTTCTTCGAGCACCTCTTAGCCGGAACGTCACGCGTCGGATGGTCTCTCATTGTGTGTCGGCACGTCTGGGGCAGCGGTCCAACGATCAATATTGTATAAGCTTTTTGAGTTTCAATACCCGCTAAACTCCTCTATGCGAATGTTATCGACATCCACGCCAGCATTGGTGAGCATCGTCTGAAGATGCGGCTGCGTTCAGGCGCCGATCTAGCATCTGGGAACAAATCAGGCCCGCTTCCGTCTTCCCGAATCCCATGCTGCTGGCAAGTGGGACCGTTGGCGGGGACATTATTGTGTGAGGTCAGATTGCCGGGCGGGCGATCGATTTTACCCTCCGAATCGAGGTGTATTCTCCTCAGAACCCATTTGAAAGGAGGTCTCGCAGCCGGATTGTCACCACAGTCGTAGCTCGTGAGAGGCACTGGTCCTCGGAAGAGGGTCCGCACGTCTATTCTAAGGGGGGCGAAGTCAAAACGGTGTCAAAAACCAGAAGGCCGTTAGAGTTTTTGCCTCTGCCCTAATTGTGCGTAGCATGCTGTCAGCTCAGAATGAAACAGGATACGTCCATGCTGCAGGCCTACGAGAGCGCAGCGGCGCCCACCAGTATTCTGCAGGGAACTCCCTTGCGATTCTGCATAACGAAGCTCAGAAGGGCTGGGCAGTGCTTCGCTCGCGGCACCCTGATTCGTCGACGTGAACGGAGGCTCATAGTGGCTGAATGGCAATATCGAATTGAACGCATCGATCTCTACCAGGAAACCGATCCGGATGATCAGCTCGGTAAGATTCCTCGCGAGTAGGGACCGCAAGGATGGGAATTAGTGCAGGTACTGCGCGGGCAGGAGATGCCCGGCGACCCGAAGGTGTCGCCTGATATTCAAAACCGAAAAACCCCTTGGACTAAAGGGCGATCTTCCGCTCAAGTTCTCATTGCACTCTCGGGCGGCCCACTGCTCTTTCACCAACCCTGTTGCATGGACGGTCGAAATTCATTCTGAGCGGGCAGCCCAGCGCGCAACATCGCGGACGTAGATTCTCAAACGACCTTCTGAGTTTTGACGGCGCTTTGACTACGATTCCCTTAAAGTGGACCTGTGGGCTCCATTGCTGACGGCCCGGGGAAAAGTCCACCTGGCTGGCAGGACTGCAACAAGCCAACTCCCGGAGGCATGAATGTAACGCGTTGAACAGCCGTTGATCGATGGCGGGCAAGCGCCGGCGGTCCAGGCACCGAACAAGGTTGGGCCATGGACGTGAGCCTCGGCGCGAGTGTGATTGCGAAACTGGAGTTCAACGTCGTTGGATGGTTTCTCGAACGTAGCGATTCCATGGGATATTCGCCAAGCTTGATTGCCTCCATGACGGGCAGGCAGACACACTCGGATGTGGCCGGTGCACGCACGGGGATTACGGCGCCGAAGCAGAGTGCGACAACTGCCCTCGTTGTGATCAGTGCAATCACTGTCTTCGCAGGGTTGGCGTCAGGCGTCGTCGCATCGTCGACAGAGCATGGAGGGCGTTTCGCGCGGTTGCGGAATGGCTTCTTTACAAAAGTGTTTTCTAATACGCGAACCGGCGGCCAGACGTTGCGACATTCCTCCACGAATTACGGATGCTGGAGAAGCTAGATGCTGAAGACTCCCATGAAGTCCCCACACGGCAGGTTGCAGGTCCGCCTCACGATGGTCTTCACGATTGGGCACTCGACCCGAAGTATCGAAATATTTATCGAGATGCTTAAGGCTCACGGAGTCAAGCGATTGGTAGATGTGCGGACGATCCCGCGTTCCCGGCACAATCCACAATTCAATCGCGATGCCCTGCCGGAAACTCTGCTTCAGGCTGGCATAGGCTATACGCACATGGAGGAACTGGGCGGGTTACGCCACGCCCGGAAAGACTCCCTCAACACGGGATGGCACAACGCTTCGTTCCGCGGCTTCGCCGACTACATGCAAACGCCGGAATTCGAAGCCGCCCTAAAGACACTCATTCAAACCGCAAAACGAGAGCAAGTCGCAATCATGTGCGCCGAAGCGGTACCGTGGCGATGTCATCGTTCACTCATAGGGGACGCCCTGCAGGCGCGCGGCATCGTGGTGGAGGACATCATGAGCGCAACCAAGACACAGGCGCACGAACTTACCTCCTTCGCGACAGTAACAGGTTCACATGTGACGTATCCGGCTAGCGAATGATGAGTACTTCATTGAGCTGGCGAACATCTGATACGAAGGCAACGGAGGCTCTGCAAGCATACGGCGTTAGGCAGTCTCCGGGGGCGTCTGTTGAACAATGCCTGTAGAGCACATTTCCTCGTCGGCGAGAAGAGATCTCACTGGCTGTTGCTGTTCTGGAAATCTACAGTCGGAAAGAAGGCCGTGATGGCTCTGACTGGCGCTATCGGAGCTATATCGTAGCGCATATGTTGGGCAATCTGCAGGTGTTTGAGGGTGCGGCAAAGATAAACTCTTACGCGGCGCTGTTAAAGTCGAACGTCGGGCTCTTATGGACGGCGCGCAGCATATTGATCGCTGCCGTAAGTTTACACGTCTTTGTTGCTTACCAATTAGCGGGTACCAGTCAGAAGAGCCGGCCTGTTGGCTACAAACGTTGGCGTGCAGTGGGCTCTGATTTCGCGTCCCGCACGATGCGCTGGACTGGGCTTCTCCTTGCTTTCTCATAATCTATCATCTGCTTCATCTGACCACCGGAACTATCCATCCCGCTTTTGTTGAGTCAGATGTTTACCACAACGTCATCAGTGGGTTTAGCGTATGGTACGTGTCGGTCGTCTACATCGTCGCCATGCTGATGCTCGCGCTTCACCTTTATCATGGCGTGTGGAGTATGTGTGAGTCTCTCGGCGTCAATTATTCTCGATACAATCGTTTGATTCGTGGACTGGCAACCATCTTGACGGTGATCGTGGTGGCAGGATTCATCGCGATCCCGGCAGCGGTCCTGCTCGGGTTCATTTCTTAGACGGCCTTGACAATGGAACTGAATCCGAAAGTACCATCTGGCCCAATCGAACAAAGGTGGGGCCGCCATCGCTTCGAGATGAAGTTGGTCAATCCCTCCAACAAGCGTAAGCACACCATCATCATGGTAGGCTCGGGCCTGGCTGGCGCGTCGGCTGCGGCGTCTCTTGCAGAATTGGGCTACCATGTCCTGTGCTTCTGCTATCACGACAGTCCGCGGCGAGCGAGTACAGCGGCCTATTGGATAACCGGTCGTTCGGTGGTGCACAGGTCTCGCGCACGTTCTACGCGCGCGGCCAGACGGGCCAACAACTTCTGTTAGGTGCCTACCAAGCGCTGGAGCGCCAAATACAAGCCGGTCACGTCAAGATGTATCCCCGCACTGAAATGCTTGATCTCATCGTCGTAGATCGCCAGGCGCGAGGCATCGTGGCTCGCAATCTACTGACTGGCAAAATCGAATCCTATGTAGCAGACGCCGTGGTACTCGCGACTGGCGGCTATGGCAACGTCTTCTATCTTTCAACCAATGCAAAAAGCAGCAACGCCACGGCAATCTGGCGGGCCTACAAACGAGGCGCTGCCTTCGCCAACCCCTGCTTTTTTTAGATCCATCCGACATGCATTCCTGTAACGGGCCATTATCAATCAAAACTTACTTTAATGAGCGAGTCGTTGCGGAACGATGGCCGCATCTGGGTGCCCGTGCAGGAGAGAGACAAAAGGGCGCCGAATCAGATTTCCGAAAGTGAGCGCGATTATTATCTAGAACGACGCTATCCGAGCTATGGCAATCTCGTGCCCCGTGATGTCGCCTCACGCGCCGCTAAGGAAGTCTGCGACGAAGGCCGTGGTGTCGGTGAACACGGTCTGGGCGTCTATCTGGATTTTGCTGAAGCGATCACGCGATCAGGTGTTGCGATGATACGCGAGAAGTATGGCAACCTCTTCGAAATGTATGAGCGGATAACGGCTGAGAACCCCTATGAGGTTCCGATGCGCATTTACCCCGCCATGCATTACACCATGGGTGGCTTGTGGGTTGATTATAACTTGATGAGTACGATCGCGGGCCTGTTCGTGATCGGTGAGGCGAATGTTTCGGATCACGGCGCGAATCGCCTCGGAGCGAGTGCCCTTATGCAGGGATTGGCCGACGGCTATTTCATCCTGCCGTATACGCTCAGCGACTATCTTGCTACTGCCAAGCTTGATCAGGTATCTATCGATCATCCTGCCTTTCAACAGCGCGAAAGCCAGCATGCGGACCGAGTGAAAAAGCTCCTCTCGATAAAAGGCAAACGTACGGTTGATTCAATTCACCAAGAACTTGGCAAGCTGATGTGGAACCACTGCGGGATGGTCCGCAGCGAGAGTGGTTTGCAGCACGCACTCGAACAGATTCCCGTGATCCGCGAAGAATTCTGGCGTAACGTCAATGTTCTTGGTAGTGAGGTTGAAATAAATCAGGCACTCGAGAAAGCCGGTCGGGTGGCCGATTTCCTCGAGTTAGCGGAGCTAATGTGCCTGGACGCGCTAGAGCGGGCGGAGTCTTGTGGGTGCCATTTTCGGGAGGAATTCCAAACGCCGGATGGCGAGGCCCAGCGAGACGACGAGCACTTCTGCTATGTCTCGGCTTGGGAGTATACGGGCGACGGGCGAACGTCTGTATTGCGCAAGGAACTTCTGGAGTTTGAGTATGTGACGCCGAGCCAACGGAGTTACAAGTAATGCATCTGACGCTCCATGTGTGGCGACAAAAGAGTGCAAGCCTAAAAGGAAAGATGGTTCGCTACGCAGCGGACGACATCAATCCGGATATGTCTTTCCTTGAGATGCTGGATGTTGTTAATTGGCAGCTAATCGAGGAAGGCGAAGAGCCGATCGCTTTTGACCACGATTGCCGCGAGGGTATCTGTGGTTCGTGCGGGATGATGATCAATGGCGTTGCTCACGGACCGCGTCGGGCGACCGCGACCTGCCAGTTGCACATGCCTCATTTTAAGGACGGCGACACAATCTACATCGAACCCTGGCGGTCAAGAGCGTTTCCCGTGCTCCGGGATCTGATTGTGGATCGCGGTGCTTTTGATCGAATCATTCAGTCTGGCGGTTTTATCTCCGTTTCCGCAGGTAGCGCTCCGGAAGCCAACTCCGTTCTGGTGACAAACAAGACTCGGATCGAGCGATGGATGCCGCGGTGTGCATTGGCTGCGGCGCGTGCGTCGCTGCTTGTCCCAACGAAGCGGCTTCGCTATTTACTGGTGCGAAGGTTTCGCATCTGGCGCTGCTCCCACAGGGTCAACCTGAGCGCCAGAGTCGCGTGATAAACATGGTTGAAGCGATGGACCGCGAAGGATTTGGTAACTGCACGATGCACCGCGAATGCGAAGCTGTGTGTCCGAAGGCAATCAGTGTCAATTTCATCGCACGCATGAATCGCGAATATCTCCGCGCGCTCCTCAAAGGGTAGAGCTACTTGAATGTATCACCGCGATGCGTCGTTTGGCCTGGATTTATAACCGCTGTTCATTACAACGCGGTCAGGAAATCAAGAGAGGCGGTTTGCAATGTGCTGCGCTATTCGATCCCGCCGGACTATGCAGGCGACGGCACTCGGCGCAGCGGCCGAAGCGGGAGGCTTGGAAGGAGATCATCGAGCAGATCCTGGAGCAGGATCAGGCAGTCTCCAACAAGCGGCACCACAGCGGATCTTTGAGCGGCGACAAAAGAAGCACGGATTCCGGGGCGGCTACACCGTTGTGAAGACGACGTGCGCCTCCGAGGGCCGGGTCAGGGGGAGACGCTCACGCCAACTTTGGCGAAGCGCATCAGCTGCGATCTTGTCTCAGTGGCGACGCCGATTAAGCCACTTCTGGAGCAAATGGTGCAGACGGCGGCCAAACCCTTTGGCACTGATTTTTGACACCGTTTTGACTACTCTTCCCTTAGAGTGAACTTGTGGACTGTTTTCTGAGGTCCTGCGGAAACGACGACATGCCCCGGGCGGATCACAGCAGCGCCACCTCTCCTGAAAGTATTGATCGTCCTGAAGTTAACGCGCTAAACATGCGCTGATGGAGCCGGCCGTTTTGGGCGATGTTACCATGCCGGGCCTAAAGATCCTCGACAAGAACGGTCGGGAGAAGTCATTGTTGCGTCAGGTTGTGGAGAACAGGTTTAGAACTCTTTATTGTCTGATAGAGGAAGGAGCGAAGCTATGTCGACTGTTCTAATTGAAAGAGTCCGCCAACTCAAGGGGGAAGAGAAACCGCCAGCATTCGCAGAGGTGGAGAAAACGACAGAGCAGATTCAGCAAAAAGCCTTCAGCCTGTTCAAGCAACACGGTGGACTTCCAGGTTTTGACTTGGACAATTGGTTGCTTGCTGAGCGCGAGGTGCTCGGGCCGTCCGCGGCTGAGCTCGTGGAAAGCGAGAAGGAGCTGAAGCTCAGGGTAGCCGTCCCAGGCGCAGAGGCGCGAGATTTGAGAGTTACGGCAACCTCGGAAACCATCATAGTAGAGGCGAATGCCCGCCATGAGCATTCGGGAACGGATGGTGAGCTTCGCTTTTGCGAATTCAGCGAGAACAAACTGTGCCGACAGTTCGGCCTCCCCTCGGAGATCGACGTCAACAAGGTTTCGGCGTCGCTGGACAAAGGTATCTTAAAGGTCGTCGCCGCAAAGTCGGCGGACAAGCAAACACGCGCGACTCGGGAACGTCTGGTGAGCGCAGCCAACCGGTCTTAGGCGCAGAAGGACTCATCGGATAGCGCCCGCGGTGGGGAAAGGGTGCGTCTCCGTCAGCGTTCTCACTCTTGCACGAAGCCGGAGAAGATCCGCGACCGGCTAGGAAGAAACCTATTATGACTCGAGTCGTTGCCGAAATACCCGACGCGGTCGCCTCCGAAAACTCACTTTCCAGGGATGATCTACGCAAGATCGATGCGTACTGGCGCGCTTGCAATTATCTCTCCCTCGGCATGCTGTATCTGTCCGAGAATCCATTGCTCCGAGATCCACTCAAGGTGGAACACCTCAAGAAGCGTCTGATCGGGCATTGGGGATCGGACCCGGGTCAGAGTTTCATTTGGGTCCACCTGAACCGGCTGATCAAAAAACACGATTTGAACATGATCTACATTGCGGGCCCCGGGCACGGAGCCCCGGCGACCCTAGCGAACGCCTATCTCGAAGGAACATACTCTGAGGTCTACCCTGACAAATCTGAGGATGCAGATGGCATGTGCAGGTTCTTTAAACAGTTCTCGTTTCCTGGCGGTATCGGCAGTCACTGCACACCGGAGACGCCGGGTTCCATCCATGAAGGCGGCGAACTGGGCTATAGCGTGTCCCACGCTTTTGGCGCTGCTTTTGACAATCCCGACTTGATCGTCTCGGTGGTCATCGGAGATGGCGAAGCTGAAACTGGACCTCTGATGGGATCCCTGCACTCCAACAAATTTCTTAATCCGATCCGCGATGGCGCGGTGCTACCGATTCTTCATCTGAACGGATACAAGATCGCGAATCCTACAATCTCGGCAAGGATCACATCGAAGGAACTGAACAGTCTGTTCGTGGGTTTTGGCTGGACTCCCTATTTTGTCGAGGGTGATGACCCGGCAGTAATGCATCGAAAAATGGCGGCCTGTCTCAATGAGTGTGTCACGCAGATTCGGTCCATCCAGGACAATGCCCGCCGAGGCGGCATTCAGGAACGGCCTCGCTGGCCCGTCGTCATTCTTCGCAGCCCCAAAGGCTGGACTGCTCCCATGGAATTGGACGATCATAGGCTGGAAGGCTACTGGCGAGCTCACCAGATTCCGATCCCGGATGTGGCCGAGAATCCGGCGCATTTGAAGATCCTCGAAGACTGGATGCGTCGCTACAAGCCGGAAGAATTGTTCGATGGAAATGGCACGCTTGTTCCGGAGCTGAAGGAAATGGCTCCGCGCGGAAGGCGGCGGATGAGCGCCAATCCGCATGCGAACGGCGGCCTGCTGCGAAAACCGCTTCGGTTGCCGGATTTCCGGAGATACGCCGCACCGGTGACCAAGCCCGGCATCTCGCAGGCGCTGCCTACCTACATTCTGGGCGAATTCCTGCGAGACGTCATGCGCGACAACATGGGCAAGTTCCGGGTCTTTGGACCAGACGAAACCGCGTCCAACCGTCTTGAAGCCATTTACGCTACTACGAAAAAGACCTGGTTGGCTGAATTCAAGCCTGAGGACTTGGATGGCGGCGAGCTCTCGCGGGATGGCCGCGTTATGGAAATGCTCAGCGAACATACCCTTGAGGGCTGGGCAGAGGGCTACGTCCTGACGGGCCGCCACATGTTCTTCGCCTCGTATGAGGCGTTCTTTCACATCATCGACTCGATGTTCAATCAGCATGCAAAGTGGCTCGAAAAGTGTAAAACCGAGGTCAAATGGCGAGCGTCTATCTCGTCCTTGAATCTGTTGGTCACCTCTACGGTTTGGCGTCAGGATCATAACGGCTTCACCCACCAGGACCCTGGGTTCCTTGATGTAGTCACAAATAAGAGTGCACGGGTCACCCGAGTCTATCTACCTCCCGACGCAAACTGTCTCTTGAGCACAGCGGATCATTGTTTACGGAGCGTCGATTATGTGAACGTGATCGTGGCGGATAAACATCTTCATCTGCAGTATCTGGACATGGATGCTGCGGTCAGACATTGTCAGAAGGGGATTGGCATATGGCCCTGGGCTAGTTCTGACCAGGGTAGCGAACCGGACGTAGTGATCGCGAGCGCAGGCGATGTGGTTACGCTAGAAGCTCTTGCCGCAACGGCAATCCTACGCGAGAAATTCCCTGACTTGAAAATCCGTTTCATCAACGTAGTGGACCTGTTCAGGCTCCAGCCCGCAACCGAGCACCCGCACGGGCTGACAGATCGTGACTTTGATTCGTTGTTTACAACCGATAAACCAGTCATCTTTAACTTCCACGGTTACCCCGCGCTCGTCCACAAGCTCGCCTACCGTCGTGCCAACCACGAAAACATGCATGTGCGTGGCTACAAGGAGAAGGGCAGCATCAGCACTCCTCTCGGGTTGACCATTCTGAACCAGGTAGACCGGTTCAATTTGGCGATCGACATCATCGACCGCGTTCCGCGGCTGAAAACGTCGGGGGCACACGTGAAGGATTGGCTGCGTGACCAGATCGTAGAGAATCTTGCTTACGCGCATGAGTACGGCGTTGACAAGCCCGAAATCCGGGACTGGAAGTGGCCATACTCATAACGCGCCCCTTGCGGCCGGCTCAGGTTATTCCGCCGCGGAGCTGCATACCGAGTCTTCACAGTTCGGATGTATCCTCTTCGATCTCGCCCAGATCAGGCTTACGGTCCTCCATCTCGCGGTCTTCGTCCGCCCACTCGAGCGGTTGATTCTCTAGCGGTTCTGCGGAATCGTCTCTTCTGTCAAGCCTTGTATCCTTCGGAATCATTCTTAAGTCCTCACAACCCACGAAAGTGCGAAGTCGGCCAAACTGGGGGAACCGCCGGTACGCTATCACGGCTAAGCTCCATTCGCCGGCAGGATCATCAGCCCGATTCTTGCGATAACACGAATTTGACCTTTGGGCACGTTTAACGTTTGTGCCGATTGAGGTAGGTCACCGCGATGGGGACGTTCGCTATTGATCCGCTGACGGCCATCCCAACTGTACAGACTCTTCAAGCGTGTGGATCTAGTCAACCCCAGTCGGGCGAGGGCAGGTCACACCCAACCCATTCAGACCATCACACGCCGCTGTCCCCTTGGTCCAGTCTCCTGTCCCTCCGCCAAGGAAAGATCCAAAACGCGCACTCTCTGGCCTTCGTCGAATCTCTGCAATAGAACTTCAACGCCGTTTTGAAATCGGACTGCGTCTCTAAAGGTGTTTACGACGGCGGACACTTGAGTAAACACAGCCTCCTTCACCCCGTCCTGAAAACCGCAGTCCTGCTGCAGCTTTGCTGAAATGTCGCGTATCAGCAGCCGGGCACCGGGTGGGATGCATACTGCCGGCATCGATCGAGTATCCGAAGGACTGAAAAATGCTTTGATCGCGGGCCAGAACCCGTGACACTGGGCCTTACGACATTCTTGTATCCTTAGCAGATCGAGGGCTGAAGCCAGACCAACCGAACCCTCCTCGAATCTGTGGACAGTGAGTTCCTCCCCGGAAACGGCCAAGCGATTTGTTCTCGCCATTAGTGAATAGTCACACATCGTGTTTTACCACCTTCAAGAATCGGAAATACAATGACGTCGGGCATCTCATGAAGACGTGCGGGTGAGCCGGTCTGGTTTTGACTTCCACAGATAGAGCCATTCTTTAGATCATGGTTTGCTCTTTGCGATCATTTTCAGGGCTGAACCTTTGTGCATAGCCAGGTGATCGGTCGTATCGCTCTTTATCAAGTACTGCGGCTCCTCCTTCGAAGCGTGGACCGTGTACCCCTTGAAAATGACTTCAGCGGTGTGCGTTTTCTTGATGGTCCCTCGGATCCGCCCTGCTTCTGAGTTCCACTCAACGTGGTCGCCTACTTTGAAGTCGTGTGCCATCGGCGATCTCCCGGAAAAGCGTCTTCTTATTTCGAGCTCGCAAATCGAGACGTCTTCTCGAGAAGCGACTACCTTCATTGTGAGGTGAAAGCTCGTCAAAGCAGTGTCAAAAATACGCTGAGCAACGGCTAATCCGACAGGTTCGTGCGCGAGGACCGCGGGATGATTCCGGTCCACCCCGAATGGCGAAGGCGATGCGAATGGTTTCAGACTATGCTGCTGATCGCAGCTCGAATCTCAACGAGCAGCGGCGCCGGATAGACTCCCAACCAGACAAGGATTACTGTGAGCGCGGCCAGCACAAGGATTGCCGCAGGCGCCCGGCGTGGAATCGGCTCGTGGGCCCGATCGCCGGCAGCCGGTTGCGCGTACAACGTCACAACAATCCGCAAGTAGTAGAACAGCCCGATGGCGCTCGTAGTCACGAGAATCAGAATAAGCGCCCAGGCTCCCACGGAGGCGCCCGCCACAATGATGTAGAACTTACCAAGGAAACCCGCCGTGAGCGGGATTCCGGCGAGGGATAGCAACATGGCCGTAAAAACCAGCGCGAGTGCCGGTCGGCGCCAAAACAGCCCTCGGTAGTCTTCGAGCAGATCCGCATCTCTTTCCCGCTCGGAGAGCACCGTGACGACTCCGAATGCGCCGAGGGTCATGACAAAGTAAGCCACCAGATAGAAGATCACGGCGCTCGCGCCCATGGGTCCACCGACCTGAAATGCTACCAGCAGATAGCCCATATGCGCGATCGAGGAATAAGCCAGGATGCGCTTCACGTTGTTCTGCAATAGCGCGAGGAGATTACCGGCAAGCATGGAAGCGATGGCGATGATCGAGAACACCAGAACCAAGGGCGCGAAGCCATGACTGAAACCCGACTGATTAAAGTAGCGAAGTAGCAGCGCGAACATAGCGCCTTTCGAAACCGTGGCAACGAAGACTGTCACCGGCGCCGGCGCCCCCTCGTAAACATCCGGCGT
>Ga0105241_10002924_pt1 | contig 12754 bp, 9 predicted proteins | sample KBSC64metaG_FD_80422 | JGI IMG/M metagenome (GOLD analysis project Ga0105241, IMG submission 80422) | Corn rhizosphere microbial communities from Kellogg Biological Station, Michigan, USA - KBS C6-4 metaG | ecosystem: Host-associated > Plants > Roots > Rhizosphere > Soil | place: Michigan, USA... | reverse complement strand
GTGCATATGCGGAAAAAGGCTGAGCAACAGGGCGTCGTTGGGCAGCGTGCCATGTACCTCCACGCGATAGTTGTCGGTATTCGGCGGGATGGGAATCGTGTCGTGCTCGTTCGCCAGCTGCAAAGTCAGCACACGTTTTTCAGGCGCGCGCTTTGCGAAAACCAGGCCGAGCGATGTCTGGTCCACGGCCGGCTTGCCGTTAGTCGTGTAATGCATCTGAAAAACCAGGTCCGAATGTGCAGGAATGAACTTGGCCATGCCTTCCGGCCAGCGGTCGGGCGAACTGCCCGGCGCATAGACCAGCAGCAGGTCGCTGGTGGTCGAATGCGCCTCATGCATCAAGTGAGGATCGTGCAAGCTTGACGCCGTAAACGGCACGCCCACCGGGGCGCTTCGCAACCAGCTTGACTCCGGCGGGCGGACGTAAACCACGGCATGGTGCACATGCTCGCGCGCGCTCGGCCGCAGCTCGGACATCTGCACCCACTTTCCTTCCTTGAAGCCCGTCGGAACAATCTCGTAGGTGTACTCGACGTCGCCCCCGGCGGGAAGCTTCACCGGCTCTGGCATTTCTACGACCAGGTCGGGCGGGGCGATGTTCCAGCCTTCGGTCCAGCGCGCCGGGGGAGGGGCATCACGCGGATCGCCAGAAGGCGTACCGGCCTGAACCCAGCGGTTAATAGCTTCGCGTTCCCTCGACGAAAGCGAAGGGTCGTTTGAAAACCTGCCGCAGCAGGGGTCGGCAAACCAGGGCGGCATCTTGCGGGCATCCACATCGGCACGCATGGCTGCACCCCAGTTTTTTGCCTGCGCGTAGGTGATCAGAGGAAACGGTGCAATCTCTCCAGGGCGATGACAGGACTGGCAGTGGTTCTGAAGAATCGGAAGCACATCGTGATAGAACGTGGGGCCGCCACTCTCGGCCGTCGCGCTGACTGCGAGAAAACAAAGCACCGCTATGGAAGAAGCACAAAATCTTTTCACTGCCGAGACTGCCAGGAACAATTGCATCATTGAATGATCGGAGTGTTGAATCATTGAAGAGCATTTAGCTGATTAAGTAAGAATAATCAAAGATCGCAGCTACTCGCGGATCCGTCTTTGCCGGGTTCTGCTGGTCGCTAAGATTCGGCTCACCACCCCATTCGATTTTGCGGCCAATAATTCAATTCTGCGTTCTTTGTAATGAAGTCTCTTTCGGCGACTACACCTCGGCTTCCCGCAGCCGCTTTGCCGCGCTCTCTGGCGATACCGACGAGTAATAGACCTCTTTAAAGGTGTAGGACTTCGACTTTGAAGCCAGAATCGGCAGGATCTCGACGTGCCAGTGATAATCCTCGTCTAGCGTTTTCCAATAGCCCAGGCTGGCCGATGCGTGATCGCGGTTGGGCGAGGTGTGCAATACCAGGTGAAAAGACTCCGTGATCGCGCGGATACGCTGCAACGTCCGCTTCAACAGGCCTGCCAGGTCGCGCATGCTGCCGGGATGCGCCAGGGCAAAACGTTCGAAAGCTGAGTCATGCGGGCGCGGCAGAACCCAGGTCTCGTAAGGCGTGCGTGAGGCATAGGGGCAGAGGGCGACAAAATCTCCACGCACCTCGACCAGGCGCTGGCCCTCACTCAGCTCCTGGTTGACGATATCGCAGAAAACGCAACGTTCCTTCTGCTTGTAAAAATCGTAGGCGGCGCGCAATTCGTAGAGCACCCGCCGCGGGATGAATGTGGTGGCGGTAAGCTGTGAGTTGGGGTGCTCAAATTCCTGCCCGGCTGGCGCTCCGAAGTTTTTGAACACGCTGATGTAACGGAAGCGGGCGTCACCCTTGAGGTCCTGGATGCGCTGCGCGATCAGCAGCAGAAACTGCTGAATTTCGTCTTCTCCGGCCTGCCACAAGTGGCGGTCATGCTGCGGATTCTCCACCAGGATTTCATGCGCTCCCAGGGTGGACATGTGGTCGTACATGCCCTGGCCGCGGCGTTCAGCCTGGCCCTCGATGTGATAGACCGCGCCGGGGTGGACCACGGCCCGCGCCGACCAGGGGCCCCCGCGCAGCCCGGAACGGCTGGAGATCTGTTGTGTCCTGTCGCTCGCGCTGGGGCAGAGCCGGCACTGCGCCGGGGGACGCGGCGTGGTCTCGGGAATATCGTCGCCGACCAGCACCCAGGAGCGGGTGATGGGGTCCTTGCGCAGTTCCATAAGCGAAGGTGATTATCGCACGGAGGGCATTCTCGGCGATCTCAGCGGTCAAAAGTTTTTTGAATGCCGAGCCTTATCTCGCACCAAGGGCGTAAGGGACGCGTTTTCCACCCCATGCACAGGCAGGACGGCGGCTATAGTGAGGGCTGGTAGGCCATTGGCCGCAGACAGAAATCAAAATCTTTGAACCCTAGAGATTGCACAAAGCGCGCAGAGAAAGCCTCGGCTGGATTTTGCAAAGCTCGGCGGGCTCGTAGGTAGGAGTTTGAATTGCGGCCAAGAGACTGAAAGCAACTGAATATCGACAACTGAACACAGGCAACCAGCCACTGGCAACTGAATGTCCGAGTTCTCCACCCCGCTGATGCGGCAATACACCTCGATCAAGAAAGATCATCCCTCGGCGCTGCTGTTTTTCCGCCTGGGCGATTTCTACGAGATGTTTTTTGACGACGCGGTGCTGGCCGCCCGCGAGCTGCAGATCACCCTGACTTCCCGCAACAAAGAGAAGGGCGTGGCCATTCCCATGTGCGGGGTTCCCTATCATGCCGCCGAGGGCTACATCTCAAAGCTCATCCGCCGCGGATACAAGGTGGCGATCTGCGAACAGGTTGAAGATCCGCGTCTGGCTAAAAAACTTGTGCGCCGCGAAGTGACCCGGGTGGTCACGCCCGGAACCGCGGCCGATTCCTCGCTGAATGCGGAGGAAAATAACTTCCTGGCCGCGATAGTTTCGCTCGGCGGCCAGCCGCCTGCCGGCCAAGGCGATGGCGCCGGAATTGCCAGTAACAATCGGTCCGACGGAAAACCAGGGCGCACCGGATTCGCCGCCCTCGATCTTTCAACCGGCGAGTTCCGGGCGACGGAGTTTTCCGGGGAGGACGCGCAGAAAAGAATTTACGACGAGCTCGAGCAGCTGCGTCCAAAAGAACTGCTTTACGCGAGTTCCGCGCCATTGTTTGATACCGGCGCCCCCCGGGCGGGCGACGTGCCCGCTCCCCTGCCGGGCCAGTCTGCCGCGAGACCCTGGGCGATGACGCCGCTGGACGACTGGATCTTTGACCCCAATCATGCCCTCCCTCTGGTCGAAAACCAGTTCGGGGTGCTCTCCCTTGAAGGCTTCGGGCTTGCCGGCAAACCCGCGGCCGCGGCCGCAGCCGGCGCTATTCTTCACTATGTACGCTCCACCCAGCGCGGGACACTCGACCACGTGGACCGCATTGGCTTTTACGAACGGCAGAACTGCCTGGTTCTCGATGCGGTCACGGTGCGAAACCTCGAATTGGTTGAACCCTTGTTCGCCGGAACTGATTCCGGAGTGACGCTCTTTCGTTCTCTCGATGCCACCGTCACCCCCATGGGCAAGCGCCTGCTGCGGGCATGGATGCTGCGTCCGGGTTTAGACCAGAGCGAAATTAATCGGCGGCTGGACGCGGTGGAAGAGCAGGTACAGCAGACCATCGCCCGCGAGGAGCTGCGCAAAGCGCTCGCGGGCGTGCTTGATCTCGAGCGGCTGCTGAGCCGGGTGACGCTTGAAACCGCCAATCCCCGGGACCTGATCGCATTGTCGGTTTCGCTGGGAAGGATTCCCGCGGTACGGGCGGCGTTTGCCCCAATGAAGGCCGCACGGATGCAACAACTGCACGCCGCCATCGACGAGCTCTCCGATGTCCGCCAGCGAATCGAAAAAACCATCATTCCCGAGCCGCCCATCTCGCTGGCTGAAGGCGGAGTCATTGCCCGCGGCGCCGACCCCGAGCTCGACCATCTGCACCAGCTCAGCCGCAACGGCAAACAGTACCTGGCCGAGATGGAGCAGCGCGAACGCCAGCGCACCGGAATCTCCTCCTTAAAGGTTCGCTTTAACTCGGTATTCGGCTACTACCTTGAAGTCTCGAAAGCCAACCTGCAACTGGTGCCGCCTGACTACGAGCGGCGGCAGACACTGGTGAACGCCGAGCGCTTCTCGACCCCCGAACTCAAGGAGTACGAAGCCAGGATTCTGGACGCGCAGGAGAAGCTGGTTGAAATCGAACGTCGAATCTTTGCTGAGCTGCGGTCGGCGATTGCCGGTGAGGCGCGGCGGATCCGCCAGACTGCTGTGGCCCTGGCCGAAGTGGACGTAGTCGCGGCTTTTTCCCAGGTCGCCGCCCAGCGCAAGTATTGCCGGCCCGCATTCGACGACAGCGGAGACATCGAAATAATTGCCGGGCGACACCCAGTCATCGAGCAGCAGGAATTTTCAGGCAGCGATAGCCGCCGCTACGTGCCCAATGATTTGTACCTGGATTCGAGCACCCAAAACATTCTGGTATTGACCGGACCCAACATGGGCGGCAAGTCCACCTACCTCAGGCAGGCAGCGCTGATGGTGATCATGGCGCAGATGGGATCGTTTGTTCCGGCCACAAAAGCGCGGCTGGGGATGGTGGACCGAGTGTTCACCCGCATCGGGGCGAGCGACAACCTGGCGCGCGGGCGCTCGACCTTTATGGTGGAGATGACCGAAACCGCCGCCATCCTGAACACCGCTACCCCAAAATCTCTGATCCTGCTCGACGAAGTCGGGCGCGGCACCTCGACCTATGACGGCCTGGCCATCGCCTGGGCGGCGATCGAATACCTGCACGCCCGCACTAGGGCAAAGACGCTGTTCGCCACCCACTACTTCGAGCTGACCGAACTTGCCGAGCAGCTTGCGGGGGTGAAGAACTACCACGTGGGGGCGAAGGAGACGGGAAGCGGAATCATTTTTCTGCGCAAAGTGGAACCGGGCGCGGCCGACCGCAGTTACGGCATCGAAGTGGCGAAGCTGGCCGGCCTTCCCCCGGAAGTGATTCGGCGGGCGCGCGAGGTGCTGGCCGAACACGAGAATGCCGAATCGCGGCTGAGCGCGCAACTTGCCGCGGGCGACGCTCCGGTGCCGCCGGCGGCGCAACTCACCATCTTCACGCCCTTGTCGCAGCCGGTGCTCGAAAAATTGCGTGAGGTTGACCTGGACCACCTCACTCCTCTCGAGGGATTGAACCTGCTGGCGGAGTTGAAGAAGCAGGTTCAGTGAAATTCGTCGGGCGAAATCCACCTCCGAATCTTGATATGCTTCTAGTGGTTCCCCTCTTCTAAGATCCGGCGCATGGGTCCATTAAAAAAGAATTCATCAAGAAAAGACTTACGCGATGGGCGTGGCGCAGGCCAGCTTCTGGTCGTCGGCTTTGAGGGCGCCGCCATGTCGCCGCAACTGGCGGCGATGCTTACCCGCATTCAGCCGGCGGGAGTGATCCTGTTTGCCCGCAACATATTAAACGCGCAGCAGACCCACAAACTGCTCAAGGATTGTCAGGCCTGCGTCAGCCAGCCGCTGTTCACCATGGTGGACCTTGAAGGCGGCCGCGTGGACCGCTTCCGCAATGTTACCGGCCCCGCGCCTTCGGCGGCGGATGTCTTCGCCACCTCTGACCGCAGACTTTACCGCAAGCATGGCCAGCTGATCGGCAGCGTGTGCTGCGCCCTGGGCTTCAACACCGATCTCGCGCCGGTACTCGATCTGGCGTTCGAGGCTTCGCGGAACGTCATGAGCTCGCGGGCATTTTCGACCAATCCCAAAGAGGTCGTGCTTTACGCGCGCGAGTTTCTCGCCGGATTGCATTCGGCACGGGTCATCGGCGGCGGCAAGCACTTCCCCGGGCTCGGGGAAGGCAATCTGGATTCGCACCACCATCTGCCGGTGATCAAGAAGTCGCTCCAAGGATTGTGGGAATCGGACTTGGTGCCTTATCGCATCATGAAACGCGAACTTGCCCTGGTGCTGATCAATCATGCGAATTATCCCGATATCACCCGCGATAAACTGCCAGCCTCGCTTTCGCAATACTGGATCAGCGGCGTGCTGCGAAAACAGATCGGTTACCGCGGGTTGGTGGTATCGGATGACCTCGAAATGGGCGGAGTCTTGAAGACGGCACCGATCGAGCAGGCGGCAGTTGAATTCGTGCGCGCTGGCGGGGACTTGTGCCTGATTTGCCATGAGCAAGCCGGCATCGAGCGCGCTTTTGCGGCAATCACACGAGAAGCCGAGCGCGACGCGCGCTTCCGCAGGCGGACAATGGATTCCGCGAAACGGATTGCGGGGTTCAAGCGCAAGCACGCCAAGTTGCTGCGCATTGGCCCTGCCCCTTCTGAAGATAAGATCGCGCGGCTCTCGCGCCAATTATGGGAGTTTAGCGAACGAATCCGCTATAGCTCCCTTTCCCGGGGTATTGCGGCCGGTGCGAAGAGATGATCGTTGCTGGAGTGATGAGCGGGACCTCGGCCGACGGCATCGATGTAGCGCTGGTGGATCTTGCCGCCCGCCGGGGTCCTAAGCTGAAGCTGCTTGGGCACTCATCTTTTCCTTATTCTGCCGCGGTGCGACGGGCGGTTCTCGGCGCGATGAATTCGCAGCAAGCCAGTGTGGCCGATCTGGCCCGGTTGAATTTTCTTCTCGGAGATCTGTATGGCGAAGCGGTGCTGGCGAGCCAGAAGAAGCTGAGAGCAAAAGCGGAACTGGTCGGCTGCCACGGGCAGACGATTTACCATCAGGGCGCGGCCGAGAATTTCCTGGGGAAAAGACTGGCGGTCACCTGGCAAACCGGTGAGGCCTCGCGCATTGCGGCGCTGCTGGGCGTGCCCGTGGTGTCGGATTTTCGCCCGGCTGATATGGCGGCCGGAGGCCAGGGCGCGCCGCTGGTCCCGTTGCTCGATTACCGGCTGTATCGTGATCAGCGCGTGGGCCGGATCGCGCTGAATATCGGCGGAATTTCGAATGTAACGGCGATTCGGCCGAGTGCCGCTCCTGATGACATCATTGCTTTCGACACCGGGCCAGGCAACATGGTGATGGACACGTTGGCTGGGGAACTCTTTGGCCAGCCGTTTGACCGCGACGGAAGGCTCGCGGCGAGTGGCCGAGTTTTGCCGGACGTAGTTGAGAAATTTCTGCGGCGCGGTTTTTTCCGCCTGAAGCCGCCGAAAACTGCCGGACGGGAGGAGTTTGGCCGCGAGTTTGTAAAGCAGTTTTTGGAAAAGCTTCGCAGATCTGGTTCGAAAACAAAAAGACGTGGGACGGCCTCAGCCAGAATCGAGGATCTGATCGCCACCGCCACCGCTCTGACTGCGCAGTCCATTGCTGATGCCTTGCGGCGGTACGTGTTACCGCGCGGAAAGTTCTCCGAAGTCATTGCTTCGGGGGGCGGCACGCGTAATCCGGCGCTCATGGCGATGCTGGCCAATGAACTCAGCCCCCTGGGGCTCCGGTTGCGCACCTCTGACGAATTCGGAATTCCGTCAGAAGCCAAGGAGGCGGCGGCTTTCGCGTTGCTGGCATTTGAGACCTGGCATCGCCGTCCGTCAAACGTGCCTTCGGCGACGGGAGCAAAGCGTCCGGTGGTGTTGGGGAAGATTTCGTATCCGTGAACAAGCTTTTAGCTTTTTGGTTTGGCGCCAGCGATTCGAGAGCTGAGAGCTGACGGCAAAGCTGAGAGCTAGAGCTAAGAGCTGTTTTTCACATGCCTATCTACATCGCCCTGCTCCGCGGGATCAACATCGGGCCGCACAAGCGCATGAAGATGGAGAAGCTCGTGGCGTGCTGCGCTGCCTGCGGTTTCTCCGGCGCCAAGACATACATCCAAAGCGGGAATGTGGTTCTCAAGGCGTCGAAGATGTCGCCTGAGAAACTGTCACAAACACTTGCAGCCCAGATCGCCGCCGATTTCGGTTTTTCCGCGGACGTAATCTCGCGCACTAAAGACGAACTCGGAAGCATCATCAAAAACAATCTTTTGTTGAAGGAACCCGGCATCGCTTCCGAGAAGTTGCACGTTCTATTCCTGCCGCAACCTGCGCCGTCCGAGGCGATCAAGAAGTTGCAATCTGTGGTGCTTCCCCCTGACCGCGCGGTCGTAGCCAAAAAGGAAATCTATTTCTATTTTCCCAAGGGAGTCTCAGGCAGCAGCGTGTGGAAGCATCCGTTCGACAAAGTACTGGAGGTCTCGAGCACCATGCGCAACTGGAATACGGTCAACAAACTATTTGAAATGGCCGAGGAGTTTAAGTGAGGCTTCAGCTTTCAACCCTCGGCCATCGGTTTTCAGCGGGAGAACCTCATTCGCCGACGGCAGTCGAGCGATACCAGGCCGTCTTGCAAGTGCTCGCGCTGGGGTTCTGCCTGGCGTTGATGTCCTGCTCACGGCGGGCTGATCCGAATACGCTTGTCGTCATCATCGAATCAAGTCCCACCAATCTTGATCCCCGCATTGGCCTCGACGCCCAGTCGCAGAACATCGGTAGCCTGCTGTTTGACAATCTGCTGGCGCGGGATGAGCACTTGAGCGTGAAGCCGAGCCTGGCCGAACGATGGGAGAGGCCGGACCCGGCGACCTATGTGTTCCATTTGCATCGGAACGTCCGTTTTTCCGACGGACGCCCGCTCACCTCGCGCGACGTGAAGTGGAGTTATGACTCGCTCATGCAAGGCAAGGTGCGAAGCGCGAAGGCCGCGACTTATCATTTTGTCGCAAGCATTGAAGCTCCCGACGAATCCACTGTCATCTTCCATCTCAAGCAGCCCTGGGCCGCGCTGCTATGGAACTTGGCTGCTCCGGGTATGGGTATCGTACCCGACGGTAGTGGCCCGGAGATCAGTCGCAATCCGGTCGGCTCTGGCCCCTTCCGCTTCGTGAGCGCCGAGCAGGACAAAGAAGTTATCGTGGAACGCAACGAATACTACTGGGGCGAGAAAGCAAAAGTTGCGCGCATCCGTTTTGCGGTCGTGCCGGACACGACCACGCGCGCGCTCGAGCTCCGCAAGGGGAGCGCCGATCTTGAGATCAATGCGCTCAGCCCGGACATGGAAATTAGTTTGGCGCGCGAGCCCCGGATTGAAGTGATGCGCACGCCCGGCACCCGCCTCGGCTACATGGCTTTCAACCTGCGAGATCCTATTCTGAAGGACGCGCGTGTACGCCAGGCCATCGCCTACGGCATTGACCGTCAGCCGTTGGCCCACTATCTCTGGCGCGATACGGTGCGGCTGGCCGCGAGCGTACTGCCGCCGGAGAGCTGGGCGTACGATCCTGAGGTGAAGCAATATCCTTACGACCCCCAAAAGGCCCGACGTTTGCTCGATGCCGCCGGGTATCCGGTGGCGAATGGCGTGCGCTTCCATCTCATCATGAAGACTTCGACCGAAGAGAGCTCGCGCTCCATGGCCTCCGTATTTCAGCAGCAGTTGCACGAAATCGGCATCGCGCTCGACATCCGCAGCTTTGAAGCAGCCACATTTTTCTCCGACGTGACCCATGGAGAATTTCAGGTTTATTCGCTGCGCTGGCTGGGGGCAAACGAGGACCCCGATATTTTCGAATACGCGTTTGATACGACGCGAATCATTCCCAACGGCGGCAACCGCCAGTTCTACAGCAATCCGCGGGTCGATGCCCTGATTGCGCACGCCAGCTCCGAAGCGGACCAGAGAGCGCGCAAGAGAGATTATGCAGAAATTCAGAAGATTCTGGCCGAAGATCTGCCCTATATCAATCTGTGGTACTTCGATAATGTGATGGTGCACTCGCGGCGAGTGCGCGGGCTTGCGCTTAACCCCTCGGGTAACTTCGATTTTCTGCGGACGGCGGAGTTGATGAATTGAATCATCGAGTCATTGATAATCCTCAACTTCACAATGATTCAATGCTCCGATAATTCAATGATTCAATTTTCTTTGTTACCATCGAACTCACGTGCACATACTCTTCATTGGCGATATATTCGGCCGTCCTGGGCGGACGATTGTCCGCGAGAAACTGAAGCATTTGGTCCGCGAGCATCGCATCGATCTGGTGCTCGCGAATGGGGAGAATGCCGCGGCCGGCTTCGGCATCACGCCCTCTCTGGCGGAAGACCTGTTCGATCTTGGCATTGACGTGCTCACCACCGGCAATCACGTCTGGGACAAGCGCGAGATTGTGGACTATTTTCTGGCCGCCGACGCCGACCCGCACGGTCCTGCGCGCCGCGTGCTGCGACCGGCGAATTACGCCTCCGATCTGCCTGGATACGGATTTTATGAGGGCCGCAAAAACAACGTGCCCTATGCCGTGGTCAATCTTCAGGGACGGATTTTCATGGCTTCGAACGATGATCCATTTCGCAAAGCCGATGAACTGCTGAAAAAAATCACGGCAAAGATCATTTTTGTCGATGTCCACGCCGAGGCGACATCCGAAAAGATCGCCCTCGGCTGGTACATGGACGGGCGCGTGACCGCGCTGGTTGGCACTCATACCCATGTGCCGACGGCCGATGAGCGGGTGCTGCCCGGAGGCACTGCCTATATCACGGATGTTGGGATGACTGGGCCGTACGACGGTGTGATTGGTGTCAAGAAAGAACTCGTGATCGGCCGCTTTTTAAATAACATGCCGGTCCGGTTTGAGCCCGCGACCGATGACGCCCGCTTATGCGCAGTGGTAGTGGAGGCCGATGAGGACACCGGTAGAGCGAAATCGATCCAGAGAATCATGGTGAACTGAATTAGATTTGCGAATTTAGAATTTTCAGGGTTTTCGAGGTTATTTCACGTTGGATCCTATCGAAGATGAGCTTCAAATTCGACAATCCTTAAATTCGACGATTCATAAATCTGACAATTCGTAAATTCGAACTGCGCCTGCTTCACCCAACATTGCCGGCCATGAAATCTCTCCCTCCCGCTGACGCTTACGTTTTCGATATCGATGGCACGCTGCTGGTCACTCAGGACCTGGTGCACTGGAATGCACTACATCAGGCCATGCTCGAGGCCTATGGCGTGGACACAACCATCGAAGGAATTCCGTATCACGGGATGACTGATCTCTCAATTCTGCGAGCAGCTCTGGCCCGTGCTGGTATCAGCAATGAGGCATTCGAGGCTGGATTATCTGTGGCCCTCGAAGTAGTTTGCCGCGAGGTGGCAGCGAACCGACAGAAGATCGCACCCCGAGTTTGCCCGGGAATTCGAGGTCTCCTCGAACGTTTGCAGCGGCGAGAGGCGCTGCTGGGCGTCGCATCGGGAAACCTTGAGACCGTGGGTTGGCACAAAATCGAAGCCGCCGGCCTGCGTCACTATTTCTCTTTTGGCTTTTTCAGCGATCACTCAGAGCGCCGCGCGGACATTTTTCGAAATGCGATAGGTCATACCACTTCAGTTCTGGGCATGAAAACCCGCGTCTGCTTTGTCGGAGACACTCCGTCCGACGTCCAAGCGGCAAAAGAAACTGGTGCCTTAATTGTTTCGGTCGCGAGTGGAACTTTCACTCACGCGGAGCTCAGCGCGCATTCTCCCGACCTTTGCCTCAATTCCTGCTCTGATCTTGTTTGGGATTGACCTGCAACAGAACTGCAATCTCTTCGCGGTTCAGGGTGGGAAGGTTACGCAACGCGGCGCCAGCCAGAGCAACATACACGGACCCGACATCGCCGATGGATTGCAGGGATTCTAAATGACGCACAATCGTAGCCGCGTCCCCACGCACAATCGGCCCGCTGAACGACGATGCCGGGCCGAGCTTCTTGTAGTTAGAAAGCGTCTGCTTCAAAATCGGCATCATTCGCCTCCGTGCCACGCTCGGCGAAATACCGGCCAGGGCAGCCGCTTTCTCTGCAGCAGCCAGCAGTGAAACCAGCAACGGGCAAATCATGGTCGCGAAGGCGTGATAGGCGATTTTGTTCTGCTTGCGAATGCGAAAGGAATTTCCACCCAGATCGCTAACCATCTTCTTGGCACGGCGGACCGCGACCGCGTCGCCCTCAACCGCGAACGGCACGCCGTGAAGATCCGGTTGAGATTTTTTCACAAACGTCATGAGTGGATGAACCGACGCCACTCGCGTACCCCGCTCCCGCAATACCTCCAATTCGTCACTGGAGAGGACGCCGCTTGAGTGCAAGGCAACTTTGCCTTTCCAGTTCTGTCCCGACAAATCCGTAGCCGCTGCGGCGATCTGCGAATCCGGAACGCAAAACCATATTATGCCGGCATCGAGCGCAGCGGCTTGCAGACTCGCAACGCGCGCCCCAAGCTTGCGGGCCAATCGCCGGGCTCTCGCCAGGGATCGCGAATTATTCCGGGTCACAATTTCACTGACCACATAACCAGCCTCTGCCAAGCGCTCTGCTAGCGCCGTTCCTAATCGACCTGCGCCTATGATCGCGACCTTCGGCGGAGTCTTGCGCTGCTTCTTTCCACTTTTCATCGCCGGAGAATATCAGGAGCGCCCGACAAAAAGCGATTCGGTCACTTACTATTGGTGATATGAGAAAGTTAACGTCACGTACGAAATCCAAAGCTGTTAGCCGTAAGAAGTCGATCTCGGGCAAGAGAGCCCGCGTACTCTCATCACGAATTGCATATCGCGGCCCTGTATTCGGGGTAACGACCGACAACGTCCTCGAACCGACCGGGGTTCGCGTCCGCCGAGATGTAGTCCGACACTCGGGATCCATCGTTGTTCTGGCCGTTGATGAAAGCGGCCGCGAACCGCGGGT
>Ga0105241_10002919_pt1 | contig 12769 bp, 10 predicted proteins | sample KBSC64metaG_FD_80422 | JGI IMG/M metagenome (GOLD analysis project Ga0105241, IMG submission 80422) | Corn rhizosphere microbial communities from Kellogg Biological Station, Michigan, USA - KBS C6-4 metaG | ecosystem: Host-associated > Plants > Roots > Rhizosphere > Soil | place: Michigan, USA... | reverse complement strand
GTAAAGGCATTTATCAAAGTCAGTGCACGATTTGCCATCGCGATGACATGAAAGGATCGCCGCCGCTGTTTCCCTCACTGGTGGGCGTTCGCGATCGGATGACTCAGGATCAAATTAAGGAAAGAATTCAAAAGGGCAAAGGTCGAATGCCGGCTTTTCCCAATCTCACCCCGGAGGAAGTCAATGCCCTGGTGCTGTTCGTAAGCGAGGGACAGAACAAAGAGATTTCGGGGCAGCCGGTGCAGCCGCAGATGGGATATCGCTTTTCCGGATACACCAGGTTCCTCGAATCGGAACGATATCCAGCTATCGCTCCCCCTTGGGGCACCCTGAATGCGATCGATCTCAATACGGGTGAGTACCAATGGAAAATCCCGATTGGCGAATATCCTGAACTCGCTGATCAGGGAATGAAGAATACGGGGAGCGAGAATTATGGTGGGCCCATCGTAACTGCGGGCGGACTGATCTTTATTGGCGCGACCAACTATGACAAGAAGTTCCGCGTGTTTGACAAGTCAACTGGCCAACTGTTGTGGGAAACCACGCTTCCCTTTTCCGGTAACGCTACTCCCATCACGTACGAGGTCAACGGAAAGCAATATGTAGTGATTGCGGCAGGTGGCGGTAAGGACACGAAGTCGCCTTCTGGCGGCGTGTACGTCGCGTTTGCCTTAAAGAGTGCCGAATGAATCGTCGAGAGTTTACGAAAGCGGTGGCAACATCCTCCACTTTCCTGCTGGCGCGAACTGGCTTCGGTGCTTCAGCCCGGATCGAACCGGCAACCCGTCCCACTCACGCTCTGCACGAATTCCAAAAGCTACAATTCGGCGTCTCGTTTCATTTCAGCATGAACACGTTCACCGGCAATGATTACGAGACCGGTGGCGTGCCCGCGAGCACCTACAATCCGACGAATCTGGACGTGCGCCAGTGGATTGGAGTCGCGCGTGATCTGGGCGCTCGCTATGCCGTGCTGACTGCCAAGCACATGTCGGGATTCGCACTCTGGGATTCGGCTAATTATGACTACGACGTCGCTGCCAGTCCAAACAAGACGGACGTGGTTGCAGAATTCGTCAAAGCTTGCAAGGAATACAAGATCAAACACGGCTTCTACTATTGCATTCTGGATCCGCACAATGAGGGCAAGTTCGATTGGGATGTACCGGTCAAGGGCGACTACTACCAGCTCATAAAGAGGCAACTGAACGAACTGCATAGCCGTTATCCGAACACGTTCTATCAGCTGCTGGACATCACTTGGAAGCTTTCGCAGGACCAGCGCTGGGAAGTGTATGAGCTGATCAAGAAATACAGTCCGCACGGAATCGTCGTGATGAATCAGGCTTACTACCAAAGCCGCCGGAATCTCGGCCGCATTTGTGAGCCGAAAAGCTGGCCGACCGACGTTATCAATGGCGAAGACACAATGCCTCTCCCGGAGGGCCATGATCCACATATGAAGTTCGAAGGCAAAATTTACTACATGCCGATGGAAGCGTGGATTCCGACAGGTCCGCCGTATAAACCCATGCCTCCCATGAACAGCTGGTTCTGGCGACCGGGATTCACCACGCAAAGCGCAGAGAAAATCGCGAGCGAATATAACGATTGTCGCCGGCGACGGAGCAATCTCTTGCTGAATCTTTCTCCCGACACCTCTGGAAGACTTCCTGAAGAAGCCGTCAACAAACTGCACGAAGCCGCACGCATAATCAACCGCAAGCCGTAACTTCGTGAAGACAATCAAAAGGTGGAGTCGATAATCGCGTGCGTTTTGAGCGAAATGGCCCTCGGAAATGCTTAGCCGTAATCTGTGCAGCCCTAGTTAAGGTGGGGACGCTCTTCCGCTAGCGGTTGGCTGTTGCTTTTGAGTTCGATGATTTCCCAACACCCTCGACAAGTCCAATCCCGCTTACCGCCATGCGAAGTCAAGTTTAAAACCATCACTAATGGCGTCCTGCGGGTTTTTTGGGAATCAGGTTATGCATCAAATAGCCTCGTGCATCGCTCTTAGCCCTTTGCAGCTTACGCAATCTTGGTCTGAGGAACAGGGTGGATTTTTTTATCGCAATAGTCCAGGAGAAACGTCCGATAGCTTTCCAAAAGCCACCCTTATCAGATGATCGTGCTGCCCTGTACGATGAGAACATGACAGTTGCCACCGAACCAATCTCGGTTGTAACCGGCAGCGGCGACCCGCACGCCGATCTCTCGCCGGCGGAAATGCGCAACATTCTTCGTGAGGCACTGGGCACGGTTCCAACAGGTTCGTCGGTTCTTGCCATCGTCGCCGACAAAACGCGGGATGACAATACCGATGTGTTATTTCCTGCAGCAGGCGAGATTTTGGCCGAGCGCGGAATCGAGAAACTGGATGTTTTGATCGCGCAGGGTACGCACCAACCCATGACCGACACCGAAAAGCGCGCCAAGATTGGAGCTGTCGGAATTGGAATTGCAGGACTGAGGCACATTTTCGACCATGACTGGGCTGACCCCAGAAAGCTCACAACCATCGGTCAGCTCGACGCCGCACGCATCAAAGAGTTGTCGGCCGGGTTGATGGACTCAGCGATTAGCTTGAGGGTCAACCAGCTCCTGAAAAAAGGACTCTATGACACTGTCTTGGTCTTCGGAACAACCATGCCGCACGAGGTAGCAGGCTTCTCGGGAGGCGCAAAGTACTTCTTTCCAGGCGTATCGGGCCCTGAACTGACTCATGCCACCCATTGGCTCGGCGCACTCGCCAGCATTGAGAAGATTATTGGGCGTGTGGAAACGCCGCCGCGCCACCTGTTCGAGGCTGCCGCTGATTTCATTCCTGCAAAAATCATCTCGCTTAATTCGGTTGTGTCACGTGACAATGGCTGGCTGCGTACGCATGCCTTGTTCTGCGGCGACTTTCGACGTGCTATGCGACAAGCTGCCGCAATAAGCCGTCATGTGCATATCAAGTACACCGGCCGAAAATACAAACGAGTAGTTGCACTGCTCGATTCTCATTATGACGATCTGTGGGTTGGCGGCAAAGCCAGTTATCGGCTCGGGCCAATCATTGAAGAAGCGGGCGCATTGATCATTTACGCACCTCATCTCACGACGATTTCTGAAACTCACGGCAGCCTAATAAAACGATACGGCTATGCTCCGCTTGAGAGAGTGCGTGAACTAGTATCTCAATCCGAAGAACTCCGGCAAAATCTGTGCGTTGCTGCTCACCTGGCGCACGTAAGTTTTGCTGGTAAGCGGCTTCACGATGGAACTATTGTTCCTCGTTATTCGATCACGTTAGCTTCGGCTGTGGACCAAACGACCTGCGAACAGGTGAATTTACGTTATATGGATCCGCGCACATTCCGATTGTCAGACTACACTGGCGACCCTGATGCTCTGGTCGTTGAACACGCTGGACGTGACCTTTATTTGGTAGAGCCGCTCGAGAATTAGTTTTTACGAGTCATTATGAGTTCCGCAAGCGCGATGCTCTTGTTACGAATTCAAGCAGCGGCATCAGCGACAATATTGTGCTGACCCGTGGTTTCGAATGGCTCCTATTTCGTTCGTTTATTGAAACGTTTCCGGCAGCAGAAGTAGGAGTTCGCAGAACTCGTCACAAACAGACCGCTAGAACGGCCGTGTGCGAATTCGCTTGCGATTTTCTGTCAGCAGTTTGGCAGACATCACGCAATTCGGGCTACATAGCTAGGCTTTTTGGTGGCTGCCGCATTCTTGAGGTACACTCGTCCCCACTGAATTTGTCGCGACTTGGGGGAGCAACCGTGGCCGATTCCGGCATTGCGGGGCTGCTTGAACGACTTCGAACGTCGGATCCTCTTCCGGCATGGGAAGTGTTCTTGGATCAGTATTCTCCTGCTCTGTTTCAAGCGGCTCGCGCTTCCACTTGTGACACCGACTCGGCGACTGAATGTTACTTGTACATCTGCGAGCAGCTTGCCCTACGCAATTTTCGGCGCCTTTTGAAATTCAAACCGACAGGGCCCGCAAGCTTCAAAACCTGGCTTCAGGTTGTTGCCCGGAATCTCTGCATGGATTGGCACCGCAAGCGCACTGGAAGGCGGCGACCCTTCAAGTCAATTCAGTCGCTGTCCGAATTGGAATTTCAAGTCTATGTCTGCAGATTCGAGCGCGGCCTGTCAGCTGAGGAAACGCTGCAGCATCTGCGGCCGGTCTCTCCACAGTTGGACCTTGGTCAAGTGGAGCATGCCGAGCAGCGAATTGAGCACTCTTTGAGTTCGCGGCAGCGATGGATGTTGAGCATGCGCCAGAACCGGTCGCCTGCCACAATTACCGCAGTTTTATCGGATGAGGCGGAAGAAGCTGTTTCTCAGATTCCTGACGTTCGCTTAGACCAGGAAACTCTCGTCATGAACCAGCAGCAACACGCGCAGATGATGAATTGCATGAACAGGCTTCCTAAACATGAACGCTTGCTATTGCAACTGAGGTTTGAGGAAGACCTTTCACTGGAGGAAATTGCACGGCTGACTGGGCAGGGAGATGCGCAAAGAGTGCATCGGCAGATCGCGGCTGTCCTCAAGAAGTTGCGGAGCGCGATGGAATAGAAAGCGTAAAAATTAGGATCGTGTCCGTGCAATATGTCAGGAGCGCAAAGTTGTGCAGACTGGAGCCTCAAAACCGAGCACGACTTCAGATTGTTCAGGAACTATGAGCCAAGAGACCGCTCGATGGAGGCGCTGGGTGTGGAAATGTCCCGATGCTGACATACTCGCGGGCTACGTAGATGGCGCTCTCGACAATGCGGTCAGCAGCCAGATTGGGTCGCATCTGGCAGATTGCACGGTATGCCGCAGCCTGGTCGGGGATGTGGTCACGATGCAGCGACTTGTGCCACACTCGATGCCGCCTGGCCTTAAGCGACGGGCAATGGAATCGACAGTTGCGAATCGCAAGGTGCGTCATTGGGTCCTGATACCAGCCACAGCAGCAGGCATTGTGTGTGCGTTGATCGTCGGTTTCCTACTTAAGGGCCCGCGAAACGAAGCAGGTTCCATCTCACGTCCGCCAGTGGCGACGGTGGTGACAAAGTCCGAGCCGCTGTCGGTGCCAGGTCAGCATGCCTCCGATGTAGTCCGAAACAGCGTTCCCTCAGGCCGGCTGCCGGCGTTGTTGTCTCCGAAAAACGGGGCAGTTATTGGACCAAAGGAACTTGTTCTCGAGTGGAAACTTGTTCCTCACGCACGCTACTACGAAATTCACGTGGTCACTTCCGAAGGCGAGCCAGTGTGGGAGGGGGAGTCGAAACAGATCATTACCCGCCTGCCTCGAGACACCACGTTAAGTGACGGTGCATATTTCGTTTGGGTTGCAGCGTATTTGGATGACGGTCGAGTTCAAAAATCAGCTCCCATCAAGTTTGTACTGAATGCCTCACGGTGATTTGAGAATGCGCTCGCTTTCCAAATGCATTCCTGGCATGGTTCTGTTTGCGGCCGTGGCGTGGCCCCAAGCCGTCACTCCAAACCCAGCGAAGGATCTGCTCGAAAATGGTAAGCAACTGTATACGCAGGAAGGCCCAAAAGCTGCTCTTCCAAAGTTCGAAGAAGCTCTCAAGTTCTTCCGATCCAATGGAGATCGCCGCAATGAGGCCATAAGTCTGGGATACATAGCCAACTGCCACCGCAAACTGGGGAATCTCGACCTGGCTCTGGGATTTGCGCAACAGGCGTTGCACATGAAACAAGACCTTGGCGACCGCGGTGAGATAGGAAAGACCCACAATCAGTTGGGGTTGATCTACTGGGAGCGGTCCGATTATCCAAACGCTATTCATCATCTGAGTGCATCAATCGAAATTGCTTCAGCAGTTGGAGACGAAGAACTCGAGGGATCTGCTCGCAATAACCTGGGCTTAGTATTCGATGAGCGGGGTGAATATACGCACTCCCTCCAGCAGTACCAGCGTGCACTCGAACTGCACCGGCAATCGCACTTTGAGCGAGGGGAGGCCGACACTCTCGGCAACATTGGTGGTATTTACCTGCTGCTGGGAAAATTTCGTGAGGCGTTGCCCTACTATCGGCAAGCATTAGAGATCAGCGAGCGTCTTGGTCTCAAGCCGGCATCCAGCGATGATTTTGGCAATATTGCGTTATGCCTTGCCGGTACCGGAGAGGTCGATGCTGCCCTCGAAAACTTCGATCGAGCTTCGCGGGTCGCGAGAGAAGCTGGACTGGCAAAAGAGGAAGCGGACTGGCACAAGGGAAAAGGCACAACTTTGGTTGGCTTGGGGCGCTACGATGCGGCATTACGAGAGTATGCTGCTGCGGAGCAAGTCTATGAGCACTCCGGTTTACAACGCGAACTGGTGGAAGCCTTGAACGACACCGCAACTGTTTATGAGTCGCTAGGGGATGTTTCGGAAGCCGAAACACGCTTTCAGCGCGGTCTGCGCTTGTCGCAGAAGATCGGAAGCGTGGCAGGTGAAAGCGCCAGTATGCTTGCTCTTGGCGATCTTGAGCGCCGACGCAGGAACAACCAGCAGGCGGACACGTATTTTGGATTGGCGCTGACACGGGCTCGAGCAGCGGGCGATGAAGGAGCGGTTGTCGCTACATTGCTACAGCGCGGCACAAACGAAATTGATCGCAAGCGATACGACGAAGCCCTGAAAGATGCAACTGAAGCGAGTGAAATTGCCGACCGATTAGCCAACCGGCCAGCCATGGCTCAATGCCGGTATGTGCTTGGCGAAGTGCAGAGATCCCGAGCAGAATTCGATAAGGCAATCGAGCAGTACTCGAACGCAGAGAATCTGCAAAAGCAGATCAGAGATCCGGAACTCGGTTGGCGGGTGCTCTACGGGCGTGGCCAGTCGCTCGAAGCACAGGGGAAGTTCGTCGATGCAATCAGTGCTTATCAGAACGCGATAAACATCATCGAGGAAACTCGATCACAAATCTCCGAGGAACGCTATCGGGCCGGATACATTCAGGACCGCTATCAGGTTTATGTCACCCTGGTTGAGCTTCTCCTGAAACTAGGGAAGACGGAGGAAGCGTTTTTCTACTCTGAGAAATTGCGCGCACGCGCGTACTTCGATCAACTGGGCACCACTGCATCGGTTGAAATTGATTCAGACGCTCAACACCATCTCCGAGAACTTGCAGAACGGATTCGCAGCCTGCGCCATGCGATCGAAAAAGAGTATGCCGCTCCGGAGAAAGAGAGACGCGGACAAGCGCTGGATTTGTACTCCGCTGAGCTGAATCGTGCAGAAAAAGATTACCAGGAGCTCTTGGATAACGGCCGAAACTCAGATCGCGAATCTTCGGCCCGATCTCAGGCTATTCCATCAGTCTCGGAAATTCAGCGCTTGCTGCCTCCTGAAACAGCATTGATTGAGTTCGTAGTCGGCAAGCAATCAGTCAGCACATTATTAATTACGCCAAGCTCGGTCGTCGGCATACCAATCCAAATTTCATCCGACAGTTTATCGTCGCGCATTGAGCTGTTGCGTGGCCTGATCCTGTCGCGGAGCCCTGAATGGATCCAGCCTGCGAAGGGAATTTTCCAGCTATTATTCGTGCCACTGGACGCAAACCCGATATTAAAACGAACTCATAAGCTGCTTATCATCCCAGACGGTGTTTTGAACTATGTTCCGTTCGCCGCTCTGCCAAACGCCCGGGGACGATTCTTGGGGGATCAGTACAATATTTCTTATCTTCCTTCGGCCGTAGCTCTCGTGGCAGATCCATTCGAAAACAGTAATGGAAGGAAGTTGCTGGCCATGGCTCCGTCAGAGCCGTCATTGCCCAACACAGCCGCTGAGGCTCGCAGCATCGGAAACATGTTCTCGCGCGATGCCCGTGTTGTGTTGGGAACGGCTGCAACAGAGACTCTTTTCAAGCGTGTCGCCGGAGATTACGATTACCTGCATCTTGCCACTCACGGAAGTCTCAATCGCAATGCGCCAGCACTTTCCGCGTTAGAGCTTGAGCCTGACCCGCAAAACGATGGCCGCTTGGAGCTACACGAAATCGCGGCCATGAAACTTCACGCCCGACTAGTTACACTAAGCGCCTGCGAAACCGCCCTCGGCAAAGGCTATTTCACCGAAACACCGGCAGGCGACGAGTTCGTGGGAATGACACGCGCATTTCTTGGTGCGGGCAGTCACAGTGTTTTGGCTAGCCTATGGGCGGTCGATGACGAGTCAACCCGAATTCTGATGGTGAAGTTTTACGGGCATCTGCGCGTGACCGGTGGCGCCGAGGCATTGGCTCAAGCTCAGCGGGAAGTTCGACACGGTGATCCGAGGTTTCGGCACCCGTACTATTGGGCTCCATTTGTCATGGTCGGATCGATAAATTAGTTCGGAAAATCAGAATTGCTGTCCGTGTACTGTCAACAAGAGGGAAATCGGCCACTGGCCGATGCAGCCGACGATCTCCTGGGGTGTACAAATGAAACGTCAACGCCGCTCGTCAGCAGTAATTCTTCTACTGTCTCTGGCCGTCCTGGCATCGCCTGCGGCTGCTCAAATCCAAGTGGATTCCGCCAGCCCTAACGCCGCCCCTCAGGGCACGACTAATCTCAGTGTGGTAATTACCGGAAACGGATTTAAGAAAGGCGCGGTTGCGCAGTGGTTCGTAACCGGGACCATTAATCCTGGGGGGGTCACCGTAAATTCGACCACTTTCAAGAACCCGACCCAAATCACTGCAAATATCACAGTAGCGTCAGATGCTGTGATCAGCGGCTTTGACATCGTGGTTAGAAATGCGGATGGCCGCACCGGCAAAGGTACAGACCGATTCGCGGTCACTCAAAAGGGCACACCCGTCGGCTGCTCGACAACCGGCACGCCCGCTGGATTTTCGTTGGTGTCAGTGCTCAACCCGGTGCAGCCGGATGGCTCGGCTTTGGTCAAGAGCCTGTTTTTTGGTAATGCGATGCGTGTGCGCCCGATTGATCTGAATCGGGACGGAGTTGTGGATTCGCTTGCAGTTTTCGTTACGTCGGGTGGTGTAAAAGGAGGCACGGAAGGAACCTACGTTGTTCTGCTGAATCCCGTAACCGGGCAGATGCAGACGACCAACCCGGTAACGGGCGCCGCCTGGCAGAATCCGTTATTGCTGTTGACGGGCGTCAGGGCCGTCTTCGCTTCAGCCGGAGATGTAAACGGCGACGGCGTTCCTGACTTCGCAATGGCGATCCCTCCGGATCTCACCGCTTATCTGTTTGTGGGCAGTGTTAATCCGTCAACCTTTAATCCCAGCTATGCTGCTTATCGCATTCAACCCCCGGCCGGCGCACCTTCGCAGTGGGCGCAATTCGTAGCCATAGGTGACTTGGACGGCGATGGCAACGACGAGGTTCTTGTCGATGCTGGGCCTGGGAAACGAGAGTCCACCATTGCCTCGGTTTTCATTTTTAAATTCGCAGCCGGTAGCCTTTCGTTCTGGCAGCGAATTCAGGATCCTCCCGGAACGGGCGAGGGATTTGGCACCTCCATTGCTGTCGGCAACATTGACGGCACGCCGGGAAATGACCTGGTCGTTGGCGCCCCTTACGCCAGCACCCCGAACGGCGGCGCAGTCTATGTTTTTCCATCCCCGCTGCAACAATCGTCGTATTTCTCAATTACGGGGCCGGGGCCTCAGTTTGGCCGAAGCGTCTTCATTGCCGATGTCAACCTCGACGGCTCATCTGACATGGCCGTCATTACCGGGGACCTCGGAAATGACCCTACGAATAAAGCCCTGCTGTATGCCGGTCCAGTTCACGCCGGAGCAACGTACACCAACCAGCTCATACCAGCTGCCGGGAATTCGAGCAGCTTCTTCGGATATCCGAACTCAGACGTTGGAGACATGCTGTCTGCGGGCGCGGTGCTGGTGGGGTCGCCTAATTCGGGTAGTTGTGCAGGGTCCGCACAACTGTACACCAGTCCCTTTGGCTCAACAACAACTCCAAATTATCTATTTGAACCACCGTCGCTTTTGGGCAACTACGGGAACTATGGTTACGGAGTGGCCGTTGCGCCGGGATATCCGTTCATTCTCATTGGCGAGAAGTTGCGCGACGTCGGCACAACAGCACAGGCCGGGCAGGTCTATGTGTACATGAAAAATTAGCAATATGGCAGAGATGCAAAGGCCGGTTTTGGACGTCGCGAGGCTGCATGACGTCGTCTCGCGCGAGGGAGTTGTGGGCCAGCTCCATCCCGCTTGGCTGCGCCTGATGAAGTATTGTGCGGATCTCGGTCACGGAGAAATTGAGAAACTAAAAATTCAGGATGGATTGCCCATGGTTGCTGAAGTTACGACCAAGAAGATCAAATTCAGTCCGTAGCCGGAAAAAGATTTCTAACCCTCGCCGAATGAAGTGGACGCGAGGAAGGTTCTCGGCTGACCGTTTGTGCGGAGGCCGTCACACCAGTGAGAACTGGTGCGGCGGCCTTTTTTATTTCAGAGTTGAGGAGATGTCAAATGAAAGTACTCTCAGCCGTTTCCGCGTCTTGCCTGGTTCTGTGCGTGCTTTCTGGCGCACAAGTTACTTACCAGTTCAAATCATTCCAAAACCCGGGTGCGACCGTAACTCGCGTTTTTGGACTCAATGGGCATGGAGACCTCGTCGGTACCGATAACACTATCCCCGGCCGTCACGCATTTCTTGTGAATCGTGACAGCTACACGTCTCTGGACTCGTCTGGAACATTGGGAACGCATACCAGCTTTGCTCGTGATGTGAACGATGCGGGAGACATCGTCGGCGGCTATATCGGCGATGATGGGAACGAGCACGGTTTTATTCTTCGCCATGGCGCGCTGACCACCCTTGACGTTCCATTTACCGGGTCCATTGGTACTCAACTTAATGGAATCAACAACTCAGGAATTATGACGGGTGTATGGGTCGATGAAGCGTTTACCGCTCACGGCTTCGTTTTCGAGAAAGGCAACTTTGCGCATTTGGATTTCCCAGGAGCGCTCGATACATTTCCTTACGGAATCAACTCGCGCGGTGACATTGTCGGAAATTGGGACACTGACCAATCTACTGTCGGTCATGGTTTCGTGTTTTCACGGGGTCGAATATTCTCCTTCGATGTGCCAGGTGCAGTTCCAGATGGCACCGCGGCTACTGGAATAAATGAGAAGGGAGAGATTGTCGGGTCTTACATCGGCGAGGACGGAAACTCCCATGGCTTTCTTGCCGAAGGTTCGTCGTTCGCCGCCTTGGACTGTGCAGAAGCCGCGAATACGAGCGTATGGGGGATCAACTCGGCCGGCCAGATCGCAGGAACCTGCGACGCCGCGGGGCAACGCCTGGGATTCATCGCCGATCGGATTCCAATGAGAAAACCGTGAACTGAGGGTCCGTTGTACACCAAGGCTGACCGTACTCACGGAGGCCGTCACGCTGGCAAAGGCCAGTGCGGCGGCCTTTTTATTTGCTGGGAAATCGTTTTCGAGGAGCAGCAATGAACCAGGTACCCTGCATAGTTACATTTTGTCTCCTTCTATATTCCGTTGCACCGGCCCAGGCTACGTACGATTTCAAGTCATTCCAAAATCCGGGAGCGACTGTCACACGCGTTCTCGGACTTAACGCGCAAGGTGATCTCGTGGGCATGGACGACTCTATCTCAGGTCGCCACGCCTTCCTCATCAATCGCGATAGCCATGCTTCCTTGGACTCTGCTGGAATTTTGGGTACGCATACGAGCTTCGCTCGCGGTATCAACAGCCAGGGAGACATCGTCGGCGGCTACGCTGGCAGTGATGGTAAGGAACACGGTTTCATACTCCATCAAGGAAAACTGTCAACCCTTGACGTGCCCTTTCGGGGCGCCGTCGGGACTCAGCTAAATGCCATCAATGATGCTGGCATCATCGTGGGAGTGTGGGTGGACCGCGTTTTTAAGGGACACGGTTTCATCTACGAAAACGGCAATTTTTCCAAGTTGGACTATCCCGGCGCGCGCGACACGACTCCCTTTGGAATTAATTCGAAAGGAGTCATTGTGGGCAATTGGGATTCGGACCAGGCTAGCATGGGCCATGGTTTCGTCTTTTTTAACGGCCAACTGAATTCCTTTGATGCTCCTGATGCGATGCCGAATCAGACCGCGGCTAATGGCATAAATGACGCCGCACAGATTGTCGGAACCTATGTCGGAAGGGACGGCAGGTTTCACGGCTTTGTTCAAGAAGGCTCTACGTTCACCACAATCGATTGCCCCGGGGCTGTCTCTACCATCGCGTGGGGAATTAACGGAAACGGCCAGATTGCGGGAAATTGCGACATGGCGACTCAACGCCGCGGGTTCGTTGCAAACAGAACACCGATGAAAAAGCCGTAGAAGCTGGTTCGTCGGATCGCCGCATTTACGGAGACCGTCATACAGTTGGTTCGGATTCCGTTACATCAACCGGGTGTTCAAACCCTGAATACAAGGATTTCATGACCGGATTCGCCCCCCGATAACGGGCAGGTCTTGGGACGGCCGGTAGGAGTAGTAGTTGCACACAATGGATCAGTGCTGGTCACGGATGGTAATACGATGAAGATGAAGAATAAGGCTAAGGCTGCCAGAAGGACGACGACATCGACGATACCCGGATTGAGGAAGGTGCCCCGAGTCATTTAGGAATCGAACTCCGAATTCATGTGTTTAGTCTCCAACATCGCTTCAGCGGAGATCGCAAATTAATCGCTGATCAGCCTTTTGTTGGACGACTTTGTGACCTTCAATGAACGCCGCATCCCTTCC
>Ga0105241_10002915_pt1 | contig 12783 bp, 19 predicted proteins | sample KBSC64metaG_FD_80422 | JGI IMG/M metagenome (GOLD analysis project Ga0105241, IMG submission 80422) | Corn rhizosphere microbial communities from Kellogg Biological Station, Michigan, USA - KBS C6-4 metaG | ecosystem: Host-associated > Plants > Roots > Rhizosphere > Soil | place: Michigan, USA... | reverse complement strand
CTTATTGGCTTTGCTCTTCTGTCACTAAAAATATCAGCACAGACTTTTAAGCTCGTAACAGATGTTTTTCCAGCCGGGACGGTGCATTATGATAATATTCCTTATGCCAATGATACTTTAAAAAAGCATTTATTGGATATTTATCTGCCTACAACAGGTAAAAGCAGCTACCCTGTAGTAATTTGGATTCATGGAGGCGCCTGGATGTCAAACGACAAGTATGCCGACATGGGCTATATGAAAAATACCCTAAAAGAGTTTATTGACAAAGGCTATGCCGTTGCGTCAATCGATTACAGGTGGAGCACTATGGCCATCTTTCCGGCACAAATACAGGATTGCAATCAGGCGCTTGAATTTATTTACCAGAATGCAGATAAATATAAGCTGGACAAAAACCGCATGGCGTTGATAGGCTTTTCGGCTGGCGGGCATTTGGCTAATTTGGTTGGCCTGTCAAACAATAATAACGTGAAAGACTTTTATGCAGATGGCAAAAAACTGCATTTCAAAATAAAGGTTGTATTGGATTTTTATGGCCCATCGGATTTTCTAGCTCTCAAAGGTAATGATTCAAACGATCCCCGCAATCCGGTTACTTTGTTGCTTGGCGGACCGGTTAATGACAACCCGGGCAAAGCCAAAACAGCTAGTCCGGTCACTTACATTGATAAAAATGATCCTCCGTTTCTAATAGTTCAGGGTGAAAAGGACGAATCGGTAAATCCGGACCAATCCATTTCATTAAGTGAAAAATTAAAATCTGCCGGCGTAAAAAACGATCTGATTATTGTTCCAAATGCGCCTCATTATGGCGTTATGTTTGATGTGGAGAATATAAGAAAGAAAATATTTGAGTACCTGGACGAATACCTGAGATAGGTAGTATTTACAGCCAGGAAGATTTTCGTGCTCTGATCGGTTGTTTAATGATCTCCTTTAATAAAGTCTGTAACACAACGGCATTCCAATGAATAGAGAACACGCAACATTTGGAACGCGTGAGATCCTCAATATGATGGATCACAAAGTGGGTTTGGTAGCTACTAACGGCTATTTCGTTCCAATTTAACCTATTATCATCGTCCCAGCTTATTCCATCATCATGAAATGTCACACCTGATAGTTCGAAGGTTTGCCGGATGTTGAACAATTCCATATAAAAGCTCAATTGGCTTTCCATATAAAAATCCCAGAAATGATCCAGCGCGTCAGCCCAAACCTTGTAATAGGCCTCCCGCTTAAAACCATAATAACTGTTTAGTTTTAAGCGAAATATCTTATTCTGATAGTCTCTTACCTCAATAAAATACCTCCGGCAAAAGGTCATATCAAGAATGTGCATATCCTTAATTCCGAACCTAAAACCGGCAATATTTTGGCAGGGAATAAACAGGTCGCCATCAATATTTAATGGCTTTTCAATGCTCAATCCCGACTCAGCAAACACAATCTTCCTGACGACCTTTTTTGAGATCAGCGCAGGAATTTCGATGATGTTCAGTGGATGAGCCATGGGGTTTTAAAAATAAACAAAACATTGCCTAATAATCAAGTGTTTGGACAACTCTTTTAAAAAAAATAAAATTAGAAAAGTCGTCCGCTCAGCCGGGTATGGGGTATTAAATGATATTACAAGAAACTTACTTTCAGGAAAATAGCTTGTTTATATAACGCTCAGAAATTGGCAATAGTTTTTGTTGTACAAAACTATTTTGAGGGGGTATCAAATAAAAAAATCCGGGTGCAAAATGCCCGGACTTTTTATAGAAAATTTCGGTTATGCTAAATTATTTTCCAACCAAAACGGCATTCAAACCGTGTATTACACCGTTTGAAGCAGCAAGGTCAAACCCAGTAACCAATGCTGTATTGCCGGCGGCATCAGCTAACTGCAATTTACCATTAGCAACTGACAAAGTAAGTTCTTGTCCGTCAAGCGTTTTTAAAGTGGCCTTCATTTTACCGGTTGTAAGTGCTTTTATTACGTCAGCTTTCATTAATTTACCGCTTACAATGTGTCCTTTTATCGCTGCAGCAAGCTTTGCAGGGTCTTTCATCAATGCATCGAGCTGAGCTGAAGGTATTTTTCCGAATGCTTCATTTGTTGGTGCAAAAATAGTGTATGGACCAGCCCCTTCCAATGTCTCAGACAAACCGGCAGCGCGTAAGGCTATTGAAAATGCAGTGTAATTATCAGATGAAGTGGCCGAGGCAACTACATCGCCCCCACCTGCAGGTGCAGCGGTAGCTGGAGCAGCAGGTGCAGTTTGTGCAAATGATTGAGTCGTAAATACGCTAAATGTTAAAAATGCAGCAACAATTAAAATAGGTTTTTTCATGTTTAGTTATGTTCGTTAATGTTAAGTAATTCTAGCAATTATTTTTCTCAAACGAATAATCGTTGAAAAAATTCTATACCAATCTAACTTTTGAAAGTTAAAAATGGTTTGAGAAAAATAAAAAACATTTAGTTTAAAGCCGTATCTAACCAAATGTAAATTATATGTTACAGTGTTAAAACTCCACAAATGCAAAAGGCACTTGTATACAAGTGCCTTAATTTAATAAATTGAGAGTGCAGTTAGTATTCTATTCTTATTTAGTTTCTTCAAACTTATCTATAGAGAGCTGTATTTTATCATCCGGTTCCTCTTTGCTCTCAGCCCAAAGCATTAATTTGCCGTCTTTGCCTTCAATTGTTATCGCAAAGTCTCTTGACTGGCCGTCATCCTTGGCAAGCGTTACATTAAGAAGAGTCTTTCCAACTTTAAAAGGCACCTGCCAGGTACAAATATTAGTGTTTATTTTTCCAGTAAGCTTTTCGTCACCATCACCATGGGTAATAGTAACCGTGATATCCGATTTACTAAACTCGACCACCGTTTTTTCATCATCTGCATGTTTTAGCTTACCTGATGAATCCAGGTGTTCTGTTTTTGAAGAAGTCAGGCTCACTTTTTTATCGCATTGCGCGAAACTCACTGCACTGCCGGCCGCCAGCAGGAAGAGCGTAGTAATAATTATTTTCATATCTCTTTTGATTTAATTATTTCCAATTATCTCAAATATATATGTTTTATATAGTATTATGCAATACATAGTTCTATAAAAATACACAATATTTACTAACTTATTGATTATAAAGTAAATAATTTGATTAAAAAAAATCCAGTACAGACAACAGCAATATTTATTTACTCGTTTTATATACCTTCATAGCAAAATATCCCGCTGATGGAAAGACGTCCGAAAAGCAAATTCGTTACGATATTACAAACTTGTTTACTTACAGGCACACTGGATGCTCTGGCCGCTATCCTGATCAGCTATAAAATCCCCCCGGCTGTTATATTCAAGTTCATCGCAAGCGGATGGTTTGGTAAGGAGGCTATGTCGGGCGGTACATCAATGATACTATGCGGATTAATCTTTCATTATCTCATCGCTGCTTTTTTTACTATTACCTTGTTTTGGCTGTATCCGCGAATAGCGATTGTTCTGAAAAATAAATACCTCATTGGTATACTATATGGCCTCATCATTTGGCTTATCATGAATTACGTGGTGTTGCCAATGACTAACATCACTAAAACGCATGGTCATCTCGAGTTGGTCAGTCTGCTGAAAGGAATTGCTGCCTTAATTATTTGCATCGGTCTGCCGGTTGCCCTAATTGCTGACCATAAAATGTCAAAGATTGCTCAACAGGCTCAAGCGTAGATATTATACCACTTGTGACATTGATTTAAGACCGATAAAAAATAATTGCCTTAATTTTGCGGCATATTATTCAATATCTATGAAAGGTCTGCACCTGATTCTTCTTAAAACTGTTCTGCTCGCAATTGTAATTTCTATTGCCGTTAACTGTATTTACTATGCCATTCTGACCCGCTCAGGTGAGCATGACTATGGCCGCGCTGTTTCACTAATCATGGAACGCACATTTTTTGTGGGAATAATCATTGCGGTGATGTCGCTGCCAATGCTCTTTCTGTATTATCCCAACTATTGGAGTACTACAACCAGCCGTTTATTGCTCTATTTTGAAGGACCGGTATTGTTTATCATCGCAGTTTTCTTTGTGGCAACTAATCCATTAACAAAAACATCTGATTTGTTAACCGGTGCGGTATTCTTTATTACCAACTGCATTTTTTATTACAGGCTAACAAGGAAGAAACAAGCTGCTTCAACTAAGACAAGAAAATAAGGTTTAAAAAAAATTAGGTAAACTTGCATCAATAAATGAAAGCATTTTACGGAGATCTCAAACTCGGAATTTTAGGCGGCGGACAACTCGGGCGCATGCTGATACAACAGGCCATTAATTATAATGTGACAGTTAAAGTACTCGATCCCGACCGCGAAGCACCTTGCAAAAAACTATGCGACGAATTTGTGGTAGGCTCATTGGGTGATTACGAGACCGTTTACAAATTCGGCAAAAAAGTGGACATGCTTACTATCGAGATAGAGAAAGTAAACGTAGATGCACTTGAACAGCTTGAAAAGGAAGGCGTATTGGTTTATCCACAGCCTCGTATCATCCGGTTGATCCAGGATAAAGGCCTGCAAAAACAATTCTTTAAAGAAAACGATATCCCTACTGCCGAGTTCCAGATCATTTCGTCACCGGAACAGTTAAAGAGTAGTCGTATCCCATTCCCTTACATACAAAAGCTGCGCAGGGATGGTTACGATGGGAAAGGCGTTTATAAAGTAATTGACGAATCGTACCTGGCAGAGGCATTTAAAGAATCAAGCCTTGTAGAACGTTGGATTGATTTTCAAAAAGAAATAGCAGTAATAGTTGCGCGGAACGAGGATGGTGAGATAAAAGCCTTCCCGATGGTGGAAATGGAGTTTAATCCGCAGGCTAACCTGGTTGAATTTCTGATCGCTCCTTCTACATTGCCGTTTGAAGTGCACCAGGAAGCTGAGCGCATTGCTAAACACGTGGCCGAATGTCTGAACATAGTTGGCTTGCTGGCTGTTGAGATGTTCCTGGATAAAAACGGGAAAATACTGGTAAATGAATTGGCCCCGCGCCCGCATAATAGCGGTCACCAGACTATTGAAGGTAATGTTGTTTCACAATTTGAACAACACCTGCGGGCCATATTTAACCAGCCATTGGACGATACTGCATGCCTTAATCATGCTATTATGATCAATGTGTTAGGCGAGGCTGGCTTTGAGGGCCCGGCGGTGTATAAAGGTATCGAAGATGTATTGGGGTGTGCAGGCGTTTACATACATTTATATGGAAAAGCCTTAACCAAACCATTCCGAAAAATGGGACATGTGACGATTGTGGATACCGACAGGGAAAAAGCCATTGAAAAAGCAAGGTTTGTGCAGAATACGTTGAAAGTCATCAGTTGATACTAACAATAATCTATATGTCATTGCTTCGACCTCGCAATGACGTTAAAAATACTAAACCAACACTATGAATCAACCCAAAATAGGCATCATCATGGGCAGCAAGTCTGACTTGAATGTGATGCAGGACGCAGCAGATGTTTTAAAAGAATTAGGTGTACCATATGAGATCACTGTAGTATCAGCGCACCGCACGCCCGAACGCATGTTTAGCTATGCCAAATCAGCGGCTGATCGCGGCCTGAAAGTAATTATTGCAGGGGCCGGTGGCGCAGCACATTTGCCAGGAATGGTGGCTTCACTAACTCACCTGCCGGTGATCGGTGTTCCTGTAAAATCAAGCAATTCCATTGACGGCTGGGATTCTATTCTGTCTATTTTGCAAATGCCGAATGGAATTCCTGTTGCAACAGTAGCCCTCAATGCCGCTAAAAATGCAGGTATCCTCGCAGCGCAGATCGTATCAACTGCTGACGAGCACATTGTAAAAAGCCTAATCGATTACAAAGAAAACCTTAAGAAAAAGGTAGAGGAATCGGCGCGGGAGATGGAGGGGTAGTTAATTAGAGATTAGTGTAAAAGCAGATCACTAATCTCTAATCAACTAATCTCTGTTCATCAATTCATATCCGGATTTTCCGGAAAATTGGCAATGTGTGCGTAGCGCTGGCCCATACTGATAATTACCTGACGCCAGATGTTTTGATCGTCGTGCGAAAATATAATGTCGGGTGTAAACTTATCTGTCACTATCCAGGTATCTTCAGCTATCTCATCATCAAGCTGGCCCGGTGTCCATCCTGAGTATCCTGTAAAAAACCGAATTTCACTATCAGTCAATTGATAATTGGTTACCAGCGTTTTTACAGTTTCAAAATTGCCACCCCAGTAAATTCCGTCTGTTATTTCAATACCATCTTCAATTTTGTCCGGGCAGCAGTGTATAAAATGTAGTGTATCTTCCCCCACAGGCCCACCGATGTAAACCGGCATTTCTGAGTAAGGCAGATCGGGCAACAGATCACCCAGCATATATTCGCTCTGATGATTCAACACAAACCCCATCGAACCTGTACTTCCATATTCCGTTAGCAGAATTACCGACCGTTTAAAATTGGGGTCGATCATAAAAGGTTCCGATATCAACAACCGTCCCGACTCTGGTAAAATAGCACTTAGCATAAATAATTAGTTCTGGTTATTACAACATATAAACGTAAAAATAGATTCATTTATCAAATTAAAAAATACCTGCTTAATATACGGTACAATTAATTTGTAAGTTTGCAACAATGAACCAGGAAGACATACAAAATATACGTTCCGAATATCTTACGGCCTCATTGTCTGAAACGGACACCAAGGCCGATCCTATAAAACAATTTGACAAGTGGTTTAACGAAGCTTTGAAGGCAGAAGTTGCCGAGCCAACTGCCATGACTTTGGCTACAGCCACATCCGATGGCCGTCCATCTGCGCGAATAGTTTTATTAAAAGGCTTTAATAATGATGGCTTTGTTTTTTATACCAATTATTTAAGTCGTAAAGGAAAAGAAATTACAAAAAATCCGCTGGGATCACTTCTATTCTTCTGGATAGGTTTGGAGCGACAAGTGCGCATCGAGGGTACCATTGAAAAGGTTAGCAAAGAAGAATCAGAGAAATACTTCCAAAGCCGCCCACGTAATAGCCAGTTAGGCGCTATTGCTTCACCACAAAGCCAGGAGATAACTGACCGGCAGATTCTTGAAGCTAAATTTAATGACGCAGAAACGCAGTATGCAGATAAAGATATACCAAAGCCATCATACTGGGGGGGGTATATTCTGAAGCCAAGGCTAATTGAATTCTGGCAGGGAAGAAGCAGCAGGCTGCACGATCGTATTCTGTACAAAAAAATTGATAATAAAAACTGGAAAAAAGTACGCCTGGCACCATGAACCTCGAAGAAATCAAATCCATTCTTATTCAGAAATTTGGTGAAAGTGTTATTGTGGGAGAAGAAACAACGGGTTTACAGCCTGCTTTATTGATTGATCCTGATCGAATAGCCGACGTGTGTCTGGAGTTGCGTGATAATTCGAAAACCTATTTTGATTTTCTTTCTTGTCTGAGTGGTGTTGATTATGGCGTTGAAGCTAATCGTTTTGGCGTGGTTTATCATTTGGCTTCTATCCCTTATCAAACGCAGTTGACTTTAAAGACCAGCCAAGAGAATAACCGGGCTTTGGATAATTTACCATCATTCCCAACTGTATCAAATGTTTATCATTCCGCCGACTGGCATGAGCGTGAGGCCTTTGATATGGAAGGAATATTTTTTGACGGCCATCCCGATCTGCGACGTATATTAATGCCGGATGATTGGGAAGGATATCCGTTGCGAAAGGACTATAAGAATGCGGAGTTCTATAAAGGAATAAAAATAGACTAAAAATGAAACGTCATTGCGAGGCACGAAGCAATCACAAACTATACAGGGCGGATGAAATGGCATTGAACTTACATAGCCACTCTGCCAATCGGGGGCTGCTTCGTTCCTCGCAATGACGGTAAGATTAATAAGCTAAGGTGAATATCATAAACTCAAAATACGAAGAGGCTTTAGAACGCTACAACCAGAGGATCGCTCAGGCTTCGGCACAGGAAATGGTTTTGAACATGGGACCGCAACATCCCTCAACGCACGGAGTTTTGCGTTTGGAGCTGATCACTGATGGCGAGATTGTAAAAGAAGTGATCCCGCACATGGGTTACCTGCACCGTTGCTTTGAAAAACATGCTGAATCGCTGACTTATCAGCAGACTATCCCTTTCACCGACCGCATGGACTACCTGGCATCCATGAACAACAGCCACGTTTGGACGATGGGCGTTGAGCGGATGATGGGTATTGATAAAGATATTCCTAAACGAGTTGAATATATCCGTGTATTGGTTTGCGAGTTAAATCGTATTGCATCACACCTTATTGCTATCGGTACATACGGTATTGATATAGGCGCCTTTACACCATTTCTATGGTGTTTCCGCGACAGGGAGCATATCATGGGTATGCTGGAATGGGCCTCAGGTTCGCGCATGCTGTACAACTATATCTGGGTAGGCGGATTGTTTTACGACCTTCCTGTTGGTTTTGAGGAACGCTGCCGTGAGTTTGTGGACTATTTCCAGCCAAAATTAACCGAGCTTAATGAGTTATTAACCAACAACCAGATATTCATCAGTCGTACTGCTAATGTGGGTGTACTACCAATGGATGTCGCGATTAACTATGGTTGCTCCGGACCTATGCTGCGTGGCTCTGGCCTCAAATGGGATTTGCGCCGTATAGACGGCTACTCTGTTTATCCCGAATTGGAATTCGACATACCAATAGGCAAAGGCGAAATGGGTACTGTAGGCGATTGCTGGGACCGCTATAAAGTTCGCGTGGATGAAGTGGCTCAATCTCTTAAGATAGTGGAGCAATGCCTGGATCGTTTACAAAAAGAATTAAAGCGCACTCCTGACTTTGATCCCCGCGCTAAAATGCCGAGGAAGATCACACCAAAAGTTCAGGATTTTTACATACGCGGCGAAGGCGCAAAGGGAGAGCTGGGATTTTATTTTATCCATAACGATGCCCGGTCTGAGATTCCGTTGAGAGTAAAATCCCGCGGCCCAAGTTTCTGCAACCTATCTGTACTACCAGCCATAGCCGAAGGCGTCATGATAGCCGACCTGATCGCTATTATCGGCTCCATTGATTTCGTATTAGGGGAAGTAGACCGTTAAATTTGCAGATATGCAAATGTGTGGATGTGCGGATGTTTGTCTAATCAGCAAAATATATTAATCAATTAAATCAGCGATTCGACCAAATAAAAAATGCTCTTCAGTTGAAGAGCATTTTTTATTTTACCATTTGCACATCTGCAAATCCAGGCATCTGCACATTTTAATACACTTTCACCATAAATATATATGGCTTTATCTTTTTAACTTGCTGCTGACGGGTCAGCTTTGCAAGTGCATTTTCTGTGTTTAGTACGGGGACTTTGGTTAAAGAGTCTTCAGGGATGTTTTTTATCGCATTTAATAAGTAACCCGATTTCAGTGCGAAGTGAACCCCTTCTAAACGGGTTTCTTTAGCTCTTACTATACCTATTATGTTACCCTTGCTATCCAGCAGTGGACCACCGCTATTTCCCGGGTTTATCGGAACTGAAATTTCATAGTCTAAGGTATCGCCATTCAAACCACTAGCTGAGGTAAGTCGGCCGTCACCATAAACCGGTGAATCCTGAGGGAAACCAAAAGTAAATACATTCTCAGCCAGGTCGCTTTCCGAATGCTTAAAAGTATAAGGTATCTGTCCCAGGTTTCTGAAAGTAGTATCGATCACTTTTAAGATCGATACGTCACTCTGCGGATCATTATAGATCGCCTTTGCTTTAAACGAGCGCCCTGAAACGTCCTGAATATAAATAGAATCAGCGCCATTTACCACATGGAAACTTGTTGCGATCAACCCGTTTGAGGTTATGGCAAAGCCTGTTCCCCTTGATTTATCAGGAGCAGCAATTACGCGGGCCCCTTTCTTTATCGCATTGATATCCTTCTTCATATCCGTTGTCGACCGGTTCAAACGGCCCACCTCGCGGCTCAGTTCAGTATAAGAATTATTGTTGTTCAGATATCCGGTAAAGAACAGTGTAGCCAAAACTGCAAAAATAGCTATTGAAGCAGCTACGGATATTTTTGAGTGGTGATCGCGCCATAATTGTACAATCCATGATGGATGTACGGTTACCTCTTCAGCAATAGCATGCACATCTATTTCCTGGTGAATAGCATTCAATCGTCTTTCCAGCTCTACACGCTCACCATATTGCTTTAACAGACCTGTAAATTGCTGATGCTCGATAACACGGGTATCCAGTTCAGCATTTTCTCTGCGAAGTTGTTCGAACGCATTGCGCTCATCGGCGTTCATTTCGCCGCCGAGGTATCGTTCAATTGCTTCTATAAGTTGCTCGTCTCTCATTTCTTTCTCCTTATTTCTGCTGAAAAAATAATTTCTTCAGCCTTTGCAGGCATTTGTACTTCTGTGTTTTGGCATTATCTGCATTGGTATAACCAAAACTCTCACAGATCTCCTGCATCGATCTGTTGTGGATATAAAAATCCTCTATGATAGTTTTGCAAGGCTCGCCCAGCATTTGTAGGGCACTTTGCATTTTGGTAAACTGAATATCCCGTTCCCCCTGCTCTTCTACTTCGTCCTCTACCGGCAGATGATCATTAAAATCATGAATATCGCCGCCATAACGGTTCATCTGACTCAATCTTTTGAGCCAAAGGCGTCTGCAAACCGAATAGATAAATGTCTTCAGCTTGCTGTTCAGCTCAAAATCACCTTTTTTAACTTTATTATAAAGAACTATGATCGCCTCCTGATATATATCCTTGGCGTCGTCCGGCGTTCCATTGTTGTTTAGTATCAGCTGCATCACCATCGGAAAATAGGCTACATACAGCCTTTTTATTGCATTTTCCGAGTTATTAAGGATCCCAAAAACAATCTCGCTGTCGGTTGGTATTGAACTCTTTGATTCTGTACTCACTATTAATACTATTTAAGCGAAATTGTAACCCATTAATTTCAAATTATTTAAAAACAAAATTAAAAGTATTGCAGTTATCTGCTTGTGTTCTTCGTATCATTTTTAACTCAATCATTTAATTAACTCATAAACAACATGAAAAACATTAGTAAATTAACTCTGGTCGTCCTGATAGCCGGTTCGTTCGCTGCTTGTAGCGGCACTCATTCAACAAGCACCACCGATACAACCAAGGTAACAACAACTGATACAACTAAAGCAACAGTAGTTGATACTACCAAAAAAGCTCCGATGACAACAGATACAACTAAAAAAGATACGACCAAAAAGCCGTAATACTTAAGCTATTAATTCTGTTCAATCGTAAAAGGTAACCCGTTTTTGGGCTGCCTTTTTTTATATTTTTTTGCCGGGTCACCTTTTCCGATTTTGATGTATCAATGCAAAACTTTAAACATTTAAATTATGAAAACTTCATTAAAAATCGGCGTGCTGGCAGCAACAGTTATGTTTTCCATTTCATCTTGTTCATCATGTGTAAGCAGGAACAAGGGAGATGCACAGGAAAAAGCAGATTCGCCAAAAACAACCATTGATACCACACAAAAAACAATAGATACAACAAAAAAAGCGGGACCTGAAACCATGAAGAAAGACAGCGTTAAAAAGTAGCAACCAATTTGAATACGTGTTATAGTTTGGGGTGGTTCCACAGCAGGGAACTGCCCCTTTTTTATGTATAAAACTGGATTTTGTGTCAATTGTACAATAATTTTACATTTTTTTTTAATTGATGGGTTACCTTTTCTGTTTTGCTGTATTAATGCAAAACATTAAACAAACTTTAACATGAAAAATTCATTCAAAATTGGTTTCTTAGCTCTTGCTATCGCTGTTTCTGCTGTTGCTTGCAAAGGTAGCTCAACTGCTTCTTCTGCTGATTCTGCTAAATCTGCTGATTCTGCTAAAATGGCTGCTCCTGCTGACACTGCAAAGAAAGATACAGCTAAAGCTGCTCCTGCTGACACTACAAAAAAAGATACTACTAAAAAGAAATAATTTCTGAACAGTACTAATTCATTTTAGTTTCTGTACTGATTATTAGTTTTTTTATACTTTTTTTGAAGGTAATCTTTAATTTTTTTTTTGAAAATTAAGGGTTACCTTTTTTTATTTATGGTATTAATAGGCAAAACTATTAATCACTTATTTAAAAAAACTAAAATGAAAAATTCATTCAAAATCGGTTTCTTAGCATTAGCTATCGCTGTTTCTGCTGCTGCTTGTAAAGGTAAAGGCGCTTCAGGTTCTGCTGATTCTGCTAAGATGGCTGACTCTGCTAAAATGGCTGATTCAGCGAAAATGGCTACTGACACTGCTAAAAAAGACACTAGCAAGATGAAAATGGCGCCAGCTGACACTACTAAAAAAGACACTACTAAAAAGAAATAATTCTTTTTAGCTTAAAAGAAAGCGCTCCCGGCTTACCCCGGAGCGCTTTTTGTTTTTACTTCCTGGTAATTGCAGAGATGATCCAGATAATGAGGATGACCACCACCAGGATCGCGATGACTCCCACAGCCACTCCGGCTTTAAATATGCCCGTAATAACCGAGCAACTGCTTAAGGCAAACAACGCTATTGCCAGCAGCAATAAGTTTAGCTTTTTCATAGATAGATTTGTTTTTAGGTAAGATATATCCTATTACAATGTTGGGCGGGTAAAGTTTTTGGTTAGTGGTTGATTGAGCTAAACACCATCCAACCCTAACTTAATCTAACT
>Ga0105241_10002914_pt1 | contig 12784 bp, 7 predicted proteins | sample KBSC64metaG_FD_80422 | JGI IMG/M metagenome (GOLD analysis project Ga0105241, IMG submission 80422) | Corn rhizosphere microbial communities from Kellogg Biological Station, Michigan, USA - KBS C6-4 metaG | ecosystem: Host-associated > Plants > Roots > Rhizosphere > Soil | place: Michigan, USA... | reverse complement strand
TGCGACGACAAAGGGTCTCTTGAAGGATGTAGCAGAAAGAGAAGGTAGTTCTGAGAAATTCGGTTCCTAGCGCGCGGCCTGCGCGGCCGCTGCCGCTGCCGCATCGCCCTGCCGGCCATGCAGCAACTCCACCAGGGCCTGGTACAAACGGGTTTTCATAGCGTGGCGTTCGCCTGCCCTCGTGATGTAGCGCACATGCACTTCAATCCCGGCGCTCGTAGGACGCAGACTGACGGCCGGGGCTGCCGAAACTGGCTGAGCGCGATAGCGACTAGCCGCACGCTGCCATTCCTGTTCGGCTGTGGCCACGTTGGCCTGGGTCTGCTCGGTGACCATTTTCTGAATGGCGTCTATGATCGGGTAGGGATTCTGGCTTGCCGGAACAAGAATTTCGACTTCGTCCCAGAGCCACTGCCCGGTGGTCGAGAAGTTAAAGAAGTGACCCTCGATGGCGAAGCTGTTCACGAACGCGACTTTGCGTCCGGTCGGATGTCCGCTGTCGGTCCAGTTTCCGGTTTCGAGCAACACCGTGCGCAGCAGACCGATTTCGACTACCTCGCCGACGACTCCATCAATTTCCACCCAGTCACCCACCCGGAGCCCATTGCGGCCCATCAGCAGGAACCAGCCGATAAATCCCATGATGAAGTCTTTGCATGCCACAGTAAGCCCGGCGCCGGCGAGTCCGAGAATCGTGGACATCTGGTTGGGCAGGCCAAAAAGTATGAACAGGATTAAAGCCAGGCCCAGCGCCTGCACTGCGAAGCGAATCACTCCGCGCAGGGTATGCAGACGGGTGCGCTCGACCGCCAGTCCGACGAAGAAATGATCCACTAGGCGGTTGGCCAGGTACACGCCGAACACCACCAGCAAGATCAGCATCGCGGACTGGAGGATTTCGTGCTCCCCGGCTTGCTGGCGAACTTTGACGACATCGATCCAGCTGCTGTACGCGGTTGCCAGATCATCCTGGTCCTGGACACGCTTGCCGAGATCGCTCAGATCCTTCTGGTCGACCGAAATCTGGTGCAGTGAAGTGATCGCCGAGGCCGTGCTCGTGGCGGAACTGCCGCCGCTATCTGACATAGCTTCGAACTGGATCTTCGCCTGCTGCGCGATCGCCTCCTTGTTAGAGACTTCCATCGCCACCTGGGACTGCAGCGCCTCGTAGCTTTGTTTGAGGGTATTGCCGGTCTGCTTGGCTTCGTCCAATGCCTGGTGCAGTTGTTTCGTTTTGCCGCGCAAGCTGTTCCAGGCTGAAAGCTGGAGGATCGCGGCAGACGAACCAGTTTGAGAGTTGCTGCTGGTGTTGCCGGTGCCGGTTTGAGGATTGTTGGTCTCGTACTCCTTCTGGGTGGCCTCATGCCGGTTGAACTGGCGTTGAATGCGGCTGAGGCGGTCCGCGCCGGAGCGGATCAGACTTGCTTTTACATCCTCCAACTCATCCTGATCGAGTTCCAGTTGTGCCTTGGTCAAGTCGATCTGCTGCTGCAGGCTGTCTCGTCCGTGATCGTCTTTCGCGCCGGCGAGCTGCTTCTGGAGCTGCGTGATTCTGTCCTGATCGACTTTGACGGCGGCGTCGGCCCGATCGGCCTGCGCGTGCAGTTTTTTGCTCTCGGGCGTTGGCGCAGCCGGATGCTCGGTGGCCTGACGCATCTCGTAACTGAAGGCGACATCTATGGTGTGGTCGGCCAGTTTGAGCGCCTGCCGCGCATATCGCTGTTCTTCCCAGTCGGAGGCGAGGGCCGCCATGGCGCGGGCAGTGGTCAGCGGTTGCTCATCTACGACCGGAGGCCGCCGCGTGCGGGCGGCAACAGAGCCCGACGGCGCCGATTGGCGAGTCAAAATCAGACCCACGGAAGCCGCCAACACCAGGGCCAGCAGCCCCAGCGTCACGATCCATTGATGAGCTTTCATCCACATATTGCTTCGGAACCAATCGCCTGGCGTGATTATACGTCTCGAATGTCCGGGTCGAGTCTAATGAGTAGTGCATCGCAGCGCTCCGACGCAGGAGCACTGCCGTAACCTGTTTCGCAGACCGTGATCCCGCTACAATTCGGCGGATGGGCGAGTACTTGCAGAACGTTTTTGCCCAGTACTGGCGGTCACCCGACTGGCGGCCCACCTCACGCTATAGCGTCGCCGCCTGGCTCGTCTTCTATATAGCATTTCTGATCTACGCCTTCAGCAAGCATGGAGCCTTTCTCTTTATCGATCTGGCCAATCTGGTGGTCCACGAAGGCGGACATCTTTTATTCGGCTGGCTTGGGCCCAGCCTTGGACTCTGGGGAGGCACCATTCTGCAATGGCTGGCGCCGCTGCTTCTGGCCGCCTACTTCTTCAGTCAACGACAGACGACGGCTTTTGCTTTTTGCTCGTTCTTCTTCTTCGAGAATTGGCTCTATACCGCAACCTACATGGCCGATGCGCGCGCCATGCTTTTGCCTCTGGTCACAGCTGGCGATTCCGACTACGTTGAGCACGACTGGCACACCATTTTTACAAGCCTGGGCGTACTGCAGTACGACACCAGGATCGCCGCGGTCGTGAGTTTCTTGGGATGGCTCGGAATGCTGGGAACGGTGGCTTGGCTGGTGCGGAGAAGCCTGAAGGATGTTCGTGCGTGCAAAGCCTAAGCGAAACAGGAGGTTTTCACCGCGAACCACCTAGGAACAACTGTCCTCAGCTGTCCAGTGGAGCGAAGCTCGACCCGATTTCTGCGGAAACCGAAGACAAGCGAAGTGGTGCTCCGCCGCACAGCCGGGGCGGTTGTCCCCACGTAGCTTGTGGCAGCCGCGACCCTTTCACGGGGGTTTGCGATCTTGACCGCCCATATCGTGGATGTTAGCTTCGGTTTTACACCGGAATGTCCAAGGGGCATCAGTCTGAATCGGGCAGGAAAGAAGCGGCGTCCAGTCGCTCTTCTCGCGGTATTGATCCGGCGGGCTCCAGCCGCCGCGACTTTCTCATCCGGTGCTGCCACGGAGCCTCCGCGGCCTTCATCCCTGCGGGTTTGCGCGGTCTGGCGTTTCCTTTCGCCTACACTTCCGACTCGCCGAACCTTCCTTCATCCGGTAGCGACTTCCATCTGCGTCCGCACTATCGCGCCCAGTTGCCGATCGAGGCCACGCTGCTCAAGACGCAGGCGGGCCTGGACGACTTCGCCACCGAGAAATATCACGAGAAGATTGCTGCCATTCTGTCGGGGTGGAGTGCGGGCTTCATGGGGTCTCCGCTGGACGTGCGCGCGTTGGAGAAAAATCTCACTCTGGATTTTTCGGGCGCTTCATTTCTCCCGGTTGAATCGCGGGTAGTACGACCCGGCCCGGCGATCGAAATCCGTCAAAACAAATTTGCCAGTGAGCCTGCGCTGGCGAGGGACGCATTTCTGCGGGACTTGCGGTCGGCGATGGATTCTTTTTCGGCGGTCATCACTGCTGAATTTCAGGTGACCAGTATTGAAACCGACTCTTCAGTCGCTGCGGCGTCCAGTCTTCCCTGTCGCACGCGTGTGCGATATGAACTTGTCGGATCCGGCAGGGACTTCCACCGCGAACACCGAGTGGGATATTGGGAGCTGGATTGGCAGTCGTCGGCCGCGGGCGAGTTTCGTCTGCGTAGGTGGCGCCTGTCCGACGAAACTCAGAGCCGTTCTGCCCGTCCTGTCTTCGCCGACATGACGGCGGCGGCTTTCGCCGGCAATGCATCCTATTCATCCCAACTGTTGCGAGGAGCCGACTACTGGCGGACCGTTCTCGATGTCGCGTGTGGAATTGATATTTACGGACACAACGGGGTCTCAGTCGGCGACATTGATGACGATGGATTTGACGACCTTTACGTTTGTCAGCCTGCCGGCCTTCCCAACCGGCTTTATCGCAACCGGGGCGATGGGACGTTCGAGGACATTACGGAGGCTTCCGGGGTGGGCCTTCTCGAAAATACTGCATGCGCGCTTTTTGCCGATTTCGATAACGACGGCCGCCAGGATCTGGTCGTGGTGCGCACCAGCGGGCCGTTATTGTTTGTGAATCAAGGTGGCGGCAGGTTTCGCCAAACGCCAGATGCTTTTCGTTTCGCCGGGCCCCCTCAGGGGACTTTCACGGGCGCGGCCGTGGCCGACTATGACCGCGACGGCTGGCTGGACATCTATTTCTGTCTCTATCTTTATTACCAGGGCACCGACCAGTACAAGTATCCCTCTCCTTACTACGACGCGGAAAATGGCCCGCCCAACTTCATGATGCGCAACCAGCGGGACGGAACTTTCCGCGATGTGACCGCCGAGGCCGGCCTGGACAAGAACAATACCCGCTACAGTTTTTGCTGTGGGTGGAGCGATTACAACCGCGACGGCTGGCCCGACCTTTATGTAGTGAACGATTTCGGCCGGAAGAATCTTTATCGCAATAATGGTAACGGGACTTTTACCGATGTCGCTCCGCAGGCGGGAGTGGAAGACGTCGGTGCGGGCATGGGCGTGTCCTGGTTCGACTATGACAATGACGGGGCTCAGGATCTCTACGTCGCCAACATGTGGACCGCCGCGGGCATGCGAATCTCAACCCAGAAAATATTTCAGAAAGATGCGCCCGAAAAAGTGCGCGCGCTCTATCGGAAACATGCCACGGGGAACTCGCTCTTTCGTGACACTGGCGGCGCGTTTCATAACAACAGTGCAGTTGCCGGCGTTGAAATCGGGCGCTGGGCGTGGTCAAGCGACGCCTGGGATTTTGACCACGATGGCTTTCCCGACCTGTACGTGGCAAATGGAATGATATCGGGACCCTCCCGCGATGATCTCAATAGTTTTTTCTGGCGCCAGGTGGTCGCGAATTCTCCGGTTGAGGCAGAATCCGCGCTCACCTACGAGCAAGGTTGGAACGCGCTCAACGAACTTATCCGGTCGGACGGCACATGGAGCGGATACGAACGGAATGTTTTCTACGCGAACAATCGGGACGGGACATTCTCCGACATTTCCGGGGCGGTGGGACTGAATTTTGTCGAGGATGGCAGGGCATTCGCGCTTGCGGACTTCGATCACGATGGCCGGCTGGAAGTGTTCCTGAAAAATCGCAACGGTCCGCAGTTGCGGATTCTGCAGAATGTGATGAAGGAACTCCCTCCTTCCATTGCTTTCCGGCTGCGCGGTCGCAAAAGCAATCGGGATGCGATCGGCGCGCTGATCACGCTGGAGACCGGCGCGGGACGGCAAACCCGCATGCTTCAAGCCGGGTCGGGATTTCTTTCTCAGCACAGCAAGGAAATATTCTTTGGGCTGGGAGAGACCAAAGGCGCGGTGCGGGCCTCTGTTCGCTGGCCGAGCGGGTTGGTGCAGGAACTCCAGGACCTTCCGCTCAATCACAGAGTTTGGGTTGAGGAAGGCGCCGTTCCAGTCCGCATCGAAGCGTTCAAAGCAAACCCTCAGGGGCTGAAGCCCGTTTCTTTCGCGGCTCGGGGCGCCGCGACTGAAGCCGTGCCCTCCCGAAAGACCATGTCTGGTGAATCTGGACAGTTTCCCAGCATCGTTGAAACCTGGCTGCTCGCACCCGTCGCGGCGCCGGACTTTTCGCTCCCCGACCTCAACGGGAAGACTCGAACTCTTGCCGCATTTCAGGGCAAGCCGCTACTGCTCTATTGGTGGGCGCTCGGGTCGCCGAACGGCCAGGAAGACTTGCAGCTTTTCAACTGGCTGTGCTCGCGTTGGGCCGCGCAAGGTCTTCAGCTCCTGACGGTGAATGTGGATGGTCCCGCAGACTGCGACAGAGTGCGGGTACTCGCGCGTGACCGCCATCTTTCATTTCCCATTTTGCTGGGGACGGACGATCTGGCCGGCATTTACAACATTCTCTACCGCTATCTTTTTGACCGGCATCGCGACCTGAATCTTCCAACCTCATTTCTCATAAACAGCGGGGGGGAAATCGTGAAGGTCTATCAGGGCCCCGTGAATCCGGAACATGTCGAGCAGGATTTCCAGCACATTCCTGAAACAGCAGTATCGAAGCTGGCCAAAGCACTACCGTTCCCGGGAGTGATCGACACGCTGGAATTCCGGCGCAACTACCTCAACTACGGTTCGGTCTACTTTCAACGGGGATTTCTGGAACAAGCCGAGGCGTCGTTTCAGAAGGCATTGCGCGACGATCCGTGGAGCGCTGAGGCACTTTACGGGTTGGGAAGTGTCTATTTGAAGCAAGAAAGGACCCGCGAGGCGAGCGAAAGCTTTGAGCGCGCGACCAAGTTGCAAGCCAGCTATCCCGACACTCTGGCCAACGCGTGGAACAACCTCGGTCTTCTGGCTACGCGCGAGGGGCGCACCGCCGAGGCGATTCCGTATTTTCAGCAGGCGCTTAAACTCAACCCCGATCATTTGATCGCACTCGAGAACCTGGGCAACGCTTATCGCCAGCATAAAAATTGGGACGAAGCTCGCAAAGTGCTGGAGCGGGCGGTGGCTGTCGGTCCTCAGGATCCCGAGGCAAACTACAGCTTGGGGATGGTCTTCGCGCAGCTCAACGACAATGACCGGGCGTATGAATATTTGCAGCGAGCGTTGCAGGCGCGTCCCGGCTATCCCGAAGCGCTGAACAACCTCGGCGTACTCTACCTGCGCACGAGCCGACGGGATGAAGCTGTGGCCAGCTTCGAAGAGTCCATCCGTGTGGCGCCCGCTTTCGATCAGTCCTACATGAACTTGGCTCGGGTATACGCGCTGGAGGGCGCGCCAGACAAGGCCAGGAGCGTGCTGCTTGATCTCCTTAAGCAGCATCCGGGGCATGTGCAAGCGCAGCAGGCACTCCAGCAATTGGCGCAGTAGGGGGCGACTGAAGGAGGACGGGCGTCTCGCCCGTCCAGCCGGGCGGGCCGCCCGGTCTCCAGGGTTTGTCGCGGCTAGCGCTTCGGTGGTGTAGGCGCGGTCAGAAGCTCAACGAACGTTTTGTAGAACTTTTCGGTGTTCAGATCGACCTGGATCTCAACCGGTTGGAGATCGATTTTGGGTTTGTCCTTGTCGTTCCAGCTGAGAATGCTGCCGTATCCTGCGCCGCGGCCCAGGTCTACATCCAGGTAACGCGTTTCCGTCTTCGTGATCAGGCTCGGATCAAGCCATGCCGCCGAAGCCAGTTCGTCCCACAGATAATTGTATTCCCCATACAAGCGCGCGTACTTACCGACATACTGCGCAGCCGGCGCATTGCTGGCTTTGATCCGGTTGATCAGGTCGGCTGTCATTCTTGTTTTTACCGAGATGTCCACCGTAGTGCAGATCATTTTCTTCCACGATGAACGAAACACAATGTGGGCCGCTTCGGGATCAAACCAGATGTTGAATTCGCGCCGCGGAGTGTTGATGAACTCAGGGTCGGTGGTCTGCGGATTCAAACTGGCGCCCATGAGGACCAGTTCCTTAGCCAACTTCGGAAATTCGGGATCGATAGAGATGGCGAGCGCCAGATTGGTCATGGGCCCGCCCGCGTAAATCGTGACCTGGTGCGGATACTTGTGGACCATGCGTATCAGAAAATGCGCTGCGTCTTCGTCAAGCGGCTTGCCGGTTGGCTTGCCTTCCGGCATATCTCCCAACTGATCGGCCGGATGATAGAAACGGGGAGTCCAGGCCCCCAGCCATGTGTAGTAGCCGTAGCGCTGCTCCCAGAGTTCAGTCTCTTCTTTCGTGCGGACCAGCGGATACTCCGCTCCCGCTACCACTGGGATATCGGTTCGACCGATAAGTTCGAGCATCCGCAAAGTGTGTGCCAACTCGGACCTGAGCCAAGCGTCGCCGGTCACAACGGTGATGCCGAGAACATCAGTCTGGGGAGACTGGATCAGCAGCAGCATCGACTGCTGGTCTGTGCCGGCGGGGCCGGCAGCGTCCTGATCGATGATGATCTTGCGTTTTTCCTGCGCTCGGCACGTGAAGCATGCCATCAGTAGAGCTGCCACAACCCAGACTCGGCCGAATTTCATCATTCACCTCGGAGTAAAAGAGCTTTCCAAACCCGTCAACACTCGGGCGGCTTGCCCTAGGCGGACAAACGGCCAATCAGCAGATTGAAGAACTTCGCAGAATCCACATCTACCGCCACGGTGGCGTTGGGTACGTAGCGATCCCGCACTACCGGAGAGGTTCTGGTACTGGCAAGAGTTGGTGCCGATCCACGAATCGACATGTTCATCGTTGCTGCCTGCTTTTCCATCTCGGGCTTCCGCCGCAAGTCACCGGCGCTGGGGCTGTAGCCCAAGGTCTCTCCCGCAGTGAGTTCGCCGTATATTTCTACATCGACGTAATACTCTTTGAACGTCAGGATAGACGGATCGAGAAATGCGGCGACCGCGAGCGAATCGTGCATATTCGGCCCCACCAGAAAGCCTTGCGCGCGGTTACGGTTGATGGCATTGCGGCCAATCTTCGCCGCAGCCTGACTGACCGGATTCTGGGCGGCCTCGAGCGTGCGCACGTGCTCTTCGGTGAGCGAAGTCTTGCGGGTAGCATCCAGGCCGACCATGGTGATCGGAACGCCGGATTGAAACACAATTCGCGCCGCTTCGGGGTCCACGTAAATATTGAATTCCGCCGCGGGGGTAATGTTGCCGCCGGACAGCGATCCTCCCATCAGCACTATGCCTCTCACCATGCCCGCAAGTTCTGTGTCGAGTTTGAGTGCGGTTGCGATGTTGGTCAGAGGGCCGATCGGGATCAGGGTTACCTCGCCTGGATATTTGCGAACGATGCGGCCGATAAATTCGGCCGCGGGCTCGGCGACGGGACGCGTCCTTGGCTCGGGAAAAACAGTTCCTCCCAACCCGTTCTCGCCGTGCGCGTACGTCGCCGTGACCAGACGTCGTAGCAGGGGCGCCTTGGCGCCGGGAGCAACCGGGATGTCGGTGCGTCCCGCTATTTCCACCATGCGCAAGGCGTTCGGAAGGCCCAGTTCGAGCGGAACATTTCCGGCGACGGGAGTAATGCCCTCAATCTTCAGCTCCGGCGACCGCATGGCGAGCAGCAAGGCCAGCGCATCGTCTACGCCCGGGTCGGTATCAATGATCACACGGAAAGGTCCGCGATCAGTTCGCTGACCTGACTGTCCCTGTTCCGCTGCTCCGGCAGCCTGGGAGGGAAGACCGAGACTGGCCGTGACACTACTCGCGGCCATTGCCGCAGCCGAAGTGGTCACAAACTGACGCCGCGTCAAATGAAAATGTGGCTTCGAATTCATGTCGTTGACTCCGGAAACTACGGCTATTGGGCCTGGCGAGTCGGTCGCGTCATTCTAACTTGCTGTAGAGATCGCATAGCTTTGCGGCATATATCGAACGGCACGGCTTGGAAGACCTTGCATTGTACCGCCACTCGGAGCAAATGTGCCATGCACCTCACTATTCGATAGTGGGTCAGTTTGCGACCAGCACGCCGCATGACTATCCTCCTGAGCGCAGTCTTTCGCGAAGCAGGGCGAAAGCAAGCGAAGGACCTGTGCATTCCAGCATGCGGTGCATCCCATGCCATCCATCTTAGGGATCCAAGCTGAGGGAACATGAGCATAGTCTGGGTGCAACCATCGCCAGGGAATGCATGGGTCCTTCGTCGGGAGCCCTTCGCGCAGCGATGGACTCCGCTTCCTCAGGTGACACCCTGTGAGTCGCTGCCCACAGTATTTGCGACACTTGCCGGCGTGCCGATTGCGGATGAACATGACCGCGACTAAAATGATGGCCTGGATCGCGATCAAAGCATGAGTTGTGACCTTTCCATCGTCTTGTTTCCAATATGCGGCGTCTCTATTTGACCCTAGCGCGATCTCGATTTCTTGCGAGTCACCTTGCGACCTGTCTTCTGGTTGCGATTGCGCTTTGCGTTCCGAGCGTGATCCATGGTCAATCTCAGGCCTCGGCGGATTACGCTACGTTAGAAGGATCAGTGCGAGATTCGGGCGGTCGTCCGGTTGCTGGTGCGGCCGTATATCTACAGCTCAAGAATGGTCCGCAGACTATTTCAGCTCACTCGGACGCAACCGGGATTTATCGCTTTTCCTGGGTACGCGGGGGAATTTATCTTTTGCGAGTAGAAAAGGCGGGATACACCCAGGTCGCAATCAGCCCTTGCGTGCTTGGACCGAAGGAGGCAAAGAGAGTTGATTTGACGCTCGAAGCTTCGAAAAATCCCCCCCCACAAGGCTCTCCGTCGGCCCAATCGGACCAGGGCCCCCCGGAATTTTTCGATGAACCTCAATTCACCGTGGCTGGAGTCACAGACGGCACCAATCTCGGCGGGCACGGTTCGAATACGATCGTCAGAACAAAGGAATCGCTGGCGAAGGAGGTCGCGACTCTGAGCGCTTCGGCCGGGAAGCCGCCAATCACCGGCCCGCCGCCGGCGCCTGGTTCTTCCGGCGATACCGCTCAGCAGGGTTCTGCTCTTCTAGATCAAGCCGGGCAGCATCACTTGCGGGGCGACATCGCGGAAAAATCCGGCGATTCTCTCGAAGCGGTGCGCGAATACCAGAAAGCAGCAGAACTGAATCCCAGCGAAGCCAATCTCTTCGATTGGGGCGCCGAACTGCTACTCCATCGAGCGGCTGAACCTGCGATCGAAGTTTTCAGCAAGGGCATTCGTCTGTTCCCGCACTCTGCCCGGATGCTGGTGGCACTGGGAGTGGCCTGGTACAGCAACGGTTCGTACGATCAAGCGGCAGAGCGACTCTGCGAAGCCTCCGACCTGAATCCCGATGACCCCGAGCCGGCTCTTTTCCTAGGCAAGATACAGAGTGTCGAGACCAACCAATCAGAATGCTCGGTCGAAAGGCTGAAGCGATTTGTGAAGTTGCAGCCTGAGAATGCCCTGGCCAACTATTACTACGGGGTTAACCTCTGGAAGCGGCGCAAGGGACCGGACGACGCCGAAACCGTGGCGCAGGCGGAATCTTATCTGATGCGCGCTGTCCAACTCGATCCGAAGCTCGGGGTTGGGTATCTGCAGCTCGGGGTTCTCTACTCGGAGCGAAAGGACTTTTCCCGGGCGATCTCCAGCTATCAGAGTGGGATCCAGGCCAGTCCTCAGCTGGAAGAGGCGCACTACCGTTTGGCCCAGGCTTACAAGCGGACGGGGGAGAGAGAAAAGGCCGAAGTGGAACTTCGGGTTTACAACCGGATATCGAAAAGCAAAGACGAGGAAGTGGAGCGCGAGCGCCGGGAGAGTCGGCAGTTTGTATATACGCTGCGGGGTGCGGGGGCGGCGGGGACGCAGTCTCGTTAGAGGTAACCGCAAGGTCCGCAAAGAGCGGCGAAAAGGTCCTTTGCGATCTCTGCGGCTCCTCTTGCGTCCTTTGCGGTCAAGATCTTTGTGGGTCATTGCGACCCTGTAGGCGCGCTCATCAAAGCAATAAACATCCGGTAGAACTTTTCCTTGTCCAAATCGAACTGGATTTCCACCGACCGAAGGGCGATTTTCGGCTTGTCTTTCTCCACCCAGGTCAGCGTATTGCCATAGCCGGCGCCACGCTCAAGATCAACCGACATGTATCGGGTCTCGCGCTGTGTGATCAGGGAGGGGTCGATCCATGCTGCGGCCGCCAGCTCGTCCCACATGTACTCACCGCCTTGGCCGGTCTGGTAGAAACGGGCGACGTAGTGTCCCAATGGCGTGCCGCTGGCGTCGATCTGCTTGATCATGGCAGGCGTCAGGCGGGTCTTGACTGAAATGTCGGTCGGGGTACAGACGATCTTCTTCCAGGGGGCGCGCAGCACGATCTGCGCCGCCTCGGGATCAAACCAGAAATTGAACTCGTGGCGGGGATTGCTGACGAACTCGGGATCGTCAGTCTGGGGGGCGATGCTCCCTCCCATGAAGACCAGTTGTTGTGCCAGCTCGGCGAACTTCGGATCGACCGAAATGGCGCCGGCCAGATTGGTCATCGGGCCGCCCTCGTAGATTGTCACTTCATGCGGGAACTGGTGTACCTTGCGAAGCAGGAAGTGAACTGCATCCTCGTCTGCGGGCTTGGTCGTGGGCTGACCCTCGGGCAATGGTGGAACCACGAAGGGCCCGTGCCACCACCTCTCGTCCCACGCGCCCGCGAAAGCTACCCTGCCGAACCGATGCTCCCAGATTTGGGTTTCTTCACGACGCCGCACCAGGGGGAACACGGCCCCCGGCACCACCGGGATATCCTTGCGGCCCATAATCTCGAGCAGGCGCAGCGTGTGCGCCACTTCTTCGTCGCGCCACTGATTTCCGCTGACCACAGTAATTCCGAGGACTTCAACCTGTGGCGACTGAATCAGCAACGCGAGCGTCTGCATATTGCTGCCGCCGGGCCCGGAGCCGTCCTGATCGATGATTACCTTCTGTCGCTGCTGGGCCCAGCCCATGGAACTGGCCAGCAGCAGGGGGACTGTGAATGCCAGGTAGAAATTGCGGCGCCTCGTCATTGAGCCGCTGTCGATGCTCATTCTTATTGCCCGGTTCCAATTGGCAAATCGAGCCGATTCCGTGTGGCGATTCACTCTAAGCCACCGGGGTTACTGGTCAGCCGTTCGGCTTTTTCATGCTCAGCCCTAGCCTGCGCAGGATGGCTGGTAAGCGTGTAGATTTCAGCCATGCGTCGGTGCGGTTCAGGCTCCAGGGGCCGCAGCGAGGACGCTTCTTCCAGGTAGCGTAACGAATCGGAGTATCGTAATGCCTTCTTGTTCTCCTCGGAGAGTCCCAAGGTCAGGGCATAGACCAAGTTCGTAGTCTCGGGATCCTGCGGATTGAGTTCGTGCGCGTGATGCAGGG